>PPYF01437384.1_pt1 | contig 64880 bp, 83 predicted proteins | sample 1559871 | NCBI WGS metagenome assembly PPYF01 (sample SAMN08240021, study PRJNA423297) | Human gut metagenome, whole genome shotgun sequencing project. | reverse complement strand
CTTCCTAAGATTTTTGGTTTTAGCGAACCCTTGTTCACTGTGTTGGGGAGGTGCCGGATCCTTGCCGGGCTGCGGGGCTTCCTTTTCCATATATCTCACTCTCTTCCATGCACTGCGCGGAGCGCATATGACAACTGCCGTTGCGACCAACAAGCTGTCCGGAAAGTGGATAGGCTGGCTGACGAGCCTGCTCGGTGGCCTCTTTGTGGCTTGGTGCTTTTATGACCCGAGCACGCCAAAAGTGAACCTCTACTGGTTCGGGACGATCATGGCGATCGGCATGTTCGCCTTTGACCTGCTGCCGAACTTCGTCACCGCCGTCCTGCTCCTGATGTACTACATCCTGACGGGCATCGCGGCCCCGGATGTGGCTTTCGTCGGCTGGACCACCCCCATCCCGTGGCTGTGCATGTGCGGTATGCTCATCGGCGTGCTCATGGAAAAGACGCGCCTCGCCAACCGCATTGCCCTGTTCACCATCAGCCGCGTGGGGACCACCCCCATCCGCATGTACATCGCGTTCCTGCTCGCCGGATTCATCGTCAGCGCGATCATCCCCGACGTCATCACGGTCGACATCCTGTTTATGGCCATCGCCACCGGCATGTGCCAGAGCCTCAACCTGTCCGTGACTTCCCGTTCCGCGACCACCATCGTCCTTGCCGCCTTCTTCGGCGCAACCATCTCTTCGGCGGCCTACCTGCCCAACAACACGGGCATCATCGGCCTGCTCATGGTCAAGGACATGGGCGTCCCGTTCACATGGCTGGGCTTCTACAGCGAAAACCTGCCTTACCAGATCGGGCACGCACTGCTGGCCTATACCATCCTGCACCTTTTCGGCGGGCGTGAGCTTGGCGAACACATTTCCCGCTGCCGCGCTTGTGCCGAAGCGGAACTCGCCACTCTCGGCAAGATGAGCCGCGACGAAAAGAAGACCCTCGTTCTGGCCTTGCTCGCGCTGGTGGCTTTTATCAGCGAACCGTGGCACGGTATCCCCGGCTACTTCGCCTTCTGCAGCATGGTATTGCTCGGCTTCACCCCTATCTTCAACCTGATGGAAGCCAGCGATCTCAAGAAGGTGCAGTTCCCCATCCTGTTCTTTATCGCGGGCTGCATGGCCATCGGCATTGTGGCGGGAACCCTCGGCATCCCCGCATGGCTGGCCGGGAAGCTGGTGCCCTACCTCCAGCAGATCGACAGCAATGCCGGTTCGTCCATGTTCGCCTATTGGGTGGGCGTCGTCGCCAACCTCGTGCTGACGCCTGTCGCGGCGGCAACGTCCCTGAGCGTGCCCATGGCCGAAATCGCCACCTCGCTGAACCTTGGGATCAAGCCTATCCTGTACAGCTTCCTGTACGGGCTTGACCAGTTCTTCCTGCCGTACGAGCTGGCCCCGGCCTTGATCATGTTCGCGACCGGATACGTCCGCGTCCGTTACCTTATCGGTATCATGCTGACGCGTATGGTTTTGGCCAGCCTGATTGTGGCATTCGTCGCCACCTTTATCTGGCCCATGATGAACCTGTAGGGAGGGGTGAAAAGGAGGAAACATGAACCGTTTCGGATTCTGCAAGCAGGAAGGCCCGGTTTTCCGCATCCGGGATCTCAACAGCCCGTGGCGTTCGGTCCTGCATCTGGGCCAGCGTCAGATGGTAGGCAAGTCCTACCAGTGGGAAGACGATCCCGAAACCCCCACCTTCTCGTTTTTGGAGAAGGGCAGGGTACGGCTCCTGAATCTTTCCGAAACGGGCAAGGAGCGCATCGTGCTCTATATCGAGCCGGGGTGCCTCTTCCGCGAAATCGTGTTGCTGCATGTTTCCCCTTCGCATCCCGCGTCGCTGGTGGCGCTGGAACCCTGTGAAGTCTATAATTTCCCCCGGACCCTGCTGGACGATGCCGAATTCGTGCGGCGCCATCCGGCGCTGATGAGCAATCTGGTCCACTCGCTCGGAGCCAAGGCCGGGGCCTTTTACAGCCAGATAACCGAAAGCGTCGAGCTGGACCCGCAGACGCAGGTATGCCGGTATCTGCACCGGCTGGCCGATGAGCGCCGGACCCGCGTGGTCAACCCCGGCGTGTCGCAGTCCGAGCTGGCTCTTGTGCTCGGCTTGCATCGGAGCACGGTATGCCGCATTATCCGGACGCTGCGCGATCGGGGCGTTCTGGGGCACTTTACCCGGTGTTCCCTTGAGATCCTCGACCGCGAAGCCCTCGCGGAGTTGTGCAACCCGAGCGAGGGAGGAAAATAAGATGAGCCGGGGAGAGGGAACTTTCGGGGAGTGCCCGCACGGTTTCTCCCTCCCTGGATACACCGCCTTCCCATACCTTTTTGAGGAAGGGAGGCGGCACGGAGGGGAATCCCCCTTTCGTGACGAGAGAACCGCATGAAACCCATTGGAGTGACATTATGATCGAGATCATCACCGAAGCCGACTACAAGGATCGCCTTGCCGCGACGGAAAAGGGCGTGCTGCTGTTCTTCAAGAAGCTGTGCCCGCATTGCAAGAACATGGAGAAGGTGCTCGAGAAGTTCGGAGCCGCCAAACCCGGCATTGCGCTGTACGGCATCGATATTGAAGAGAACGCCGCCGCTGCCGCCGCGCTCGGTGCGGAACGCCCGCCGACGATTTTCGTCATCAAGGGCGGTGAGGTCAAAGCTTCCAAGGTCGGCCTCATGAACCCCCGCGAAATGGCCGCGTTCTTCGAGAAGGCCTAAGTTGCCGAATGGGGGAAGGGGGATTCGAGAACGGTGCGCTGATTCGTGTTCCTCCTTCCCTTCGCATTGTCTTTTTCTCTTGTACATCCGTTACGATGAAGGCTTCGATAATTGCTTGTTTTTGCCAATGATTGCGTGAGCCGAATCCCCTTCGGCGGCAAGGCATGGGCAAAGGCGGGCCGGTCGTCGCGTCGTTTGTCTCGGAAAAGGCGGCGGTTCCCATGCGGGAAAGCCGTGGCGTCATCTCCTCACCAGCCGAAACGTGTTGAGGTGGGGGCCGGGGAAAGGAGGCTTTTTGTAAAGGGCCTTTTTCTCGGCAAATCAGGAGTTTCCATCAGGAGCTTGCAATGGAAGAACGTACTTGTGACATCATCGTACTGGGCGGCGGGCCTGCCGGGATGACGGCGGCGATCTACGCGAAACGCGCGAACCTCGATGTGGTGCTCCTCGAGACGAATGTGACGGGCGGGCTGGTGAATTCGACGTATACGGTGGAGAATTTTCCCTCCTACCCTGAGATCCACGGTATGGAACTCATGGAAAAGATGCGCGAACACGTGGATCACATGGGCGTGGAAGTGGAGGAAGTGTTCGAAGTCACCGGCCTTGAGCTTGGCGAAGACGAGAAAGCCGTGCATGGGGACGGCATCGTTTACAAGGCCCCGGCGATCATTCTGGCGACGGGCCGCAAGCCCATTGCGCTGGACGTACCCACCGAATGCGATCAGATGCACTTCTGCGCGATCTGCGACGGCGCTCCGTACAAAGGCAAGCGCGTGCTCGTGGTCGGCGGTGGGAACAGCGCCTTCGACGAAGGCTTGTACCTCTTGAATCTCGGCGTCGCCGAGCTGACCGTGGTGGAAATCATGGATCGCTTCTTCGCGGCGGAGGCCACGCAGGAAGCCCTGCTCGGCGATCCCCGCGTGAAGGGCTTCAAGACGACCAGGGTCGTGGACGTGGAAGTCACGGACGGCAAGCTGTCCGCCGCCATCCTCGAAAACGCGCAGACCGGCGAACGCACCGCGCTGCCCGTGGACGGGATTTTCGTCTTCCTCGGCCAGTCTCCGAACAACGAATGGTTCAAGGATGCGATCGCCCTTGATGACAAGGGCTACATCCTTGCGGGCGAAGACATGTCTACCAATATTCCCGGCGTGTTCGGCGCGGGCGACATCAACCACAAGCCGTACCGCCAGATCACCACGGCGGTCAGCGACGGCACCGTAGCCGCTCTCGCCGCCGAGCGTTGGTTGCGCAGCCGCAAGAAATAAGGTTATGTATGACTCCGGGGGAGGATGTTTGGGGAAAGGCGTCCTCCCCCGCCATGCCGCCCGCATGAACGGGCGGCGGGGAGAGACGTTCCCTCGGGGGGACGCACGCATATTCTATCTACTTGAATACACTTCTTTATCCTCAATAACATGCGGTTAAAGAGCGTGTAGCTGTGTGTCGGAATATGTGTCCAAACTCCCCCTCCTGGTTTGCGCCGGGAGGGGGAGTTTTTTGTCTGCCGAACCGTTTTCTCCAGAAGCGGGGCCTGAAACCGTGTCCCGGCAAACGGAAAGGGATTTTATGGGCGGATGACCTTGTCGGCCAGTGCGAGGCTGGTCACGACATCCAGCATGTTGGTGGTCTGTCCGGCCTGCTTCGCCTCAAGGAGGCCGTAGAAATCAAGGCAGGTTCCGCAGACGAGGACGTCCGTCCCCGCGTTTTCCAGAGCCTTCAGACTGTCCAGTGCTTTTCCGGGGGTGGCGGCGAGCTTCACGCCGCCGTTCAGCAGAATGACGCGCCACAGGCTCTCCCCCAGCTCGGGCAGGGTGGACAGGAAATTCCCCATCAGTTTTTCGCCCAGCTCATCATCGCCGCGCCCGAAGGTTTCGGTGGTGATGAGGACCAACGTCTTGCCGGGCGTGAGGGATGCGGCGGCGGGTTCCGGCTCGGTGACGCGGCATCCGCACGCCGTGGCGGAAACGGACCACAAGGCGGCTCCTTCCTGCCGTACTTCCACGGAATAGCCGTTGCGGCCGAGAAAGCGGCTCACATTTTCCGAAGCCGCCGTATTGTCCACAAGCACGCGCAGCGAGGCGGGTTTTTCTTCTTCCAGCATCCTGCGGCAGCGGATGACTGGTTCGGGGCAGGCCAACCCGCAGCAATTCAATTCCTTGGTCATATGACTATCCTTTTCTGTTTTTTCATGAAACGGCCGCCGTCCGCACAAACGCTGGACGGCGCTTCCATACCGCCGAAAGGCTTAGTTGAGCATTTCGAGGAAGGCTTCGATACGAACCTTGAGCTGTTCGGTATCCGCCTCCGAGTAGTCCGTCACGATCTGGAGGAACGGCAGATCCAGTTCCTCACGCACGAACTTTTTGACGGACCACGATTCCACATCGTAGGTCTGGCATCCCTGCCAGGTGAGATCGACCACGGCGTCCGCCTGGAACGCTTCCGTCAGCTCTCGTAGCGCCGTGTAGCGGTTGGGGTTGGGCGACATGACGGAGCACGGCGTGTCGAGATACCGTCCGGCGAGTTCGGTCAGCGGATCGGCGGTTTCATCCATCATCAGACGCACTTTTTTATAACAGGTGCAGTTGTCGATGCAGACGATGCTCGCCCCGCACTCTTCGAGGAGCTGGATGACCTTGTGGGAGCCCAGCCCCGTGGGGACGCCCGTGAGCAGGACGCGGGGCGCGTCTGGGGAAACGGCCCCGTCACTTGCCCCGCCGATCTCGGCGGCGATGTCCTGAAGGAGCGCGATGGCCTGCTCGTAGTCGGGCATGAAGGAAGCCCGGAAACAGATGTCCAGCAAATCCATACCCGTCAGGGGCGACGGTTTGCGCTTGGCAAGGTCAAGGACATCCTTGAGGGCGCGGCGGAGCCGGTTGGTCAGCCGGATGGCATCCCGCAGATCGTCCGTGGTGATGGTGACGCCGAAATCCTTTTCCAGCTTCGCGGCGAGCTTGGCGTACTGGGCGCGCCAGTAGTCCTTGGCGTCCCCATCCTGAATCTGCGGAAGCTGGAGCAGTACGACCGGCTTGTAGGCGGCCAGCAGTTCGTACATCTTTTTCTTGCCGTCGCAGGTGGTATCCGCCACCACGATGTCCGAGGCGGCGAGATAGGGACAGCTGTCTTGGAGCGCGAAACCGAAACTGCTCTTGATCAGCGGGCAAAGGGAGCGGGGGAGCATGGTTTCCGCCACCGGGATGGAATCGTTTTTCGTGCCGCACAGCGAAACCGGAATGGCTCCTGCGGCAAGGGCGATTTCCAGCGGCGAATAGATGCAGTACTGGCCCACGACTTTTTTCCCCGCTTCTTTGGCTTGTTGCAGCGCCAGCACATTGCGCCCGGTGATGTCGCGGAACCGTTCGAGACTTGCGTATGCCATGAAAGTTCTCCTTCAAGGTATGGTGGTGAAGCCGTTCAGATGCGGGCGGCAATCAAGGCCGCTCCGATGGCTCCGACGAATTGCGGATACTGCGGCACGTTGACTGGGACGCCGAGTTCTTCGGAAAGCAGCCTGCTGAACGAAGGGCTTGTCGCCAGCCCGCCCGTGAACGTGCATTCGCCGCGCAAGGGTATGCGGGCGGCAAGACCCCGCATACGCCGGGCGATGGAGCGGAAGACGCCGGCGGCGATATCGGCGGGTGGCGTACCCCGCGCAAGCAGGCCGATGATTTCCGTCTCCGCGAATACGGCGCACATGCTGGAAATGGCGGCGGGCTTTCCCCGTCCGGCGGCTTCACCGAGTTCCGCCAGCTCCATGCCGAGGATGTCGGAAAGGACCTGTAGAAAACGGCCCGTGCCCGCCGCGCACTTGTCGTTCATCAGAAAATCCTGCACCGAGCCGTCCGGGGCCGTACTGATGACCTTGCTGTCCTGCCCTCCGATGTCGAGCACAACGCCCGTTCCGGGGAAGAGGTGGACGGCACCGCGCGCGTGGCAGGTGATCTCCGTGACCACTTTGTCCGCAAAGGGCAGGGAAATGCGCCCGTACCCCGTTCCGACAATACGGGATACCGCGATCCCGCCCGTGTCGGCACAGGCGGCGGCCAGAGCCTTTTCCCCGGCCTCGCGCGCGTTCCATCCTGTGGGCAGGACGGCCTTGCCCAACAGCGAACGCGATTGGGGATCGAAGATAACGGCTTTGGCGGCTACGGAGCCGACATCGACACCGGCTACAGGCATACGGTTCTCCTTATGGGGGCGGCGTCGGATGCGGAACCCTTGGGGACGGCGGGAGCCTGCCCTTCCGTCCGGAACGGGCAGAGGCTCTTCACGGGCGTGCTCATGTCCGTATGCTTCTGGGCACGCAAGAAAGCGGCTCCGGAAGAACTCTTCGAGGCAGGGGTATCAGGAAACGCCGAGGGGCTTACCGTTTTCGACAAGCGCGTAGTTTTCCCGATCGGCGAAAGGCTCAGGGCAGACGCATTGAGCTTTGAAGGCACTGTCCTTGGACACGGCCGCGAGGGGCGGGGAGTGGCGCGCCGTGAAAACGAGGCAGCCTCAAAGGAAGGAAGCTCGGCCGAGGGTTTCCCGAACAGGCCGTGTGCGGCAAGCCCGGCAAGGGGTGCCCGACGGAAGGGTGCGAACATGGACATTTCCCCAATACTTGTTGTGTATGAACGCTCCGAAAGGATTCCGGAGCCTCCGACGCGGCAGTGAAACGTGTATCGCGCACAAGACACAAAAAAGCCCGTATGCAACCATACGGGAAAAGCGATGGGGGAATGTCCGTCAGGAAAGAAAGGCGGGAAAGATGCCGCTATCAGCACACCGCCAACTGTGACGGGGACATACAGCCCCACCGCAGACGGCGTCAGGTCATGCCTGAAATCTGATGGCGGAAACGAGACATGGGGTACCTTTGCTCAGTATTTTCATAAAGCAATAATCGCTGGCCATTGAAATGTAAAGGGCGTTTAGCGTTTGATTTTCATAGATGGCGGATAGGATTGCCCTTTCCCGTTTGGAGTGCGTCATTTCACTCCCTTGCCTTGGCCGTTTATCGCCTCCTCCGGAATAAGATAACGGACAGCAAGGTTTTCTGGGCGTATCCTTGAACCACGAAAATCAGGCAAGGGAGAGCAAAGGGAATACGCCTAGGCCGTTAGAGGGTTTGAGAGAGAATGTTTCTGGAGAGTTCAATGGATAGTGCCATGATAGCTTCGCTTCTTTCATACGGGAACATTGCGATCAAATTGGCTGTAGGGCTGATCGGTTTTCTTTGGGTGCTGCGGACGACCAATCGCTGCCAATTGGCACAGATGACCCCGGTCGACCTTATAGGCAATTTTGTGATGGGCGGCATCATTGGCGGTGTTATTTATAATCAGGACATAACTACCGTACAATTCATAATCGTATTGGCGATATGGCAGCTTCTGGTATTAGGGGTAAATGCCCTGCGCATACACACGGAGTCCGGTCAGAAGATGATAGTGGGAAGGCCTACTCCTGTTGTGATAAAAGGCAAGTATTTACAGGATAAATTTGAACTCTTGGGTCTTGATATCGCTGATTTTGCGACATTATCCAGAATCCAGGGCGTTCACTCCCTCTATGATATATGGAATGCGCAGATTGAGCCGAATGGGCAGGCCACCATTCAGAAAAAAGATGCCCGCAAAACATCAAATATACTCATAACGAACGGGACAATGGATACAGGCGCTCTGGAAATGATGGAAAAGGATGAAGGATGGTTGAAAAATGAATTACATAAAAGGGGATACGAATCGTATAAAGATATCTTTTTTGCCGAATGGAACGAACTTATTGATGATGAAAGGGGAAAAGCCGGGGGACTGTATATCGTTGAGCGCACGGAAAAAAGAGATTGAAAAGGATACCGCCGGAGCGGAATCCCCTTCAAGGTGACGCCATGCGAGACATCCCGAGGAGCTTTCCCTATCCGGAAGAGGAGATCACGCCATGTCCGTGCCTTGTACGGATGAAGCCTCCCCGCGCTACCGGCGGGATGGTTCAGGGAAAGGCATAGCGGAAATGTAAAATCCGGCCCGCGATGTGGCCTTACTCACTCCGGGCGAGCAGAAAATGTTCCGGCAGGATTTCCCGCCATTCCCCGCTCAGATCCGCCGTTTCATGCGTGTAGGGGATGATCTTTTTTGAGCGTTCGTAAACAGGATCCGGTACGGGAATGGCGGAGAGCAGCGCACGGGTATAGGGATGCAGGGGGTTCTCAAAAAGCTCTTTCGCCGGGGCGAGCTCCACCAGCCTGCCCTCGTACATGACGCCCACGCGGTCGCAGAGGTAGCGGACCATCGACAGGTCGTGCGCGATGAACAGGAACGTGAAGCCATGCTGCCGCTGCAAGTGCTGAAAGAGGGACACGATTTGCGCCTGTATGGAAACGTCGAGTGATGCAACGGGCTCGTCGGCGACGATCAGTTCGGGGTTGACGGCTATGCTGCGGGCGATGGCGACGCGCTGGCGTTGTCCGCCGGAGATCTCGGCCGGAAACTTGTTGCCGTAGCTGGTGTCCAACCCGACAAGCGTGAGCAGTTTGTCCACTTCGGCCCGCAACCGGACCTTATCGGGATAAACACGATTGATAACCAGGGGTTCCGCAATGATGTCGGCAACCTTCATGCGTGGATTCAGGGCTGCCGCGGAGTCCTGGAAGATGACCTGCATATTGCGCTGGATATCTTTCTTGTGCTCCCGGTAGGAGCGCTTTTCCGAGATCAGAAAGTCTTTGAAGTAAATCTCGCCTTCCGTCGGGGTATAAATGCCCATAATGGCGCGCGCCACCGTCGACTTGCCGCAGCCGGATTCCCCGACCAGCCCGAAGATTTCCCCCTTTCGCAAGTCGAAAGAGATCCCGTTGACGGCGTGCACCGTCAGGGACTTGTTGATGGGGAAATGCTGCTTGTAGTTTCTGACGGATAAAAGAACCGGATTCTTCAATGGATCATACCGCGGCGTTTGATGGTGACGGGAGGCGTGACCGCGGGCGCCCTTTCATCCAGAAGCCATGTTGCGGCGCTGTGGGTTTCGGAAACGGGGAACATCGGAGGCATCCGCTCGTAATCGATTTTCATGGCATACTGATTGCGTTCGGCGAAGGCGTCACCCGGAGGCGGATCAAGGAGCGTCGGCGGCATACCCGGAATCCCCCTGAGCTCCCCGTTTTCCACGGCCTGAGAGGGGAGGGCGCCCAGCAGCCCCCATGTGTACGGGTGGCGCGGGTCGTAAAAGATTTCCTCGGCGGTCCCGATCTCGACGATTTTCCCGGCATACATCACGGCGACCCGGTCCGCGACGCGGGCGACCACGCCCAGATCGTGCGAAACCAGCACGATGCCGATGCCGGTCTTGCGTTGGATATCACGCAGCAGGTCGAGCATCTGCGCTTGTACGGTCACATCCAGCGCCGTAGTGGGTTCGTCGGCGAAGAGGATGTGCGGGTTCAGGGCCAGCGCGATGGCAAGCACGCACCGCTGGCGCATCCCCCCGGAAAAATAGTGCGGCTGCAAGAGCATCCGCTGGGCCGGATCGTCGATGCCCACGCGGTGGAGCATCTCCACGGCCAGTTTTTGCGCATCTTCCCGGCTCATTTTGCGGTGTTTCAGCACGGCTTCCGTGATCTGCTTCCCGATGGGGATCGTGGGGTTCAGCGTGGTCATGGGGTCCTGAAACAGCATGGAAAACAGGGAACCGCGCAGCTTGCGCATCTGCTTTTCGGTATACGGGGCAATGTCCTTGCCGTCGATGAGCATTTTGCCGCTGATCCGGGCATTGCCGGGAAGGAGTTTCATGACCGATTTGCACAGGACGGACTTGCCGCATCCGGATTCGCCCACGATGGCAAGCGTTTCGCCGCTCTTGAGGGACAGCGAAACGTCCCGGACGGCCTGAACGGTTCCGTCGGGCGTGTCGAAATGAACGGAAACGTTTTCCAGTTCCAATACGGTGTCCATGTCTTCCTCGGTGCTCCGAAAGGCAGCCGGGGCCGCCCGGATGTCCCGGACGGCCCTGTTGCGTGCGGTTAACGGTTCAGCGTCCAGTCTTCGATATTCCACATGACGCCCACGGCATGGTGGCCGAGAACGCGCGCGGTATCAAGCCCCTTCAGCCCGGCGATGCTGACGTAGTTGCCGTTCAGGTACGCGACCAGCAGGTGGCCGGGACGTTCGGCATAGGCTTCCTCAAACTGGCCGTAGATGGCCTTGCGCTGGGCCGGGTCTTCGGTGGCGCGGCCCTTTTTCAGCAGTTCGTCGACCTTGGGATTGGAATAGGCCATCGTGTTGTCGCTGGCTCCGGTGACGAAGTCCTTGTAGACGCCGTCCGGGTCGAATTCGGCGGCGAACCCGGCGAGGAAGCCGTTGTATCCGGCCTTCCAGTCGAACTTGGTGACGAGGACGATCTGCATGTCAACCCCGGCCTTCTTGAGTTCGTTGGCAATGACCTTGGCGATGTCGACGCGCTCTTCCTCATAATCCCGGACCTGAATCGTGAACGAGAACTTCTGTCCGTTGCGCTCGTAGATGCCGTCCTTGCCCTTCTTCCAGCCGAGCTTTTCCATTTCGGCGGCGAACTTCTTGAGATCGTAGGGATAGATGTCCGCGGCCTTGTTGCCGCCATACGTGTTCATCTGGATGGGGCTGAACGCCGGGAAGCCCTGGCCGTTCAACACGCTCTTGGCGATGGCGTTCTTGTTCAGGGCGTAGTTCAGCACGCCGATGGAGTCGCCGTTTTGCTTCCAGAAGTCGGTATGGAAATCCATAGCGGCGGAACGGTAGTCGGCGGTGGCGAAGTCGATGTTCTTGTAGCCGTCCTTGCCCCGGAACGTGTCCGCATACTTGGCGTTCAGCCACGCCAGATCCGCTTCGCCGGACTGGAGCATGAGGGCCTTGGTGCTTTCGACGGCGACGGTCTTGTAGACGATCCGGTCGATGTTCGGCACCTTGCCGTAATAGTCATTGTTCTTTTCCAGAATGATCATGCCGCCGGCGGTGTCCCATTCCACGAACTTGTAACGCCCGGTGCCCACGGGGTGCTGGTTGGCGGGGGCGGTGTTGATGTCCTTGCCCGCGAACAGGTGCTTGGGCAGGATGCCGATGGTGAAGTTGTCCAGCATGGCGGCGTTGGGCTTGGACAAGGTGAAGATCACGGTCTGGGCGTCCGGCGCCGTGATCGACTTGATGTCCTCGTAGTTGCTGGTGATGGATGAGGCCAGCGTCTTGTCTTTGGTCAGCGCGTCGTAGGTGAACAGGATGTCTTCCACGGTCAGCGGCTTGCCGTCGTGCCATTTCACGCCGTCGCGCAGCTTGAAGGCATAGGTGTGCGTCCCTTTATCATAAGTGAAGCTCTCGGCGAGCTCGGGAACCGGCTGGCCCTTGGCGTCGTACTTCATCAGGCCGGAAAAAATGATTGTGGGCAGTTCCTGATGGTTGTTGAGCAGGGGATTGATGGTGTCCTCGTTTTCTCCGGCGTAGACAAGGGTGTTCGCCATTTCGTCGTCGGCGTTGGCGGGCATTGAGGCGAGACAGAGCGCAAGGCACATGAGGCCCCAGCGAACCGTTTTCAAGACCGGAGCGGTCAATACGTTCCTCTTCACGAAGTTCTCCTTTTCGGATTGTCGTACGTTGCCTGTATTTATAAAGGCGACCTGTGGTTACAGGTTGCTTGGCCCTTGGTTGCTTCTTTTTCGGAAGTAATGGCCGATGCTGGTGATGCTCAGCAGCGTAACCACAAGGAAAACCCCGGGGATGAGGATGACCCACCACGAGTTGAGGAGGAGCGCCCGGTCGGCCAATGCCAACATGCTCCCCCATGAGAGCACATCCACAGGCAGGCCCAGTCCGAGGAAACTCAAGGTCGCTTCCATCGCCATGCTGGTGCTGATGCTGGAAATGACCACGAACATGATCGCCGACACGAAATTCGGGATGAGGTGCTTGCGCATGATGAAGGGAAACCGCGCGCCCATGCAGCGCGAGGCGAGGATGTACTCGCTGTTGCGGATCTGCCGGACTTCGCTCCGGACAATGCGGGACAGGGCGAACCAGCCGGTGACGCCGATGACGAGCGCGATGGTGAGCTCGTTCTGCTTGCCCATGAGAGAAAGGATCAGCAGCAGGGACAGAAGGACCGGGACACTTTGCAGGAGTTCCACCGCCCGCATCATGGCGCTGTCCACCACGCCGGAGGCGACCCCGGACAGGCAGCCGTAGGAAACCCCGATAAGGGTAATGACCGCGGCGCTCATCAGCCCGATAAAGATGGAAGCCCTGCCTCCGTACCAGATGATCGAGTAAATGTCCCGCCCCAGAGAGTCCGTGCCGAACCAGAATTCGGCATTGGGAGCCTCATTGACGTTCATGAGAAAGAGTTCGGCGGGATCATGGTTGATGATCAGGTTGGAAAAAAGGCAGCCGAGGGCGATCACGGAAAACACGGCGACGGAGAGGGTGGGCTTGCCTTTCAGCCGCGCCCAGAAGCCTTTTTTCCGTATGGCGGGCTGGTGCGCCCTGTACCCGGCCCCGACGATCGTGAAGGCATCGTTGGAAGAGGCGTCCATCAGCACACGACCCCGTCAGAAGGCTTCATGCGCGGATCGATGACTTCGTTGACGGCCTGCGCGACAAGGCTGCTCAGCATGACCATCGCCCCGGTGATCAGCACCATGAGCATCAGCAGGTTGTAGTCATGGTATTTGGCGCTGGATACGGCGAGCAGGCCGATGCCCGGATAATTGAATACGGATTCCGCTACATAGGTGCCGCTCAGGACGTGGGGGATGGATATGGCCATGATGCTGACGATGGTGGGGAGCACGTTCCGCAGGCAGTGGCTTAGCAGGACCCGTGTCCTTCCGAGCCCCTTGGCCCGCGCCAGCAGCACGTAATCACGGCGGATTTCATCCAGCAGCTTGTTACGGATCATATAGGCGTAATACCACAGGTGGCTCGCCACCATGACGATGAGCGGCAGGACGAGGTGGCGCAGGCGGTCGGCTACGTCGCCGGATTTCCCGATCCCGTAGGCTCCGCTGCTCGGCAGCAGTTTGAGGTTGACGCTGAAAACGAGCACCAGCACCACGCCCATCCAGAAGGCGGGCACATAAAAGGCCACCGTGCCGATGCGGCAGACGAACCGATCCATGAAGGTGTCCTCGAACCGGGCGCAGAAGAGGGCAAGCGCGATGGCGAGCAGAAAGACCAGCGCGTAGGCGATGCCGCCGAGCATGAGCGTATTGCCGATAAGCGGAGAAACGACATCAAGGACGGGGCGTTTGTATTTCAAGGAGATGCCGAAATCCCCCTGCATGACGTTCCCGATCCATTTGGCGTACTGCATCCAGATGGGGCCGTTCAGCCCCAGCCGTTCCCGTGCGGCGTCCAGTTCCGTGGTCGTCATGGACTGCATGGCGTCGCCGTAGAAGGATTGGAGAGGATCGCCGGGGGTCAGCCGGGATACATAGAAAACGATCAGCGACAACAGAAACATCATAGCGATGAACACCAGCGTTTTCCGTGCGAGAGAAGCCAACAGTTGTCTGCTGTTCATAGTCTGCCTTCCTTGGAGCGCGATCCTTCGGACTGTTCCGATACTGTTTCGTAACACGTTGTTTTCTTAGATGTAGATTATAGTGTTACGTGTATAAAAAATGTAATACGAGGTATACCGGCCACCGCCGACGGTGTCAATGAGAGGTCTTTTGCATCAAGCGGGCACTGGCTTCGGGCGGATTCCCTCCATAGCCATAAACGGATTACATTCTGATATGACAAGAGAAAACGGGGAAAGAAAACGCCCCTGTCACCGTCCGCATCGGTTCCTTGGGCGTTTTGCGATGGTTGTGTATAGGGCAAAGTGTTACTTTTGTCAAATTAATGTTATCAAAACGGTATTCCGCGCCACTCCAGATAAAAAAGGGCAACATCTCAAAAGCGGCGTGAATCCCCGCCACCGTTTGTGCCGTCACATAGTCAGGATATGCGCGGGGCGTGCCTTTGCGGCGCATATAGGGCAAACGGAGTCCGAAGAGGGCGTATGAGTGCCGACACCGGCTCAGGACAAAAACGTGGGGGCTCTCTTTTGCAGGCGGCGGATGCCGGCAGCGGCATTTGCCGTCCTGCTGTTTTAAGGGGGCCGTGAAGTCGGGCAAGAGTCACGGAAAAAGCTTTTTCAGCCAATCTGTATTTGCCTTGCCGCAATGAACTCCGATGCCTTCCCCGCCTACCGCGAGAAGACGCCTCGCTGGGCATCGGCATGGCAGGCGGCGCAGTTCTTCAATCCTTGAGCCTTGGCAATGGAATCTTGTGAAACATCATCATGCTTGTGTATGAACCAACGGCTTTCCGTGATTCTGACGGGCGTGTCGCCATGAAGTTTTTTGGTAATTTTGCTTCCGCGCCGGGTGGTTCCCGTGTCTGCGGCATTGCCTTGAAGCCACGCGCCGATCTGCTCCTTGTCCGCGGCGTCGAGTTCGACGGCGGCATCAAAATGGTTCGGAAGATCCCCCATGAGCCGTTTCCATGAGCCGGACGGCAGCAGCAGGGCGGAGTATGCCGTATGGCATGTGCCGCAATTGTCCATATACGTTTGCGGCGGGATGAGGAGACGGTTTTGGGAATGTTTTCTGTATCTGTCATGCGCTTCGGCAAGCCCGACGATTCCGCAGAGCAAAAGGCCCGTGAATCCCCAAAGATACCTTTTTTTCATGAGATCGCTCCTTGCTGCGTTTGCGGTTGGTTGGACTGCACCCTACTCTGAGCGGCGTGAAGAATACGTTAACGCCGCGTTTTCCCGGCACCTCCGCGAGAGGGGAGGGCGGAATGCGGGCCCCCCTTTTCGTGGCGGTGCATCCCTAGGCGGCGCTCACCCGACATAGCGTGCCCACAGCGCCGAGAGCGGCATGATGATGAGCATGGACGGGAGCATGTTGATCACGGGAAAGATTTTGATGCCGCACATGCGCAGCCCCGTAGCGACGAAGATGACGCCGCCGCAGGCGGTAAAGTCGCTGAGCATTCCCGGCGTCATGTATGGGGCGAGAAAGGCGGCGGAAGCATAGAGCAGGGCGAGGATGGCGAATTGGGGTATGGCGATGAGGCTGACCGACAGGCCGAAAAGCGTCCCGAACACGATGCCGCTGAACAGATCGAGAACGGCCTTGGTGAGGAGGATGTCCGTGGACCCGGTGATGCCTTCGTTTATCGCGCCGAAGATGCCCATGCTGCCGAAGCAGAAGGCGGAAACAAGGGTGATGATGTTCACGATGTACGTCTCATTGCCGCAGTGCTTGCTTTTCGCGAGGCGGAACAGCGCCCTGATGCACTTGGCAAGAAAAGATTCGGCAAAGATGAGTTCGCCGATGACGGAACCCACGATGAGGGCCATGACCACGACGGGAAGTGCCGAAGCCTTGTTCACGAGGGTGGAGCCCATACACAGCGTGATCACGCCGAAGATGAGGGGAAGCGTTTCCTTGACGCGATTCGGGATAAGCCCGGAGAAGAGGGTCCCGGCGAGCCCTCCGATGAAAAGAGCGCTACTGTCTGTAATTGGTCCGATCATAATACTTAACCTATTGAAATAATGTAAAAGATTGTTTCATCCGATTGTACCATGAAACATGGTGCTGAAAAATTGTCAAGCTTCAAAAAAGAGGAACACGGTCTTTGCTGAGAAGGCGGATGAATCGGCATATGCTGGCACGATGGGGGGAAAGCCGCTTGCCATTTCTTTGGTGGCTTTGCTAACCTAACGGGCACAACTGGAGCCGCGTGGGATGGCATGGCATCCTTTTCCGCAAAAACGGGAAGAGGATATGTCCGCTTTCCGCCGTATTTTTGGTAGAGGGAAAACATTGACAGGCCACATAGGGTGAGCTATGGAAAAATCGTCAGACGTCAGACGAGTTAGGGAACAACGGGAACCCCTGTATGTGGAAGTAAAAGAGGCCATTCTCGAATTGGCCCGTACGCAGTGCGGCCCGGATCGCAGGCTTCCTTCCGAGGAAGAGTTGTGCCGCCTGTTGGGCGTAAGCCGGGCTACGGTGCGGGAAGCGTTGAGCATCCTTTGCCGCGAAGGGTTCGTCTCCAAAAGGCACGGCATAGGGAACCTCGTCAACCGCAGCGTGCTTGATACGCCGATGCGTTTCGATTTGGAGCGCGGGCTCCGTCGGATGCTTGAAGACGCGGGATATCAGGCAACCACGATCCGGGAAATGCCCGTGAGCCCCGGGGGGAAGGACATCCTTTTGGATCATCCGACGCTGCCGGTCAGGCTGACGATCCCCCGGCCGTGGAAGATCCAGCGGACGGCGCATCTTGTGGAAGGCGCGCAGGCCATTGTGACCTGCAACGTGTTCACGTCGAACGGCTCATGGAATGGAAAGGGGTTCGCGCAGGAACTGGCCTATACGGATGTGATCAACCTGCTGTCGGGCGGCACGTTGTCGCACACGGTGATGGCGTTCCTCCCGTGGTGCGCGGGGAAGGGGATCGCTTCCGCTTTCGGGCTTGCTCCGGGTACGCCGATCATTCTGTGGCATGAGCTGAACTACGGCATACAGGATACCTTGTTGTGCGAGAGCGTGGTGGCTTTCAATCCGGATTTTGTGACCCTGCGCGCGCTCCACAGATGGTAATGTCCCCTGACATGGCAAAGGCCTTTTTCTGAATCCTTTGGAACGGATCACGACAAGGAAGTGCTATGTTTTCCAGAAAGATCCAATCACTTTGCATTGCCCTGTTCTGCCTCTGCGCCGCCGTGCCCCAGATGGCCTTCGCGGAGTATCCGGAACACCCCGTAACCGTGTATCATCCCTTCGAGCCCACGCCGTATGACGCGTTGAGCAAGGTCTACAATGCGGAAATGTCGAAGATTTTGGGTGTGCCCTTTGTCTTTGAATATGGTATGATGGGCAAGGCGGCGAAAGCGACGCTCACCGGCAAGCCCGACGGCTACACCGTGTATTTCGCGGCGATGGGCCCGATGGTCCTGAAGCCCAACATGGTCGGCCCGTCCGCCTCGCCCAAGGATTTCCGGGCCGTGGGGCGTGCGACACTGCTGCCGATCCTGTTCGTGGCGAACAAGAATGCGCCCTTTAAGACCTTTGAGGAATTCAGGGACTACGCGAAGGCCCATCCCGGCAAGACCCGGATCGGGATCACCAACGCCCCCAGTTCCCTCCAGATCGGCATGACGCACCTTATCAAGGATCTTGCCAAGCTGGATGTGGAGCTTGTGGAGCAGCCGGACGGCCCCGTGCGCGGGACCATCGACTGCCTGATAGGCGATACCGACGCGCTGATCAGCCATCCGCCGGATATCATGCGCTACATCAAGCGCGGGGATTTCGTTCCGCTGGCGACGTTCGCGCCGGAACGCCTCGCCATGCTGCCCGATGTGCCGACCCTGCGTGAGCTCGGCTATGATTTCTCCCAGACGAGCTGGCGTGTCCTCGTGGTGAACAAGGATACTCCGGACGCCATTGTGGAAAAGCTCGCCAAGGCTTCCGAGCGGGCGTTGAACAGTCCCGCCATGAAGAAGTCCGCCGAGGAGAATTACGAAATTCTCGCTTGGCTGCCCCCGAGCGAGGCCGATGCCTTCCTCCAGTCCGAGTTTGATTTTTATCGGGATCTGTCCATGTCCATGGGGTTGCACTATACCCAGCGGCCCAAGAAGTAACCGCTTGCGCAGCATCCTCAAGAGCCTCTTCGTTTACGGCGGAGAGGCTTTTTTGTGGGCAACGTCTTTTTCACGTATGGGGACTGCATCTTGGGCCTTTCGGCTTTGTGCGGCGATTGACAACCGCCAACGGGGTACATAAGAAGCAAGACCATATGCTGGCTGGTGTCTGCGCTTGCCTCGCCGTTTCCGAACGTGCTGCGTCTATTCTGCCGAGGCGGCTTTGCCGCTCACCGCAACACACAGGAGGCCCCATGACGGGATGTGGAACGGAACGCTACGCCGACTGGTTTTTTGATTTGGATGGGACGCTGGTGGACAGCGCCCCCGATATCCTGCGGCTGCTCGGCGGCGTGCTGCGGGAGGAAGGGCTCGCCGTGTCCGAACTGGACAAGGGGCGCATCGGGCCGCTTCTGGAAGACATCATCCGCGGGATCTGCCCGGATCTGGCCCCTGCTGATCTGGAGCGCATCGTCCGCATCTACCGGGCGCGCTACCGCGCCTGCCCCTTTGACGAAAGCCCGGCGTTCCCCGGCATACCGTTGCTGTTCGAGCGGCTGTCGGGGCGGGGCTGCCGGCTGTTTGTGGCTACCAACAAGCCGGAGGACGTAACCCGCCGCCTGCTCGACGTGCGGGGCCTCCTGCCGTACCTGACCGGGTTCGCGTGCAGCGATTCAGTGCCGGGGCGACGGCTCTCCAAGGCCGGGATGCTGGTCCTGCTCATGGAGCGCCACGGCGTGGAGCCGGGGACGGCGATTATGGTCGGGGACTCGGCGCTTGACATGCGGGGAGGGCAGGAGGCGGGGATGGCCACGGCTGCGGCCTTGTACGGGTATGGGCGGCGCGGGGCGCTGCTCGAAACCGGGCCGGATTTCGTCATTGAGGATGCGGCGTGGACGCGCGTGGTCCGGCTGTCCGGCGGAGCCGCCGGTTTGCATGAAGGAAGGATTGCATGAAGCAGGAAAATCGGCATCAGGCCATTCTCTATGCCGTGATGCGGCAAGGGTACGTTTCCATCGAATCGCTGGCTGAGGAGCTCGGGGTGTCGTCGCAGACCATCCGGCGGGACATTTCCGAGCTGGACAGGACGGGGATGCTGGAACGCAGGCCGGGCGGGGCGAGCTGCCGCACGACCATTCTGAACAGCACCTACGATGCCCGGCAGGTCGAGGATTTTAAGGACAAGGAACGCATCGCCCGGACCATTGCGGAGTATATCCCCGACAACAGTTCCATTTTCCTGACCCTCGGGACGACCGTGGAGGTCATCGCGTACGCGCTGCTCGAGCGCTCCGGGCTCATGGTCATCACCAACAATGTGGTGGCGGCACTCACCCTGAACAAGAAGACCGACTTCGAGGTGGTTCTCGCTTCGGGCTATATGCGCAAGAGTAGCAACGGCCTTGTGGGGGAAAGCACAATCGAATTCGTCAACGGTTTTCAGTGCGATTACGTGATCACGAGCACCGGGGGCATCAGCGAGGCGGACGGTCATCTGCTTGATTACCATACGGCGGACGTGAGCGTGGCGCAATGCATGATGCGCAATGCAAACAAGGTGTTGCTGGCGGCAAGCCGCTCGAAGATCGGGCGGCAGGCCGTGGTCAGGGTGGCCCCGCTCAAGACCGTGGACGTATTGTTCACCAACAGCCCTGTCCCTTCCCGGTTGGAGGAGGTCGCGCAAGCCGCGGGCGTGGAATTGATCGCTTGTTGATGGAATAAATTTTACAACTATATGGCGATCAATATTTTTGGAAAGGATTCTATATTTTTTTAATATATTGAAATTAAATGAATATAAAATACAGCATCCGTTCATGCCGAATGGATGCTGTATTTTTTTGTACATTTTTTGAAAATGTGTTGACACAAAACGACGTTTCGGAGATGGAATGAAACAGAATAGACGCAGTATTGGTTCTCGGACTGGTGACGGCAATCCCGTTAGTCCGCCGGATTGTTCCTTTCGGAACATGACGGCGCCACCCTCAAACCGGAGAGTTTCATATGCGCAAAGGTCTTTTCACCCTTCTGTCCCTTGTCTGCGCCGGCCTGATCTGGGCCGCGCCGGCCCCCGCGAACGCGGCGGACAAGATCGTCATCCGTTTCGCGCACAGCAACACGCCTTCGGACATGGACCCCTATCATGCGCTCGTCACGAAGATGAGCGACAAGCTGGTCAAGAAGCTCGGCGCTGACCGTATCGAGATCCAGGAGTTCCCCGCCGGGCAGATCGGCAGTGAGGAGCGCAGCTTCCAGGACGTGCAGCAGGGCATCCTCCAGATGACCGTGCTCGCGGTGAACAACGCCTCGATCTTCTCCCCCTCCCTCGGCGCGTTCGACCTTCCCTACATCTTCAAGAGCGTCAAGGAATTCGACGACTGCGTCGATCAGAACTGGGATCTCATCAACAAGCGCATGGAAGCCGAAAGCGGCACCGTCGCCATCGCGTGGCATTCGCAGGGCTTCCGCTTCATCACCAACAGCAAGCAGCCCATCAGCACGCTGGCCGAACTCGCCCCGGTCAAGATCCGTACCCCCAACAACCCGATCATGATCGGCGTGTACCGTGCCTGGGGCACGGACCCGGTTCCCATGGCTATGGACGAAACCTTCAACGCCCTCCAGCAGAAGGTCGTGGACGGTCAGGACAACCCGCTGGTGTCCATCGCCACCAACCGCTTCTATGAAGTGCAGAAGTACATCACCGAACCCCACTACAAGCTGTGGACGGGCCCCGTGGTCGTGAATGTGGATTGGCTGCGTTCCCTGCCCGCCGACGTGCAGCAGGCCATCATCGAGGCCGGGCGCGAAACCACCGTCGAAATGCGCGCCCTGCTCGACAAGCAGGAAAGCGCCTCCCGCGAGTTCCTGAAGGAAAAGGGCATGGTCTTCTGCGGCGTGCCCACGGACGAGGACGAGTGGATGAAGCGGGCCGTCAGCATCTGGCCCCAGTTCTACCCCCAGATCAAGAACCTTGAAATCGTTGAGGCGTTCATGAAGACGCTGGGACGCCAGCTCCCCAGATAAGCCAGGTTTGACGGGGCGGCCTTCGGGCCGCTCCTCCCCTCAGGAGTTCCGCTATGAAGAATCTGCTTGCATGGCTCGACGTTCACTTTGAAGACGCGCTCTGCGGCGTCCTGCTCGTCGGCATCATGATCATGCTCATGGCGCAGGTGGTCGTCCGGTTCGCGTTCGGGCACGGGCTCACGTTTTCGGAAGAACTGTGCCGTTTCTCCTTCCTCTATCTCGTGTATTTCGCGGCGAGCCTCGTAGCCTGCAAGGGCGCGCACATCCGGGTGACCGCGCACACCCAGAAGCTCCCCGCGCCCGTGCGCGTCGGCCTGCTCATGCTGGCGGATCTGCTTTGGCTCGGGTTCAACGCCACCGTGATCTATCAGGGCGCGCTGCTCATCGACAGCATGTCCACCCGCCCTATGGTGTCGGGCAGTATGCTGCTTGATCTGCGTTACGTCTATTTCGCCGTCCCCGCCGCCTTCACGCTCCAGAGCTTCCGCATCCTCCAGCGGTGGTACCGGCATTTCCGGGGCGGCGTTTCCGTCCTCGGCCAGCAGGAGGAGGTGTAGCATGTCCGCCGATGCCGTTCTTTGGATTGTTATGGCCTTCTGCCTCATTGTGGGCTGCCCCATTTTCGTGTCGCTCGGCGTGGCTTCCACCCTTGCCCTGATCCTCACCAATATCCCCATGCGCATCGTCGCGCTCGACATGCTCAAGGTGATGGACATGTTCCCGCTGCTCGCCGTGGTGGGCTTCATCTTCGCGGGCGCGCTCATGGAAAAGGGCGGCATGGCCCGCCAGATCGTCGATGTGGCCTCGCTGTTTGTGGGCCGGATACGCGGCGGCCTCGGCATCACCACCATTCTGGGCTGCCTGTTCTTCGCCGCCATGATCGGCTCGGGCCCCGGCACGGTCGCCGCCATGGGCAGCATCATGATCCCCACGATGGTCCGGCGCGGCTATTCGCCGGAATACGCGGCGGGCGTGTGCGCCACGGGCGGTACCCTCGGCATCCTGATCCCGCCGAGCAACCCGATGATCATCTATGGCATCATCGCCAACACCTCCATCGCGGCGCTGTTCACCGCCGGGTTCGTGCCGGGCTTCCTGCTCGGGTTCATGATGATGCTCATGGCCTATTTCCTCGCCCGCCGCGCCGGGTTCACCGGAACCGTGGACGAGGACAAGGATGCCCGTTTCTGGCCCATGTTCCGCAAGAATTTCTTCTCCCTGATGGCCCCGGTCATCATCCTCGGCAGCATCTACGCCGGGATCTGCACGCCGGTGGAAGCCTCGGTGGTGGCGGTGTTCTACGCCCTGTTCGTCGGGACGTGCATCACCCGCGAGCTGAAGATCGCCCAGCTCTGGGACGCGATCAAGCTGACCAACGTCTCGGCAGGCAGCATCATCATCGTGCTCGGCGTGTCCACACTGTTCGGGCGCATCCTGACCATGCAGCGCATCCCGCACCAGCTCGCCAACGCCATGATCACCCTGACGGACAATCCGTACGTCATTCTGGTGCTCATCGGGCTTCTGCTGCTGTTCCTCGGGATGTTCATGGAAACCCTCGCCACCATCGTCATCCTCGCGCCTATTTTCCTGCCTCTGATCACCAAGGTCGGCATCGATCCCGTGTTCTTCGGCATCTTCTGGGTCATCACCAACGAGGTGGCGCTGCTTTCGCCGCCACTGGGGGTGAACCTGTTCATTGCCCAAAACCTGTCGGGCATCAGCTTCGAGCGGGTGGCCAAGGGCGCTTTCCCCTACATGATGCTGATCATCTGTTTCATCATAATGCTGATCCTGTGGCAGGATCTGCCCTTGTGGCTTCCGCGCCTGACGGGGCAATACTAGTTTGATAGGGAGTTCGGATATGTCTGAAAAGGACTTTGACCTGATTTGTATCGGCCGGTCGTGCGTGGATCTCTACAGCGGCGAATTCGGCGTCCCGCTGGAGCGGGCCATGACCTTCACCAAATCCGTGGGCGGAAGCCCCATGAACATCGCCATCGGCACGTCCCGGCTCGGCCTGCGGGTGGGCGCGATCACCGGCGTGGGGCAGGAGGACAACGGCCGTTACCTCAAGTGGCAGCTCTCCTGCGAAGGCGTGGACGTCAGCGCCGTGAAGACCGATCCTAAGCGGCTCACCGCGATGGTGCTCCTGAGCATCCGGGGCGACAACGACTTCCCGCTCATCCAGTACCGGGAAAACTGCGCCGACATGGGCCTGACCGCCGAGGATATCGATCCTGACTATCTGGCCCGGGCCGGGGCCGTGCTGGTGACGGGCACGCACCTCTCCCGCGAGGGAGTGCGCTCCGCGACCATGAAGGTGCTTGAAACCGCAAAACGCCTTGGCCTCAAGTGTATCCTCGACATCGACTTCCGCCCCAACCTCTGGGGGTTGCAGGGCCATGACGCGGGTTCCAGCCGCTGGGCCGAGGCGTCCGAGCAGGTGACCGCCGAATACAAGAAAGTCCTTCCGTACTTCGACCTCATCGTGGGGACGGAGGAGGAATTCTTCATCGCGGGCGGCAAGACCGAAGCGATGGCAGCCCTGCGCGAAGTCCGCAGGCTCTCGAAGGCACTCCTCGTCTTCAAGCTCGGGGACAAGGGCTGCGCCGCGCTGCCCGGCGATATTCCGGACAGCTTCGTGGATGAGGTGGTCTATCCGGGCTTCCCGGTGAAGGTGTTCAATTCCATCGGCGCGGGCGACGGGTTCATGTCCGGCTTCCTGCGCGGCTGGCTGCGCAATGAGGATTTGGCCTCCTGCTGCCGCTACGCCAACGCCGCCGGGGCGTTCGCCGTGTCCCGCCTCGGCTGCTCCTCCGCCTATCCGAGCTGGACCGAGCTGCAATACTTCGTCAGCCACGGCAGCAAGCACAAGTGGTTGCGCGAAGACGCCATGCTGGAACAGATCCACTGGGCCACCAACCGCCGCAACAAGTGGAAGAACCTCGCCGTGTTCGCTTTTGATCACCGCGAGCCCTTCTCCGCGCTGGCCGCTGAAACGGGCCGTGACGCCAAGGCTATTACCGCCTTCAAGGAATTGGCTTTCCGAGCCGTGGCGGAAGCCTCCTCGGAGCTTGAAGGCCAGAATGATGTGGGCATTCTCGTGGACGACACGTACGGCCAGTCCGTCCTGTTCGAGAGCAACCGCTATCCGTTCTGGGTGGGCCGTTCCATTGAAAAGACCGGCGTCAATCCGCTCATGTTTGAGGGCAAGGCCGACGTGGGTTCGACGCTTCAGGCGTGGCCTGAGAACCATGTGGTGAAATGCCTGTTCCGCCCCGGTGCGAAGGATACGCCCGAGGTCGTGGAAGAGAACGAGCGCCAGCTGTGCCGCCTCTTCTCGGGGGCGCGGAGCACCGGGCATGATCTCCTGTTGGAAATCATCGTCGACCAGCCGCAGACGCGGGAAGAGCAGGACGCCTGCCTGCTGCGCTGGATGCGCCGCTGCTACGAGCTTGGCGTGTACCCCGACTATTGGAAGATACTGCCCGTGGCCGATGCGGGTACGTGGCAAGCCATCGAAGCACTGATTGATGAATACGATCCGTACTGCCGGGGCATTCTGTTCCTCGGGCTCAACGTGGCGGAAGCCGAGCTGGTGAAGCGGTTCGCCGCGCTGCCCGAATCGCCGCGCGCGCTTGGGTTCGCCATCGGGCGGAGCATCTTCCTCGAACCGGCCCGCAAGTGGTTTGCCGGGCGGATGTCCGATGAGGACGCCGTGGCGACCATGCGGGATTGCTTCCTGCGGCTGGCCCGCGCGTGGAACGGGCGCAGGCACGGGTAGTTTTTCGGGGGCTGCTCGCCCCCGTACCCCTCGGCAGAGGCGCTGCCTCTGCACTCCGCAAGGGGGCAAGCGCCCCCTTGACCCGGCGTGAAGTTTCCTGCTGCAAGGCTGCGGGAAGCGCTGGGAGGGAATTGCCTCTTTATACGCAATACAAACAAAACAAAATTTCCTCCACCCCAACCCCGGGCGTTCCGCATTCCCCCTGCGGGACGCCCGAACCAAGGCATTTTGAAAGGAACGGCGCCATGAAAACATGCGTATTGTATGGTCCTAAAGACCTCCGCATTGAGGAGCGCCCCGTCTCCGAGCCGCAGCCGGGTTTCGTCCGTCTGCGCATGGGCGGCGTGGGCATTTGTGGGAGCGATCTTCATTATTACCATATCGGGCGCGTCGGGAACGCCGTGGTCCGTGAGCCCATGATCCTCGGGCACGAGCTGAGCGGCGTGGTCGATGCAATCGGCCCCGGCGTATCCGGCCTTGTGCCGGGCCAGAAGGTCATCATCAACCCTACCGATGAATGCGGAACGTGCGGCTATTGCCGGTCCGGGCACCAGAACCTCTGCCCGGATCTGCGTTATTACGGATCGGCGGCCCGGACTCCGCATGTACAGGGGATCATGGTCGAATACCCGATGGTGCAGGCCCGGCAGTGCGTGGCGGTCAGCGACGCCATGCCGCTTGATCAGGCCGCCTGCGTGGAACCCCTCGCCATCGCCCTGCACGCTGTGGCCCGCGCCGGGAATCTGCTCGGCAAGCGGGTGTTCGTCAGCGGGGCGGGGCCGGTGGGCTGCCTCATCGCCGCCGTTGCCCGTCTGAACGGTGCGGCGTCCGTGGCTGTCAGCGATATGGAGGAGTTCCCGCTGTCCGTGGCGGTGAAGCTCGGTGCGGACGCTGTGTTCAAGGCCACCGATCCCGCGCTGGCCGATCTCGCCAATGGCTGTGAGGCCTGCTTTGAGGCGTCCGGTTCCGTGGGTGGCATGAACACTTGCCTGAGGAGTGCCGCGCCCGGCGGGACGGTCGTGCATGTCGGGTTCCTCGGTGAAGAGGAGGTTGCCTATCCGATCAATACGATGGTCATCCGCAAGGAAGTCACGGTCTGCGGCTCGCTGCGCGCCTATCAGGAATTCCCGCTTGCCGCCCGCCTCGTGGAATCGGGGCGGCTTGATCTGTCGCCCCTGATTACCGCTTCCTATCCGCTGGAAAAGGCGGAAGAGGCCATTCTTGCCGCCAGCGACAAGACCCGATCCATGAAAGTCGTCCTGACCGGACCGGCACTGTGAGGTTGTTATGAATATCAGTATTTCCGTCGCCGCCACGCCGTGCGCCATGCCGCAGATCATGTTCGCGGGCGATCTGGAGGCGCGCTGTGCGCTCCTCGCCGGGCTCGGCTATGACGGCATCGATATGTTTTTCCCCGATCCGCAGTGCACGGATGCCCGCGCCGCCAAAGCAGCGCTGGATCGCAACGGACTGCGGGCTACCATGCTTGCCGCGCAGGGCGATCTCATGGCCGACGGCTTGTATTTGAATGATGCCGGAAGGCTGCCCGAACTGCTTGAGCGCTCGAAGTACCATCTGGAACAGTGCGCCGTGCTTGGGGCCATGCCGAACATCGGTTTCATCCGGGGCTGGCACCGCAACGATCAGAACAGCCTGCCCCGCATGGCGGACGGCCTCGCCGCATATTGTCAACTGGCGGCGTCCTTCGGTGTGGACGTGCTCTTGGAACCGATCTGCCGTTACGAAATCGACTCCATCCATACAACGGATCAGGCCATCGACCTGTGCGAGCGTGCCGGAAAACCCGCCAATCTCGGGCTCCTTCTTGATCTCTTCCATATGAATATTGAGGAAGCGTCCGTGTGCGGAGCCATCTGCCGCGCCGGATCGCTCGTGCGGCACGTCCATTTCGTGGACAACACCCGCGCCGTGCCCGGCATGGGTTGCATGGCGCTGCCGGATGTCGTGGCCTGCCTCAAGGCCGTGGGCTACGAAGGGTTTCTCGGCATCGAAGCCATCCCCGGCTCTGATCCGGAAGGAGAGGCCAGCAGCGGCCTGGCCTTCACCCGCGCGCTGGGCGTGTGAGGCTATATCCCTTAGCAAACAGGCGGCATTTTTCTTTTGCTGGAATGTTTCGGTGCGGCATACCCCGAGGAATTCCTTCAACCATTACAGTAAGGATGCAATCATGTTTTCTCTGAACGGTAAAACGGCTCTCATCACTGGTTCCGGGCGCGGCATCGGCCTCGCCATCGCGGAGGCGATGGCCCATCAGGGTGCGAACATCTTCCTGTCCGACATCAACAGCTCGGTTGTGGAGCGGGCCGCCGGGGAACTGGCGGGGAAATATCCCAACGTGGCCGTGCGCGGCCTGACCTTCGACGTGACCGACAAGGCGCAGATCGAAAGCGCCATGCAGACCATCAAGGATGCGGGGAACGGCCTGCAAATCCTCGTCAACAATGCGGGCATCAACCTGCGGGAACCCGTGGCGGACATGGACGACGCCCTGTGGCAGAAGATGCTCGACACGAACCTCACCAGCGTGTTCCGGGTATCGCGGGCGGCGTTCCCCATGCTCAAGGAAAAGGGCGGCAAGGTGATCAACCTGTGCTCGCTGATGTCCGAAATCGCGCGTCCCACGGTATCGCCCTACGCGAGCACCAAGGGTGCGGTACGCCAGTTCACACGGGCGCTGGCAACGGAATGGGCGGAACACAACATTCAGGTCAACGGCATTGCGCCGGGCTTTATCGCCACGGACATGAACATCCCGCTCATGGAAGACAAGGATCTCAACGACTACATCATGCGGCATACCCCGGCGAAACGCTGGGGCAAGCCGTCCGAAGTGGCTTCGGTGGCGGCCTTCCTCGCCTCGCCCGCGGCGGATTTCGTGAACGGGCAGGTGATCTTCATCGACGGCGGGTTCATCATTTCTCTGTAATGGGTGGGGTTCCGGCGGCAAGAACCTTTGCCAAGAAAAAGATTCTTGCCGCTCCCGATTGGAAGTGCGGCGGACGTCTGTGTATGGAAGGGATGCCCAATAGTGTAAGGAGGTTCCATGCGAATCAACGGCACCGTCTGGAGCGCGCGGGACATTGCGGCGCGCATTGATCATACCGTTCTGGCACCCGATGCCACGCGCAAGGATATGGAAAACGCCTGTGTCCTCGCACGGGCGTATGGTTTTAAGGCCGTGTTCACGAACCCGTACTGGACGCCGTTGGTAGCTGAACTGCTGGACGGCAGCGGCATTGCGGCGGGGATTTCGGCGGCGTTTCCGCTCGGTTCGTTGTCTACCGACGCTAAGGTCGCGGAAGTCATGGATGCCGTGGCCCGCGTCGACGGCAAACCCTGCGCCGTGGACATGGTGACCAACATCGCCCTGTTGAAGGAAGGGGATTTCGACGACTACACTCGGGATATCGCCGCAGTGGTCAAGGCGGTAGAAGGGCGGAGTATCATCGTCAAGGCGATCCTCGAAACGTCGCTCCTCAACGCGGAGGAAATCCGCACGGCTTGCCGCTGTGCCGCCGAAGCGGGCGTGGACTTTGTGAAGACCTCGACCGGCAGGGCGGGTGCCCCGGCGCTCTCGCATATCCGGATCATGCGTGAGGCGCTCCCCGCCCACGTTGGCATCAAGTTCTCCGGCTTCGGAACGCTCAATGCTCCGGAACTCGCGCTGTGGGCCTTGTTCCTTGGCGCGGACGTGCTCGGTTCCCCTTGCGGGGATGTCGTTGTTGATGTGTTGTCCTCCGGCTATGCCGAGGTCGGGATGCTTGCCGGATCTTGATGTGTCCTCAGCGGAGTTTGGCGCCAACGCTTTACTTCATGCGTAAGCTGAAATGGCAAGGGAGGTTCGCCTCCCTTTTTGCGCGCGGGATGCGGTGCCTTTTGATCGCTTTTCTACAAAGGTGGGCTCATTGCATCTTTCAGAAAAGGATCTATAATAAAGGAAGAAGGGGAATAGGATGAAAAGGTTGAGTGCAGGCCTTGAACCTGTACTTTACGAAAGGAGGTCTACTCAGATGTACAAAGTTGTGGAACACGATGAGGCGGAGGCAGAGGCCCCCAAAACCTGAGCAACAATAAACAGGAGACGATTCCGATGGGCAAAACAGTGATGGTTCTGGTTATCCCGGAACCTAAGGTGCGGAAGGCAACGGCAAAGCCGGTTCGAAAGCATAAGGACAAAACAGCCTATAGCCGCAAGGCGAAGCACAAGACCCCCGAATGGGGGTCTTTTTTTACCCCAAAGGTAAAAACATAGACCAATTATTTCAGGTTATTGCTTGATGTTTTCGGGAGTGCTCTCGGACTGCCACATATTTTTTGCCACATATTGCGGTTCGGGGATTGCCTCCACAGCGGCTCTTTTCTGTGAGCTGAGGACATGCTGATAGTGCTTCAGGATCATCGTCAGATTGGCGTGTCCCACGAGTTTCCCGACAGTCCCGATATCGACGCCTGCGGCAATGGCCTCTGTAACAAAAGCATGGCGCAGGTCATAAGGGCGAATCCGTCTCTGTATACCCGCACGGAGGAGGGTTCTATGCCAGGCTCCGTGAATGCATTTTACGGGTTTTCCTCCATAATGTATGACAGATGCAACCCTCTTTGCTCTATCGACCTCTTGCCATGCCTTCAATTCCTCCACGAGGGATTGCCTGATCGGAATATCCCTGACAGGCTCGTTTTTGTTCTTTTGGGCGGCACGGAGATGTATTACCTTGTTTTCCAAGTCCACATCGGACCACATCAAGCCAAACAGTTCTGACGGCCCTACACGCATCCCCATTTGCGAGCCAAGGATGACAACCCTCCGGACATGTTCCGGCGCATGGACAAACACCAGAGCAAGCTCTTGCTGTGTGGGAGGGATGAAGTGCTCGTATTCGATATGGGGAAGCTTGGGAATCCTTGGAAGCTCACGCAGCAATTCGTTTTGATACGCCCAACGGATGACCGAAAAGACCTGTCCGATACATCTTTTCAGGGTCGACGCCCTGATCCCGAAAGAAAGGAAATGGCTCATCAGCTGCTTTAATTTCGTATTATCAATATCGGAAAGAGGCGTATCTTTCAGAAAGGCGAGCGAGCGCTTCATGTTCTTCAAATGTCTTTTCAGTGATCTTTCGGAGAACTGCTTGTCTTTCAGGAACAGGTAGTACGCGGATTCAAAGGTATGCTCCACCTGCGGCGGTTCCGCTTCCTCCCGCCGGAAGAAATCCCGTTCATACTTGAGCTGAAACTTCTTGAGTGCATCCTGTTTTTTTGCTTCTTCCTCCGTTTCGACGTAAAGTGACTCACGCTTGAGCGTAAAGGGGTTGTTCCAGTACACTTCCCACGGCTTTTTACGGCCTACCCTTTGTCTGATGGCCATACTGAATAGCTCCTGAGCAAAGGGGGCCGTGCCAGCCACTACTGGACGGCCCCCATATTGAATTCTGCGAAAAGTTCCTCTGCGGATTTTCCGATGACGCACCCTGCTGTTTTGAGTGATCGTCGGCGCTTGGGAACTCCTGCCTTTGCCTGAGCCTCAGCATGTAATGTGTCGATCACCGTCATAACGGCGCGCCGTGACCAGCGCAAGGTTTTGCGTTCCTTGCCCCACGGAAGGCTCACAGGCTGGACGCCACGGGACAGCAGGATTGCCCGCGCTCTCTCTTCTCCAATGTTCATGACGGAAGCGGCCTGTTTCGTCGTCAGGAGTTCCGGTTCCATGCTGTTCTCCTATACGGTCTTGCGGGTGGCCTTCCCTCTTTGGGCTATGGCTTCCAATCTTCCGATGATGAAACGGATTAACGCCCTGTATTTGTTGCGCTCTTTGCGGAGCTTCTTGATCTCCACGCACAATCTGAAAACGACGGCGGACGGCCCCATCCCATCAAAGGCGCGGGAGTCTCCGAGCATGTCGCCGATGGCAGCGGCTCGGATGTAGTCGAGTTCTTCGGAGGTGATTCTGGCCATTTCATTTTTCCCCGCGCGTTGTTGTCCGGACGCGCCCCCGGGCGGCTCTATTTCTTCCCGCGCCGATGGCGGCAGAACGGGCATTCCCTGAGCTTGCTGACGGTTCCGCAGACGGGGCAAGCCTTGGGAGACAGTCCGTCGCTGAGGTGGGCCATTTTGCAAGCACCGTTTATCTGGGCGAAGTTCTTTTGCTTGCGTGATTTCGGGGCTTCATCCGACATGGCGTTCCGCTTCCTTGTTGATGGCTTCAAGCGCGGTGCAAACGAGATGTGCCAGACCTGAGAAGGCATCGTCCTGAAGGTTCAGTTCGGGGAAGAACTCCACATCGATGCTGAGGGTATTTTCCTTTGGCGTTTCGGAAATGGTGATGGTGGCGCGGCGGGGTTCGCTCATCACTGCACCTCCAGACATTCTGCGGGTTCCTGTTCAAGGGCTTTGGCAGCATCGGCAGCCTTGGCGACTTCGGCACTTTCCGGCTTATGGTCATAGTCGAGCAGGGAAGGCTGCTTTTCTTCCGGAGTCATGGGGCGGCGCTGCACTTCGGCGTAAGGCGGTTCGGCCTCGACCCAGACCATTTCGAAGGTGTTCCAGTCCTTCAGGCAGTCGCAGAAGATTTCCCGTTCTTCCTTGCCTTCGCGGTAGAGCTTGGCGGCATCCTTGGCGATCTTCTCCTGCTGCTCAATGAGACGCTTGTATAGCTTGCGCTGCCCGTCGAGTTCGGCCTCGTACTTTTCGATCTGATCCAGAGCGTCGGCCATTTCCTGACCGTATTCGATTTTTTCTTGTTCGGTGAGCGGCTGGGCGATCAGGATGTGTTCTTCCCGATGCCATGTGACCTTGTCGCCGAAGGTGCGCCTGCGGCGTTCCCAACGGTCGGAAAGACCGATGCTCAGGTCTTCGGACAGGTCGGGGTTGCGGGTGCACTCGAGACACGGGGCTGGCGTCGCCGGAAGTGTGGTTGCGCAGAGGGCACAATCAAAACCGTAGGGTGTCCGCTCGCCGCATACCGGACAGAGAAGCGTCAGCTTGCCTTTATCCATCTTGGCCTCCCATTCGAGAGGAAGATTTCCACAGGTGGAGCAGTCGCGCACGGGGGTCGATTCGAGAGGAGCGCCATCACCTTCGGACAGTCCCTTTTCTTCCGCCAGCCATTCGGGAATGGTGATCTCGACATTGGTATCCCCGCGCTCCGCATTGAAGTCCGGTATCTGCGAGAGGGGAAGCCAGAGTTCGCTTTCCCCGCACCGGATCAATACGGCGCTGTCGGTGGTCTGTAAGATTTCGGCATAGATGGTCACGGTACGCGATTCCTGAGAATCGGCGGGCTGTGCGGCTTTTTTCTTTCTGGGCATGGTGGTGTTCCTTTGCCGGGTATGAAGCCCCCGGCGAGGCTTTTACGATAGGGAAGCTGGAGGGTTACCGGACTTGGAGGCTGTACGTTTTCACCAGAGCGCAGCCGGGGATGGTCAACCCGGACTTGAGGGATTCTTTGATGACAGCCTTGTCCGGCTCCACTGTTGTCTTTGTGCGGCGGTACAATTCGGGAAGTTCTTCCGTCTGTGCTGTGACGGCGACGCCCTCGGATTCCCGGACGCTGATTGTGTAGGCGTTGCCGGATACTTTCTTGAGGCCGTTGCTGCGGAGCGTAAAGGTGTAGTGCTCTTTCAGCCTTGCAAGGCTGGCTTCCGCCGCTTTTGCCTTGGCGATGAGCCGTTTTGCCTCTTCCTTGCAAGCATCGGCCAACGCAGCCTGAATTTTCAGGAATTGTCCGAACCCATCCACCTTGTCGGCTTCGACTTTGGCGAGTTCATCCATGTAGGCGTCCATAGCCTCGCGTTGTTCCGGAGTCAGTTCCTCGTCGGGGATGGAAAGCATCCCGGCGATTTCCTGCTGAATTTCATTGAAGGTCGGCATGTTTCACCTCGTTAAAAGGGCACGTCATCCATTGCCGCATTTTCGGACGGGAAGGGCATTCCGTAGGTGCCAGCCTCCGGCGCGGCCTGACGCTTGGTTTTTCCCGCATTGCCCGTCACGGGGCCGTCAGTGATGATTTCTCCGCCGTGGGTGACAGTTGCGTAGGCTTCTTTGTCGGGTGTGATGACGCAAGCCATTTCGTTGTTCCAGTATTCCCGCCCGTCGTCCTTGCATGTCGGGCGAGGATTGATCTTGACGCGGACAGGGAAGCGTAACCCCGTCAAAGAGGTGACATCCTGCATCTTGAGGGGCTTTTTTGCGGCGACGCACATGGCCTTGAGGGTCGCGCCGCCTATATTGCAGGCCGTGCGTTGGCCGTCATTGAGCGGTATGTCCTGCTCACCGAAAGGGAGCGTGATGTTTTGCCGGAAGCTCACACCCTGATATTGCCCGTGAGAGACGGTGAATTGGCAATATATTTGCCGAAGGCCGGAAGAAGCCACGGAAATGAAAGGATTGTCATGTGCCTGTCTTTCCTGATTGGGCTTCAATATTTCGATTTCGACCATGACGATGCTTCCATCGGGTACAGGCCCGCGGGCAAATTCCCGCTGTTCGCATTCGTTTGTGAGATCAAGCATTTTCGTTTTCCTTAGCGTTATCGGTTTCGGTTATCGTGTTTTTGTTTTGGGGTGCGGGGTTGAGCCCCCAATATTCCCGGATGGCGGAATCAACCATCTTTAAGTCATTGTCGATTTCCCGTTGGGGGAACATGTCCATAGGACTTTTGGCTGTGGTGAAGCCGTCCGACTGCGTTTCGAAGTAGTGGCGTATCCCATCCGTACGGGCCAACAGGACGATGCTGAATAGCCCTTCAACAGTGAGCTGGTTGTCCAGCATTTTGCCGACCGTCTTAGCCTTGATTTTTCCCGTATCGCTGGTTTCGGTGTGGTGGAGGAAGTAGACGATGCAGTCGGACGGCGTCTTCTGAATGATGAATTGCAGTAGATTGTAAAAGTCCAGTGCAATATCCGTGAACTTCCCGTATCCCGTCTCTTTTGCCTTGTTGAACAAGGCAAAAGCCATGAGTGCCTGACTGTCATCGATGGCATAGGTTCTTCCCTTTGGATGTGATAGATCTTTTGTTATTGAGGCATACGTTGCCCCGTTCCTCGTGGGCAGTTTTTTGCGGAATGGCAGTGGTTTTGAAGCTACGTTGAAGATGCCGATTTCTTCTTGCTCGAAGTTCCGTAGGGATGTTGACTTGCCGCTCCCGCTTTCGCCCAGAATCAATACGGGGATGCCCATTGTTTCCTCCTCTCGTTTCAACAGGGTTGTAGAGTGTTCGTGGTGAAGATGATTTCATCAGGGCCGTGGTATTCGGGTTCGTCCGGTATGGTGCGGTCGACGCTCTCGCGTTCGTCGGGATACATGTCTGCTTCCGGCTTCATCGTCCTTCCTCCACGGTTAGGGGTGCCATGTTGTTGAAGAGTTCCCGGTCCTGCGCGTTAAAATGGCTCATGAGCAAGAAGCCGAGGGCGACGAGGAGCGCAGCGAGCCATGAGCGTTTCCACGGGATGATCTTCATGCCGCGTTCCTCTTGCGTTCGGCTTCGACAGCCGCGTCGAGTCTGGCGGATACGGCGTCAATGGCGACGTCGAGGATATCGCGGACTGTGGCGGGGTCGAACGTGACGATGTAGTCGCGGACGTCCTCGTAGGTGCAGTGGGCGAGTTCGTTGCCATCGATGTCGTTCACGAACCCGAGGCCCTGCGGCTCGAAAACTTGGGGAACGCGGCAGGTTGCGGTGCGGAGATGCACCAGCCGGGAAAGCTCTGAATCCAGTTCCTGAGCGGTCATCCTGTTCAAGTCCTTCATGGTTCCTTTCTCCTGCATTGATGTTCGGATTGGCGTCCCAATCCCGTTTCCTGCCCCGGAATCCGGGGCAAGTGCGGGGCTAGGCGCTTTACCAAGCGCGGTGGGGTGTTGCGGGGAAGTCGATGCCGGGGAGGACGCCGAAGTCTTCGGGTTCGCTGTTGTACCAGTCTTCGAGCAGCCCCTTGGGGCGATACTCGGAAGCCTTGACCACCTTTCCGCCGTGCTCGTTGGCGAACTCCCGCGCCTCTTCGAGAGAGTCGCATTCGTCCACGGTGTCCATCCCGTTGAAGGGGGAAGCTCCGATTACGAGGTAGGGGGCGGTGGGCATGGTGTTCTCCTTTGGTGGTGTTCCGTTCGTCGTGATTCTTTTTTAGTAAATATACTAAAAAAAGGCAAGAAAAATTTATAGTAAATTTACTAAGAAAAATATAATAAAAATACCCAAGCCATCATAAACTGTTACGCTAATGTTGGCCTGAGCATGAAAAAGCCCCTCAAGAGAGGGGCGTAAATAAATTCTTATTTATGCTGGAAACTGATTCCAAATTTTTCCTTGTAACTCCCTTCCTGCTTTTTTCTTATTAACCCCGCCCCATTGCTTGAAAAAGAAGGGAATTTTATTTTGAATGCACTGCTCTCGAAGCTCTATGGCCCAGCTTTCTTGCATAGGCCGTGCTCCTGGCCCGGATTCTCCACCGACGATAATCCAATCTATTTTTTCAAGATTGAGAGGCCCTAGTGATCCAAGAAGAGGTTCACATGAAAGAAAACGGATAGATGCTCGAATTGTCCTCAAGTGTTCTATGCGATATATACTGGCTTGATTTTCTACGCTGACCCCCATCCAAATATTAGGTGTCCACGGTAACTGAGGAGCTAATTCAGCCATCCTTTCTGAGCGCTTAGTCAAAATTTGAAAAGTATGCTGTTTGGCCTGAGCCATGATTGAAAATACTTTTTTGATATAAGCTAGAGGGACATCGCTATGGAAAAGATCGCTCATGGAATTAACAAAAACCATGCGTGGGCTTTTCCACGTTAGAGGTAATTCAAGCATATGCGAGTGGAGAGTAAGAGAGAATCCGTTTATGTAATTAGGATTTCCCATGGCTTGCAAGCGCATAGCCATACGCTCTGCATAGCAATGTTTACATCCTTCACTAATTTTTGTGCAACCAGTAATAGGATTCCAACTAGCCTCAGTCCATTCAATTTTTGTTGTAGCCATAATATCAATTCGTAGTTAGGTATTCTACCTTACGTTTCATAAATGCATCGTGCGAAAGTGCTCGTGGTAATTTTTTAATAATACCTTTTTTTTCAAATTTTTTCAATATGTTTTTTGTATCACATGCTTTTATACCATTTGTTATGGAAAATATGTAACAATCAATATTTGTTTGTAACTGTCCTTCTTTAATAGCTTTTTCAAGTGCATATTCATAGCTATCTAGCTTTTTGTATCCAGATCCTAAAAGAGAAAGTTGCCCATATGGTATTTTAGCATTGCTAGGTAAATCATAGTTTGCTTCTCCTCCAATAGGATCTATTTTCCAACAAACATTTGTAAACTTTTCTGCACCAAGAATGTTTCTACTACCAAATAATAATCCATAAATATTTGATTTCTTTTTTAATGAAAATTGTGATACAAAATACTCTTTTCCTTTTGGAATCATTTTTCTATAATAATCAGCAATAATCTTATGTATATCGGCAAAATTTCCACGATTTTCTATATTGATATATTTTTGTATTGCTGGATGATCCGAAAATCTATGAACAATATTTGAAGATATAAAAAGTATCCAATCTAATCTTGTAATTTCTGTTAATAATTTGAACTTAGTTTCATCTAATGCTGAAATTCCAAATTGATCTATAAAAACAAGTTTAGCTGCATCGATCATCTTCATTGCAGGCAATAGTTCATAAAATATATCTGAAAATTCTTTGTTGTAGAAATAGAAGAAAACATTATGTATATTTCCGTACTTATCATTAATAGTGTTTTTTAGTAATTCTATTTTTTGTTTATTTTTATCATTAAAAAAAATGCAAATAGGAATATTGTTTATAGTATTTGGATTTTTTTTATACTCTAATATCATATCAATTAATATAAGTGGACTTCCATATGTGCCTTCAGAATCTTTTCCCGGCCCACAGAATAAATCAAAAATAAGGATACGATTTACTCTAGTACTTTTATTCATGAAAACAGGAAGCCATTCATAAAGATATTTTTTATAAAGTTGAAGTTTTGTTATTGTAACTTCAGAAAATTTTTTATGAAAACTATCACTCATATCAAATCCTATCTATAGTTATAGATATTCTACGGTGATAAGAACGCAACCCGAAGGCAACCGTTCGCGTCTTACCTCACGAAGTCGAGGATCTTTTAGGCGTGCTTTTTCTCAGGTGCTTCATTGTATAGATCAATCTTGAGTACACTGCGTAGAACATCATTTGCGCCGCGCAGTTCTGCATTTTGCAGTTTGAGTTGGTCATTTTCTTTTTGGAGCTCATCGAGCCTCTTCTTTAGGAAGTCAACTTCTTGGGATTGAACCTTTGTAGCTGAGTGTTCAATGATGGGTTGATTTGGAAAGACAACCTGTACTTGTAGCTTGTCTAGCCACTCTAGAACAGCTTTATACCCGGTATTTGCCCCTTCCAGAAAATCATAAAACTTTGTGTGCTTAGTGCTTCCAAGACCCAAGTATTGGGCCAGCTCGTTTGTTGACGAAAATTGCCTACCGGGACCGATCATTTCTTCGATCTTTTTAACAAGAATAGATTTTTCCATGTCTTTTCATTAGTAGATTTTTTAAAGTTTGGCATTTGTAGATGGCATAAATCTCTTGACTTTTATTTAGTAAATTTACTAAATAAAATTTATGAATATCACCAATGACATCCGAACGGTGCTGAAGGAAAGCGGATGGACACAAGAACGCTTGGCAAAGGAAGCGAATATCCATCCAGTTTCATTGTCAAATTTGTTGAATGAAAAAAGAAAAAAATCTGTGATCGATGCCCTGTTACCCTTTATTTATGGGGAGAAGCGCCCTCCAGCCGTCCCCAGTACTCCCACCGAACCCGAAGAGGTAAGCAATGCTGAGTAACTTTTTCCTCGCCGTTGCCGTGGGGCTCGTCATGCTTGTCGTTTTCATGCCCAGAGACTAGCCCCTCCGCGCATCGCCGGGCCACGGCCTCCGGCGTCGGGTACTCCGCGGCGCGATACGCCCTCCAGCGGATACGGGGATCCCCATGGATCAGGATACGGACGCGCCAGACGGGGCCGCGCCGGGTGATGAGCAGGTGAATCTTTTCCATGCCGCCAGCATAGGTGACAGGTCATACAGGATGAATGGTATACTTATGAGCATTCCAACATACGAACACATCATCGAAGCCGTACAGAAGGCAGCACGCCTGTATCCCGGTGGCATTCGGGGCATGGCGTCAGAGATGGATATGGCCCCGTCGAGCCTCGGCAATATCCTCAATCCCTATGCAGACAGGTCCGTGGTCAAGCTCGGATTGGAGCAGGCTCTCTTCATCATGAAGACCTCAGAGGACATCTCCGCCCTTCGAATCATGGCCTCTGAGTTCGGATGCTCCCTATCTTCCGCCACTGATGAACCGGACGCCCCGACCTTTGAGGCCGAAGCGTTGCAGGATTACCCGCCGCTGGTGGCTTTCCATGAAGGCTGCAAGCGGTTCCGGGACGGAGAACTTTCAGCAGCCGAACTGGACGAATTCAAGGACAAGGCTGTCCGGGAAATCCGGGAAACCTTCACGCGAACGCTGCGAGGGGACGAATGAACCTCACCTTTTCCGCCCACGCGCTCGACCGTTGTTTCGAGCGGCGCATCTCACTTCAAGGGGTACTTGATGCCCTGCGCCAAGGGACATGCGTGAAGGGCAGCGGCATGAAAGACGGCGAACGCTTCGTCATGGCCCACGGACGGCTTAAGGTCGTGGCCGAGTTTGAAGGCCCGGCCTGTGTCGTGATCTCGGCATGGCGGGACCAGAAGGGCAGCAAGCGCGCTGCCCGGGAACGGCGGCAGCGGCTCCGGCGTATTCGTCTGGCGTTCAAAGAGGGGAGGGTGATCACATGCTGAACCCGGCTCTCTTCTCAAGCGTCAAAGATGACTGGCCGACGCCGTGGGAGTTCTTCCACAATCTGGATCTGGAGTTCAATTTCACGCTGGACGTATGCGCCGTGCCGTGGTCGGCAAAGGTCTGGCGGTACTGCGTGCCGCCCTATGCGCTGCGGGTGTGGGGGGAAACGACGTTTCGCCGCCTGTTCCCTGACGCTCTTGTGGATGGCCTCGCGCACTCATGGGCCGGGGAGCGCTGCTACATGAATCCGCCCTACGGCCGCGAGATAGGCCCATGGGTCGAGAAGGCCCGCCGGGAAGCGGAACGTGGCGCGCTGGTCGTCGGGCTTCTCCCGGCGCGTACCGATACGGCGTGGTTCCATGAGCACGTCTACCGGGCCGCAACCGAAATCCGATTTTTAAAGGGACGCTTGAAGTTTGAAGGGGCGGCGGCTTCCGCGCCGTTCCCGTCCATGATCGCCGTATGGGGGAGGATGTGATGGAGTGGTTCCGATGGTTTGAAGGGTCTACGACAGACCCCAAATTTGCGGTTGTGGCGCGGCGTACCGGGCAGCCCGTCGCTTTTGTCATTGCGGTATGGGCGCAAATCCTTGAGCGCGCCAGCGCGTCGAAAGAACGCGGGTGCATCGACGGGTATGACTGCGAGGGGGCGGACGTTTCCTTGGGGCTCCCCGACGGTGCGGCGTGCGCCATCGTGCAGGCTCTCAAGGACAAGGGGCTGATTGACGAGTACCGCGTGTGCAAATGGGAGCAGCGCCAGCCGAAGAGGGAACGGGAACCGGAGCCTTCTGGAGGCTCAACAGGGCGCGTCAGGGAGCACAGGGCGAAGAAACAGAAAGAAACGGATGGAAACGGCGCGCAACGTGACGAAACGCCATGTAACACCATGAAACGGCCTGTAACAACCAGAAACAACCTAGAAGAGATAAGAGAAGAAGAGAAGAAAGAAGAGAGAAAGACAGATGCTTCGCATCTTGCGCAGAGCGATGCTGGCGCATCCCTCGCGCAGCCGCCGGCGGAGCAGGAGAGGCCCGTCGCATTCATCCCCCTTGCCGACGGCTCGGAATATCCCGTTCCCGTCTCTCTGGCCTGTGAATACGCCACCGCCTATCCCGGCGTGAACGTCATGGGGGAATTCGGGAAAGCCCGGGCGTGGTGCCTGAGCAATCCCCGCCAGCGGAAGACGAAGAACGGCATCCGGCGTTTTCTCAACGGCTGGATGGACAAGGCGCAGAACAACGCCAGCAGGTCCAGCCCTGCTGTGGTGTCAGGCCGTCCGATGACGGCAAGGCAGGCGGAAGCGGCGGAACGCGGCGATTTTGCGGAACAGGTTTTGAAACTCGACGAGGTGTACAGAAATGGCGAGCTTGCAGCTTTTGGCTCTGGAACTCAGCAAGGTGTTTGTGCTCTATCGGCAGCCGAGGCCCGCACAGGCGGAATTCGAGTTGCTGGTCAGGACTTGGGCCGACGTATTGGCTGACGTGAGCGATGCGGAGTTCATCGAGGGGATGCGTCGGACGCAGGCCGTCCTGCGGTTCTTCCCCGTTCCTGCCGATGTGATGCGGCAGGTGGAAGAGTCCCGGAAGCGGACGCCAGCCGTGAACCGCGAAGCCTTGCCGGAAAATGCGTTGACGTTTGATGAACGGTGCGAACTCGGTACCGACTGGTGCGCGAAGATTCTCGCCAACATGCGCGACAAAATGGACGTCCGCAGGCAGGGGAGGCCCGACACGCCGCTTGATGAGCAGCTTGCCAATTTGCGGGCGTTGGGGGTGGAGCAATGACGGCCTACCGCTTTGTCCTGAACTGCACGCCCACGGCACAGGCCCGAGTGCGGCACGCCGTCCGTTGTGGGCACAGCGTGGCTTACAAGTCTGCCGGGCAGAAGAGCGCGGAAGCCGTGCTTGACGATCTGCTTTTGGCACGCGCCCCGAAAAAGCCGCTGGAAGGCCCTCTCGTGCTCGAATTTATCGCGGGGATGCGATACCCGCATCGACCCCGAAAAAGCAACGAGAGGCCATGTTACGCGGCGAGATCGCCCATACGAAGAAGCCGGACCTCGACAACATGGCGAAGCAGCTCAAGGACGCTATGTCCCGCTCCGGGTTCTGGGGCGACGACAGGCAGGTGGTGTCCCTGCGTTGCTCGAAATGCTACGCCGCTGTCCCGCACTGGGAGGTGGCTGTGTACCCCGTTGGAGGTGGTGCATGAGTACGGCCGTACAGGTTGAAATCGTCATTCCTGAGGACATGGGCAAAGTTGAGGCGTTGGCGAAAGTGTCCGCGTCCCTTCAAGGCGTCATTGCAAGGAAACGCCGGGAATGGCGGGCAGCGCGCGGGGAAATCGCCGTGCTCGGCCCGAACGTCGAGGAGCGGCCCGCGTGCAGGCTGTTCGTGTATCGCGTCGCCCGCGATTTCGGTGGGGATTCCATGCGCTACGTGTGGGATCGGAATGCGGAAAAGGTCACGTTATGACGGTGGATGAATAGCGGGAGGTTGTGATGGGCGAGCTGTGGGTAAGCCATGATGAACTGGTCGACGCCATCGGTGATGACGGCGCGGATCTCCTGTGCCGGGCCGTAGGTGGGGTGTCCACGTACATTCCCCGCAAGCCCGTTGCGGGTTCCCCGCTTTCCGCCGTCCTCGGGATGAAGCGCATGGAAAGGCTTTGTGTGGCATTCGGAGGGCTCCGGGTGACGCTTCCGAACAGGCGCAAGGGTGAGCCCTTCAAGGACAGGATTGTCCGCATGTTGAGTTCCGGCAAGTCGCCGGGAAACATCGCCCTTGAACTCGGCGTGACGGAACGCTACGTGCGCATCCTTGCCCGGCAGGTAAAGGAACAGCCCAAGCCGCAGGTGCAGCTCAGGCTGTGGTGAATTAAAGAGGTTTTTTCTTTGAAGAAGGTTTTTTTTCGATTTGCTTTATTCTCGAAAGAGGAATTATGATCTCTTCTTCGTCGAGATGGACGATGGCAAGAGATTCTTTGGAAATGTAGATGTTTTTTGCCTTGAGTTGTTCTCCATCTGTGAGAAAAATCGTAACATTGATAGCTGGATCTATCTTTTTAGTCATATAAACAATATTCAATGAACTGAATATACATAATACAGTATATATTGATAATATCTTAAAAAAAGTATTACTTTTGAATGAAAGCGAATAGATAGAGGCTGCTAGTCCTATAAGAATTAAATATATCTCATTAGTATAATTAATGATTTCATATCTATATATGCATATGTATATTAAATATATTGCAAACATAATATATATTATATTATTTCTATTTCTAGCATTTGTTATATAATTATCTATTATATATTTTAATTTTTCAATTAAAATGACAGATACTGACGCACAAATAAATAATAACATAGATAAACTAGATGTTTCTTTAGCTATGGAAAAAATTTCTTTGGAAAAAGATAAACCATAAATAAATTCACTAGGATGTAGAATTGAAAAGCTGATAAGAACAACACAAAAAGAATAGATGAGTCCAATTGAGCCTAAGAAAGAAAAAAATTCTATTGATGTCAGGAGAGGAACGTCATCCTTGATCGGCTTGGGAGCGATAGGTGGATCGGTCTTGGTACTTATCTGTATTCTCTTTAAACCATAACGTGTTGTGGTAAATATTGTTTTCATATGTGTTCCTCCTTACTGTGAGTCTACATGGTATTAAGCCTTTTATAAAGTACAGTGCTTTTACACGAGTTTTTCTTGAACAAGTTCAGGGTGCTTCCTCCCGCCCCACCGTGACATGGTAGAGGCAGGAGGATTTTTTATGGCTGTTCTTCCCTTGCGCCACTTCTCCCCGGTCGAGTTCCGCTGCAAATGCGGGTGCGGCACGGGCATGGAGAAGATGGACGCCGACCTGCTCCAGATGCTTGACGAGGCCCGCGATCTGGCGGGCATCCCGTTCCCCCTTTCTTCCGCGTACCGTTGCCCCAAGCACAACAAGGCGGTCGGCGGTGTGCCCACCTCCGCGCACACTCGCGGCTATGCCGTGGATATCCGCTGCGTGGATTCCCATTCCCGTTTTGTCATCCTTCAGGCGCTGCTTGAAGCCGGATTCCGGCGCATCGAGCTGGCTCCGACGTGGATTCATGTGGACAACGACCCGGACAAGCCCCGCGACGTGGCCTTTTACCAGCATGGAGGCAAGTACTGATGGAAGCGACCGTGATTGACTTCATCCTTTCGACCTTGATGAGCCTTTCCGCACAGTATCCCGACGCGGCGTGGATCGTGACCGCCCTGAGCGTGGTCATGACCGTGTGCGGCCTATGCGCCGTAGCCACCGTCTGGATGCCCGTGCCCAAGGAAACGGCGGGGGTGTATGCCGTCTTCTACCGCTGGGCCCATGCCCTTGCCGCGCACTTCGGGCAGAACAAGGGTGCCGTGGCTGACGGCAAGTCCGAAACCGTGAAGGCCGAAGTCAAGGCCGTGACGGGGAAGTGATGTGCGGGCCGTCCTTGAGTTCCTTTCATCGCTCGCCGGGATCCTCAAGCTGTGGCTGCGTCAACGGTACGGCGAACGCCGCGAGGCTGATCGCGCTGCTGTGCGTGATGACGCTGGCGGCGAGTGGGTGCAGCACAGTGGCGGAACCGACCGCCGTGACAAGCCCGGCTCCACTGACGCCGGGGGCCGTCGTGACGGGTGAGTGGTCCTACACCTACCGGGGCGAGACGTTCACCGAGCCCGGCGAGTGGGTGCACCTGCCCGCAGGAGAGGCCGGGAACCTGCTTCTGTGGATCAAGGGCGTGGAGGCGGGGCGATGAACGACGACGTGCAGCTTGTCCGCGAGATCGGGGAAGTGAAGGCCGAGCTTTCCGGGCTCAAGGCCGAGGTCGCGGGTACCAACCAGCGCCTCGACGATATCGTGATTACGCAGCTCAAGGATCACGGCAAGCGCCTCGCAGCACTGGATGTCCGTATCGCCGCCCTTGAAGCCGCGGAGAACAAACGCGCCGGGGGGCTGTCCGTCCTTGCTGGTGTGGCTGCTGCGGCCGGCAGCCTCGGCGCGCTCATCATGAAGCTGATCGGCCCAATATGAGCTTCCGGGAACAGAAAGGAGGAAACCCCCGACCGTGAGGAAGGGGGCTTTATTTTTTTGTTATTTACTATTTGTTATAGATTGATATACAAATAAATATCATCCCAGACAATTTGCGGAGGTGCGCTATGGGTATTTTCTATCACCAGTTTACTGCGGTCGGAGCTGCTGCACAGCCTATGCATGCCGAAGCTGTTCAGCTTGCCACTGCCTGCGCACAACATTTCGCGATGATTGCTGCATGGCATATAGGTATAGGGAATGGTTCGTGTCGAGCTGCAGTGGCCGTGAACTCCCCTTTTTATCCAGCGATTATTGGGCAACCTTTTGGAGCAATGTATGGAAATTCTCAATTGGCGATCCAAGGTATTGCTCTGGGGCATGGGGGGGCTGTGCTGGGAGGACATGCTGAGCGAGCCGCATTGAGTGCGGGAGCTATACCTGGTCTCGCCCCCGTGCCTCTATACACGGTTGCCCCGGGCATTGGAAATCTGCAAGCGGTTTTATATGTTGATCTTGCACCTTGTCTTAATTGTCAGTTTTGGCTCAACGGATTGGGGGGAGGTGTGCCTAATCCGTATAATGGAATTATCAACGGTCTGGGAGCAACAGCGGATCTTCATGTATGGTATCGCTGGCCATATACGCCAGCAGGTGTCGCAGCTATGAATATCTTTCATAGTGCAATGCTTGCCGCCCAATTGCTGGTTATTGCGGGTTGGTAGCAACGCAACGTGTTAATAAAGTCAAGCGCATCCGAAATTTGTTCAGGGTGCGCTTTTTTTGTGCTTTGTTGCATTCTGCATACATGGCGAATGAACGGAATCTGAAGCCCGCTCGAACCAAGAGCGAAGCAAGAGAAAGAGGCCGGAAAGGCGGCATCGCTTCGGGTGAATCTCGGCGCGAAAAAGCGACTCTCCGAGAATGCCTTGATCTGTTGCTGACGCGGAAGATGGGAGACGGGGGACGCAGCGGCGCGGAAATCCTTGCCGCCGCCCTGTTCAAGAAGGCCGCGAAGGGAAGCGAGAGGGCGTTTGAGCTGATCCGCGATACCGTGGGCGAGAAGCCGTCGGATCGCATCGATCATACAAGTTCCGACGGCTCCATGTCTCCCTATCGGCTGACGCCCGCTGAGGTGGCTCAGGAGCTTATCCGCCAATCCGAGGAACTGGAGGGTGAAGAGTGATCTTCCCCACGCTTGAGCAGTACGCCCGCGCCAAGGGAGCGGCGACCCGCGTTCCCCGCGTCATCCTGCCGTACCACCGTAAGATGTATGCGGCCATCACGTCATGGGCTGCCGGAACGTTGCCCGGCGGCGCTCGGAATCTGGCGATCACGATTCCTCCCCGCCACGGCAAGACGCTCGCCGCGCATGACACCGTGGAATGGCTGTTCGGCATGGTTCCCGAGAGCCGCTGGCTCTATACGGCGTACAGCGCGGATTTGGCCGTTTCCCAGACCATGCGCATACGGGATGCGTTGGTGTCCGACTGGTACCGCCGCATGTTCCCGGACACACAGGTGAGGGGCAACCGTCAGAACTTTGTGACGACGGCGGCGGGCGGCGAGCTGTACGGCGTGGGCATGACCGGGACGCTTACCGGGTTTGGTGCCGGGAGGAAGCGCCGGGAGTTCGGCGGGGCCATCGTCATCGACGATCCCCTTTCCGCCGAAGAGTCACGCAGCGCGACCAGACGCGCCCACGTCAACGAATGGTACACGCAGACGCTCAAAAGCCGCCGCAATCACGACAGAACCCCGATCCTGCTCATCATGCAGCGTCTGCATACCGAAGACCTCGTTGGGCATGTGCTCGCTACCGAACCGGGACTGTGGCGCGTGTTGAAGCTCTCGGCGATGGATGAAGCCACGGGGGAAATGCTCTGGCCCGAGACGTTCAGCCGCGAGTCGGCGGAACTCATGCGCGAAGTGGATCCCATGACATTCTATGCGCAGTACCAGCAGGAGCCGATGATCCCCGGCGGGGCGATGATCAAGAAAGAGTGGTGGCAGTGGTTCGATTTTGACGGGCAATACCGTTTCGACGGGATGCTCTTTGCCACGGCGGATACCGCATACAAGGCCAAGTCCACGGCTGACGCCTCGGTCATCCGGATATGGCACGGGACACGGAACGCCCTTGATTGTGTTGATTGCGCCTATGGGCGGTGGGAATTCCCGGAACTGCTGCACGCCGCCCAGCTTGTCTATGAACGCTGGAAGGAGCGGGGCCTGCGCCAGTTCTTCATTGAGGACAAGGCGACGGGCACCCCGCTGGAGCAGACGCTGCGGCGGCAGGGCGTTCCCGCCTACGGGTGGCGTCCGGCTGACTTCGGTTTCCCCGACGACAAGGTTTCCCGCGTGCAGGAGTCGGCGTGGGTGATTGCGGGTGGCCGTGTCCGGCTTCCCCGTGGCGCCGAGCACGCGCAGGTGTTGGTAGACGAGGCGGCGCGGTTCATGCCCGACATGAGCCACGCATACGATGACCATGTGGACACACTGACGATGGCCGTCAGCATTTGGCGCTATGCAGGAGGTCAGGCATGAGCCGTTTTCCCATCCGTTCCAGCCGCCGGGTCGTCGTCCGGCGTCAGCCGATCCGCAACATGATGCTGGACGGCGGCGGGGCATCCGGGAACGGGGACCGCGGGGTCTTGCAGCACGCCGCGCAGCGCACCAGCAACCCCTATTACAGCAACAATTTTCTGTACCGCTGGCAGGAGTACACGCGCTGGTACATGACGAGCTGGGAGGCCCGGAAGATTATCGACATCCCCGTGGACGACGCCCTGCGCCTGCCTTTCGAGATCACGGGCGTTGATACGGCATTGTCCACGGATCTGCGCAGCGCCTACGAAGCCTTTGACCTCGACCGCCAGAACCGCCGGGCGCTGATTCAGGAACGGCTTTACGGCGGGTGCTGCCAGACCATCGTGATCAAAGGTGAGGAGGACGAGAGCCTGTCGGATCGGCTTTCCCCGGAACACATCCGGCGCGGCGACCTCGAGGCCTTCAATGTGGTTGACGTATCGCGCATCACCCGGCCCGACTATGACCAGAATCCGTTTTCGGCGGGCTACGACCGCGCGGATCGCTACATCATCAACGGCGTAGAGGCCGACGTTTCCCGGCTGGTGGTGTTCGACGGCTCGCCGCTCATCAACCGGGCGGCCATGAACATCCTCCAGAACTTCCGCTACAACCCTGCGGGATTTGGGGAAAGCAAGCTCGCGCCGCTGTACGATCTGCTGGTGCGTGTGGTCGGGACGCAGCAGGCTGCCTACCACCTCGTCAACATGGCTTCTGTCCTCTTGGTGCGGACAAGCAACCTCATGGCGTTGCAAGCCACGGACAGCCCCGCGCTCACCAAGCTTGAAGATATTTGCAAGCAGATTTCGCTCTATCGCGGGGCCGTCATCGACAACCCGAACGCCGACGTGCAGCAGCATGCCGCCTCGTTCGGGAGCGTTCCCGAGCTGGTGATGTCCTTTGCGCAGCTTCTCAGTGCGGCCTCGGACATCCCGGCGACGCGGTTCCTCGGGCAGGCCCCGGGCGGGCTCAACGCCACCGGGGAAAGTGACCTCCAGAACTACTACAACATGATCGACGCCTTCCAGCGTCTGCGGGTCAAGCCCGTTGTCCTGAAACAGCTTTCCGTCATCGGGCCGCACCTCATGGGGTTCGAGAAGTGGCGGGAAGCGTCGAAGTCGCTGGATATCGTTTTCCCGCCGCTCTGGAACGAGTCGTCGCAGGTCAAGGCGGAGAACGCCCGCACCTACGCGGAACTTTTCCGGGTGCTGTACGCCGATGGCGTCATCAAACGGGACGTCGTGGTCAAGGAACTCATCCAGCGGGGCGTGTTCCAGACCGGGGAACAGGTGAAGGACTTCCTTGCCGAGGAAGAGGATTCCCCGGACGCCGCAGACCTCATGCAGACCGTTGATCCGTCCGGCCCGCTGGCGGAACTGGAAAAGCTGGCTGCATCGGGGAGGGCCGTCTGATGCCTTCCATGATTGTCCTCAACGCCAAGCGAACCCGAAAGTTGCCGGGCGTCCGTTCCCCGAAGCCCGTGGAAGTTCGGGCGCGCCGGGCGATTGATTCCCTGATGGCGCCGATGCTGGCGGACGTCGCGGCACGGCTGGCCGGGTTGGATTCCATGGCCAACATTGCCGACGTGATTCTGGCCCTGCGCGAGGCGCAGGAGGTCTGGGAGCGGGCGTTTTCATGGAAGGCGGAAGGGCTGGCCGGGCGTTGGGCGCTGGATGTGGACGTCATCGCCAAGGAGAAGCTGGGGCGGGCCGTGGGCAAAGCCCTCGGCATCGACATGGCTATGATTCTGGACGCCCCGGACGTCGCGGTGTCGGTGCGTCTGGCTTCGATGGAGGCCGCCGACCTGATCCGCAAAATTCCTACGGACTACATCGGGCGCATTTCCCGGGCGGTCTATCAGTCCATGCGCCAGCAGCCGTTCCCGGAAGGCCGGACGCTGGAGGAAGAAATCCGCTTGATCGGTGGCTTCGCAGAGGAGCGGGCCCGGGTCATCGCGCGGGACCAGACCAGCAAGATGAACACGAACATCAACCAAATCCGCCAGACCGCGCTTGGCATTCAAGAATACATCTGGCGGACGTCCGAAGACAGCCGTGTGGTGGGCGCGCCGGGCGGGAAATACCCGGAGGGGAACGCCATGCACGGGAACCACTACGTGCGGAACGGGAAGATTTTCCGGTGGGACGAACCGCCGGATGACGGACATCCCGGCTGGCCGCTCCAGTGCCGCTGCGTGGCGCTGGGCATCGTGGATCGCAGCCAGCTTCGGGAGGTGGCGCAGGTAGGGAAATGGTCAGGGCCGCAAACGGGCTGGAGGCTGGTGTGAAGGCATTCCGCAACAGGCAGAGGATCGCAAACTGGCGCGAGGATGAAAACGGGTTGCTGACCGTCACGGTCTGCGTGTTGAAAGAAGGGGTTTACCCCTACGGAGCGGACGAGTGCGAAGGGCTTCCCGATACGCTGGCAGGGCGCGGCACGGTCATGGAATTCATCCCGGCGGCGGAGTTCACCCCGGAAGCCATGAAAACGCTTGAGGGCAAACCCGCGACCATCATGACGGCTGAGGACGACGCCCACGAATGGCGGACGCCGGACAACGCCATGAAGGACGGTTTGACGGTGGGGGCCGTGGCGGGGACGCCGTGGGTCGAGGGAGACGAATTGCGCTGCGACCTGCTCATTTCCGACCGTGGCGCCATCGAAGCCGTGAAGCGTGGAGAACTGGCCGAGGTGTCCGCAGGGTATGAGGGCGAAATCACCTATGGCGACGGGACGTTCAGCGGCGAGGCGTATCAGGCCCGGCAATCGGATTTCCGGTTCAACCACATCCTGCTCCTTCCTTCAGGCGCGGCGCGGCTGGGGCCGGACACACGAATCATCAACAAAAGGACTACGGACATGGCTGAGTACACTGTGAAGCAGCACTTCAAGAATGGGGCCCGGACGTTCCGTTTCACCAACGAAGCGGACAAGGAAGAGGCCGAGCGCATGGCGAACGAGGCGGCTGAGGAGGCCAAGGTTTCCTCGGCGGAAGAAGTTGAAAACGCGATGAAGCGTTGCAACGAACTCAAGGAAGAGATCGATGTCAAGAATGCCGAGCTTGAAGAGGCGAAGCAGGTGATCGTCGACTACAAGGAGCAGATCGACAAGCTGCTTGACCCCGAATCGCAGGAACAGCTTGCCGCCGAACTGCTGGATCAGGCCGCCGCCGAAGAAGAGATCATGGAGTCCGAGGTGGACGAGTCCGAACGCGACGAACTGGAAAACCGGGTCAGGAACTGCAAGCTCCGCGCCGGACGCCGCAAGGCCATTGTGGCCCACGTCATGAACAAGCGCGGTGTGGCCGTCGATGACAATTGGACGGACGAGGGCATCGGGGCCGCGTTCGCCGTGCTGGCGGCTTCCGCCAAGGCCAAGATCGGCAACCGGAAGCCGCGTAAGGCCCCGGGAAGCGAACCTGTGAAAGTGAAGAATGCGAACATCGGCGATCCGTTCGCCCGCATGATGGCCTTCAAGAACCGCAAGGGGGACAAGTAAATGAGCGTCTATACCGGATCGAACAACGGCTTCATGCAGGCTGCCTACGTTGACCAGCAGGGCACGGCGTTGCCGGGCGATCTCGCCTATGCGTCCGACGTCGACCTGATCGACGCCTGCGTCGTGTCGATGCCCGCCGGAAGCGAAAGGAACTTGCTTCCCGTCGGCGTCGGCGTGGTGGGCGCGTACAGCGCGGACGCTTCCCGTCCCGGCATGACTTCCGTCAAGGTTTCCCCCGTCGGCGCGGACACCACCGCCGCGCAGCTCTACGGCGTGACCGTCAGGAATCAGCAGTGCCGCACCGACGAAAACAATGTGTCCGGCTGGGGCGACGGCGACGTCTGCAACGTCATGCGCACGGCCCGCGTCGGCGGCCGCATCTGGGTGACGGTCGGGAACGCGGCTACGGCGAATACGGCGGCCCATCTTGTCGTCAAGGATACCACGTCTCACGGTTTGCCCGTCGGTTCGTTCGTGGGCACTGAAATCACGGGCGATACCGTCGCCCTCACCAACGTCCAGTGGGTCACCGCCGCCTCCGCCGGCAGCCTTGGCCTTCTCGAAATCATCTAGGTAAGGGGGAACACCAATGCCTATCACGTACGGAAGTCATGAAAACGTCACCGCTTCCGATATCGCGTTCAGCATCCACACCGCCGTGGACACCGCCTTCTATGATGTCCTGTACCCTGAGCACGAGTGGTACAACGTCCTGTCCGAAGACCAGATCATGCGCGACATCAACCCCGGCGCCACACAGTACGCCTACATCAGCCGCGACAGGCAGGGGGCCGCGTCGTTCATCGGCAATGGCCCGAACGCCAATATCCCGATGGTCGCGCAGTCCGCCGGGGCGGTGAACGTGCCCGTGGCCTACGCCGCCGTCGGAGCGGTCATCACCAACGAGGACGCCCGCGAATACACGTTCGGCTTCAACGGGAACCTGTCTCAGGACCTCGGCGAAACCATGCGCGTGGCCTGCGACAACCTGACGGAGCAGTCTTTCTTCTACGGCAACGCGGACATGAACTTCCAGCCGTTCCTGAATTACGCGGGCGTCACGACGACCACGGTTCCGCAGGGCGAATCCGGGAAGACGGAATGGAAGGACAAGACGCCGCTCGAAATCTTCAACGACATCAACAACGCGCTGACGAAGATGTGGCAGGACTCCCGAACCATCTTCAAGCCGACGATCATCTATGTGCCGCTGGCGCAGTACGCGCTGCTGTCCCAGCCCGCCGTCATCGGCGGTGTGGGGATGCTGACCAGCATCAAGGAATACACCATCGCCAACGCGACCGTGGCGGGCATCGCCGGGAAGCCGCTGGAAATCCTCCCGTTGCGCTACCTCGCGGGCGCGGGGGCGAGCGGGGCCGACCGCATGATTGTGTGGGACCGTGACCGCCGGAACCAGTGTATGCCCATGCCGATGCCCTACACGCTGCAGGCTCCGGTCCCGGCTCCGCTGGCCGCCGAGTTCTACGCCGAAATGAAGATCGGCTCGTTCCATGTGCGGCAGGCCGGTTCCATCGCCTACTATGACGGGATTTAAGGGGGAAGCCATGAGCAATGTCATTACCAACCGCATGGATCGCCCGTGGACGTTCGTAGCGCCGGGGTGGGCCTTTTCCTTCACGCTCAAACCGCTGGAAATGCACGTTCTGTCCGATGAAGAGGCCAAGGCCGTGAGCGCGAACCCTTCCGTGGCCCGGCTTGTCGATTCCGGCTTGCTGGTCATGGACGGGCCGAAAAAAGACGCCGAAGCCGTGAACACCGTGGCCCAGACGCAGAAGCGCGTGAAGGACGCGGAAAAGAGCGAAGTCCTGACCGCGCCGTCCGGCAACAAGGCCGCGACCGTGAAGACGGAAATCAAGGGCACGTCCACCGTGCTCGTGAAGTAGGGGGAGAGCTATGTCCGTCACCGTCGAAGCCTTCCGCGCGGCGTTCCCGGAGTTTGCCGACGTGCCCGACGCGGCGGTGGCGGGCGCGCTCGAAACGGCGTCGCTGTTGTGGAATCCCGGCAGGCTCGGGAAGTTCTGGGAACGTATCGTCATGCTTTCCGTGGCCCATCGCCTCGCCGTGCGCTTCAACATCGGGCGGGCGTTGAACGCGGCGGGGATGAAGGGCGCGGAGGCGGGCGTCGTCAACAGCCAGAGCGCGAGCACAAGCAGCCTGAGTGTCACCAACGCCAACAACGGGATGGTGACGGGAACCGATCCGTTTCCGGCGGACTACGCGCGCACCAGCTACGGTCTGGAATTGCTGTCCCTGCTCGAACTCATCATGCCGCGCGGCTATGTGGTGAAGTGACATGATCTCCATCAAGCTGAACCGCAAGAACCCCGGCGGGCTGAAAGGCTTCTCGAAGCGCCTTGAGGCGCTGGCCGGGAAGGAGGTCGCCGTGGGGTTCCCGCGCGGCGGGAGCGGCCTCGGCAATCCGCACTATAAGAACGGGGCCAGCATCCTGCTGGTGGCCGTGGCCAACAACTACGGTCTGGGCGTCCCGCGCCGGGCGTTCATGGAACTGGCGGCGGAAAAAATCCGCAAGTGGTTCCCCGAGTACATGCGCACGGCCATGCCGGACGCGGAAGCGGGCAACACGGACATTCATGACGTGCTGGAAACCGCCGGGAGCGTCGGCACTGATCTGGTCAAAGAAGCTATCGCCGATGGGGACTGGGAACCCAATGCGCCTGAAACCATCAAGCGCAAGAAGGGTTCGGACAAACCGCTGATAGATACCGATGCCATGCGTCAGGCGGCGACATGGCAGGTGAGAGACAGGTCATGAGCATGTTGCCTATGGATTTTTCATCCGTCCTCGACTCGTTTTCCCAGCCCGTCCTTGTGACGGACACCACCGGGGCGCACGTCAACGGGGTGTGGGTTGAAGACGGGCCGGGGACGACGCGCACCGTTTCCGCCATCGTCCTCGCCATGTCGTTCGAGGAACTCCAGTTCTACGCCGCGGGGGACAGTTCCGCCGCGGGCATCACCCTGACCACGGACGAGGAGCTGTTCTTCACGGACATCAACGCGGAAGGGCTGGAGCGGCGTCAATCCTACGTCGAGTACGGCGGCTACCGTTTCCGCGTCGCCGGGACGGGGTTCATGCAAAAGAACACCTTGCACAACATCTACGCCTGCGTCCGGTACTTCGAATGAGCGGGCCTTTGACCAAAACGCTGACCGTGGACGCGGTCAACACGCTGCTGGCGGACTATCTGACCTCCGTTTTCCAATGGGAAGCGGGGCGGGTGGTCGTCGAGACGCAGGCCGGGCCCCGCCCGCCGAGCGGCGTGTACGCGACGCTCTGGTGGAAAGGGCAGGAACTGCTCCAACAAGGGATGGGTGATTTCACCCTCCCGGAATCGCCGGAGGACGAGGGCGTCCAGTCCCTCGGCAACGAAGCGCTCTGCACGGTTCAGGTTTCCGTCCGGGGGCCGAACGCCTACAGCCTCGCCAGCGAGGCGCGGTACGGCCTTGAGGCTGCGGAACGCTTTTTCGACCTCTGGCGCGTCCTCGGGTTCGCCGGATGCAGCCCGGTGACCGACCTGTCCGCCCCTCTTGGCGGGCGCATCCAGCAGCGCGCCTTCTTCGATATGACGTTTTACGCCCTGTTCGGCAGGGCCTACCCGCTGGAGTGGTTCGACGCCTCACAGTGGGCCATCAACAACGAATCCCTGCAACTTCCCAAGGAGGAAGCCCCATGCCTGTGAGCCCTGTGGTCTGCCCGAAGGAACCCCTTTCGCGTGACCTCGACGTTTCGGTAAGCATCTCCCGTCCCATCACGGAGATCGCCACGGATATGACCATGATCTGTTTCGTGACCCCCGATGTGGAGTTCTCCCCCGGCAACGGGCGGGTGCAGTTCTTCAGCACGATGAAGGCCCTTTCCGCCGCCGTGCCCGCCAACAGCGCGGCCTATTGGGCCGGGAACGCCTTCTTCTCCCGCGACGACCGCCCAAAGACGTTGGCGGTGGGGCGCGTCTTCACCGAACCCACGGCCGCCGAACTGACGGGCGGTCAGGTGGCGCTTTCCGGCCTTGCGAACGTCACGGACGGCGCGTTCGACATCGAGGTGAACGACGCGCTGGTATCCGTCTCCGGGCTGTCTTTCGACGGCACACCCACCATCGCCGAGGTCGCGGAAGTCCTGAACACGGCGCTGGCCTCCAAGGGCGTCACCGTTGCGGCATCCGGCAATGCGCTCCGACTCGTCACCACGCAGGCCGGGGACGGCGCGTCCCTCGGGTACGCTGCGGCGCCGTCTTCCGGCACGGACGTTTCCGCGCTGCTCGGGCTTACGTCCGCCAAGGCCGCAAGCACTATCCCCGGATACACGCCGGGCGATCTGGTTTCGGAGATCGGCCTTATCCAGACGGCGGCCCGGTGCTCTGGGAATGCGGTCTACGGTTGGGCCATTGACGCGCAATACCGCGACACCGACGAGCAGAAGGCCGTGGCGGATTGGGCGGAAGGGCAGAGTCCGGCCATCTTCGGGGCGTGCACCAACGCGCCCAACGCCTACGATACCGCGAACACCACGAACATCGGCTACTATGCCATGAACAGCGGATACCGCCGCACGTTTACGTTCTACCACGACAACCCGCAGGTCTACCCGGAAATGTCCTATCTGGCGCTGGCCCTTTCGGTGAACTACGCCCTGAACAGCTCCACGCTGACCATGAAGTTCAAGCAGCTTCCGGGCATCAGCACAGTGCCGTTGACCGAGACGCAGCTTGCCGCGCTGGAGTCCCGGCGCATCAACACCTACGTCTCCATCGGGAACACGAGTTCCGTCATCCGGGAAGGGGTGCAGGCCGCGTCGGACTGGTTCACCGATTCGCTCGTGAACCTCGACAACTACAAGGAAGAACTGCAGGTCGAGGTCTACAACGTGTTCCTGCGCAACAAGAAGGTGCCCTACACGCAGGCCGGGCAGAACCTGCTGGTTTCCGCAGCCGCCAAGATCAACCGGCGCTACACGGACAACGGGACGTTCGCCCCGCGTGACGTCGAATCGGACAACACGGAGACGGGATACGACACGCTGCCCGCGACCTCCATCACTCCGGCGTCCGTCGCCGGGGCCACCATGTCGGAACGCGCGGCCCGCATCGCGCCGCCCATCGCCATCACCGCCTATGAGGCCGGGGCCTTCCATAGCGTGGCCATCGCCGTGTCCGTGTACAACTAGGAGCGCAGCACCATGAGAAAAGTCTACAATCAAAAGAATATGTCCCTGACCATCGACGGGGTGAACATCCAGGATTTCCACGAGGGGGCCACCTTCGTCTACACATGGGACGGCGGCGAAGTGGACAAGACGCAGGGCACCGACGGCGCCGGGATCAACATCGCCACCAATCAGGGGGCGACCTTGCAGTTTACGCTCCGGGAGACGAGCCGGTCCATCAAGTTTCTGTCCGACCTGCGGCTGCGGCAGGAGAACGGCGGCGCGGGCGTGACCGTGGTGGCCCGCACGGGCGCGGACATCCTGCTGACCATGACTGAGGGCTATATCAGCCGTCCCGGACAGCTCTCCACGGGCGACAAGAAACAGGGCTCCATGCAGTTCACCATTACGTCCGCCGAGGACGAAACCGCGAACCTTTCTTCCTCCCTTTCCTCGCTGTTCTAACGCATTACCGACAGGAGTTTTTCCATGAATGTCTCTGGACTGGGGAGCTTTTCCCTTGATGGCGTCATCTACCGTTTCGAGGCCCTGAACCCGCTTGAGGCCGTACGCTTCGGCAACCGGGTGTTCAAGGTCTTCGGCCCCGCGCTGCTTTCCTTGGCGTCCGCGAAAAAGGATGGCGGGGAAATGGCGGGGGAGGGCGTGCTTGCGTCCCTTGCGCCCGCGCTTTCCGAGATGGATGAGGACAAGGTATCCCTTCTTGTCGAGGAGGCCCTCCGGCGCTGCTACACGCCGCAGAACGAAGCCCTGCGCGATGAGGTCGTTTTCAACCGCTGGTTCATGGAGCATCCCGATCAGCTCTATGGTGCGGGGCTGCTCGCCGTCTGGCATCTGGTGAAGGATTTTTTTCCGAAAACGCTCGCTACGTTGAAAGTGCCCTCCCTGACGTAGCCGTAGACGGTGCCGTTTCCATCCCCGTTCCCGAGGGTTGGGAGGAGTACGCGGCCCTGAGCCGCCTCGTTGGTTCGGGGCTGTGCCGCTACTCCGATCTGACTGACGGGACGATTTCCATCAGCGGCTATTTCGACCTGTTGCGGCTGGCCGACTGGCGCGAGTACGCGGAAGCCTGCGCGCGGGCGCAAAAGGATTGAGCATGATTGTTGAAGAACTGGTGACGCTGCTCGGCGTGGAGCTTTCCCCCGGCGCAAAGGAAAAGTTGCAGGCGTTCGACAAGGGTTTGGATGCGGTCGTGTCCCGCGTCAAACAGGCTTCCGTCGTGCTCACCGCCGCGGCGGGCGGCATGGCCCTGTACTTCTCCAACGCTGTGAACGGCGCGGCGGACTTGCAGAGGCTTTCGGACACCACGGGCGTCAGCACGACCAAGCTGCAGGAATGGGCCTACGCCGCGAACGCGATGGGGGTATCAGCCTCCGCCGTGCAGTCCGACCTTGCCAAGATGGAGAAACAGGCCCGCTGGACGGGCCGGACGCTGGAGAGCTACGCCAACCAGTTCAAAGGCATGGATGCGGCCACGGCGAACATATGGGGAGACGCCTATGGGCTTTCCCCGGAAACCGTGCTGCTGCTCCGGCAGGGGGCGGACGGCGTCGCCAAGCTCAAGGCCGAGGCGCACGACGTCGGCGCCATCATCCCGCCGGAAACCGTGAAGCGGGCGTCCGAATTCAAGGCGCAGGTCACCCAGATCACGACCATGATCCGGGGGATGGCAACCACGATTGCACTGGCGGCGTTGCCGCAGGCGGAACGGTTGGTAGCTACGTTCAAAGGCTGGGTTACGGAGAACCGGGAATGGATACGGCTCAACATGGGCCGGTTCATTGAAGGCATGGGGACGGCTTTTGAGCGTGTATGGAAAGCCGGGAAGCGGCTGCTTGATTGGATCAAGGATGCGTTGGGGCCTGTTGGGGATTTCTTTAGTGAGCTCGGGAAAGGTGCGGACTGGTCGAAGCTGCTGACCGGGGCGCTTATTCTTTTGTTGGCGGCTTTTGCCCCTTTGATTGCCAATGTAGCCCTGATTGCTGCGGGCTTCGCACTGGCGAGCGCGGTTGTCGAAGATTTTTTTGGGTTCTTGGAAGGCAAGGACAGCATCATCGGACGCATTGTCGGAGCGGTCAAAGAATGGTTTGAGGATCTTGGTAAAAAGTTTCCGGCTTTGAGAGCGATGATTGAAGACATCGCAGGATTTGTCGGCGGAATCCTGAAACGTAATCTCGACTCTGTAAAAGAGGTCATCGAGCTTATCAGCAAGATCTTTGATGGTTTTTGGGGGAAAGTACAATCAGGTATCGAAAAAGTTGCAGAGCTGGGTAATGATTTGGCAAGGCTGCTCGGCTATAAAGATGAAGCTCAAGAAAAGAGAGACAAGAAACTCAGGGAAGGGGAAAAAGAAATTTCCGCTGGACTTGAAAAAAGCACGGACTCATCAAAAGCCCCGGTGGGGCAGGCTGGGTTGCAGGCTGTGCGCGATTCATTGTCACCGGATAGGAGTAAAAGGACAAAAGAAACGCAAACTTCACCCGTTGCGTTAAGTACATTTGCGGAGCAGGTCGCGACGTATGCCCAGCAGCGTCCCGGAGGCGTGCAGGCTTCTCCCGGCGGACAGATGTCAATGCGAATACCGCAGAAGAACGGCCCGACAATCACTGATAATAGAAGTTTCACAGTTTACCAGACGATTACGCCGTCTGATCCACAACAAGCCGCAGACATGTCAGCCAAGTCTTTTAAAGATATTGCACAGATCGTCACGCCGGGCATGAATGCTCCGGTGGTTTATTGAGGAGGGGCACATGGCTGATCCATCCACATCGTCCACAGTGCAGTCAAGCGAGCCTGCCGCGATTGTCCGCAAAGGTGTTGCCATTGCAGGCATTCAAGTTTCAGTGAAAAAGAGCGAGGCGCACACATACACGTCGCAGGCTACGGAGTTGGCGATGGAGTCTGGTGCCACGGTTACTGATCACGTTATCCTGAAGCCCGTGACGCTAGCGGTCACTGTCGCCATGACCAACGCCGGAGACGGAAGGGAGGCGGCGCGGGATGCGTTCGAGTCTTTCGTGGAGATGCGGAAGGCCCGTGAACCCGTCGAAGTGATCACCGAACACTCCATCTATACGAATATGGTGATCACCAGCCTGACGCCGACACACTCCGCCCCCTATAAAGGGGCGCTGGAAATCGGGATCACTTTCCAGCAGGTCAATTTTGTCGAGCTGCAAAGTGTCGGGCGGTCGCCGTCGGCGCTGAAAGGGAGCGCGAAAAAGACCGGGGCTGCGCCGGTGCAGAGTGGAAAGGTGGAAGCGAAGGAGCCGAATAAGACTTATCTGGCGGAACAGTTGGACGCGTGGAAAAAGAAATAGCCTACTAATATTTTTGTACTCTTGATGCAGTAGCACCAAAAACGAATTGAAGAGAAAAGACTTTTTCCTATTTCTTCCTTGATTTATGAAGAGAAATGTGGTTCTGAAAGCAAGGAGGAATCACTATGAGACTGTTAGGCAATATCCTTTGGCATTTTCCCTGTTTCGGTTTTCTTATGTCCCTCTTTTCGTTCATAGTAGGGGCTATCTTAACTGTTACCGTCGTTGGCGCACCCATTGGGCTTGGTTTGATTCAATATTCCAAGTTCGCTCTCGCACCGTACAGCTATGCGATGATAGACAAACGGGAGTTGCATCCAAACAAGAGCGGGAATATATTGTATTCTATCCTTTGCATAATCATCAGAATACTTTATTTCCCATTGGGCGTGATTTTTTTCCTGTCGGGACTCGTTCAGGTCGTCATCATGTGTTGCACGATAGTCTTGCTCCCGATGGCAATTCCCTATGCAAAGTCGTTGTCCACGTTTTTTAATCCTGTGGGCAAGGTCTGTGTTCCCGCTGCCGTCGTGAACGAGCTTGAGCGGCGCAAGGCTGAGAAAGAAGTAGAAAAGTATCTTAATAATTAAAAAGAGTTTCCGAATTGTATAAAAGCCCCCGGCTTATTCGCCGGGGGCTTTCATGTTTTTGATGGTTACCTTTCGATAAAAGAAACACCCCCACGGGTGTGGGGAAGACCCGCCTTCCCGGCGGATAACTTGCACCTTTGATTGCAAAAGTTGTATTGATCCTTCTAAACCGCCTACCCGGCGGATAACAGATGCGGGTTTCCTGCGGGCCGCCCTCCGTCGCTTCTAAACCGCCTACACGGCGGATAACCCATCGCTACTTACTTGTACCGATGCAAGCCTTCTACCACCTTCGCGGCGGATATACCCTCTTTAACAAAAGTAGGGGAAGACCTTCTAAGCCGCCTACACGGCGGATAATCGAGGAACCTTTTAGGCTTGTAATGCTTGGATGGCCGTATCGGGTGATCTTTCAAAAATCCGTATCAGTGCTGCTGCAGGGCCTGTCGGTTGCCTCCGGTTCTGTTCCCAGTTCTGGAGGGTTTTGACGCTCACTCGGAGGAGCAGTGCGAACTCGCTCTGAGAGAGCCCGGTCTGTTCCCGAACGCTTTTCACGTCCGGCCCGGAAACCTTGAAGGAGCGGGAAGGGAAGGCTCTTCCCTTGGCTATGCTCGCAGCTTCCTTGAGGCTTGCCGCCAGATCATCGAATAAATCCTTATCCATGTGCCAACTCCTTGACCAGTTCCCGCAGTATGCTGGTTTCCTTGTCCGTGAGGGTATCTTTTTTATTTTTAGGATAAATCAGGAGCATGTAGATTTGTCCCCTTGCCGTCATCCAATAGTAGATGACGCGAACGCCCCCACTCTTGCCTTTTCCTTTAGCGGAAAACCGGACCTTACGGATTCCCCCTCCCCCTTGGATGATGTCCCCGCAAGATGGGTTATCCGCAAGCATGAACTGGAGTTCACGATATTCGTCATCGGGGAGAAGTTCCAATACGAGACGGGTAAATATGGGCGTTTCGATGAATTCCATGAAGTGACTGTACGTCATTGGCGTATGAAGTCAATATTTTTGCTCATGGCTCTCAGAAGGTTTTCTTTCAAAGGTTTCCTTCACGTCTACCCCGAGCGCGTCCGCGATACGGGCAAGCGTTGAGAGGCGGCATTCTGAAATGCCGTCGTTAGAGCGGGCTTTATTGAGAGTGCGTGTAGACATACCTGTTTCAGATTCAAGCTGGCGAATAGTGAGTTTTTTTTCCTTCATTATTTTCTTGATATTACTTGAAAACATGTTTTCTCTCCGAGAATAAAATAGTACGAAATAACTTTTCTGTTGACTTATTTGTGGTACAATCGTAATATATTTTTATTAAAAGGGCAATAACTAAAACAGCCCGCCAAGGTGCTACCAACACCAAGACGGGCCTAACCATCAACCTACTTCAAGGGAGTAGACTTATGGCTTTATCTAACATCACTGATCTTCGATCTTCCGTCAATCATTCTATTTCACTGCCGTCTTACCCTAAATATGCCTATCGAGACATTCCTGTCCTGACTACTGAGATGTTGGCGCAGGCGTATGACGTTACTCCTAAGCAGATACGTCAAAACACTGCCAACAACCGAGAACGATTCATTGAAGGGAAGCACTTTTTTTCTATATCAGGTCAAGATCTCAAGGATTTTCGTTTGCGAGTCGAAAATTTCGACTCGCAAATTTCATCCAAGGTTCGTGTGCTGATACTCTGGACAAAGCGCGGCGCGGCACGTCACGCAAAGATGCTGAACTCGGATCGGGCGTGGGATGTGTTCGAGCTTCTGGAAGAGACGTTCTTTGCAGTTAAACCTGACCGAAAGCCTCTTGAAAAGCGGAGGGAGAAGAAGGCCCTGCCTCCGGCTCAACTGAACTTACCCGCCCCGGCTCCCTATCTGGATGAAACGCCGTTCCTGAAGTTTATTGAAGAAATCCAGTCCGCACATGAAGAGGTACGCAATATTCTTCAACCGTTGGTGTCGAACTCCTTTAACCTTTGCCTCGAATTAGGGCTGGAGTTGGGAAAGCGTTCAGGCATGAGGAGCGGCTCCATCAAGGGAATGGATCCAACAAGGAACCTCACTGACCTCCTCCAGCACTCCATATTCTCTGATCTCCGGCAGGCTCTTATCTACCCGGAAAGACACCTCGCGGATTATGCGAACCCCGGCTACGCGCTGCTCGGAATCGTGCGGCAGTTGAACGCACGGTAGGGGGCGGATATGCTCACCACCCTCGACGTAGCCAAGGGAATGCAGCGCAAGCACTCCAAGCTCATGCGGGACATAGACCGGGTTCGGTCCATCCTCCCGCCGGACTTCGCGGCAACAGCCTTCACCCCGGACGCGCAGATCAGTCCCGCCGGGAAGCGGCAACGGTTCTTCCACCTTACCCGCGACGCCTTGCCTTTCCTCTTCATGGGACAGGCTACGAAACATGAAATCCTGTGGATGATGGACACCATCAAGGCATTGTAAGGAAACAGCCCCCAACCGTGAGGAAGGGGGCTGTTTTTATGGCTTGCCCCGGAGCTTCCTCAGGCTTCATAAAAAAGTTGTCCGGGAAAACCTTTTGGAATAAGGTGGTTGGAAAGTTGTCCTGAAAACGAAGGGTTTGATAGGGATGTTGATGCAACCCCCTGAAAAGAAAAGAGGGGCTATCAAATGTCTCTAGTTATCCGCCGTGTAGGCGGCTTAGAAGTGCATGGAGCTTACAAGCCACTCACGGCTACCGTTATCCGCCGTGTAGGCGGCTTAGAAGTAAAAGCCCGAAATAGGACGGGCTTTTCTTGCGTTATCCGCCGTGTAGGCGGCTTAGAAGATTGACGAGCTTGCGGACGAAGCCGTGCGCCGGTTATCCGCCGTGTAGGCGGCTTAGAAGGCATGGAGCACGGCGGGACATCCCGGCTATAGGTTATCCGCCGTGTAGGCGGCTTAGAAGTCCGCGATGGACGCGCCCAGAAAGCCGTTGGCGTTATCCGCCGTGTAGGCGGCTTAGAAGGCAATGACGGAAGCAGTCACGAAGTCCATGCCGTTATCCGCCGTGTAGGCGGCTTAGAAGTCCAAAAGAACGAATCGGGGAAGTTCGTGTAGGTTATCCGCCGTGTAGGCGGCTTAGAAGGAGCAGGGAACAGATACAGGCGCGCAACCTCTGTTATCCGCCGTGTAGGCGGCTTAGAAGTACTTGCTGAACACGGCGCAGGGGAAGGAACTGTTATCCGCCGTGTAGGCGGCTTAGAAGACACGGTGAGCGCGTCCAAGCCCTGATGCTATGTTATCCGCCGTGTAGGCGGCTTAGAAGATGACCGCCCAGAACGCACTGAACAATGCGAAGTTATCCGCCGTGTAGGCGGCTTAGAAGACAACGGGAGGGTGTTCAACATCGTTGCCCCAGTTATCCGCCGTGTAGGCGGCTTAGAAGGTAGCCGTCGCTTCCGATGGTTCCGTCTATGTGTTATCCGCCGTGTAGGCGGCTTAGAAGTAACTGTCAATAGGAAAATTGACGTTTTTTAGGTTATCCGCCGTGTAGGCGGCTTAGAAGTTGAACCGTGGCAACGGGCCGGGCAGCTTGCCGTTATCCGCCGTGTAGGCGGCTTAGAAGGCAATATCACTGGTAAACTGGGCGAAACAATCGTTATCCGCCGTGTAGGCGGCTTAGAAGTACCGTGAAGGGGGCGGTGCTCCTTCATGTTGTTATCCGCCGTGTAGGCGGCTTAGAAGGTTGGTATCGACATCGAGCCCATCGCCTACAAGTTATCCGCCGTGTAGGCGGTTTAGAAGACCCCCGCCGACCGCAAGCCGCTCCGTTCCCTGTTATCCGCCGCGTAGGCGGTTTGGATTGTCAAAAGCTCCGGCCTCATTCAGCAGCCGGGGCTTTTGTTTTGGAACATGTTCAGGGTGAGGCAGACGCCGATTCTCGTCTATCCTCCCCCCATGGCATACCTCCTTCCCCTCACATCGGACGGCGAGCGCACGTTTTCCGTGGTGCTCGGCCCCAACACCTATTTTTTCCGCTCCTACTATGTGCGCGGGCAGGAATCCGCGTGGCTGCTCGACATCTCCAGCGCTGACGGCACTATGCTGGCGTCCGGGGTGAAGCTGGTTCCGGGGAGCCCGAACTGCCTTGCGGGCTATGGCGACGCCTTCAACGGCGAGAACATCGTGGTGATCCTCTCGCGGGGCAGGCCCGGCGATGAAGAGGCCCCCGGCGATACGCTCAACGTCCTGTGGTTCCCGGAAGGGGAGGACTCCCCGTTCACGCTCGGCGATCCGATGGAAACGCTCGGCGAAGCGATCCGGCTTGCGGGGGAATGATGGCCGCTGAAAAGAAAAGCTCCACGCCGAACCGTCCGTTCCTGCGGCGCATCGTCGTCACGCTCGGCCCGCTCGAAGAATGGCGGGGCAAGAGCCGGGGCGAGATTGTGCAGTTCAAGAGCGACGGGACGCTTGAGGGCCTGCGGGTGACGGGCACGTTCCAGAAGACGCTCATGGGGATGCCGCAGCCATCGCAGATTTCCATCTATAACCTGTCCCGCGATACCCGGAACGCCATCAAGGGGAGCCTCACCAAGATTACGGTCGAGGCGGGGTGGAACAACACAGACCTGCGCAAAGTCTTTCAGGGCTCGATCATGTCTTCAAGTTCGGAGCGGAACGGGCCGGACATCGTGACCAAGCTGGTGACCCTGCCGGGGTACGGTTCGCTCGTGCGCGGCGTCAGTTCCGTAACCTTCGGCGCGGGCACGCCCGTGAGCGTCGCGGCGCAGAAGCTGGCGTCCGATCTGCCGGGGATGACGGTGCAGGGCGGGAATTTTCAGGGGGTCGCCGGGAATATCGGGCCGCGCGGGTGGAGCTACGCGGGCGCGACGAAAGACGGCCTGACCCGGCTTGGCGAGGAGCACGGCTTTTCGTGGAGCGTGCAGGATGGCGAGGTGACGGCCATCGGGGACAGGTTCATGCTGGGAAGCTACGTCGAACTGAACGGCGAGAACGGCGGTCTGATCAGCATTGCGCCGACGCTGACCGGGCCGATGCAGATCCAGTCCGGGGTGAAGATCAAGGCCCTCTACGTTCCCGGCATCAGCGCGGGGCACTCCATCAAGGTCAACAGCACGCTCAATCCCCGCTTGAGCGGCACGTATCGCATCCACACCATGAGCATCAATATCGATGCCTACAGCGAGGCGTGGACGATGGACATCGAGTCCTTCCGCTTCCCGTCGGGGAAAAAGTGATGGCAGACTACTCCGTTACGTCCGAATCCGAAAACCTGCGCCTTCAGATGCGGCGCATGATGGACGGCCTGCACGTCGCCATGCCCGCCAAGGTGCTCGCTTTCCAGCCGGGGCCGCCCGTCCGCGTCACCGTGCAGCCCACTACCCAGATGAAAATCACGCTCGGCGAAGAAGTCAGCTACCGGAGCCTGCCTCAGCTTTCCGGGGTGCCCGTTGTGTTGCCGTTCGCGCAGACGGCGGGCTTTCTGCTGACCGTACCCATCCAGCCGGGGGACACCGGATTGCTCGTCATCCCTGATCGCGGGCTCGACA
>PPYF01098907.1_pt1 | contig 64935 bp, 55 predicted proteins | sample 1559871 | NCBI WGS metagenome assembly PPYF01 (sample SAMN08240021, study PRJNA423297) | Human gut metagenome, whole genome shotgun sequencing project. | reverse complement strand
AATAACTGGTAGAGACTATAAATGCTCTTTTTCAATGGAGCCTTTTGTTCCGTGGCGCTGCCGTCCCGGTGTTCTACCTTTCGTTTTACCCGGAAAGTCCCGATATCATTGCAGGTACTTTCTATCCGTAAGACATGGCCGAACTTATCGTACATTTTGATTGATACATCACCCATATGGTGTTTGATCCTCGTCCCGAGAATCCGCTGGTTATAGTTGGTTCCGACTTCTTTCTTACAGTTATAGGTAATACGTTGTCCAAGAAAAGTAGCAATGTTATCCGGTTTTACAGTATAGATTGCTGTCCTGACGATCTCATCATAAAGGGGTTCCAGCTCACCCGGCTGTTTGAACATGATATCCGTAGCGCACTCAATCTGCTGAATTGTCCATGTATAATTAAGCCCGAGGTTTTCCACAACAGGGCAGTATCGTTTGGCAAAGACATCCAGGACTTTATGAAGGTCTTCCGGATTGATCCTGTCCGAGAGTTTCTGGGCGGTTTCAACATCAGAGACTTCGAGGAAAGCGTTATCGTGCATGCGGAAATCAATGTTCTTCTTTTGTAGCTTACTGGCAAGAAGGTTATGCCCATTCATATAGAACTGCAAACGGAACGGCGCCCAGGTAGGGACACGCAAATAGCACAAGCCAAGTTCTTTATCAATGAAATAAAAGTAATAATGGAGACATTTGCTCTGGTCAAAATTGAGGAATGTCTTACCAGTTGTTTTATCATGCCATGGTTTATAAGTATTGCACTGTTCCATGGCGGAAAAGATGTGAATTAATCCTTCCGTCTTGCCGGTATTAGAGATGATTTCCTGGATGCGATCATCTTTACGGAAAGCGCGGAGTTTACGGATGAATTCAATTTCAATGCCATTCTCATCAGCGATTTGCTGTGCATTCTGACGGACTTGCTCAGTAAAAGGCTGTGAGAAACTTGGAAAATCAAAAATACGGATGCCGTTGGCTTTGAGATAATTGGTCATACCTTCCGCATGACTCCATCCGGGAATATATCCCTGAACGATCATGCGGTCATAACAGGTAAGAGTACCATAAATTTTGTCAGCATATTTATCCGTAAGATGGTAAGCTATTACTAGAAAGATGTTAGTAATGAGATGTTGATTTTATAGTATTTGTGTAGTTTTAGTATCTCTTATAGAAAGGTGGACTTATATATATATGAAATATTTTGAGCTAACATTAGACCGTGATACTTATAAAACCGCACCAAAACTAATTAATTGGTATAGAGTACAAGATGTACGATTAATAAAATGGGAAAGCTATCATAAACTGCAGAAAAGACAAATTTATAATATAGAGCCATCGTCGGAAACCATTTTTACAGATATTGTATCATTTCCATTTTTATTGGTTTCAACAATGGTAAAAGATGTTATAGAAATGTATGGAGATGAGGTCATTTTTAGGGAAATTATTTTAATGGATTCTCAAAATGAGATAGAGCAGGTATATTATCTTCCAGTCATGCGTGAAAATTTGGAAACAGAACTATCTTACATGATGAATAATGATAATATGGATTATCATAAGAATTCACCACAGTGGATTGCCAAAAAAAACATCTTTTGGGTATCACAAAAGGGAGAGAGACATACTATTATTAGTTTAGATTTGGCAGAAAGTTTATTGCATAGAGGCGCGATTGGTTTACAATTAAAAGAAGTCAGATTGATTACAAAAGATAATGTATGAGAAGGAGAGGCTAGCTACCAATGAACCAATTAAGTGAAATGGAGACTTATATAACTCCCATATGGAGTGAGCGATTTGCCGAAGATCAAAGTAAAATTTATAATTATTTTCATACGCATCAAACAGAAATTGTTTTTGATTTTTGCAGTTATGCTGTGAAAAGGATTCTACCAGATGTGTGTTATCTTCAATCGATGGAAACTCAAAGTGAAATAGCTTTTCTCGTAATTCATTTTTTAAAGAGTAGTCTTTTGAATAAAAGTTACGATTATGAGATTAAATTGTATAATGAATCATTATATCTAGATGAAAATGATGTGGCTGGGTATTGGTATCCTGAATTTTTATACCAATTTGCGGATGATGAAGAAGTATTTCTAAAAAAAGAACTTCAAAGAAAATTTATTATAATTAAATCATATGAGATTGAGATACTAAGGAGAAAGTTATTTTCGCAATATTGGGGCACGGCGAAACAGTATTTCAAAATACTTACGAATTGTTTATGCGAAAGACCAGAGTTTAAACAAGTAAAAACAAATGGCAAATTACGAGTTCTGTATGGAGAACATATGGGGAAATTAGAAGAGTTGGAACCTGGAGGTGATTTGTAATGGGGAAGACCTATTTTAATTTAGTAGATGAACTTAATTTTAGCGGAAATGAGATAAAGATAAAGGGATGTTCGGTGCAACCATTAGAGAAACAGGTGACAAGCGGCAGTGCAACCTTTAGAACTGATTTGAGTCATATTTATCAATCTGTGCTCGCTTCACAACCACAGATGTGTTCAACGGAACCGGTGCATGGAGTATCGCCGGAAGTATACTTGAGTGTTATGAATAGTTCGCCTCAGGTTGCCAGAATCAGTATTGAGGGGAATGAAAAAGATGGGTATGTTGCAAAAACCAACACGAGTTTAAATAAAGTATCAATGAGAGATGCGAGCGCAACTTCTGCAAAAGTGGAAGATACGGAGGCAATTGTGGTTTCCGGTTTACAGGCTAAGGGCAACTTTAAATATCAATTCATAGAAACTGCATTACATGATATTGATGTATTGATTGAAGCCGGGACAAGTCCTACAGACATTACCTGGATTGTATATTGGCATGATGATGTGTATCGGCATTATGATAGAATACATTTTCAAGAGACAGCTAATAAGTTGGGTATTAAAATGCAAAAAATAGAAAGTAAAAAACAATTTATTAATTACATAAATTGCAAGAATAAAAATGGAGGTGGAACAGCAAGAAATAATATCAAGATTAGTTATATGTCAGTTTTTGGACACGGGCAAACTCCGATATTTACAGGTGGAAATGAGACCCAGTTATCGTTTGGACTTGGCTTGAACCTATCAGAGGTTGAGTTGGAGCAAACTATAAACTTTTTACAATCTGATATAGAACAACTCAAAACGGAGGCTTTTGCTACAAATCCAATCACTTATTTTTTTACTTGTAATACTGGCACCGCAGGTAGAGACCAGTTGCGATTTGCACAATTATGGGCAAACAAAACAAAAGGGGAGACATGGGCTTTTACAAATGCAAGATCAAACTATATTTTTATGAATTCCACTATGGATGAAATCGGTATAGCTTTCAATTTCCCTGGTGATAAGATTGATGTTGCTGTATCTGATGTTATCAATGGATTGAGAGATGAGGGCGCTTCGATAAGCACAGAAGTCTTAACGAAAATTTTTGGGGAACAGAATCGTGAAACAGTTAAATATGTATCTGAACATTTTATTTTTTATCCAGTTTCAGAAGAATGGAGATTAAAGAAAGCAAGAGCTGATGATCGAGAAAGGGTAGATAGCCAAGGAAATAAGTACGGATATGCAGATAAAGGTTCCTTGCAATATCCATTGGTAAATAATATTGGAGATGATATGGATATTATCTTGGGGACTTTAGGACAATCTCGCGGATTCATAAAATTCACGCCTGAATAAGGAATGGATAATGGTTTTTCAATATTGTCTTCAGTGAGAGGGTAACGATATTAGGAGACAAGTTAAAATGAAAAAAATTAAAAAAAATAAACTACTTTGTATAGGATTTATAGTATTCATCATTATTATAGCTTTCCTTATAAAGAAAGTGAATAAGCCTTGTAACGTTGTTTTGCCAGCTTTAGACAGAGCCTATGCAGAAGGAATGGTTAAAGAAAATGAATGTTATATTGTGCGTGTTGCAAATCCTTATGAGTTTGGAACGGGTGGATGGTATTACATGGATGGGCAGGAGAAAAAGAAAATGTATTTGACGGGGCGGAATCCTGCACATGAATTATCATATGTATTTGTGGATTCAGATTATAACAGTTTTTTAGTCAAAGGTAAGATGGAGGAAGAATTATCACAATATGATAAATGTCCCATTTTATATGTAGAAAGCTGGTACATTATAGCACCAATAAAAAGAAAATATGGACCTAAGCAATATCGTAAGGAACAGAGGTTATTTTATCCTAAGGATTTTATAGATACTTATGACTTAGAGCAAGGTGACTATGTTCCATTAGATAATCAAGATAATTAATATTAGCAAATCAAACTGAGGAGAAGAGAATGAGAGCAGATAGAATTGAAATAGAACCATTTTGTGAACTTGTTGTCATCGATTACAAAGGCTTGAGTGCAGTGAATGAACATGGTGAAGTAAAAGTAACTGGTGATATTCCAATTGAGAAGATGCATGAATATATGAGTCAAGCAAAAGACATTACACTGGTAAAAATTATAGCAGTAGAAATGAATGGAAACCGTCATATACTCATATATGGATATCTGGTAGAGTGCAGTATTAAGAAAGAAGGAGATGTAGCGGTTATGGATATTCTGGTAAAGACTGGAACATACCAGATGGACCGCTCAAAACATATCCGTACATTCCAAAACGAAGATATTACGTTCTCTGAAGTGTTGAATCATTGTAATGAGTCTTATATTAATAGCGATGTAATCTTAATAAGTGGAAAAGGACAGCAAATACCAGAGTTTATTGTTCAATATCAGGAGAGCGACTGGAAATTTGTAAAAAGACTTGCATCATATTTGAATACAGTAGTGGTGCCGGATATGAAGACTGGAGGTGTTAAATATTTCTTTGGATACCCTCGTTTTGAAAAAAGAAAAATGTCACAAATTACGTCTTATCAAATCAGCAGGGATTTGGAGGAATATGAATACAAAAAAGAGCATGGGATATCAATATCGGAAAAAGAATGTAGCTATTATATCGTTTCAAGCAGAGAAATCTATGAAATTGGAAACCGGATTGAGTTTATGGAAAAAGAACTTATTATAGAACGGATTGAAACGGAGATGAGAGGTGGTGAGTTATTTCATACCTATTATATGAAGCCAGAACAGGGGTTATGTGTGTGGCGTGAATATAATAGCCAAATGATTGGTGCAGGATTGCTTGGTACAGTCAAAGAAGTAAAAGGTGATAAGGTAAAAGTCAGGCTTGAACTTGACGAAAATAAAAGATATGCTGGTTACAAATGGTTTGCTTTTTCAACCGTATACTCATCTCCAGATGGTACAGGATGGTATTGTATGCCAGAACCTGGCGATACCATACGGCTGTGTTTTCCGTCGGAACAGCCGCTGGATGGTTATGTAAGCAGTGCTGTTCACGAATATAGTAAAGAACGTAATAATCCAGAAATAAAGTTTTTAAAAAACCGTTATGGAAAAGAAATATATATGGCTCCAGATCGTATTATGCTCACGAACAATGAGGGAACATCGATTGAAATATCTGATCGAAAAGGAATTATCATGAAGAGCGCAGGATCCATCGCACTTCACGCAAACGGTAAGGTTTCATTTATGAGTAAGCAATCTAGTGTTCAATTACAAGCAGCGACCCGGATTCGGTTAAAACAAAACGATTCGGTTGTCAATATTAAGGATGATATTACGTTTGAAGGAATGCATATAAAACTTCATTAGGGGGGAATACACATGAAAGAATGGACAATAAACGAGTCACTCCAAATAAGTACAACCATTCCAATGGATCATGTGACCCGCTTTCAGATTCAGTGGAGGATCAATGCTCATGCTTCCCTTCATCTGGAAGGTGAGTTGTCATACGAGGAATCAATTGTATGCCAAAACGGTTATTTCACAGGTAGTAGCGTTATAATCAGGCACAGAAGCGCTCAGCAAGAACATATATTATTTAATGGTATAATAAAGAAAATTGTTTTTTTAATGGATGGAGGCGTTTCTCGAATTCACATTGAAGCAATTTCTGCATCATGGAAGCTTGATCAGCGGAGAGTTAACTGTTCTTTCCAAGATAAAGAAATGACTTATGCCGCATTAGCACAACATATTGCGGATCGTGCCGGTGCTGAGGTGATTACCTTATGTGGTAAGGAGACTATGCTATCTGGAGCTTTGATTCAGTACATGGAGACCGATTGGGAATTTTTAAAGCGTGTTGCCAGCCATTTGAATAAATTTTTGGTTTGTGATATTGTAACAGGAAGACCAGCATTTTGGTTTGGGATGCGAAAAGGAAATCAAGTTACAATAGCAACTAATTATACTGAGCAGGTTCGATTTGATTCTTTATTAAATCGGACAAGTTATATAATTCACAGCAGAGAAGCATATAATCTCGGTGATCGAACCACCTGGATGGGAAAACCAGTCGTAGTCTCACAGCGCATTGTAGAGTTTCATAACCAAGAGATTCTTTTTACCTATTGTCTTGAGGAGGAGGTCAATTTAAAGCAGGAGATACAATATAACGAACAAATTGTAGGACGAGGATTTATGGGGACAGTTAAGCAGATATCAAACGAAGTGTTGAAAATTCAACTAGACATAGATGGAGATAATTCATCGGCTAAATTTTGGTATCCTTGGAGACCTGAGACCGGAAATATTATGTATGCAATGCCAGAGATTGGAAGTCCCATTCTATTGACGATACCTAGCCATGATGAACGGGAAGCAGAAGTTCGCGTTTGTTTACATCGAGATGGTGCAGCAAGTAATCTTGAAAAAGAATTTCGGGATCGTTGCTTAAACATAGCAGATGATGCAGTTTTGAGATTATATCCAGATAAGCTTGAATTATCAAAAAATAAGGATGAACATTTATTGACTCTTGAAGATGGGAAGGGAATTCGATTGGAAACGAGTAAGGATTTTAAGGTGGAAACGAAACAGAATATATTCTGTAGAGGAGATGTAGTAATTGTTAATGCGTCCGAGGAAATAAATGGAATTGTTGGATAAAAGGGTGGTGGACTATGGAATATACGGATGAACAGATATTAGCAATGCGGCAAAATGAAAAGGAAAAAAGACATACCACATTAGAAACCGGGATTTATGTGAATAAAAAGTTGATTGAATTTCAATGGGAACAATTGTTTGAACATAAAATCGAGCTTATGCTTCCGGTGACATTTGTTGATATGCCTAAATTGGTGGCAAACGTAAAATATCCATCGCAGTACCGACCTCAGATTATAAAAACAAGTTTAGATGGAACTGTTAATTTTACATTCAATATTTTCGACATCAAGGTTGAAGGTTCAGGTGGGTTAGAAGAGGTAGTAGCTCATTTTCAGACCGTATTAAAACAGGTCAACCCTGCGATTAAAATAATCAATTATGATAAAGTGTCCTGTGAAGAGCGTAGTTTCCGATTTTTTTCATATAGAAGTTATGGAATTGACACATCACTGTATAATTTAGTCTGCATCACACCCATAGAAGATAAAGTTCTGCAGGTATGCTTTAATTGTGAATATAATTATTATGAATTGTGGGAAGATATTGCAAAGCAAGTTTTTTTGACTATTAAAGCAGGTGTTTAATAGGGGAAAAATAAAAGAGAGAGGATGATATTATGGCCAACTCAGACGAATATAATTTGGCTGCGAAAAAGGAAAAAGAAGATGAAGAAGCAATTGTTTTAAAGATGTTGCGGGAAATAGATGGCATGGGTCAGAATCATGTATATGAGGATTTGCTAGTAGATGGGGCTATCATGGGCTGTCAGTATGGAAATCAATACAGCAAAATAGAAAAAAGTTCTTTGGAATATGCATATGTTGGATTTGATGAAGTTTTATTAGATAAAAATAAACCCAATAAGACGTTCGGTGTATGTAATTCACCATATTTGTCTGAAAGTGCTCGAAAGAATCAAGTAACTGTGACAATAACGGCAAGTGAAAATAAAAAAGTCGGAAAAAGGGTAACAGAAACAGGCCCAGCATGTGTTATGAAATTATCACAAGAATGGAAATCATTAGGTCGTGGGACGTTAATATTTGATTGGACTGATGAAAAGTACCATTCCTTACCCACAACGCAAGCATATCTGGTGTGTTATCATGGAAAAGGGTGTGTATTCCCCGTAGATTCAGGGCAAAAAATTACACTACCCAAGCCAAGTGAAATAGGTGATAGGATTGTCATAGATGGTACAAATAATTTGGATGAAAACTGGTATTATCAAACAACAGATAGCCGTGAGATATCTTTTGGAATTGCGTATCCAAAAGCTGCAATTGACATTGGAAAAGTTATAACTGGAAAAGGAAAAACAAATATTAGCACAAACGCGACTAGATTTGCGGCAGGATTAGAGTTGGGTGAAAATAATGTTCCAGAAGGGAGTGAAGTAAATGCATTCAGGCATACTATTTGGGAGGCAACCATTACCAATAAATATAATTTCAATATAGCAAAAGCAATAGCTGATGCGCATGAAGAGAATCCTAATTCTGTAGATGTAATTAACGAAAAATATGGTGGTATAAATAACGTAGTATTTAAAACCCTTTTATTGGCGGATGAGGCTGCTGATTTACTAAATAATATTGAGGGGAGAAAAATAGGGGACAGTATGGAGGAAGTTCCCATGAAGGATATAGCCGAAATTACCCTCTCTTATTTCTACGAAAACGGCCTTTGGCAAGCGGTAGATATGCATAATGGATATTTTGAAGTAAAAAAAATCAAGTTATCGGATATGCGATACAAAAATGCAGTTTTACTATTAAGCGAAATGGATAATAATGGTTTTCCTCCGAACAATCCATATTATAAGAAACCTGATGATTTAGGGTAGCAGTAGAGCGTTGTTAAACAGAGCAACAGGTAAGGAGATTTTGGTGAAAAAAATCTTGAGTATTTTGTTAAGCGTTTTGCTCCCCAATATTTTTGTTCAATTATATTGGGATAGATGGTCAAATATTTCAATGATAGGTGCAAGCATTTTTTTATATATTATTACAATAATTGGGTTAGTGTTATTTTACAAGTTTCGACCATGTAGTCTGTGGATTTTGCCTTTTGGGTTTGCATTGCCTGTACCTATTTGTTATGTCAAAGATATGATGAATGATTCGGAATGGCTCACTTACATGGAGACCGCTCTAACCACCGTATACTACTCCATACCATTTATCATAATATCGGTTTCCATAGCAATAATCTTAACTATTCGCAAATATAAACTTAAACGCGGGTGTAGTAACGTAATGGATTGCAACGGTCCTTATCCGGGGAATCAAGATTACAGGAAGTAAAGGCGGTGATATAAGAAAAAAATCTCAAATATTTTTGAATGGTATCTTACTACTGCTCTTTTATACACAGGATATATAGGCAGGAAACATGAACTTTACAGGGATATCGTCCAAAACATAGAGATTCTTACTGAACAAGAAGTGGAGAGTGTTTTTAAACTATCTGAAGTCACTATATTTTATTGAGCGCTTACTTAACAATACTCTTTTAGGGCATATCTGTCACTGCTTTTTAAATAAAAAGATTAATTGAAAAAGAAGAAGCACCATAGCCTGGGCAGGCCGTCGCGCAGCGACTTGGTGCAATCGGAATTCTTTGTGCGTCTTAGGCAAAGAAGATACACTTAAATAATTGAATAAAGGAGATTTTTATGAAGAACAGCGGATTTACACCTATGACAACGGAACGCATTCAAAAGCGTTACTCAAATGGTTACATTGATGCCATGGCAAAGAACGGAAAATCAGGCGGAAAGATTTTAGTAGTCATTGGGGCAATAATGGCTGCAATCGGGGGAATTATTGGTTACGGACTGATAAGATTTTCAATAGTAACATTGAGCGAAGGTTATAACGACGACATAGCCGCAATGATTTTTTTGGGATTTCTTTGCCTGATTTTTCTTGTTCCTAGTGTCCTGTTGATCCGGTTAGGCTGTAAAAGGAAAGGTATGGACGCAAATGATTGGCTGCAAACAATGGAAGATGCGAGTGACTACCCCGAATCTATTATCCGAGAGTTTTCTTTACAAGTTCCACAGCGGGATAGCTTTTTCTTTGACCTTCTCGGAGAAATGCCGGCCTTTGGCATTTTAACAAGGGACTATATTTTCTTTGAAAATGGACAGTTCTGTGTCATCAAAAGGAGTGATATAATCGGTGCTTATCTTGTAAATCTGCCTGATGTAGGTGGTGTAGGAAATAAAATAAAGACAGTCTATCGACTACATGTTGCAATTTTTTCTAACCACAATACCTATACTATTACCAGAGCCTCTCAAAAGAGAGCCGAGCAATTAATTGCAATGCTTACAGAAAAGCACCCGGAAATAGACACTGCAGGCGGCAAGGTAATATCAGATAAAGAGTATGACAAAATGAGGATAGGTACTAATTAATTTTTCTATCGGTTAATCTGCTTTATCATGTACTATTGGTAAAAAGGAGCACAACAGATTCCCATTTATCGGGGAGATAGCAAAGCCAGCCGTTGACAGTCCCGCCTGTCTTTGCTGATGGGTAATCAAGGCGGGAAAGCCCTAAAATGGCTTTCCCACTCATTTCAATTTTTAAGAAAAAACACTCAAAAATAAAAAAAAGAGCGGCCAAGAAATGGCGGCAGAGCGTATTACGGAATACAACTCCAATATGCTGTCCGGTAAGTACCAAAGCGAACAGGCGGAACTGGACGAAAAAATCCAACAGCTTCAAGCCGCTATCGCCACTGAAAGCCAGAACGCCGCAGACGCAGAAAAGTGGATTGCCTTAATGAAAGAGTGTGTCAATCCAACGGAACTGACCGCCGAACTGCTGAACACTCTGATTGAAAAAATCCTCGTCCATGAAGTGGTCAAGGGCAAGGATGAAAGCCGGGAACAGTAGATAGAAATCTTCTACCGCTTTGAATGACACCAATATCTTTAGCTATGTGAAACCGGGGAGTCGCACCCCATATTAGAATTTAGAAGCCTAGCCAGTATGCTGGCTCAGCATTTCACGGTAGTTACTGTTGAACCATTGGGATATGGGTTGAGTGATGAGACTGGGGATGAACTGGAAGGATTCATAGGAATTGACACATCGGTTCCGGGCATGGATCAGAACATACCGGAGGTAATGCAGAAAGCTGAAGATATGTTACCCTACATTATCCGGTTTAAGCAAAAGACTGGGATGCTCCGGCTGTCTCTTTGGCGGCAACAGGGAAAACAGACGGGAAGTGATATGGAAAACCAGCTGACGGACTGCGAAAAAAAGATACAGAAATGGTGTATGATGTGCAGATGGTGGAATAAAACCTTGATGAACGAGGTGAAAAATACACTTTATAACATGGAGAAAACCAGTGGAATGAAATTTTCCAGTCGGGTCCCAGTGTTGTTTTTGCTTTCTAAGAAGAATACAGAACTGATTCCCGACTGGGAAGAACTGCACAGGAATATCATTGAGGAGCAGTTTTATAGCCAGGTGGAGGTTCTGGATGGGGATCACTATCTTTATAACGGTAAAGAAAGCGAAATTGCGGAGACAGTCAGGGACTGGGCGGAAAGAATAGAGAAAAAGGAGGAAGAAAAGGAAGTATGATTATACGGCATCAGGGACGGACAATTACAGGAGATGAGATTATCAGTGGTTATGCAGTCTGTGAAGCAGACAGATTCTATATATATATGGAATCTGGTCAGAAAATTCAGGTAAAAAGGAGTTCAGTGATTCCTGTTTTATCTGATCTGGAGAGAGGTGATGAGATCCAAGCAGGGAAAACATATGGACATCCGCTTTGCAGTCTGGATGTAAGTGAGTATATTCAGACTAATTTGAGATCCAGGGGAGTGGTGTGCCTTGAAGATTTAGAAAAGTGGACCTATGAAGATTTTAAGCGAATTAGAGGTCTGGGGTCATTGAAAATCGGTAAAATATTGGAGAGATTAAAATGTTTCGGTATAAATACCCAGGCAGAACTAATGTAATTGCAATACAATATATTAGAGTTTTTAAAAATTTCAATTAAAGTAAAAATATCCTCTTTTGATGGTAGAATAGAAAAAGAGGATGCCAATATGGATAACAATTTAGAAAAACTGCGGAAATCCGCACATTTGACACAATGTAAATTAGGAAGACAGTTGGGGCTGTCCCAGCAGGTCATCAGCCGTATAGAGCGCGATATCAGCACGATTACCTTAGACCATCTGCTTCTCCTGGCAGATTTTTACCATGTATCAATTGACTATCTTCTTGATCGGACAAAGGTAAAAAGGAACTGGGAAGAACAGCAGATTATCAGTGCGGTTCTGGAGGAACATTATGAACTGGTGCGGGCGATTGAAATGCTTGATGAACGTGACACGGGTCTTGTATGGGCGTTGATAGAAAAGATGCTGAAAGATGATAAGGAGTGACACGATGCTGGACATTGCTATTTGTGATGACGATAACCGTTTTGCTGGTGGATTGGAAGAGACATTATGCCGCTTAGGAAAGACTTATGGGTTAAAATTTGAAATCGATGTTTATCAGGATGGAAGCGGCCTGGTAAAGGAGATCAGGAACGGGAGACGTTATGACATTATCTGTCTGGATATCCAGATGAAGGAGATGGACGGGGTGGAAGCGGCTCGTCAGATACGCAAACTGGACCGGCTCGTGGAATTGATTTATGTAACATCATATGACAGCTATATGAAAGAGGTGTTTGAGGTAACCCCCAGTGGATTTATCGTAAAACCTCTGGATCAGAAAGAGTTTGAAAAGACCTTTCACCGCGTTCTGCAGACGGTTATAGGACAGGACGCATATTACCGATTTCGGTATAACAAAGAGGAATATAAGCTTTTGATACGCGATATCCTTTATTTTACAAGCGATTTGAGAAAAACGTATATCATAGAGGAAGGCGGACGTTATATGGAATACAGGAAGTTAAATGATATCAGCAAGATTCTGGGGCAGGGAAAGGGCATGTTTGTGAGGATACATAAGTCTTATCTGGTGAACTACCGTCACATCGTGCGGTTTTCGTATGATACTGTTAAGCTGAGCAATGGGGAGGTGCTTCCGGTAAGCAGCCATCGGAAGCAGGAAGTGGACGAGCAGCTTGCGAGGCTGATGTCACTTCTGTCAAGGTAAGGATGCTTTATTTTAGTACAATGGCTTTTTGTGTAGCAATGTCCCTCTTTAGTATCCTGGTATTGAAATTATACTTGGATACGTTCCTGCATAAGCCGAAAGGTATCAGGAGCATTGCTGGGTGGCTGCCGTTTTTTATATGGCAATGCCTTTCTGAAACAGGGTGTTTTCCGGGAAACATTACTTTGCTTTTTACATTTTCTACGATTGTTATGGTGGGCTTGATTGTATATACCGGTCCTTTTTGGAAACGGTGCGTGTTCCCTGCTGTTTATCTGGCAATATGGATGCTCTTAGAAGGTGCGGTGGATTTTGCCCTTCGGTATTTTAGCGGAACCGTGGAAACCGAGTTTTTGATGATTTCCGCTCCGTCTAAGATACTCCTGCTCCTGTTAAGCATGGGAATCAGGCAGTTCGCGAAAAAGAAGGGAATCGGAAAAGAGCCATATGGCGGTGGCATGGTTTTTATGGTCTTGCCTATCATAGGAATGTTACTGTACCATACGTTGTATCAGCTGCTGCAGGCCCTGTATGTGAACCAATCGGAAATCTGGGTATGGATGCTGTTGGCCGCGATTGCCTTGATTTGTCTGAATCTTTCCTTCTATCCGGTTTATATGCAGTTGGTCAATAACCTTCAGATGAAGAAAAATACGCATTTTTATATAAAGCAGATGGAGCTTTTCCGGCAGGAGAAGGCTATGGAAGAAGCAGCGGCGATAGAAATCCGGCAACTGCGCCACGATATGAGGCAGCATCTGATTTTCGTAGGGGAGTTGCTTGAAAATGGAACTTTAGAGTCTGCCCAGGACGCACTAATCGAACTGATCGGAGAAACAAGAAAGCGCGGGAGGCTGGAATCAAGGACGGGCAATATGGTGGTGGATTCTATGGTAAACCATGTATGGAAGACCGCGGTAGAAAACGGTATCATATTCCATGCGGATATAGCGCCGCTGCCGGAATTGTCCATAAAAGACGCGGATTTGTGCGTGCTGCTGGGAAATGCCTTTGATAACGCGCTGGAAGCGTCAAGGTTTGTGGAGGATGGCAGGAAAGAGATATGGGTAGCCTTCCAATATATAAAGGGAAGCCTGTATATTCAGATTAAGAATATCTATGAGGGGGATGTGAAATTATCAGCAGATAGGAAAATCTTAAGCCGTAAAGAAGAAAGCGGGCATGGATTTGGTCTGTACTCTATGGAGCGGATAACGGAGAAATATCATGGCAGGATGGATATAAAGTCAGGCGGAGGATTATTTACGGTGGAAATATTAATACATTGCTGAAGCCAGGTAAGGCGGCCGCAAACTGAATCAATTTAGATTCAGTTTGCGGCTTTTTTGCTTTTCAGGAAACTTCGCAAATCGGCAAAAATGGTGTATAATAGACTTGACTGGAAAGATAACGCTGCTTCTGAGGGGATATACATAGATTTTTTCCTGTTTATGGTGCTTTGCATAAATCCCATAGCAGCGGAAAAGTGTCTGTCAGGGATATGTACAATCAGGCGTTTGATAAAGTCAATGGCGGGGATGCATTCGGTCACAGTTTCATGGTCCTCATGGCGCTGATAGTGGAGGTCACAGAAGTCCCATCATAGGCATCAATCCTGGAAGTGGCAATGACGGGCCGGCCCGGATATCTGCTGATATATTTAATAGTGATATCAGGGGAGCACGGATTGGGTTTGGCCCTGACATAAAACCCATCGAAGCGCCAAAGAACCAGATCAGGAAAGCGGCACCTGGATTCAGGACACAGTGGGGTGGTGGTATAGGAACCAGGATGGGACTTATCCCAAATCCTGCTGGCCGCAGCTTTCCTATAATGGTATAGCGGAGTGGTATCATTTTGATGAAAACGGTTATATGCAGACCGGCTGGTATACCGATACGGACGGAAAAACTTATTTCCTCCACGGGACAAGAGGGGCGTTAATTGTGAAATTGTAAAAACGGTCTGTGATTGATTTTCTTTTCAATAAAGGTTATAATGTTGATAGACAAAATAACAGGCACTTATTTAAGGAAGGGTGAAAATTATGGCAATCATGACACAGACAGCTGCAGAGCAATCGTTGAGCTATCATGCTAAAGATGTAATGAAAGAGTTACTTGGCAGGCTGGATGAGGCCATTGACGATATGGAACAGGGAAGAGTCCAAACAATAGAGGAAGCATGGGCAGAGATTGACGCGATTTAAGGTAGACTATAAAGAAACATTATCGGGTACAGATTGCCCAAAGCGGAAAACAGGATATCAAAGTTATGAAAACGTATATCCTGCGGCAGTTTAAATACCGGGAACTGGCTGAAAATTTTTCAAAGAAAATAAAGCGTGCGCTGAAAAGCCTGGATACGTTTCCCGATGGACACCAGCATACTGGTTTTATGTATCGGGGATATCAGATTTGCATGAAACCTCGTGATACATACCTTATCTTTTATGTGGTAGATGAGTCAAAACAGGTTGTGACGGTGCTTAGAATCATGCAGGACGGTATGAATTGGCAATCTATTATTGGGCGCTGGATTCGTGAAAGTTAGATGTAAATGAAAAGGGATGCCTTTGTAATCTTGACATACATAATAAACACAACCGCAAGTAACGGAAAAGGCTATCCTCTACTGCCAATAGGGGATAGCCTGTAATCCGTAATTTTTTACGCTTTATAAGTTTCCGATTGTACAACCGTCGGACGTGCTAATATCCTTCGGCTTCTAAGATGATTATAAACCAACACTGCGTATTTTGCAAGAGGGTTTAGGAAATGGTTTCCTTGTTTGGTTTCATACGGAGAAGGCGAAATGCTGTCCGCTCCTGCTCGTTTTCTATAAATCATTATGAGAGGACAGGGAGCATGTAAAATGAAAAACGAATATCGTTCTTTCCCTTTATATGGTATGCCTTCTCCACATCGCTTCCCCAGCTGTCAATGCCGCCGACGCCGCGCAGTGCGCCCAGGATACGGATGACGCTCCGGAAGCTTTCCGGTAATTCTTCCTGATGATAAACCGCCGCGATTTGATGCTGCGTGTATGGAAGCACGGAGAAATTGAACGGTCTCTCGGACATCAGAAAAATCAATTCTCCCACCTTCATACGGTAGGTGTCTTTGTGATTGCCGCATTCCTGCGGAACCAGATAGGGCGTCATGCAGGTCGCGCTTTCATAAGAACCAAAGCTCGCCCCCTTATAACGATCCGGATAAGTCTCTCCTGAAAGGCCGTCCCAGGAATATCCTTCCTGTTTTTCTGCGGTCACAAACTGCAGGCCAAACGCCGGAAGATCCGGAAGACTCTCATTTCCCTTATAATCCAGATATACCTTGATCTTTCCGTAAGCATTCACACGGTAAGTAACCGTAACAAAGGTTTTGGGAACCGTTGCGGTCGCAAATATATAACGGATCTCCACTTCACGGATGTCTTCTCTTGCAGCTTTTCGTTTCGTAAACTCAAGAGGCACCAGTTCCTCTGAAAAATCATCTCCAAATTCTTCTACCATACATTCTACTGCAGTACTGTAAAGGTCAGCTCCCGCCCAGGCTGCGCTTCCTGCCGGATAATTGCAGCCCATGTCGTTTTCAGTAGGCGCCCGCCAGAAAGTTGGCTTCGGAGCGCGGTGTACCTGTTCTTTACCACGAATGATTAAAGAAACCGGTCCGCCCTTATCGAAGGAAAATACATAGTGAAAACCTTCCCCGTATAGTCCGAGGTTACAGTCGGTATGGATCACCTTTAAATAGGGTCCGACGTTCCTGCCGCTATCTGTCATTCCTTTATCAAAGCTTTCCTGGTTCACAATAGAGGAACCGGCGATTCCCGCAGGAACTTTATATTTGGGACCGCCCACCGTGCTTAAAGTTACCGGATAATCCGGATATTTCTCCAGCTCTCTGATCACATCCAGCCTGCAGGCCTCTCTTTTTTCGGCATTTGCAAGGTCATAAGCCAAACGGTCTTCCTTGCTCATATACCAGTAACGCACTTCATCCATGGCCGGTTTCTCCGTTCGATCAGCAAACAGCAGCCCATTGGCACAGAAAGCGTAATCGGTGGGGCGTTCTCCGAAATCGCCGCCATAGCGCAGCAGGTCTGTGAAATCCCCATTCTCATCTTTCTGATACAGCGCCTGATCGATGAAATCCCACAGGAATCCGCCCTGGAACATGGGGAATTCTTCCCGCAGCTTCATATAGGATTCCAGGCCGCCCATGGAATTGCCCATGTCATGCATGTATTCACAGAGGCACATAGGCTTTTCCGGTTCATTCTCCAGATATTCCCGTACTGCGTCCGGGTGCGGATACATCCGGCTTTCAATATCCGTGATAAAATCAAAGTCCCTGTCGTAAAAGACGCCTTCATAATGCACCAGGCGATGAGGATCGGATGCATGGAAATACTCGCACATCTTTTGAATGACCGTACCAACATGAGATTCATTTCCTGCTGACCACCACAGGATGGACGGGTGGTTTTTATCCCTCTCGTACATGGACACGGCGCGATCCAGACAGCAGCCAAGCCAGTCCTCGTTGTTGTGCGGAATATTCCAGGAGACTTCTGTGATCCCCATTTTCATGCAGGTGCCGTGGCTTTCCAGATTTGCCTCATCCATGACGCAGATGCCTGCCTCGTCACAGAGGCGATACCAAAGGCTCTGATTTGGGTAATGGGAAGTCCTTACGGCGTTGATCCCGTTTTTCTTCATGACCGCAATATCCCGACGCATATCCTCTTCAGTTATCGCACGTCCCGTTTTCGCATTCCATTCATGACGATCTACACCGTTGACTAAAAGCCTCTTCCCGTTAAGCTTCATGACCTTGTCCTCGATCTCAAAATGCCGGAACCCAATCGAATAGGGAACGATCTCTACCACATTCTTTTCTTCATCCCGGATGCAGATAACAAGTTGGTATAAATGAGGTTTCCCTACATCCCAGGGGGTGATATTCTCCAGCTCTACAATTCCAGTCCCGCACAATTCATCAGCAGCTATGCTTCCGTTTGAAATGTTATTCGATTTTCCGTCACTCAGATTCCATATGACGCTTTTTGCTGTACTTCCTGACAGTTTGGCGGTGAAAGAGAAGAGTCCTTTTTTTCCGGAAACATCATAATCCGCTATGACTTTGAGGTCTTCCACATGGGCTTCCGGCTTCGCATAGAGGAAAACCTCACGGAAGATTCCGGAAAAGCGGAAGAAATCCTGATCTTCGATCCATGCCGCAGAGCTTCTTTTATAAAGCTCCACGCATAGCCGGTTGCCTGTTGGCTTCACGAAGTCGGTAATATCAAAGTCGGACGGCGTAAAGGAATCTTCTCCATATCCGATGAAGTGACCGTTCAGCCATACATAAATTGCTTCCTCTGCCCCCTGAAAGGAGATGCAGATCCTCTTGCCGATCAGGCTGTCTTTTAAATCGAATTCTTTCACATAACTGGCGACCGGATTATTTTCCCAGTCAATGTGGGGCGGACGTAAGAAAGCGTGCCCATCCCAGGGATAAGTGGTGTTCGTATACTGAATCTGTCCATATCCGGCCAGCTCCAGATGCCCCGGTACGCTGATCGTATCAAATCCGGAAATGTCGTACCTTTCTGTCATAAACTCCGTCGGACGTTCATCTGGCTTTGAACTCCATTTGAGCCTCCACGCACCGTTCAGAGACTGCTTTAGCGTGGCGTCACCCTTTTCCCAGGTAAGCGTGTCCTCGTAAAATTCATGATCAGAATGAGCCGGAAGACGATTTACCTGAAAAACCTTCTGGTCTTCGAGCCAGTTCAGGTCTGCTTTCGTTATTCTGTTCTTGTTATTCATATGATCCTCCTATTCCTGTCTCTGTATTTCCGGTATCGCTCCGTGTTCTTCATCCCATTTCGCATTTGCCTGTTCCACCTTCAGCATATAGAGAAGAAGTGTAATCAGAACATTTAAAAGGAACGGCCCCCAAAGGTACATAAAGTTCAGCATGTTGATACAGGACTGAGGCTGCACAGCGGCATTTCTCACATATCCGCCCGCGGCAAGCAGCCATCCGCCAAGTGCCGTTCCGACACCGCCCCCGATCTTCGTTCCAAGAGAAGTGCAGGAGTACATAGTTCCGTCAATCCGCTTTCCTTTTGTTCTCCAGGTATATTCGGAGCAGATAGCGATCAGCGCATTCAGATCTCCCTGCAGCGGACTTGTCCCGATATAAGCCAGCGCTGTGAAAGCGAGCATCAGAGGAACATTGCGCGCAAGTCCGGTTACAATGACCAATGCCCTGAACACGGTTGCCAGCACGTAGCCGGATAAATTTATCTTATAAATCCCTTTTGCCTTTTTTACGATCGCGGGCGTCAGCAGCAGTCCGATAATGATCGGTGCGTTCATCGCTACGGAAAAACTTCCTAACAGGTTGGCATCCCCCAGCACATAGGTCATGAAATAAATCCCCATTGCAGTCAGGGCGGAAGAGACCTGGCAGCAGATATAAACGCCGCAGATGATCAGATAATACTTATTGGCTATCAGCAGCTTCAAAGAATCCAGAAGAGAAATTTTTTCGCCCTCTGTTTCGCTTACATCTTCCCCTTCAAGAGCCAGTTCTTCCGGCGGAAGCTCTTTTACAGAGAACACAGAGAATGAATTGACCAAAAGACCTATGATCGCGTAGATGATCGCCACCGTTCTCCATCCGGATGCTCCGCCGCCAAAATGGCTGACCAGACCAACCGTTACCGACTGAATCAGCACACTTGTACTGAATGCGAAAATGAAACGGATCGAACCTATCTGCACACGTTCATGTCCGTTCTTTGTGATCAGGGCGGTCAAAGCAGAGTAAGCAATGTTATTGGCTGTGTAGAAAACAGCGTTCAGCATACTGTATGTAATGAAGAACCATGCATACTGTGCGGTTGTACTGATTACGGACGGTACAGAATAGATGGCCACCAGGAGTATTGCACATCCGATATAGGCGTACAGCATCCATGGCCTTGCTTTCCCCAGACGGGAATGCGTCTTGTCGATCATGGATCCAAAAAAGATGTCTGTGACCCCGTCAAAAATCTTGGAAAACATCATCAGTGTTCCTACGATTCCTGCGTTCATCCCCATCGTGTCGGTCAGATAAATCATAACAAAAGCGGAGAGAAAGGCATAAACAACGTTGCCTGCAATGTCCCCTGATCCATATCCGACCTTGTTAAACCAATTCAAATATCGTCTTTCGCTCATAATGGTTTACTCCTTCTCCTGTATTGTGACAAAATTATATTAAAATTTCTTGCATGCAATTCGTTTTATGCTATAATAATAGCATAATTGCAATATAAAAGCATATAAACTATATTTTCTGAAATATGGACAAAATGATACTATAAAGGAGGAACGCGATGTATATCAATGTTGCATATCTGGACAATATGCTGGAAAGCTATCTGACGCCGGTCGATTATGAAGATAAAACCGTTCCTCTGAAAGTCCTGTGCTGCGGTTTTTATCGCATAACGGAAGCGGACTCTGTTGTGGAAACAGCAAGGCCGAATGGGCGAAAGGATTACCAGCTATTGTATTTCCATTCCGGGCGCGGGCATTTTTCTTTTGATGGGGAGGACGCCGGAAGAGAGCGCTGCCCGGTCACGGTAACCTCCGGCCAGTTTGTTTTGTTCCGCCCGGGCGACCGGCAGGTATATGAATACTATTCTTCGGACCACACCGAGGTATATTGGATCCATTTCACGGGGAATGCAGTGGAAGGCATATTGGAGCAATTCGGCTTTTCCGGCAAGGAGCAGATCTACTGGGGAGGTGTGTCCCTAGAATACCAGAATCTTTTTCGCAAAATGATCAAGGAGCTGCAGCTGTGCAGGAAAAACTATGAGGCGATCATTGCCTGTCAGTTTCAGGAATTGCTGGCACTGGCTGGTCGGAACCGACACAATCCTTATGTGGCTGGAGGTTCTATGGAATCCATCATCAATGAAGCTCTTGTTTATTTTGATGAAAACTATGCAAAGCCCATCAATGTAAACGCGTACGCTGCTTCCGTCTATACCAGCCCCTGTTGGTTTATCCGAAGTTTCCGGAACTATATTGGGATGACGCCCTTGCAATACATTATCAATGTGCGCATATCCAACGCCCGGGAATTATTATTAAATCCGAAATTTTCAATCTCAGATGTTTCCCGGTCTGTCGGCTATGAAGACTCACTTTATTTCAGCCGGTTTTTTAAGAAAAACGTGGGGATTTCTCCAAAAGACTATAAGAAGGCTCTCCAGAGCAGGCAATCCGGATCTGAAGAATAATTTATATCTGAATCCTTATAATTTTAATCCGCCGTTCATCATGAGGAAGGCGAGGGACGTCTGCATCTTCTGATGGTGGATGACAGGATTCCTGCGGGAGCAAAGCTGTATTAAAGTTAATATAAAGTATTTAGATAATGACCGGGGCGGGATTTGTGAAAATCTTGCCCCGGTTTATTGCTTGAGCGTGGACACAAACAGTTTCTCTAATTACGTCACCACACACGGTAATCAGACAATTTTAGAATTATATAATAAATTGCGTCAGCCTTTGAGTCCGGCGGCTTTTTCCAAGTCTTGTAATATACCTTGGGATGTTGTATATTGTTAATACAATGCCTGAAACAGCCTGACATAAGGCGAACATAGGAGGAATGTATGGAGGAATGTATGGAGGAAAAGGGAAAGAAAGCCACCAGCCGCACAGCGGCAGCAACACAGGACAAAAGCGCGGTGAAGGACAGGAAAGCCTTAAGACCGGCCAGTATTGACCACCTGGCCCTGCCCGGCACCATTCACCTGGTACCCATGGACTACTTAGGAGGATATGCGGTCAGGCCAGGATTCTATGAGATAAACGGAGCCACCGCCATACCGGGGGGAGTCAATTTTACGGTGTATTCCCATGGAGCCACTGCCATTGAGCTGCTCCTGTTTAGGCGGACAGAGGAGGAGCCCTATGCGGTTCTTCCCTTTCCAAAGCATTACCGCATCGGCAATGTGTACTCCATGATTGTGTTCAAGCTGAACATCGGCGAATTTGAGTATGCGTACCGGGTGGACGGTCCCTATGAACCGGAAAAGGGGCTTATATTTGATAAGAACAAGTATCTGCTGGACCCCTATGCCAAGGCGGTTACCGGACAGAGCCGGTGGGGGGACCCGCTGCCGGGATGCCAGCACTATAAGGCCAGGGTGGTCAAGGATGACTTTGACTGGGCGGATATGGCCCAGCCCCTGACACCCATGGAGGATTTAATCATTTATGAACTTCATGTAAGGGGATTTACCATGCACGGCTCCTCGGCCGTACTTCATCCCGGAACCTTTGATGGATTGGTGGAAAAGCTTCCCTATCTGCTGGAGCTGGGCGTGAACGTGGTGGAGCTGATGCCCATATTTGAATTCGACGAGATGCAGGATTACCGGGAGGTGGACGGCCGGAAGCTTTATAATTACTGGGGATACAACACCGTAAGCTTCTTTGCACCCAACACCAGCTACACTGCCAGTACGGAGTACAACCGAGAGGGCAATGAACTTAAGAACCTCATACGGGTGTTCAACCAGCATGGGATTGAGGTCTACCTGGATGTGGTATTCAACCATACGGCGGAAGGAAATGAAAACGGGCCCTTCTTTTCTTTTAAAGGATTTGATAACAATATATACTATCTGCTGACTCCTGAGGGATACTACTACAATTTCAGCGGCTGCGGCAATACCTTAAACTGCAATCACCCCATTGTCCAGCAGATGATTCTCAACTGCCTCCGTTATTGGGTTACGGCCTACCGAATTGACGGGTTCCGCTTTGACCTGGCCTCCATCATGGCGCGCAACGAGGACGGCGCGCCCATGAGCAAGCCTCCCCTGCTTCAGAGCCTTGCCTTTGACCCCATTCTGGGCGATGTTAAGCTCATAGCCGAGGCGTGGGATGCGGACGGCCTTTATCAGGTGGGGACTTTCCCGTCCTGGAACCGTTGGGCAGAGTGGAACGGCAGGTACAGGGACGACATGCGCCGCCATATCAAGGGAGACCAGGGCATGGCACAGGCGGCGGCCCTGCGAATCGCCGGCTCCAGAGATATATATGCGGACCATGACAGGAAGAACGCATCCGTGAATTTCATTACATGCCATGACGGTTTTACCCTTTACGACCTGTTTTCCTACAATGTAAAGCACAATGAATCAAACGGATGGAACAATACGGACGGCGCCAATGACAACAACAGCTGGAACTGCGGCGCGGAGGGGGAGACAGACGATCCTCAGGTGGAAGCCCTGAGGCGGCGCATGGTGCGCAATGCCTGCGCCCTCCTCATGTGCAGCAGGGGAACACCCATGTTTCTGGCAGGAGATGAGTTCTGCAACACCCAGTTCGGCAATAACAATGCCTATTGCCAGGACAATGAGATTTCCTGGCTGGATTGGGAACGGCTGGGACAATATAAGGATATATTCCGTTTCTTCCAGTATATGATACGGTTCCGCAAGACACACCGCCTGGTACGCGCCAATGTGAGCGGCGGGGCCTGCGGCTTCCCGGATGTGAGCTTTCACGGAGTGATGCCCTGGTGCAGTTCCTTTGCGGAGTATGAGCGCTATGTGGGTGTTATGTTTGCCGGCCGGGAGGAGGGGAAAGGCCCCCAGACCGTGTACATTGCATCCAATGCATATTGGGAACCCCTTGATGTGGAGCTGCCGGTCCTTCCGGAGGGAATGGAATGGGAACTGGCGGCAGACACGTGGGAGGATGTCCCCTGTCCGGGCCCCCTGGGGGGAAATGGATTCAGAATTCGTCCAAGAACCGTGATGGTGCTGGTGGGAAAATAGGGCGGTTTCTTAAGCCAAATTCCAGTTCCTTACAAAATCATAAAAATTGATTTATAGTGTCGCAAATCTGAAAAAGTTGTGGTATACTAAATTGATATGTTATGAAAAAGCGTAAGAGGTACCTGTATGCTGAACGAAGAAAAGGTCAGATATATGACTGGGCTGGCCATATTTGAAAAGAATGAGGGCAGGAAGATATTTCCCATTAACCGTTATTTTAAAAAGGATTATGTCGGCGGACAGATGTTCCGCTCCTTTTTCGGTTATACTTTCTGCTACCTGTTGATTCTGCTTCTGTGGATACTCTACAAACTGGACGTGCTGTTGGGCGGCATGAGCATAGAAGAATTGCTGGAGTGCGGCAGGAACTGGGGAATCCTTTATGCGGGGGGACTGGTATTTTACCTGTTTGTGACCTGGATTGTATATTCCAGAAGGTACGACTACGCATCACGTTCCCAGACCATGTATGCCTCCAGACTGAGACACCTGGTCAAGAAATATGACAACAAAGACAGGACCGACAGAACCAAGGACAACAGAGGAGGAAGGGTTCGATGACAAGTCTTCTGCTATGGAAAGAACATCTGAAACGATTTTACAACCGCTACAGTTACGTAATACAGCCGGTGGTGCGCTTCCTGTTTGCGCTCTGCACCGTGGTAAGCCTTAATACGAATATCGGATATATGGCAAAGCTTAAAAGTCCTTTGGTCATCCTTCCGGTCTGTCTGGTCAGCGCATTCCTGCCCTATGGCGCCATCGTGTTCCTGGCGGGCTGCCTGTTGATTGCCCATGTATATGCGGTTTCTCTGGAGATGGCCCTGATTGCCATTGTGCTGATAATGATCATTGCCATTCTTTACTACGGATTCAAGCCCGGGGACAGTTATCTGATGGTTCTGACACCCCTTGCCTTCCTGTTTAAAATTCCCTATGTGGTTCCTTTGCTGGTGGGACTTGGAGGAAGCCTGGCTTCCGTGATCCCCGTTGGATGCGGCGTGTTCCTGTACTATCTGCTCATATATGTGAAGCAGAACGCAGGCATCCTGGCTGCCAGCGACGGCTCTGTGGACATTGTGCAGAAATACAGCCAGATTCTTAAATCCGTGCTCTTTAACCAGGCCATGATGGTCATGATTGCCACCTGCGCGGTGGGCATCATCGTGGTGTACCTCATACGCAGGCTGTCCATGGATTATGCATGGGTGGTTGCCATTGTGGCAGGCTCCGTGGCGGAGCTTCTGGCCATTTTTGTGGGAGATTTTGTGTTCGGGGTATCTGTTCCCGTGGGACAGATGATTCTGGGACTTGTTTTATCGGCAGCCATAGCGGCTGTATTCAATTTTTTTGTCCTGTCCGTGGATTATACCCGGACCGAATATGTGCAGTTCGAGGACGATGATTATTATTATTATGTGAAGGCGGTGCCCAAGATGACCGTGAGCACCCCGGATGTGAAGGTACAGAAAATCAGTACCCATAAACGCGGCACAAGGGAGAGAAATTCTTATTAATGAAAAAAAGTGAACGTAAGGAGGTGAGAGTATGGCGGAAATACTGGTAAAAGTGACATCCTGGCTGTCACTGCTTCCAAGGATATCAGTGGGGAATATTCTGGAAATCGTGATTATTTCCTTTCTGGTCTATGAACTTCTGGTGTGGATTAAGAACACCAGGGCCTGGAACCTGTTAAAAGGACTTCTGGTTATCCTGGTGTTTGTGCTGTTTGCCGCCGTGCTTCATCTGACCACCATATTGTGGATTCTGGAGAATACCACTACCATTGCGGTGACGGCCCTTCTGGTCATATTCCAGCCTGAGCTTCGCAAGGCTCTGGAACAGCTGGGAAGCCGCAATTACATGTCCTATATCTTTTCCTTTGACGAGGGCAAGGATAACCAGGGCTTTAACGACAAGACCATCAACGAGCTGGTCAGGGCCACCTTTGAGATGGCCAAGGTAAAGACAGGCGCACTGATGGTAATTGAGCGGGGATCTTCCCTGAAGGAGATAGAGAGGACGGGAATCGAAATTAACGGCCTGGTGACCAGCCAGCTGCTGATTAATATTTTTGAACACAACACACCTCTTCACGACGGCGCAGTGGTTATCAGGGGCAACCGCATCACAGCGGCAACCTGTTATCTGCCGCTGACCGATAACATGAGCATCAGCAAGGACCTGGGCACGCGCCACAGGGCGGCTGTGGGTGTAAGTGAATCCACGGACAGTATCACCATCGTGGTGTCGGAGGAAACCGGAAGGGTATCGGTAGCAGAAGGAGGAGTGCTGTCCAGGATACCAGATGCAGAAAGCCTCAAAAAGGTACTTTCCAACGTGAAAGAGGAGACTGTTTCATTGAACCGATTGAAAATATGGAAGGGAAGGCTGAAGAATGGAAAAAAAGCTGTCTAATAATCTTGGGCTTAAAGTACTTTCTGTCTTCCTGGCATTTTTTGTTTGGCTGGCAGTGGTGAACATCAATAACCCGGAGGACTCGGATTCAAAGGAGGTTCCGCTGGATATTGTCAATGAAGGAATCCTGACGTCCAACGGCAAGACATATGAGCTGCTGACGGATAAGGATACTGTTACGGTCAGCTACCGTGTAAGGACACTGGATAAGGCAGGCATCAGCGCCTCGGATTTCAGGGCCTATATAGATTTGGCCGATATCTATGAACCCACGGGCGCAGTGCCGGTGAAGATAGAGGTTAAGAACAACAAACGTCTTTTGGACACTCCGGTGGCAAAGCCGGGGGTCATCCGCGTCAAGACAGAGGATCTGCAGCGCAAGTCCTTTGAGATCAGGGCCAAGGTGATAGGGGAAGCTGCCGAAGGATACGATAAAGGAACACCTTCAGTTTCGCCCAACTATATAAATGTCAGCGGCCCCATGTCCGTGGTGGGCCAGATCAGCGCGGTGGGAATTGTGATCAACGTGGACGGCGCAGATTCCAACCTGGCAGACAGCGCTCCGGTGGTGTGCTTTGACGCCAATGAAAATGAAATACCTACTGACGAGCGCATCACATTCAGCCGCTCCAGTGTGGATTATACAATGCCGATTCTCAAGCGCAAGAGCCTGGTGCTGAACTTTGAGCCGGAAGGCAGGGTGGCAGACGGATACCGGTATACGGGGATAGAGAGCAGCCGTCCTTCTGTGGCTGTCAACGGGCTGAAATCCGATTTGGCCAATATTAATTCCATTACCATCCCAAGCTCTGAGCTGAATATGGACGGAGCCACAGGGGATAAGGAAGTCACCCTTGATATCAGCCAGTATCTGCCGGAGGGAGTTTACCTTTCGGACGAGTATTCCAAAGAGGTGAAGGTTGTCATTAAGGTGGAGGCTTTGGAGAGCAGGACATTTGAGCTTAGGACCAGCCAGATTAAGCGGGTGGGAGCCCACAGCGATTATGAATATCAGTATGACAGGGATTCTGTGAACGTAGTCATAAGAGGTCTGAAGGAAGATCTGGACCAGCTTTCGGCTGCCGCGCTGGGCGCTGAGATGGATGTGGAGGATATGGTGCCGGGAGAGAACAGCGGGGAGATTAAGTTCCAGCTGGGCGATGCCTATGAACTGGTGAGCTACGACCATATCCAGGTGACGGTGACAGAAAAAGGACCGTCAACTGGCAGTACAGCGGCCAGCCCGGATGAGAGCCGGGAGAGGACAGAAAGTGAGACATCAGAAGGTCCTGCCAGCACGTCTAAGGCAGAGCCCGGTCAGTAACAAAAAGCAAGGAGAGAGGTATAATGGTAAGCAAAACAACTGTAATCAAGAATCCGTCCGGTCTGCACCTGCGGCCGGCGGGAGTCCTCTGCAAGGAGGCACTGCGCTATAAATCAAAAATATCCTTCAAGGTGCGCACCACCACGGCCAATGCCAAGAGTGTATTAAGCGTCCTTGGGGCTTGCGTGAAATCTGGAGACGAGATTGAATTCGTCTGTGAGGGGCCAGATGAGAAGGAAGCACTGGAAGCCATGGTTGGTATCGTGGAGGCCGGGTTAGGCGAGTAGATTGACGGCAACCAAAGGTTGTGAGTATAAATGAATTTTTAATAAGGAGGTACAAGAGGATGTACAAGGGAACAAGCGCTTCTGCAGGAATTGGAATTGGAAAGGCAGTGATTGTGGAGGAAGTCCGGCTGGTGATTACCAGGCAGGCGGTAAAGGATGTGGAAGAGGAGGTGCAGCGTTTTAAGGGAGCGCTGGACGAGACCATCAAGGCCACAGAGAAATTGGCAGAGGACCTGGCAACCAGGGTGGGAGAGAAGGAAGCGGAAATCATGCAGGGACATATGATGCTTCTGGCAGACCCCATGCTGACAGGGGAGATTGAGAACTCTATCAGGAATGACAGCGTAAACAGTGAATACGCCATTGAGAATGTGTGCAACATGTATGCGGATATGTTTGCCTCCATGGGAGACGAACTGATGCAGCAGAGAGCCACGGACATGCGCGACATCAAGACCCGTATGCAGCAGATGCTTATGGGAATCCGGTCCGTGGACATCTCCTCCCTGCCGGTAGGCAGCATCATCGTGGCAAAGGATCTGACTCCGTCCATGACAGCGGGAATCAATCCGTCCAATGTGACCGGTATTGTCACGGAGCTGGGCGGCAAGACCTCTCACAGCGCCATCCTGGCAAGGGCCCTGGAGATTCCGGCTGTGGTAGCTGTCACAGGCTTCATGGACGGCGTAAAGAACGGGGACCAGGTGGTACTGGACGGGAGCACCGGCGAGGTGTATGTGAACCCGGACCAGGCTGTGATGGCTGATTATGAGGAGAAGAGAAAGCAGTTTCTGGTGGAAAAGAAGGAGCTGGAGCAGTATATTGGCAAGCCTTCTGTCACAAAGGACGGTGTGCAGGTAGAAATCGTGGCTAACATCGGAAAGCCCGAGGACGTGGATAAGGTGCTCCAGTATGACGGAGAGGGCATCGGACTGTTCCGCACCGAGTTTTTGTTTATGGACAGGAATGCCCTGCCTACAGAGGAAGAGCAGTTCGAGGCGTATAAGAAGGTGGCTGCTGCCATGAACGGCAAGCCGGTCATCATCCGCACCCTGGATATCGGAGGCGACAAGGAGATTCCGTACATGGGCCTGGAGAAGGACGAGAATCCATTCCTGGGCTATCGGGCAATCCGTTTCTGCCTGGACCGCAGGGAGGATGTGTATAAGCCTCAGCTGAGGGCGCTTTTAAGGGCAAGTGCATTCGGCAACATCCGAATCATGGTTCCTTTAGTAACATGCATTGAAGAGTACCGTCAGGCAAAGGCACTTGTGGGGGAAATCAAGAAGGAGCTGGATGAAAAGGGCATTGCATACAACAAGGACATACAGGTGGGCATCATGGTGGAGACAGCCGCAGCTTCCCTGATCGCAGATATCTTTGCAAAGGAAGTGGATTTCTTCAGTATCGGCACCAATGATTTGACCCAGTACACCATGTCTGTAGACAGGGGCAATAAAAAGGTATCCTATCTGTATTCCACCTTTAACCCGGCTGTGCTCAGAAGCATTAAGCATATCATCGCCTGCGGCCGTGAGGCAGGCATCATGGTAGGCATGTGCGGCGAAGCTGCAAGCGACCCAATGATGATTCCGCTGCTTCTGGCATTTGGACTCAACGAATTCAGCATGAGCGCATCCGCCATTCTGAAGGCCAGGAAGATGGTCACCCAGTACAGCGTGGAGGAACTTCAGGCAGTGGCTGACAAGGCCATGAGCTTTGCCACTGCGGCAGAAATAGAACAATACATGAGAGATTTTGTGAAGAAGGTTACGGATTAATGGCAGTTTATCTGGTTTGTTATATCATAAGCTTCATATTGGCCCGGCAGCATTTTTATATGCTGTCTGGGCTGGTTTTAATTACAGCAGCCTTGTGGCTGTATATAAAGGATTACAGGGAGACAGGCAACCTGATTCACCTGCGGGGGCTTTTCTGCCTCTTTTTTGTGGGCGGGCAGGGAATATCCTGCTTTAAGCTAAGCCGCCTTCAGACGGATTGGAGCACCCTGACATGGGTCTGCCTGGGACTGGCGGTGCTCACCTTCTTTATTGTGTTTGAGGTGCTGCACAGGATATATGACGGCTGGAGCGCGGCGGACATGCAGTCCGTATACCGTTTTTATGCCTCGGCTGAATCCCCTTTGCAGGCAAAGAGACTGCTTCATTCCATGGCAGCTCTGGTGGCCGTATCCTACCTCGCCTTTTTCTTTGAGGCGTGGAAGCTGGGATTTGTGCCATTGTTTTCCTACGGGGTGCCCCATGCCTATTCCTATTTTCATGTCAGCGGAGTCCATTATTTTACGGTCTCCTGTGTGCTGGTTCCCAGTCTGTTCGTGGTGTACAGCCTTATGATTTCCCGCAGGGGAAGAGGACTGACCAGGGACCAGGGATTCTGGCTGGGACTGCTTATGGTTGTGCTGTCCCTGGCCGTGCCGGTGCTGTGCGTGTCCAGGTTCCAGCTGATTCTGGCAGTGGGCATGGCCGCGTTTACCTATATTTCCATGAGCGGTACCTTCAGCCTGGTCTATGTGGGCGTGCTGACGGCCTGCATGATTCCGGCCTATCTGGTCTTGACTGTCATGCGCAGCCACAGCGTGGAATACCTGAACGGAATATTTGAGATGAAGAACAGCCATATGCCAATATTCATCACACAGCCTTATATGTATATTGCCAATAACTACGATAATTTCAACTGCCTGGTGGAGCAGCTGGGATCCCACAGCTTTGGGCTTCGCATGCTGTTTCCGGTGTGGGCTCTTACTGGACTTAAATTCCTGTTCCCGGTCCTGGTGAGCTTTCCTCTCTTTGTGACCAAGAAGGAGCTTACCACCCTTACCCTGTTCTACGATGCCTACTATGATTTCGGCATCTTTGGAATGGTGCTTTTGGGCGGGCTCTTGGGAGCGGCATGCTACTCTCTGGTAAGGCGAAGGCGGAAGATGTCATGTCCGGCAGGCCATGTGATCTATGCCCAGTTTGCCATGTATATGATGCTGTCTTTTTTCACCACCTGGTTTTCCAATCCGGCCACCTGGTTTTATCTGGCTGTCACAGGTATTATTTACATGTATGTCAAGTCCTGACAAGAGCTGTGTTGGGAATTCTGACAACAGGAGTGGGGGCAAATATAAAAATTATATAAAATATTGTTGACTTTTATCTTAAGATTTGCTATGATGCTGTTAGTGAAGCAAATCTTTGAAGTTATAATTAAATAATTAAATAATTAATAAGGATTGTTACTGTTCGGCAGGCAAAACCAGGTTTGTTAAGGAGATGATGTGTACCCGTGCGTATGCGCACATGGATCTCTTTAACAAAGTTGGTTTTTTTGTTTTCATCAGGAGCAATTATGAAAATATCGAAAATAATCAATAATAATGTAGTGAGTACCTGCGATGAAGAGGGCAGGGAAATCATCATTATGGGAAGAGGCGTTGGCTTCAAAGCAAAGGAAGGCAGTATCATTGACGAGGAGAAGGTGGAGAAGATATTCCGCCTGGAGAGTCAGAACACCATGGATAAGTTCAAGGAACTGCTTGTGAACCTTCCCATGGAGCATGTACAGATTTCGGCAGAAATCATCAGTTATGCCAAAGAGGTCCTTAACAGGCCTATTAACCCAAATGTGTATATTACCCTTACGGACCACATAAACTTTGCGCTGGAACGATACAAACAGAAGATGATGTTTTCCAATCCGTTAATCAGGGAGGTTCGCAGCTTTTACCACGCGGAATATCTCATTGGCGAATATGCCATTGCCATGATTGAAAGGGACCTGGGAGTGAAGCTCCCGGTGGACGAGGCAGCTTCCATTGCCCTTCACATTGTCAATGCGGAGTATGACGCACCTATGGGTGATACAATTAAGATCACCAATCTGATACAGCAGGTATTGGAGGTGGTCAGGGAGTATTTTAGCATAGAGCTGGATGAGCAGTCCCTCAGCTATGAGAGGTTTATCACTCATCTGCGCTTTCTGGCCCAGCGGGTATTTACAGGGGAGCATATGAATCTGGATAACCTGGAATTCCAGGAGGTCATTGACCGTCTGTATCCTGAGGAATATGCCTGCAGCCAGAAAATACAGGCGCTCATCAAGCTGCAGTACAGGCATCAGGTAACAGAGGAAGAAGTGGCTTACCTGGCCCTGCACATCAAACGTATCAGGACTAAATAATTATTTTGGGCAGGTCCTTCGAGGACATGAAAGGAGAGCAGTAAGGATGTTTGGATCACTTAAGAAGCTATTTGGGGGAGAAGAAAAGGAAGAAAAGATAATCGTAGCGCCGGTGAGCGGAACAGCCATTCCCATGAGCCAGGTAAGCGACCCTACTTTCAGCCAGGAGATTCTGGGCAAGGGAACAGCAGTCATACCGTCGGACGGCAGGGTAGCTGCACCGGCGGACGGACTGGTGACCATGGTATTTGACACAAAGCATGCCATCAGCATGCAGACAGACAATGGCGCGGAGCTGATTATCCACATCGGACTGGACACGGTACAGCTTAAGGGGCAGTACTTTGAGGCTTATGTGGCTGCTGGGGATAAGGTAAAGAAGGGCGACCTCCTTCTGGACTTTGATATAGATAAGATTAAGGAAGCCGGTTACGATGTGACCACGCCGGTCATTATCTGCAACACGTCCCAGTTCCCGAAGATGGAATGTATGACCGGAATGGAAGTAAAGGCAGGGGAGACAGCCATCATCAGACTATAAGGAACAAAGGTGGTGATGAGTTGATAGAGCGGAGCTTTATCTTAAAAGACGAAATGGGGCTTCACGCAAGGCCGGCAGCCATGCTTATGGCTAGGATGCTTCATGTAAGCTCCTGCGTGGAAATCATCTGCGGGGACCGCAGGGCGGACGGGAAGGATGTTATGAGCATCATGGCCATGAACACCATGGCAGGAGATGAGGTCATCTTCCGCATAGACGGACCCGATGAAGAGGCTGCCATGAAAGAAGTGGAGTCTGTCCTGGCCGCCGATGCCTGATACATTGGCATGGTCCGGCAGGCAGGTCCTAAAAATATACGGAAAACAGTAACAGTGATTTAAACCTGGGAACAGGTTTGAATAGATTATTTACCTGCAATTCAGAGTACTCCTACGGGAAAAGTGTAGAAGGAGGCTCTAAAAAAAGAAAGGGGATTTATGTTATGATGAAGTATTTGCAGAAACTAGGTAAGGCCATCATGCTTCCTGTTGCCGTTCTGCCGGTTGCAGCTATTATGATGGGTATCGGCTATGCCATGTGTCCTTCCACCATGCAGGGCGGTGACGTAACCGGTATCATCCAGGTAATTGGTTTTGCGCTGGTAAAGATTGGAAGCGCCGTAATCGACAAGCTGCCCATGCTGTTTGCAGTTGGTGTGGCAATCGGTTTATCAAAGGATCAGCACGGCGCGGCAGGTCTTGCAGGTCTGGTTGCATTCCTGACTGTTACCACTGTACTTAACAGCGGCGTTGTTGCCACCATGATGGGCGTAGAGGAAGCTCCTCTGGCCTTCTCCAAGATTGACAACGCATTTATCGGTATCATTTCCGGTATCACAGCATCTGTTTGCTACAATAAGTTCAGCAGCGCAAAGCTGCCCACCGCACTGGCTTTCTTCTCAGGAAAGCGCTGCGTGCCCATCGTTACATCTTTTGTAATGGTTGCAGAGTCCGCCATCCTGTACTTTGTATGGCCGGCACTGTTCAATGCCCTTATATGGGTTGGCGAGCACATCATGGGACTTGGCCCTGTAGGCGCAGGTATCTATGCATTTGCAAACCGTCTCCTGATTCCCACCGGACTGCATCACGCACTGAACGCAGTATTCTGGTTTGACATTGCCGGCATTGCCGACATCAACAAGTTCTGGGGCTTCGCAGAAGGCGGAATCAAGGGCGTAACCGGTATGTACCAGGCAGGTTTCTTCCCGGTAATGATGTTCGGCCTTCCGGCAGCAGCATTTGCCATGTATCAGACAGCAAAGCCAGAGAAGAAGCAGTATGCGGCAGGTATCCTGATTGCAGGAGCAGTAGCATCCTTCGTATCCGGCGTTACCGAGCCTCTGGAATTCTCCTTCATGTTCCTGGCTCCCGGACTGTACCTTGTACACGCCGTCCTGACCGGTATCTCCGTAGCAGTAGCAGCCGCATTTCACTGGACCGCAGGCTTTTGCTTCAGCGCAGGTGTTACGGACTTCATCTTCAGCTGCAGGCTGCCAATGGCCAACCAGCCATTCATGCTGTTAGCACAGGGTGTTGTATTCGCAGTTATCTACTACGTAGTATTCCGCGCCGTCATCACCAAATTTGACCTTCCGACACCAGGACGTGAGAAAGAAGATTTAGAGGCAGAAATGGCAGCCGTATTAGCAAACGACGATTTCACCAAGGTAGCAGCTATTGTATTAGAAGGATTAGGCGGCAAGGAAAATGTAGTATCATTAGACAACTGCATTACAAGGCTGAGATTAGAGATAAAAGATTACACATTAGTAGACGAGAAAAAGATAAAATCCGCAGGCGTGGCCGGAGTCATGAGGCCAAGCAAGACATCTGTACAGGTAATAGTAGGAACCAAGGTACAATTTGTAGCAGACGAGATGCAAAAGATGTTATAGCAATGAGCCGGGCAAAAATACGGACGGAAAGCCCCAGGGAAGAGAGCTTGCTCTTTTACCTGGGGCTTTCCGTCCGTATTTTTATGGGGCGAACGCCCCACAGCCCTGGGAACGCCGGGGCGTTTCCAGGGCTGCCGCCCGGCGGACCCGCTCCCTCCCATACCTAACACCACCCCAAGCGCCCCTGGGATTGCGGATGTTACAGATACTTGATGTGAAGAATCAGGCAGTGAGGAGGTCAATGTTTTATGAAATTGTTTAATAAGCAGCGTATTATAACCAGATGCCTCAGAGGCATGCTGGCCGTGATTATCCTGTCCGCCATGCTGGGTCTGGCGGCATGCGGCGCGGATACAGGGAGCCCTGAAAATGAAGCCAGGGCGGGTACGGAAAAAGATGGTATACAGGATAACTCCCATGCATTGGGCAGCTCCGGCATACAGGAAGGTTCCGTCAATACCGCAGATGCCTTTGACACAGGCGTGTTTAATGAATATGAGAAGGCCAATCTGAAGCTGGCGGTTGAAATGGAAAAATAAGCGGAGAAATAGTGTGAGAAGCAGTTTGGTGAGAGCGGCATCCATAGGGTGCCAGGCTGCTGCGGATTATGTGGGAGGAAAGACATATGCCCGGGATATTTGCCTGGAAGGCATCATGTCTTCCTCCCTCTTGACATATGTCGGGAGTTTTGGTAAAATACATTTAGATATTTTGATAAATATCTAAATGAAGGAGAGCTGGTTTCGTAGTTGGACCATACAGTTAGTTTACATGGCTGGTTTGCACAGTCGGTTTGCATAGTTGGTCTGCACAGTTGGTCCACAAAGCCGGTCCATATGCCGAACCAAACAGTCGGCCTGCACGTCTGTCCGGTACCTGCACCGTCCACTATAAAAAACCACATAAAAATCAGGCAAAGTGAAAGGAGGCATTCCGTCCATGTCCTTCGGTGATACATTTAAAGCCCTGTCCGACCCCACCCGCCGCGAGATACTCAACCTGTTAAAGCAGACAAGCATGACCGCGGGACAGATTGTGGAGCATTTTGACACAACGGGAGCAACCATTTCCCATCACCTGAACATACTCAGGCAGGCGGGGCTCATAGAGGACCGGAAATCAGGCAAATATATTTATTATGAGCTGAATACCACTGTATTCCAGGAAGTTCTTTCCTGGCTGCATTCATTAATGGAGGAAGACAAGCATGAAAAAAAATAACAGGAAGATATCCAAGTGGGATGTATTGTACTGGATTCTGGCTCTTGTGCCATTTATCATTTCCATATGTTTTTATAACCGCCTGCCGGAGCAGGTTCCAACCCACTGGGGATCAGACAATGTGGTAAATGGTTATTCCAGCCGCAACATGGCAGCATTTGGCATACCTGCCTTTATGTTTCTCATGGCAGTGATGGTAAATGTGTTTTACCGGATTGACCCCAAATGTGAAAACATCAGCCGATCCAGGGAACTGAAGCAGATTACACGGTGGTTCGTGGTCCTGCTGGCAGTTATGGTCCAGTGTGTGATTGTCCTGTCAGGAATCGGTATGGACATCAACGTGGGAAGCATGGTAAGCATCCCCATTGCATTAATGTTCGTGGCAGCAGGCAATTACCTGCCCAAATGCAGACAGAATTATACCATGGGAATCAAGCTTCCGTGGACCCTGGCAGATGAGGATAACTGGAACAGGACCCACCGCATGGCGGGTTATGTATGGACGGCAGGGGGCATGCTGATGCTGATTATGGGATTTTTTCATCTGGCATCCCTGTTCTTCCTGGTTTTCATGGCAATGGTCCTGATTCCAAGTGTGTATTCCTATCTGATTTACCGAAAGAAGCTGAAAGGAATTTAACCGGTTCCACTTTTTCTGTTGTGCGGATGATTTATGATGCCATGGTGAAACCTGTACGAAAATCCCGCGAAAAAAATCTCCCGAAAAAATTTGGTGCCGCTGTCCTCACATACAGGATTGAATAAATGCAGGGTTTGAAGTATAATAAACGGGATAATGATTCAGAAGGAGGACACTATGGCAGTATCAAACGTATACTACACCAACATGAGGACTACACTTACGGAAAATCTCCTGCAGAAGCTGGAGAGGCTGGTAAAAAAGGCAGGCATGATGGATATTGACTTTAACAACAAATACACTGCAATTAAGATTCACTTTGGTGAGCCAGGAAATCTGGCCTATCTGCGTGCCAACTACTCCAAGGTACTGGTGGATTTAATCCGGTCCCAAAGCGGCAGGGTATTCCTGACCGACTGCAACACCCTCTATGTGGGACGGAGGAAGAATGCATTGGACCATCTGGACGCTGCTTATGAGAATGGTTATAACCCCTTTACCACGGGATGTCATATCATAATTGCCGACGGCCTTAAGGGAACGGATGAAGCCCTGGTGCCTATTGACGGAGAGTATGTGAAGGAGGCAAAGATTGGCCGGGCCATCATGGATGCGGACATCGTCATTTCCCTTACCCACTTTAAGGGACATGAGGCAACCGGTTTTGGAGGCACCCTTAAGAACCTGGGCATGGGCAGCGGCTCCAGGGCCGGCAAGATGGAGATGCACAATGCCGGTAAGCCTTTTGTAAATACGAATAAGTGTGTTGGATGCGGCGCCTGTCAGAGAAACTGCGCCCACAGCGCCATCACGGTCCTTGAACGCAAAGCCTCCATTGATACAAACAAGTGTGTTGGATGCGGCCGCTGTATCGGTGCCTGTCCCGTGGATGCGGTAGACTCCATGTACGACGAGGCCAATGATATCCTGAACCGGAAGATTGCCGAGTATACCCTGGCAGTGCTGAAGGGACGCCCGAATTTCCATGTGAGCCTTGTGGTGGACGTGTCCCCCAACTGTGACTGCCATTCGGAGAATGACGCCCCCATTGTGCCTAACGTGGGCATGTTTGCCTCATTTGACCCCGTAGCCTTGGACATGGCCTGTGTGGATGCGGTAAACCGCCAGCCCGTGCTTGCCGGAAGCTTTCTGGCAGAGCAGGATCATCACAGCCATGACCATTTCATCAATACACATCCGGATACCAACTGGGAGACCTGTATTGACCATGCTGTGAAGCTGGGCCTTGGCAATAAGGAATATAATCTCATCACCATTTAGAACCTGACCATTAGGAGGACACAGGAAACATGAGCAAACAATCATTAGACACAATCTGCATACAGGGAGGATGGGAGCCGAAAAACGGCGAGCCCAGACAGCTTCCCATATACCAGAGCACTACCTTTAAATATACCACCAGTGAGCAGATGGGCCGGCTTTTTGACCTGGAGGAGAACGGTTATTTTTATACCAGGCTGGCGAACCCGACCAATGACGCAGTGGCATCAAAAATCTGCCGGCTGGAGGGCGGCGTGGGGGCCATGCTCACTTCTTCCGGACAGGCAGCTACCTTTTATGCTGTTTTGAACATCTGCCAGGCAGGAGACCATGTAATCAGTTCCTCCACCATATACGGCGGTTCCACCAACCTGTTTACCGTTACCTTCCCCAAGATGGGAGTGGAGTGCACCCTGGTGAATCCGGATGCAGACGAGGAGGAACTGGCAAAGGCATTCAGGCCAAATACTAAAGTGGTATTTGCGGAGAGCATTGCCAATCCTGCCCTGACAGTACTGGATTTTGAGAAGTTTGCCCGTCTGGCTCACAGCCATGGTGTTCCTCTGATTGTGGACAATACCTTTGCAACCCCCATTAACTGCCGTCCCTTTGAGTGGGGCGCAGATATTGTGACACACAGCACGACAAAATATATGGACGGCCATGCGGCCACGGTAGGCGGATGCATCGTGGACAGCGGAAACTTTGACTGGGAGTCCCATCATGACAAATTTAAGGGTCTGACAGAGCCTGATGAGTCCTATCACGGCATTGTATATACCCAGAAATTTGGCAGGCTGGCTTATATCCAGAAGGCCACAGCCCAGCTTATGAGGGATTTAGGTTCCATCCAGTCCCCTCAGAATGCATTCCTGATTAATATTGGCCTGGAAACCCTTCATTTAAGGGTGCCGAGACACTGTGAGAGTGCCTTTAAGGTGGCCTCCTACCTTCAGTCCAGGGATGATGTGGCCTGGGTGAAATATCCGGGACTTCCAGGGGATAAGTATTATGTGCTGGCTCAGAAATACATGCCAAAGGGTACCTGCGGCGTTATTTCCTTTGGTTTAAAGGGTGGGCGTCAGGCTGCTTCCGTGTTCATGGATAAGCTGAAGCTGTGCTCCATTGAAACCCATGTGGCTGATTCCAGGACAGCCGTCCTTCATCCGGCCAGCCATACCCACCGTCAGCTCACGGACGAACAGCTGGTGGAGGCAGGCGTGGATCCGTCCATGATTCGTTTCAGCGTTGGACTGGAGTCTGCCGATGATATTATTGAGGATATCCGCCAGGCGTTAGAAGATTAAGAGGTTTAGTCCGGAAGGGGTCAGAGTCTTATAAGGCTTACGATTTTGACAAATTGAAAAAAGGGAGCCGCCCGCTTACGATTAATATGTAAGTGGACCGGCTCCTTTTGTATTTACAAATGATTAGTCCCAGGCGGCCCCGGGAGAAAACGGCCGGGAAGGTCAGTCATCAGGAGCTGCCGGAGAAGCAGCGGGAAATGCGCCGGCGCAGGCAAACCCGGAGCAAAGCCAGGGAATTAAAAAATAAGTGCATTTTTCTGAAAAAAATGGTATGATTTAATGAAAGACAGAAGCAGGCTGTTACAGGTAGGAAAGGGGAATCGAAAAAGTGACAAGTGAATTTACCATTGCGGTGCATGCGCTGGTTTTTTTGAATCACAAGGGGACGGTGTATTCCAGCGAAGGTCTTGCGGCGAATGTCTGTACCAATGCCGCCAGGATACGGAAGGTCATGGCAAAGCTTAAAAAAGCGGATCTTGTGAAAACAAAGGAAGGTATGGACGGCGGTTATCTGTTCCACCGTGACAGCAGGGACGTGAACCTGTCCATGGTGGCTGAGGCTCTGGATACCCCCTTTGTGGCTGCCGCCTGGAAAAGCGGCAATCCGCATATGGACTGTCTCATATCGTCAGGCATGGCGGGAATCATGGACGAGCTCTATGGAGAGCTGAACCAGTGCTGCCAGGCATATTTAGAGAAAGTGACCATTGCGGATTTGGACAGCAAAATCTTCACTGGTGCCGCAAAGGCTGTAACAGCCATATAAAGACAGAGAATTAACCCTGGTGAATCAGGTCGGCGGATGCCGGTTTTTCACCAGGGATTTTTGAGCTGCATGATGAGTTACATGAGAGGAGACAAGGGACAGGATGAAGAAAATGAGAGGATTATTCCGGATTATATTTGGAAGGACGGCCTTTGTGGTGCTGTTTATGGCCATACAGGTGGGAATCCTGTTTGGCGCCTTCCGGTGGCTGGAAGAGTACATGCACATTGTATACGCCATATCTATCCTTTTGAGCGCGGCAGTCATCATTTATATTTTCAATGAACCCATCAATTCCAGCTTTAAGATGGCCTGGATTGTACCGGTCCTGGTGATTCCGGTGTTCGGAGTCCTGCTGTACATATTTGTGCAGATGCAGTTCCAGACAAAGCTTTTGGCCCGGCGCCTGAAGAAAAACATAGGCGACACAGCTCCCTATCTCAAGCAGGACCAGGAGGTACAGGAGCGAATCAGGGAAGCCAGCAGGAGAAGCAGCCACCTGATTAATTACATGAAGGACCACGCGGGGTATCCCGCCTACGGCAACACCCATGTGGAATACTTCCCGCTGGGGGAGGACAAGTTTGAGGCTCTCATGAGGGAGCTTAAGGCGGCCCGGCATTTCATTTTCATGGAATACTTTATCGTGGAGCGGGGATACATGTGGGACAGTATCCTGAAGGTGCTGGAGGAGAAGGTGAAGGAGGGCGTGGAGGTTAGAGTTATGTATGACGGCATGTGCTGCCTCATGCTTCTTCCGTACCATTATCCCAGGGTGTTGGAGAAAAAAGGAATTCGCTGCAAGATGTTTTCGCCTATCAAGCCAACCCTGTCCACCTATCAGAATAACAGGGACCACAGGAAGATTGTGGTCATAGACGGCCATACGGCCTTTACCGGAGGTGTGAATCTGGCGGACGAGTACATTAACCGCAAGGTGCGCTTTGGCCACTGGAAGGATACGGCCATCATGCTGAAGGGAGACGCGGTCCAGAGCTTTACCATGATGTTCCTGCAAATGTGGAATGTGACGGAGAGACAGCCGGAGGACTACGGGAAGTACGCGGTCCCTAAAGACTATGAGCATCCCCTGGCCGCGGACCATTCCGGTTTCGTCCTGCCCTATGGGGACAGCCCTATGGACAGGGAGCAGGTGGGGGAGCGCGTATATCTGGATATACTAAACCAGGCCAGGAACTACGTCCATATTATGACGCCCTATCTGATTCTGGACGACGAGATGGTCAATGCACTGAGTTATGCTGCCAAGCGTGGGATTGACGTAAAGCTCATCATGCCTCACATTCCGGATAAAAAGTATGCCTACATGCTGGCCAGAACCTTTTATCCGGAGCTGACAAGGGCAGGCGTGAAAATCTACGAATACACGCCGGGCTTTGTCCATGCCAAGGTTTTTGTCAGCGACGACGAAAAGGCTGTGGTGGGCACCATTAATTTGGATTTCCGCAGCCTGTACCTGCATTTTGAATGCGCGGCCTACATTTACCGCAACCCGGTGGTCTTTGACGTGGAGCGTGATTTTGAGGAAACCCTTAAGAAATGCAGTCTTATCACTATGGAGGACTGTAAAAATTACAGCTGGATGGGAAAGAAGCTGGGACGGCTCATGCGCCTCATTGCCCCTTTGATGTAATAGGAGATGAACAGCTGCCGGCTCTGACTCCGGAGGCTGTTTTTTGTACTATATTGGAAACATGGCGGAAAACAATTGATATGGGTCCATCCTTTCGCTATAGTAAAAAAGTATTAACATTTTATAAACACGAAAAGGATAAAGTTAAAATGAAGACGCTCACACCCCAGCTGTTTCTGTCCATGAAACAGTACACAAAGGAACAATTCACAAAGGACGTGGTATCGGGAATTATTGTGGCCATCATTGCCCTGCCCCTGTCCATTGCACTGGCACTGGCCTCCGGAGTCACACCGGAACAGGGACTTTATACGGCCATCATAGCCGGATTCGTCATTTCCTTCTTAGGCGGCAGCAAGGTGCAGATAGCAGGCCCCACGGCGGCCTTTGCCACCATTGTGGCAGGAATCGTCATGAAGAACGGAATGGAGGGACTGGCCACGGCCACCATCCTGGCCGGCCTCATTCTTGTCATCATGGGCTTTCTGCGCCTGGGCGGCCTGATCCGGTTCATTCCCTATACCATTACAACCGGCTTTACAACCGGTATCGCGGTGACCATTTTTATCGGCCAGATTAAGGATTTCCTGGGACTTACCTTCAGGGAATCACCGGTGGAGACCATGGAGAAGCTGGGGCAGGTTATCACCTGCATAGATACCCTGAACCTTCAGGCCCTGGCAGTGGGAGCCGTTTCACTGGCCATTCTCATCCTGTGGCCCAGGTTCTTTAAAAAGGTGCCGCCTTCTTTGATTGCCGTTGCGGGGGCCGCGGTGCTGGTAAAGGGACTGGACCTGAAGGTCAATACCATAGGGGATTTGTATACCATATCCTCCGGCCTTCCCGCGTTTCATCTGCCGGCTATCAGCTTCAGCCTGGTGCAGAAGGTGATGCCGGACGCCATTACCATAGCTGTGCTGGCTGCCATTGAGTCCCTGCTTTCCTGTGTGGTGGCAGACGGCATGATAGGCGGAAAGCACAACTCCAACATGGAGCTGGTGGCACAGGGAGCGGGCAACGCGGCCTCAGCGCTTTTCGGAGGCATTCCGGCCACAGGCGCCATCGCAAGGACGGCTGCCAACATAAAGAACGGCGGGCGCAGCCCGGTGGCCGGTATGGTCCATGCGGTGGTGCTTCTGCTGATTCTGGTATTTCTCATGCCCTATGCCGCCCTGATTCCCATGCCCGCCATAGCGGCCATCCTGTTCATGGTGGCCTATAATATGAGTGAGTGGCGTTCCTTTGCCGATGTGGTGCGGACAGCTCCAAAAAGCGACACAGCAGTGCTGGTGCTGACCTTTTTACTCACTGTGGTGTTCGACCTGGTCATGGCCATCGGCGTGGGACTGGCCCTGGCCTGTCTGCTGTTCATGAAGCGCATGGCGGATGTGTCTGATATTTACGGATGGAAATATGCAGAGGATTACGAGGAGAGCACGGACAGGGAGCGCATTGACCTAAAACCGGTTCCCAGGCAGGTCATGGTGTTTGAGGTGAACGGTCCCATGTTCTTTGGCGCGGCGGATAAGATTGGACAGATTCCCCTGGATTCGGACAAGAAGGTGATGATTCTGCGGATGAGAAGCGTTCCTGCCATGGATGCAACCGCCCTGAACAGCCTTAAGAAGCTGAACGCAAGGTGCCGCAAGGCCCGCATCACCATGATTCTTTCCCATGTAAACGAGCAGCCCTTGTCTGTGATGGAGAAGGCGGGATTTGACAAGGAGATAGGAAGGGAAAACATAGCGCCCCGCATCGACGATGCAATCTGCCGTGCAGGGGAAATCCTCTCAGGGGCAAATCCTGACGATTGACGGAAACAGGCAATCAGTATAGACTGGAACATAGTACTGACTGACAGAATATTTCCGGTTATCCGGGAATAAATTGGGAATACCAGAGAACAGGAAAGAGGACAGGGATATGAAGGTTGTGGATATGCACTGCGATACCATTGCGGAAATCTATAAAGACCATAAGGAGGGAGGCAGGCAGTCTATCCTTGAGAACCGGCTGATGCTGGATTTGAGGAAGATGCAGGCAGGGGATTACGGACTGCAGAATTTTGCCCTGTATGTCAATCTGGAACAGGCCAAGGGAAGGCCCTTTGAAGCCTGTATGGAACTTCTGGACACCTTTTACCAGGAGATGGAGGCCCATGAGGATATCATAGGAATCGTCAGATCCTACGAGGATATCCGCAGAAACTGGGAGCAGGGCAGGATGTCAGCCCTTCTCACAGTGGAGGAAGGCGGGACCTGTCAGGGAAAAACGGCGTTCCTGCGGGATTTCTACCGGCTGGGTGTACGCATGATGACCCTGACCTGGAACTTTCCCAACGAGCTGGCATTTCCCAATGCCAGGATTACTGAGGAGGACGGTACCTTCAGAATGGCGCCTGATACGGAGCATGGGCTTACGGATACCGGAATTGCCTTTGTGCAGGAGATGGAGCGCCTGGGAATGATTATCGATATTTCCCACCTGAATGACGCGGGCATATGGGATGTGTTCCGGTATACCAGAAAACCTTTTGTGGCCAGCCATTCCAACGCAAGGGCCATGGCCTCCCATCCAAGGAACCTGACAGATGATATGATACGCGCCCTGGCCGGGCGGGGCGGCGTCATGGGCATCAATTACTGCACCGCCTTCCTGCGGGATTTCGGACCGGGGGAAGAGCAGTTAAGCCGCATATCCGACATGGTGGAGCACATGAAGCATATTCGGAAGGTTGGCGGCATCGGCTGTATCGGGCTGGGCTCTGACTTCGACGGAATCAGCGGGAACCTGGAGATGGGGGATGCAGGCAAGCTCCCCATGCTGGCGGACGCCATGGAACGGGAAGGCTTTACCGCCTCGGAGATAGAGGCTGTATTCTATAAAAATGTGCTGCGGGTGTATAAGGACGTCCTGTAACGGGAAAAACTTTACACAAGTTTTGCATTCCCATGAGGTGGATTTTACTTCTGTTTGGTATGCTGTTTACATAGGCTGTATGCAGGGAAAGGCGGTAGTTGGAAAATGGAACGGATTTATATTATAGAGGATGATGAAAACATCAGGAATCTGTTAAAAATTGCCCTGGAGGGCTTTGGGTACGCGGCGGAAGGGTTTGAGACCGCAGAGGAAGGCCTGGCCAGGATGCGGGAGGAAAAGCCGGACCTGGTAATCTTTGACTGGATGCTTCCGGGGATGGACGGGACAGAGGCCATCAAGGAGATAAGGAATACGGAGCAGTTAAAATATGTGCCCGTCATGCTCCTGACTGCCAAGGAAAAGGAGCTTGACAAGGTGGTTGGGCTGGACTGCGGGGCAGACGATTACATGGTAAAGCCCTTTGGGGTGCTGGAGCTGTCGGCCCGCATCCGCAGCCTGCTTCGCAGGACCAAACGGGAGGAGGAAAGGGATGTACTGTCCTACCAGGACATCCAGGTCAACCGCAAGACCAGGGAGGTGTCAAGCGGCGGCCGGCTGGTGGAGCTTACACTGAAGGAATTTGAACTGCTGGCCTATCTGCTGGAGAATCAGTCCAGGGTGGTGACCAGGGATGAACTGCTCAACCGTATCTGGGGATATGAGTATGATGGAGAGACCAGAACCCTTGATATGCACATCCGGACCCTTCGCCAGAAGCTGGGAGAAGAGGGCGGTGCATGCATTAAGACGGTCCGGGGCGTGGGCTACCGCATGGTGAGATAACATGACAGGAAACCAAGGAGGAAGATATGCGTAAGGCATTATTGGAACGTTTTATCCTGGTACTTTTGGCGGCGCTGTGTATTAACAGCGTCATCTTTTATATTGCCAGCAGCAAAATGATGTTAAAAAACTCCAAAGATGACATGACCTACACCATCAAGGCCGTGGACAGCATCCTGGATTATGACAGGGACTTAATGGAGCAGATGGAGCGCCTGGAGGCGTTTACGGACCAGGATTCCAGCAGGGTGACCCTCATAAAGTCAGACGGTACCGTTGTGACGGATTCGGACGCGGACGCGGAGTATCTGGACAACCATCTGGGACGAGAGGAGATACGGGCAGCCATGGAGCACGGGGAGGGATATGCCAGGCGCTATTCCAAAACACTGGGCAAGACCATGCTCTATGTGGCCTGCCGCTCCGAGTATTCGGACATGGTGCTCCGCCTGGCCGTACCCTATTCCGGCATACAGGAATACCTTCCCATGCTGTTTCCGGCAGCCATCTTAAGCTTCCTTATGGCCATGGTATGCTCCGTGGTGACCACCAGACGTTTTGTGTCATCGGTCACCAGACCCCTGCGCGACATCTCAAAAGCCGTGATGAAGGTAAAGGGGGATTACACGGAACTCCAGTTTGAAAGCTGCCAGTACTCTGAAATAAACGTCATTGCCGAGACTATCATGAATATGTCAAAGGATGTAAAGGAATACTTAAGCCAGATAGAAAAGGAAAAGCAGATACGCCAGGAATTCTTCAGCAACGCGTCCCATGAGCTTAAGACCCCCATCACCTCCATCCAGGGCTACGCGGAGCTGCTGGAGAGCGGCATGATTCAGGATGACGGCATGAAGCTGGATTTCGCAAAGAGAATCAAGAAGGAGGCCGCCGGAATGACCGGGCTCATCAACGACATCCTGATGATATCCCGCCTGGAATCCATGGATGCCGAGGTGATTTTCTCCGATGTGAGAATCAGTGTGCTTCTCCAGGAAATCATGGACAGCTTAAAGCCTCTGGCTGCCTCCTGCCGGGTATTTCTCCATGTGGACGTGAAGCCGCTGTGCGTCCGGGCAAACCTGCAGCAGATGAAGGAGCTGTTTACCAATCTGGCCACCAATGCCATCAAGTACAACCGGCCCGGAGGCCAGGTGTGGATTACGGTTGGTGAACAGGGGGATGACATGCTGGTAAAGGTAAAGGACAACGGCGTGGGAATCCCAAAGGAGAGCCTGGACCGCATATTCGAGCGTTTCTACCGGGTGGATAAGGGCCGCAGCCGCAAACAGGGCGGTACGGGACTGGGGCTGTCCATTGTGAAACACATCGTGAACTTTTACCATGGAACCATCCATGTGACCTCTGAAGTGGACAAGGGTACGGAGTTTACTGTCACCCTTCCTCTTGACATGCATAAATAATTATGGAAATATCTGCAAAAAACAGCGGTTTTTCGCTTTATTACTTTAAAATCACAGAAATTTAAAGTAATAAAATTGACGGCGCAATTTTTTTGTAGTATGATAGGAAAAGTCCTGATAGAGGACGAATTTTTAAGTGGAAGGGAGATAGTATTATGAAAAAGATATCAAAAATCATGTCCCTGGTTGTAGCCGGCGTCATGGTTCTGTCCATGACTGCCTGCGGAGGCAATGCGGCTGAAACCACGGCAGCTGTCACCGAGGCACAGAAGGAGACAGCAGCTGATACGGCTGCAAAGGCTGAAGAGACAACTGAGGGAGAGGCCTCAGAGAGCGAGACTGCTGCGAAAGCAGAGGGAACCACCTATAAGATTGGCGTACTCCAGCTGGTGCAGCACACCGCCCTGGACGCTGCCAATGACGGTTTCATCGCTGCCCTGGATGATGCTGGAATCGCCTACGAGGTTGACCAGCAGAATGCTTCCGGCGAACAGTCGGCATGCCAGACAGTGGCATCCAAGTTCGCCAATGAGAAGAAGGATTTGATTCTGGCCATCGCCACACCGGCTGCACAGGCCATGGTGGGCGCGGTGGAGGATACTCCTGTTTTGATTACCGCAGTGACAGATCCGGCTGAATCCGGTCTGGTTGACACCAATGAAAAGCCGGGAGCAAATGTAACAGGAACCTCTGACCTGACTCCTGTAAAGGAGCAGATTGACCTGCTTAAGCAGCTGGTTCCGGATGCCAGGACCGTTGGCGTGCTGTACTGTTCCGCAGAGTCCAACTCCAAGATTCAGGCTGATATGGCCAAGGAAGCCATTGCGGCGGCAGGCATGGAGAGCAAGGAGTATACGGTTTCCGGTTCCAATGAGATTCAGACCGTGGTACAGTCCATGGTAGGTGCCGTGGACGCAGTGTATGCTCCTACGGATAATGTAATCGCAGCAGGCATGGCCACAGTCGGAATGGTGGCAGGAGACAACAAGCTGCCGGTTATCTGCGGCGAGGCAGGTATGGTACAGAACGGCGGACTGGCTACATACGGCATTGATTATTACCAGCTGGGATACATGACCGGCCAGCAGGCCGTGAAAATCCTCACCGAGGGGGCATCACCGGCCGATATGCCGATTGAGTACCTGCCGGCTGAGAAGTGCGAGCTGACAGTGAACGAGGAAACAGCCCAGACTCTTGGGATTGATGTGTCCGGATTAAAATAAACAGTCAGGCAGCTCAGGATGATACAGGCGGTGCTGCGGGGCAGAGACGGTGCAAACCGCTTTGGCCTGCGGCACCCTCTTTTCGGTCATTGGATAAAATGGATCCGGCAGGAAGGGTAGATGGTTTGCTCAAGCTGTAAGGCCCGCAGGAACGGCGGTTTGGGCAAGCTATTTACATAATCAAATGATACAAAGGGACAGAGACAGGAACGGAGGTAAGTATAGGATATGAATTTTGCGAATCTGATGCAGGGCATGGGCCCCAATCTGTTGGATGCAGTGGGACAGGGAGTGCTCTGGGGAATCATGGTGCTGGGGGTGTACATCACCTTCAAGCTCCTGGACATTGCTGATTTGACCGTGGACGGAAGTTTTGCCCTGGGGGGCTGCGTCTGTGCCACGCTGATTGTGGGCAGGGGAATGAATCCGGTGGCAGCCCTGGCCATAGCCACCCTGGCGGGAATGGCGGCTGGTTTTGTGACAGGCATCCTTCACACGGTATTTGAGATACCTTCCATACTGGCCGGAATTCTGACCCAGATATCCCTGTGGTCCATCAACCTGTGGATTATGGGAGGCAGCAGCAACATACCCCTTCTCAAGTCCAAGTCTATTGTGACAATGGTTTCTTCCGCCACCGGCTTTAACCAGGCCCAGGCGTCCCAGGTCATCGGCATCGCGGCAGCCATACTGATGGTTGCTGTGATGTACTGGTTCTTCGGCACGGAGATAGGCAGCACCCTGAGGGCAACGGGAAACAATGAGGATATGATACGCGCCCTGGGGGTCAACACCAAGTGGACCAAGCTGCTGGCCCTGATGCTCAGCAATGGTCTGGTGGGCATGTCCGGCGCCCTGGTATGCCAGGGCCAGAAATACGCGGATATCCAGATGGGTACCGGAGCCATTGTCATTGGCCTGGCAGCCATTGTCATCGGGGAAGTGCTCTTTGGCTGGTTCCGCAACTTTGCCCTTAAGCTGTCGGCGGCAGTCATCGGTTCCGTGATCTACTTTGTCATCCGGGCCTTTGTCATCAAGCTGGGCATGAATCCAAACTACATGAAGCTTTTATCCGCTATTGTGGTTACCCTGGCTCTCTGCATCCCGGTAGCTGCCAATAAGTGGAGGACCAGCAGGGAATACTCGGAAGGAGGAAATGCATAATGCTGATCATGACCAATGTGCGCAAAACATTCAACAAAGGCACCATCAATGAGAAGAAGGCGTTAAACGGCATTGATCTGACCCTGAACGACGGGGATTTTGTGACGGTCATCGGAGGAAACGGCGCGGGCAAGTCCACCATGCTCAACATGATAGCCGGCGTGTATCCCATTGATTCAGGAAAGATCGAGATTGACGGTGTGAATATATCCAGGCAGCCGGAATACAAGCGGGCCAAATACATTGGCCGGGTGTTCCAGGACCCCATGAAGGGAACGGCAGCCGGCATGGAAATACAGGAAAATATGGCCCTGGCATTCAGAAGAGGCCAGAGAAGAGGACTGGGCTGGGGAATCAGGGCCAATGAGAAGGACTATTACCACGACCTGCTGACCAGGCTGGGACTGGGCCTCCAGAACCGCATGAGCAGTAAGGTGGGACTGCTGTCAGGCGGCCAGAGACAGGCCCTTACCCTTCTCATGGCAACCCTGCAAAAGCCGAAGCTTCTCTTGCTGGATGAGCACACGGCAGCCCTGGACCCCCAGACGGCCAGAAAGGTGCTGGACCTGACAAACGAGATGGTGACGGAGCAGAACCTGACAGCCCTCATGGTGACCCATAACATGAAGGACGCCATCCAGATAGGAAACCGGCTTATCATGATGAATGACGGGCGGATTATCTATGACGTGTCCGGCAGAGAAAAACAGAACCTGACCGTAGATGACCTTCTGGCCAAGTTTGAAGAGGCCAGCGGAGGGCAGTTTGCCAATGACCGCATGCTGCTCTCAAATTAATCCATATCAGCCGCTAAAATTGCCGGTTTCCGGGGCATTTCATGTAAATACTTCGGGGACCGGCAAAACTTAAGAAATTTTTCACATTTTCGAGTCTGTTTTTATGATATACTTTACGCTATATGAGTTTTTATGGCGAAAAATGAGTTGGAGATTGTAAGAATTATGCTTGAACATAAGGATTATCTATCGAGCCTGAATAAGGCCAGAAAAAAACGGAATCAACGGCTGGATCCCAGATACCTGGTGCTCCTGCTGGCTGCTATCGCGGCAGTGGGAATCATCGTGCTGGGGGTAAAGGCAGTCAAGAAGCCGGTATCCGGCAAAGCAGCGGGACCGGCCCCCTCGGGACAGGTGCGAAACGCCACCCCGGCCCAGGCAGCTCCGGCCAGTGTTTCACCGGAGGAGGTAGCAGCCCAGAAGAAAGCCCAGGAGATTGACAATGTAATCAGCTCCTACAGCAATCTGGGAATCGTGCAGGTGTCCGGCTACCTCAACATAAGGGAGACTCCAAGCACCGACGGCAAGATCATAGGTAAGCTGTCAGGGGACGGAGCCTGCGAGATTCTGGCAACGGAAGGGGACTGGTCCCACATCACTTCCGGCGGAGTGGAGGGCTACATCAGCAATCAGTACCTTCTGACCGGAGACGAAGCCAGGGAAAAGGCAAAGGAGCTTGTTAAGCTGCGCGCCACGGTAACGGCTGACAACCTGAACATCCGCCAGGCACCTGCTCTGGATCCGGGAAATGTCATCGGACAGGCCTTAAAGGGAGAGCGCTACGTGGTCAAGGGACTGGAGGACGGCTGGATTCAGATTGAGGAGGGATACATTTCCTCTGAATATGCTGAGGTGGTCTATTCCCTGAACGAAGGACGTAAAATGGACATGAAGGCCATGGCCATCAACCAGTATGACAATCTGGTCATATCCAAGGTGAACAACTACCTGAATGTGCGCCAGGAGCCAAAGTCAGACGGCAAGATTATCGGTAAGATGACCAGCAAGGCGGCAGGCGAGATCCTGGAGACCCTGGACGGCTGGTATAAGATTAAGTCAGGCCCCATCATTGGTTATATCTCAGCAGACCCCCAGTACACGGCCACGGGTCAGGAGGCAAAGGATATAGCCATGCAGAACGCCACTCTAAAGGCGGTTATCAACACAGACGTGCTGAATGTGCGCACGGAGCCCAACACGGACTCCAAGATTTGGACCCAGATTGTAAAGGACGAGCGTTATCCGGTTGTGGCGCAGTTAGACGGCTGGGTGGAGATTGAGCTGGATTCCGTGGATGAAGAGGACGGAAGCAAGGTGGATAAGGCATTTATTTCCACCAGGGATAACAACGTGGAGGTGCGGTACGCACTGAACGAGGCCATCAAGTTCTCACCTGCCGAGGTGGCAGCCAACAATGCGGCATCCAGGCGTTCCAAGGTGGTGAATTACGCCCTTCAGTTTGTGGGCAACCCGTATGTATGGGGCGGAACCAGCCTGACAAAGGGCGTGGACTGTTCCGGATTCACCATGCAGGTCATGAAACAGTTCGGTGTATCCCTGCCGCATTATTCCGGATCCCAGGCCAAAATGGGCAAGGCAGTTACCTCCGGCAACATGCGTCCGGGCGATTTGATATTCTACGCAGGCAGCGGCGGCCAGGTAAACCATGTAGCCATCTACATCGGCAACGGCCAGGTAGTCCATGCAGCCAGCCGTAAGAGCGGTATCAAGATTTCCACCTGGAACTACAGGTCGCCTGTGGCTATCAGGAATGTGTTAGGCGACTAGGCCAAAAACATTGTATTTTATTCAGAAAGCCGGTCGGCAGTCTCTGCTGGCCGGCAATTTTTGGGTGAAACTGTGTGAAAGGCAGCGCATATTTTATGGTTCACGGTGCAGACTATCCTTAATTGATGAATGTTCACGAAAGGGTGGTCTGATTATGGGACAAGGAAAAAACAACAGGAAAAAAAGAGACAATCAGGTGGAAAACGGAAACGGACAGGTACGCCAGCAGGACGATGAAACCAAAAAGCTTGAGAAGGAAATAGAGGAAAAAGAAGACAGTAAGCTGGAGGAGTATGGCCAGGTCATTCTGGAGGACAACCGCAAACAGAGGAAAATCCATCTCATCACCATCATTGGGGAGGTGGAGGGACACGAGAATTCCTCGGGAAGCAGCAAAACCACGAAATACGACCATATACTGCCGAAGCTGGCTGAAATAGAGGACGACGACAGTGTGGACGGACTTCTGGTGCTGCTCAATACATCGGGAGGGGATGTGGACGCGGGCCTTGCCATTGCGGAAATGATTGCATCCCTCAGCCTTCCCACCGTATCCCTGGTATTAGGCGGAAGCCATTCCATCGGGGTTCCCCTTGCTGTGTCCACCAATTATTCCTTCATCGTGCCCTCAGGCACTATGATGATTCATCCGGTTCGGATGACGGGGATGGTTATAGGTACGTCGCAGACCTACGAGTATTTTGAGATGATACAGGATCGCATACTGACATTTGTATCAAACCATGCCGATATTGCCTATGACCAGCTGAGGGAGCTGATGCATAATACAAAGATGCTCACCAGAGACCTGGGCACTGTCCTGGTCGGGGCCCAGGCCGTGGAGGCAGGGCTTATAAACCAGGTGGGCGGTATCAAGGAAGCGCTTGGAAAGCTTTATGCCATGATTGATGATCGGGAACGCAGGCGGTAGATTCCGTCTTAAGATTCCGTCTTTTGAAACAATCCACTTGAATTTTAACCTCAAATATAGCATAATATAAGTTAACTGTATAAATGAGACAGCCTGCTGTGGGAATGGGAGGCTGATGCGGTATGATAACTTGTAAGAGAATGACAGGAGGCTGTATCAAGTGGCTGAAACAACAAAACGACAGCAGAGTGGGAACAGAAAACCGGGAAGGCCAAAGGCAAGCACGTCCAAGAAGACAAGCACTTCCTCCAAGAGCCGGGGGACAACCGGGAAAAAGGCCTATGAACAGGATAATACGGAATTCATGAGAGCAGAAGTGGTCATCATCTGCTCTTTTGCTGTTGCCATTCTTTTATTTCTGAGCAATTTCAAGCTGTGCGGCGTGGTGGGCGATGTGCTGCGTGGCGTGCAGCTGGGAATATTTGGGATAGTGGGATATTTATTCCCCATCCTGATATTCGTGGGCACCTGTTTTCATCTGTCCAACCAGGGAAACATCCATGCTGCCATGAAGCTGGCAGCCGTGGCGGGGGCTGTGATTACGGTCTGCGGAATGCTGCAGCTGGCCTTCGGTACGGTTCCGGCCGGTGCGAAGTGGATGGAATATTATAAGCAGTCCACCCTGACCGGTACGGGCGGCGGATGGCTGGGAGGCATCCTTACCTCCTTCCTTACCATCGGACTGGGGAAGCCGGGAACCTTTCTGGTTCTGGTGGTCCTGTTCATCATCTGCATGGTATGCATCACGGAGCGTTCCTTTGTGTCTGCTGTGAAGCGGGGAGGGGACAAGGCCTACCAGTATGCCAGGGAGGATATGGACCGGCGCAGGGAGCTTCATGCCATACGGGAGGAGGAACGCAGGCGCATTCGTGAGGAACAGAGGGTGCGGGGCGTTAACCTGAATGCAACCAGGCTGATGACGCCTGAGGAAGAGGATTACGACGAGGAGGCATTTGACCGTGAGTTTGGAGCGGATCTGGAGGAAATGCCGGATATGCCCGATACATACGAGGAGGACTGGGGACCGGCCCGGACAGCCGGCGCAAAGGACCGCCTGCCGCCGGATGAGTTTGTGGGCAGGTTTGATCCGCCTTTGGAGACTGAGACCGATGGCGGGGATTCCTATGACACAGATGACCTGGGAGCCCTGGCCAGGTCCATAGAGGGCCACAGCCGCACCGGACACAGGGGTGAAGCACCGGTGGTCACCGGCATCCGGGTGGAGGACGAGTATGGGACACACGATGCGGATGATTATGACACCATCCATGTTAAAAAGGATTTGAAGACACTGGAGGAGATGGAGTTCAATGTCAGGTCCTCCACGGACGGGAATGAGGGCGCTGTCCGCGGCTATGGCCATGATAAAGGCCGTGAGGATAAGGTTCCCTGGGAAGAAGAGTATGGGACGTCTGAGGATATGGCAGAAGAGGATGCCATGTCTTCTGAAGCAGGAATTCCTGAAACGGATGACCATGAGACAGATATCTACGAGACAGACGCGTCAGAGCAGGGGATCAATTATGACAGCGTATTTGTGCCGGAGGAGCCCAAGCGGGTGGTTACGGCTTCAGGCAAGGTCATAGAGACCGAGACAGAGCTTCTCCAGAAGAAGATTGAGAAGAAGCGGGAGGAGGCCAAACAGCCAGATTCAAATATGGCCGTGGCCCAGGAAATCAAGGAAAAGGAAGAGGCGGTAAAGAAGGAATATGTGTTCCCGCCCACTACCCTGCTTAAGAAGGGGGCTAAGAATGCCGGTTCCTTCTCGGGGGAGGAGTATAAGGCTACGGCCATTAAGCTGCAGCAGACCCTCCATAACTTCGGGGTAGGGGTGACGGTTACAAATATCAGCTGCGGCCCTGCCGTGACCCGGTATGAGCTTTTGCCGGAACAGGGCGTGAAGGTCAGCAAGATAGTGGGACTGACCGATGACATCAAGCTGAGCCTGGCTGCGGCGGATATCCGCATCGAAGCGCCCATTCCCGGCAAGTCGGCGGTGGGAATCGAGGTGCCCAACAAAGAGAATAATATGGTGTACCTGAGGGATTTGCTGGAGGCAGAGTCATTTAAGAACCACAAGTCACGTCTGGCCTTTGCCGTGGGCAAGGATATAGGCGGACAGGTGGTTGTGACGGATATAGGAAAGATGCCCCATCTGCTCATTGCAGGCGCCACTGGTTCCGGTAAGTCGGTGTGTATCAACACCCTGATTATGAGCATCATTTTCAAGTCCAAACCAGAGGACGTGAAGATGATTATGGTGGACCCCAAGGTGGTGGAGCTCAGTGTCTATAACGGAATCCCCCATCTGCTCATCCCTGTGGTGACAGACCCCAAGAAGGCTTCAGGGGCTCTTAACTGGGCAGTGGCAGAGATGACGGACCGCTATAAGAAGTTCGCGGAGTGCAATGTCAGGGATTTAAAGGGCTACAATGAAAGAGTTGAAAAGATAAAGGATATTGAGGATGACAAGAAGCCGGTGAAGATGCCTCAGATTGTCATTATCATCGACGAGCTGGCAGACCTTATGATGGTGGCTCCGGGAGAGGTGGAGGATGCCATCTGCCGCCTGGCCCAGCTGGCCCGTGCGGCGGGAATCCATCTGGTCATTGCCACCCAGAGGCCGTCGGTCAATGTCATCACAGGACTGATTAAGGCAAATGTGCCGTCCAGGATTGCCTTTGCCGTGTCATCGGGTGTGGATTCCAGGACCATCATTGATATGAACGGGGCTGAGAAGCTGCTGGGAAAGGGCGACATGCTCTTTTATCCGGCAGGATTGCCCAAACCCCAGCGTGTACAGGGCGCCTTTGTGTCCGATGAGGAAGTGGGCCGGGTGGTGGAGTTCCTGACAGAACAGGGCATGATGGCGGAATATAATCCGCAAGTGGAGAGCTGTGTCTCCTCCCCGTCCATGGACGGAGGCGGCGGGGCTTCTGAACGGGATGAATACTTCGTCCAGGCAGGCAGGTTTATCATTGAAAAGGAAAAGGCATCCATCGGAATGCTCCAGAGGATGTTTAAGATTGGCTTCAACCGGGCTGCCCGGATTATGGACCAGCTGGCAGAAGCAGGGGTAGTGGGCGAGGAAGAAGGTACCAAGCCCAGAAAAGTGCTCATGAGCATGGAAGAATTCGAGGAACTGCTGGAGCAGGGGTATTAAAGCCTGGTCCCTGAGACTTTTGAATAAAACGTTGACGGACCTGCAAAGGCAGGAAACCGGGGAGCGTAATATAAGAGGAGGTACAAATCATGAAATCAGATATTGAGATTGCACAGGAGGCCGTGATGCAGCCCATCAAAGAAGTGGCTGCTGCTTACGGAATCGGGGAGGATGACCTGGAGCTTTACGGTAAATACAAAGCAAAGCTGACGGACCAACTCTGGGAGCAGGTAAAGGACCGTCCCGATGGAAAACTGGTGCTGGTAACAGCCATTAACCCAACACCGGCAGGAGAAGGAAAGACCACTACCACGGTTGGTCTGGGCGAGGCATTTGGAAAGATGGGCAAAAAGGCCATCATAGCACTCAGAGAGCCGTCCCTGGGCCCCTGCTTTGGCGTTAAGGGCGGGGCAGCCGGCGGCGGTTATGCCCAGGTTGTGCCCATGGAGGATTTAAACCTGCACTTTACAGGTGATTTCCATGCCATCACATCCGCCAATAATCTGTTGGCAGCGCTCTTAGACAACCATATCCAGCAGGGAAACGCCCTGGGTATTGACCCAAGGCAGATCCAGTGGAAGCGCTGCGTGGACATGAATGACCGCGTCCTGCGCAACATTGTGGTAGGCCTGGGAGCAAAGGGAGACGGCATGGTAAGGGAGGACCACTTTGTCATCACAGTGGCTTCCGAAATCATGGCAATCCTGTGCCTGGCTGACAACATGGAGGATTTGAAGAACCGTCTGGGCAAGATTATCGTGGCCTACAATTTTGCAGGAGAGCCGGTGACCGCTGAGCAGCTCCATGCGGTAGGCTCCATGGCAGCCCTTCTGAAGGATGCCTTAAAGCCCAACCTGATTCAGACCCTGGAGCACACAGGCGCCCTGGTACACGGCGGCCCGTTTGCCAACATTGCCCATGGATGCAACAGCGTAAGGGCCACTAAGACAGCCCTGAAGCTGGCTGACGTGGTGGTGACAGAGGCTGGCTTCGGCGCTGACCTGGGAGCTGAGAAGTTCCTTGACATCAAGTGCCGCAAGGCAGGACTGAAGCCTGACGCAGTGGTTCTGGTGGCAACGGTCAGGGCCCTTAAGTACAACGGCGGAGTGCCGAAGGACCAGCTGTCAGCTGAGAATCCGGAAGCCCTAAAAAAGGGCATTGTCAATCTGGAGAAGCACATTGAGAACCTCCAGAAGTTTGGCGTACCCGTGGTGGTTACACTCAATTCCTTCATATCAGACACCGAAGCAGAATATGCATATATCAGGAAGTTCTGCGAGGACAGGGGCTGCGAGTTCGCTTTGTCCGAGGTATGGGCAAAGGGCGGCGAGGGCGGTATTGCACTGGCTGAAAAGGTAATGGAGACACTGGAGAACAAGCCGACCCAGTACCATGTACTCTATCCGGATGAGATGAGCCTTAAGGATAAGATTAACACCATTGCCAGAGAGATTTACGGGGCGGACGGCGCGTCCTTTGCACCGGCCGCTGCCAAGGCATTAAAGCGCATTGAGGATATGGGCTTTGGAAACCTGCCGGTGTGTATGGCCAAGACACAGTATTCACTGTCGGATGACCAGACCAAGTTAGGACGGCCCGCCGGCTTTACCATCAATGTAAGGGATGCCTATATATCAGCAGGCGCAGGCTTCGTGGTGGCGCTTACAGGTTCCATCATGACTATGCCGGGACTTCCAAAGAAACCGGCAGCAGACAGCATTGATGTGGACGAGAACGGTAAGATTACAGGACTTTTCTAGGAAATGGGCCTGGCCCGGTGCATCCAAGAAAGGAGCGCCGGGCCAGGATATATTTTGGCATAATATGAGTTGCACGAAAAAGAAATGAGGTATTCAGATGATACTTAGAACCTGGTTAGATGAGCTGGATTATGAACTTGTCAGGGGAAGCCTGGATGTGGAGGTCACAGAGGTGGTCTATGACTCCAGAAAGGCAGTGCCCGGCGCTGTGTTTGTGTGTATGGCGGGGACCCGCGTGGATTCCCACCGTTTTGTCCCGGATGTGCTGCGCGCAGGTGTCCGTGTGCTTGTGACGGAGCGGGACATTGAGGAGGAACTGGCTGCCTCAGGACTTACGGAGGATGAGATGGGCCGGGTGACAATACTTAAGACAGCGGAGGGCAGGAGAAGCCTGGCTCTTCTCTCAGCAGCCAGGTTCGGCTATCCTGCGTCAAGGATGATTACCATTGGCGTGACGGGAACAAAGGGAAAGACCACCACCACCCATATGATAAAAGCCATTCTTGAGGCGGCAGGAAAAAAGGTGGGGATGATAGGCACCACAGGCACGGTGATCAATGGCCAGGTGACCCCTACCATGAACACCACGCCGGAATCCTATGAACTGCACCAGTCCTTCGCGAAAATGGCGGAGGCAGGCTGCCAGTATATGATTATGGAGGTGTCGTCCCAGGGAATCAAGATGCACCGGGTGGACGGCATCGCCTTTGACTACGGCATTTTCACTAATATATCCCCGGACCACATAGGGCCGGATGAGCACGCTGATTTTGCGGAATATCTTTACTGCAAATCACGTCTTTTGAGCATGTGCAGGATAGGGCTGGTGAACTTAAACGACGGGCATTTTAAAGAAATCGTGAAGGATGCTTCCTGCAGGCTTTATACGTACCGTGTAAAGGAAGACGAGGAGACGAAGGCTGACTTTGAGGCCTCCAACATCCGGTATGTGTCCCGGCCGGACTTTGTGGGCACGGAGTTTGACGTCACAGGAAGCCTGGACATGGACGTCCGCCTGGGAATCCCCGGCCTGTTCAACGTGGACAATGCCCTGGCAGCCCTGTGCGTATGCGCCTTTCTGGGACTTCCAAAAGAGAGGATTGTCCACGCCCTGGAGCACATACGTGTCAATGGACGCATGGAAATCGTCCACACCTCATCCAGGTGCACGGTCCTGGTGGACTATGCCCACAACGCGGTGAGCATGGAGAGCCTTCTTACCACTCTGCGCCGGTATCATCCCAAACGGCTGGTGGTTGTATTTGGATGCGGCGGCAACCGTTCCAAGGACAGACGCTACTCCATGGGCGAGATCGGAGGAAGACTGGCCGATCTGAGCATCATCACGGCAGACAACTCCAGGTATGAAAAGGTGGAGGACATCATGGCGGATATCCGGGGAAGCATAGAGAAAACAGGCGGGGATTTCCTTGAGATTCCTGACAGAAGGGACGCAATCCGCCACAGTATCCTTTACGCGCAGCCGGGGGATATGATAGCTGTCATCGGCAAGGGACACGAGGACTATCAGGAAATCAACGGTGTGCGCCATCACTTCCTGGACAGGGAAGTCATTGAAGAAACTATAAAAGAGTTGGGAGACGAGACACAGTATGACAGGAATAACGGTTAAGGAACTGCTTGAGGCCACAGGAGGAAACCTTCTGCGGGGGCAGGAGGATCAGCATGCGGGACACATCAGCCTGGATTCCAGAAAAATGGAGGGGGATGACCTGTTTGTGCCCATTGTGGGTGAACGGGTGGACGCCCACCGCTTTCTCTGCCAGGCAATTGCCAGCGGGGCGGCAGTGGTATTTACCAGTGAACATCACTGCGGGGAGGATGTTAAAGCCTCTGTCCGGGAACAGTGCGGGGGAGACAGGGAGCAGGAGAAGAAAGCCCTTGATGCCGCGTGGATTGAGGTGCCTGACACGAAGAAGGCCCTTCAGGACTTGGGAAGCTTTTGCAGGAAACGCCTTACCCTGCCTCTGGTGGGAATCACGGGAAGCGTGGGAAAGACCACTACCAGGGAAATGATAGCGGCTGCCCTGAGCGCCGGATTCCTGGTGTATAAGACTCCGGGCAACAGCAACAGCCAGGTGGGAGTGCCCATTACCATAGCGGAGATCCCGCAGTCTGCGGAGATTGGCGTCATTGAGCTGGGAATGAGCGAACCGGGAGAGATGGAGCGCATTGCCAGGGTTGCCAGGGTGGACTGTGCCGTCATGACCAACATAGGGGTGGCCCACATCGAACAGCTGGGCTCCCAGGAACACATCCTGGAGGAAAAGCTGCATATCCAGGACGGGATGCCGGCAGAGGGCGCATTGTTCTTAAACGGCGACGACCCCCTTCTGGCCTCAGTGGTTCCGAAGGGGGGCAGAAAGAGGGTACTGTACGGACTGAGCCGGGACTGTGACTACAGGGCAGAGGATTTGCACCTGGAAGAAGGTTATCCCGTGTTCACGGCGGTTCACGGGGACAGCAGGGTCCGGGTGCGTCTCCAGGTTATGGGAAGCCACATGGTGAGCAATGCCATGGCAGCCCTGGCAGTGGCGGATACATACGGGCTTTCCATGGAGAAGGCGGCCCTTGCCCTGGGACGGTTTAAGGGCTATAAGGGACGCCAGCAGATATTTGAGTGGGGCGGTGTCACTGTCATTGACGACAGCTACAATGCCAGTCCGGTGTCCATGAAGGCCGGGCTGGAGGTGCTGGCCAGCGTGAAGGGAGAAGGACGAAGGATAGCGGTCTTAGCCGATATGAAGGAGCTGGGCCCGGATACGGTCAGGTTCCATGAGGAAATAGGCGCCTGCATAGGAGAACATCCCCTGGACATGGTCCTTTTGCTGGGAGAGCTGGCAGCCTGCATTGGCAGCGGAATGGATGCCGCCCACGCAGTGACGCCTCATTTTGAAATGGACAGTTTGGCCCAGGTAGAAGTGTGGCTGGATGAGAACATCAAGGAGGGCGACTGCATTCTTTTTAAAGGCTCCAACAGCATGAAGCTGTCCGAGGCAGTGAGGCATCTGAAGGAAGCCAGGGCATGATTCTAACTGAATACTCATATCTTTCCCTCATTTTGGGAAGAATTATAATATGGACAGAAATGTCACAGACAGTACATTCTAAATAAGATAAGGAGAAACATTGTGATGCAGCAGAAAAAAGATGATAAGAAGATTCTCTGGCATACCCTGGCTTTTATGGCCTTTTCAACGGTCTGGGGATTTGGGAATGTGATAAACGGATTCTCGGAGTACGGCGGATTAAAGGCCATTGTATCCTGGATTCTTATATTTGCCATTTATTTTGTGCCCTATGCCCTGATGGTGGGAGAGCTGGGCTCCACCTTCAAGCATGCCGGAGGCGGTGTCAGCTCCTGGATTCATGAGACCATAGGGCCTAAGATGGCTTACTACGCGGGCTGGACCTATTGGGTGGTCCACATGCCTTATATCTCCCAGAAACCAAATTCCACGGTAATTGCAGCCAGCTGGGCCCTGTTTCAGGACAAGAGGGCCAGCGGCATGAACACCACGGTGATGCAGATTCTATGCCTGGTCATTTTTCTGTTTGCCATGTATCTGTCCGGCAAGGGAATAGGTGTGTTAAAGAGGCTTGCCACATTGGCAGGCTCTGCCATGTTCATTATGTCCATGCTGTTCATTGCCATGATGGTGGCTGCTCCGGCCCTGACAGACGGTGCCTTCTTAGCCGTTGACTGGTCCCCCTCATCCTTCATACCGGACTTTAACGCCAACTTTTTCCTGAGCCTTTCCATCCTGGTTTTTGCGGTGGGAGGATGTGAGAAGATTTCCCCCTATGTAAATAAGATGAAGGATCCTTCCAGGGATTTTGCAAAGGGCATGGTGGCCCTGGCAGCCATGGTGGCCGTGACCGCCATCCTGGGCACCATTGCCCTGGGCATGATGTTTGACTCCAACCATATTCCCCAGGACCTGATGACCAACGGCGCCTACTACGCGTTCCAGAAGCTGGGAGAATATTATCATGTGGGGAATTTCTTCGTGGTGGTATACGCGCTGACCAATCTGATTGGACAGTTTTCCGTTATGGTCCTGTCCGTGGACGCGCCCCTCAGGATGCTCTTAGACAGCGCGGATTCCCGTTTCATCCCCAGCAGGATGTTTGAGAAAAATGAACACGGTACCTATGTGAACGGACACAGGCTTGTGATGCTCATTGTCTGTGTGCTGATTGTGGTCCCTGCCTTTGGCATCAGGAACGTGGACGTTCTGGTGCGCTGGCTGGTCAAGGTAAACTCTGTGTGCATGCCCCTGCGCTATCTGTGGGTCTTTGTGGCATACATTGCCTTAAAACGGGCCGGGGATGCATTCTGCGGCGAGTACAGGTTTGTAAAGGGGAAAACAGCAGGTATCCTGGTGGGCGGCTGGTGTTTTATATTCACGGCCTTCGCGTGTCTGACAGGCATTTACTCAGAGGACCCGTTCCAGCTGGCTCTGAATATCGTAACTCCCTTTGTGCTGGTAGGACTTGGGTTCATTATGCCATGGATGGCAGCAAAGGAGAAAAAAAGTTAAGCTTCCCGCATTGCCGTGGAGGTTTCTTTATGGTACAGTAGAGGAGAAATAAAGAGACAAAGGAGATATTATATGAATATAGACAGAGAAGACTGCTTAAGCACAGCCAAAGAACTCATCGGTTTTCTTGAGAAAAGCCCCACCTGCTTCCACGCGGTACAGTCCATTGCAGACTGTCTTCTGGAGGCGGGCTTCACACAGCTTCATGAGGGAGAGAAGTGGGAGCTCACAGAGGGAGGTTCCTACTATGTTACCAGGAACGGTTCATCCATAGTGTCCTTTAAGGTGCCGGGAAAAGCATTTTCCAGTTTCCAGATCATGGCCAGCCACAGTGATTCCCCCTCCTTTAAAATCAAGGAAAATCCGGAGATGGAGGCGGAGAACCACTATGTGAAGCTGAACGTGGAGAAATACGGCGGTATGCTGTGCGCTCCCTGGTTTGACCGCCCCCTTTCCGTGGCAGGCCGTCTGGCTGTGAAGGAGGGAAACCGCATTGCAACAAAGCTGGTAAAGGTGGACCGGGACCTGCTTATGATACCGAACCTGGCCATCCATTTTAACCGTGAGGTCAATGAGGGCTATAAGTATAATGCCCAGGTGGACATGCTGCCCTTGTACGGCGGCCCGGACGCAAAGGGAACCTTTATGGAGACTGTGGCTGAGAGCGCAGGGGTCAAAAAGGAGGATATCCTGGGACACGATCTCTATCTCTACAACCGTGTGCCGGGAAGCATCTGGGGGGCTGGCGGGGAGTTCCTGTCCTGCGGCCATTTAGACGACCTGCAGTGCGCGTTTTCCACCATGAAGGGATTTCTGGAGGGCGGCCATCCGGACTGTGTGAGCGTTCACGCGGTATTTGACAATGAAGAGATAGGAAGCATGACCAAGCAGGGGGCTGACTCCACCTTTTTGGAGGATGTGCTGAGACGGATTAACAGCGCCATGGGAAGGAGCGAGGAGGAGTACCTGATGGCCATTGCCTCCAGCTTCATGGTTTCCGCTGACAATGCCCATGCAGCCCACCCCAACCATGGAGACAAATCAGACCCTGTAAACCGTCCCTACATGAATGAGGGTATCGTCATCAAATACAGCACAAAGTACGCCACAGACGGACTTTCAGCCGCCGTGTTCAGGGTATTATGCCAGGAAGAGGGAATACCCTGCCAGACATTTACCAACCGTTCCGACAAGGCAGGCGGTTCCACCCTGGGCAACATTTCCAACAGCCATGTGGCCCTGAACACAGTGGACATCGGACTGCCCCAGCTGTCCATGCACTCCCCCTACGAGACAGTGGGAATCAAGGATACCTGTTATCTGATTCGGGCCGCAAAGAGGTTCTACAGCACCTCCATGAAGGCCATGGGGTCCGGGAGCTGCGAAGTGCGGCAATAGATATGCGGCAACAGATGCCCAGCCATAGCCCTGAGAGGAAGAAACGCCTCCGGGAATCATGGCTGGGTATTTATTGGAACTATGAGAGAAAGAGGAAGGTAAGATATGTTTTCCAGAAAACAAGTGATAAAGCTCCTGGCTCCCCTTATTGCGGAACAAATCATGGCGGTGCTGGTGGGAATGGTGGACGTGATGATGGTGGCCGCAGCAGGGGAATCCGCGGTGTCCGGCGTTTCCCTGGTGGATTCCATCAGTGTTTTAATCATACAAATCATGGGAGCCCTGGCTACCGGAGGAGCCGTCATATCGGCCCAGTACCTGGGCAAGGAGCAGCCCAGGGATGCCAGGAAGGCAGCCGGACAGCTGGTTCTGGTGACCATGCTTCTGTCTGTCATCATTGCCGGGACAGCTCTTGCAGGGGGACGCCATCTGCTGGGAGGAATATTTGGAAAAGTGGAACAGGACGTAATGGACAACGCCCAGACCTATTTCTGGATCACAGCCCTGTCATACCCCTTCATCGGACTTTACAATGCCTGCGCAGCCCTGTTCCGTTCCATGGGCAACTCAAAGGTATCCATGATGACCTCCTTTGTCATGAATATGGTTAACATTATAGGAAATGCAATCTGCGTATTCGGCCTTAAAATGGGTGTGGCCGGAGTGGCGTGGCCCACCCTTATAAGCCGTGTGACAGCTGCCTTTATGATGTTCGTCCTCATACGGAACAGGAACAATTCCATCTGTCTCAACAGCTGGAAGTTCCTGATTCCGGACCGTCATATGATAAAGCACATCCTGTCCATCGGAATTCCCAACGGGCTGGAAAACGGCATGTTTCAGTTCGGCAAGATATTCCTTCAGAGCCTGGTTTCCTCCCTGGGCACGGTATCCATAGCCAGCTTTGCCGTGGCCAGCAACCTGGTGACGGTTCTCTATCTTCCGGGAAATGCCATTGGCTTAGGTCTGGTAACCATAGTGGGCCAATGCGTCGGAGCAGGCCGTCTGAAGGAAGCCAAGAACAACACAAAATCCCTTATTCTGGTGGTTTATGGAATCCTGGCCGTATTCAGCACTGCCATGGTTATCTGGTCCGGCCCGCTGGTAGGAATCTATCATCTGTCCCCTCAGGCTGCTGTCATGGCGCGTGAGCTGATCCTGATCCACAGTATAGCCATGATTATATGGCCTCTGGCCTTCACCATCCCCCACGCCCTGAGGGCCTCCTTAGACGCTAAGTTTACCATGGCTGTATCCGTATTCTCCATGTGGGTATTCCGAATCGGATTTGCATACCTCTTCGTATACATATTTGACCTGGGACTTTCCGGGGTATGGTACGGCATGTTCATTGACTGGATATTCCGGGCATTGGTGTTTTCGGCAAGGTTTAAGGGGTTTGAGAGGAGGGCGGGGGTTGTGGAGTGAGAGGTGAGAGGCGCGGGGGGTTAGGT
>PPYF01129309.1_pt1 | contig 65088 bp, 47 predicted proteins | sample 1559871 | NCBI WGS metagenome assembly PPYF01 (sample SAMN08240021, study PRJNA423297) | Human gut metagenome, whole genome shotgun sequencing project. | reverse complement strand
GGGGAAATTGCTGAAGATTACGGACGGCAGCGGGAACGATGTGACGGGCAGCACGACGCACATAGGCTACCTGAATCCGATGCGGTATTACTACGATAACGAAACAGGGTTTTATTGTACAGCTACTCGTTATTATGACCCCGAGACAGGACGGTTCATCAATGCGGACGATGTTATGGTTTCATTAGGCGCAGGAATGCTTAATCTTTATTCATATTGTCTAAATAACCCTGTAAATATGGCAGATTATAGCGGATATATTCCTGTACCTGTTATAGATGCGATTGTAGGATTTGGAAGTGATATGTTAGCCGGACTTAGCAGCGCGGCGTTTTGGTCATCTGCAAAGTCCTTTTTAAAAGCAGCAAATACGCCAATGTATCTTAAGTTACCTAACGGAGGAGGCGCACTTAATCCATCTTATTTGCAAGCGATGAATAAGGCAACAAATTTGCAATATGGCGGATGTTTGCTAGGTGCCGCCGGAAAGGTCGCTAAAGTTGCCGGGTATGCATTAGTAGCACTTGATTGCGGACTTTCGATATATAATAACTTTTCAAATCCAAATTTATCGTTTGACAGAAAAGTTACTGATAGTATAGTCGATGTAAGTTTTTCTGTTGGTACCTTTTTATTGTGTACACAAATAGGAGGAGCTATAGGGACAGCAATTCCAGTGCCGATTGTAGGGACACTTGTTGGCGCAGCGGCAGGAGCAGTAGTCGGACTCGGCGTGTATTTATTCCAGGAAACAAGCCTTTATACCGATATTAAAGTTGGCTTTAATAATTTTGTAACAGATATCATACCGGATCCATGGAATAATGTTGTTAACGGCTGGAATAGCTTTTGGAGTTTTAGTTGGGCATGAGGAGGTAACATATGAATAGAGAACAGGCAGAAGGTTATGTAGAATATGGAATAAACTATATGGATTTTTCCAAGAAGATTTGTTATAGGCTTTTACCGTTAATTTTATTTGTATTAACCATTGCGATAGCTTTACATCGAGAACTAATTTTTATGGCAATCGTTGTGATAATAGCGTTATTGAGTATCGTTTTTTCAATTGTTTTTTTAATAAAATATTCAATTTTTAACGGTTTTATGTCGGTAGGTTTGCAATTACTGTTTACAAACATAGCCTTAAACTTAATTGTTTTTGGAATAAATAAACTTACGAAAAGCTTTATTTTATGGGAGTATATAGTTTCAATAGTTATTCAAGTAATTGCTTTTGGAGTTAGCTGGTTTCTTATAAAGAGACGCTCGGAAAAGTTTAAATTGGAAGAAAATTATACAAAAACCGAAATAGTAGCAGGAACAATGGCAGGATTTAGCTGTGCTTTAGCCTTAATTCTTTGCAGAATTTTTGCTCCTCCATTAACGACTGTCGTCTCAATTATTGTTATACTAATAAACTTTATAGTTTGCTTGATTAATGTAGGTATAATAATGGCGTTTTATAGAGCATACTTGATAAAAAAATTCAATTTGGATTTTTGAGCAAGCAACGATAAACATCGTTATTAGAAACAATAAGTGACAATTGTGACGTAAAGGTGCTGTTTTTTTACAGCACCAAAACATCTGTCCCTAAAATGCGACTATTTCTCTTTCTCCGCTATCTGCCGAATACCCTCGATTTAAATATAGTAAAATATAGTAGGAAGTATTTTTATCTTCATCCTGGCAACCCGTTTCTATATGAAATCCCTACACCGGAAAAAACGGATACAGCAAAGAAGGATATACATGATAATGTAGCCAATCGGGATCATATAAAGGCGCCGAAGGCTGAACGGAAGGAAGCCAAGTATCTGGGAAACACAGGTCAGCAAGTGATAGAAGCCCTATACAAGGAACCGATTAAATGGCGAACCGCATTGTTAGGACTTCTCAATATTTGAGCGGATATGGCATTCTGACGAAAGCGCCTAAGAACAAGACGTCATTCTGCACCATATCCATCACGGAGGATATGGTGGCCTTCTTATCGGAATACCTGGCATGGTTGGCCGTGGAAAAGCTGAAAATGGGCGATCTCTGGAAAAAAGAGATTGAGATAACGGAGATCAAGAAGAATACAAAAAAAGTTCGGAATAATCGCATTTTTATTCATCTGGACAGCTCTCCGATTTTTCCGGACAGCATCACCCAGTGGACAGAGGGATTCGTGAGAAGGCACCAGGTACCGCCTTTTACCCCACACAGCCTCCGCCACACGAATGTCATGCTCCAAATCGCTGCAGGTGTCCCGATTAGGACGGTGGCGGAGAGGGCGGACCACATCCAAACAAGCACCACAACAAACATTTATGCCCACGCCTTGAAGTCCGCTGATGAAGCAGCCGCAGAAACGATGAACACCGTCTTAAAGATTAAAAGTAAAAGACCAGATGAAAACTATTTGATGTCAACGAAAAAATAACAGAAAAGCAGAAAGATTGTCTTAAAATAAGAAAAAGCCTTTAACCACGATGGTTAAGGGCTTTTCTTTGGCGCGCCCAGCAGAGTTCGAATCCACAACCTTCTGGTCCGTAGCCAGACGCTCTATCCAATTGGGCTATGGGCGCGTAAGAGCTTATATATAATATATCACTTTCGGAAGTTTGTCAACTAAAATTTACACAAGTCAGATTGCATATTGAAAACATTCTTCCAATCTGATATACTCGGAATACTTGCAGTCAGAAAAGAAGTCTCGTGTTCCATCGAGAGAGAAAAAAAGTGAGGGAATGCCGTGATAAAAAAAGGTATGTTGTGGATAGGTATGGTCTTTGTATTGGCAATGGCCGGTCTGGCAAGCTCCCGGCCTCTGGCCGCTGACGAGAGCTACAAAGAAATTCCCGTAACTGGCTGGGAAACACGGCACGGTAATTGGTCGGAAACCGGGCAGGGATTCGAGGCAAAAAACAAAACCTTGGGCGATTCCTTTTTTCTTTCCGAGCAATATGTGGACGGTCAACAATCTTTTGTTTTCACATGTGACGTTACCTTCACCGGAAACATTGTAGGATTGGTGTTTGGTGCGCTGGACCGGACGAAGCCGGCCTACAGTTGGTACTGTGTTAACGTGGATCGCGCTGCCAATACGGCCCGCGGTTTTTATATACGAAACGATCTTGTCTGGAACGTCTCCAGTAGTCTGCAAGCCAATGAGCAGGATGAGAACCAGACTTGCCAGTTAAAGGTGGTTTACATCGCCCAGGGAACCATGGCATTTTACGTAAATGACAGGTTAATCGGCAACTATACTACCGAAAACTTTTTCGGCGGTCATCTGGGCGTCATGACAAGTAACGCCAACGCAGTATTCTCCAATATCCGGTATATCACTTTTACCCCGCAGAAGCTGGAGGCGTTGAAAGTCCGAAACACGGATTGGGGCAAAACCCTCGACCCAGCCGCCCGGGAGCAACTAGCTTATGTTGATTACAATATAACAAATTTGCAGATTGAGCCAACCTTTGCCGAGGCGCTTACGGTAAGCGTCGCGGGCAAGAAAGCAACATCCGGCGTAAGCCTGGATGTGCCGTTGGTCATAGGCTTTAACCAGCTGGCCATTGAGCTGGAGTACATGGTGGGAGATATGCCGATTAAGATCCAACAATATCTTTTGGTCCACCGTGCACAGAAAGAATCCTTGTTGTACCATGAGGTATACCGCCCCCAGCTACACTATTCCTCCCAAGCGGAATTGATCAACGACCCCAATGGCTTAGTATACAACGCCACGACAGGAGAATATCATCTATTTTACCAAAGTGCCCCAAGAACATCAGTATGGAGCGTCAACACGACTTGGTATCATGCAATCTCCAAAGATCTGTGCCACTGGGAGCAAGTCGAACCAGCTCTATTTCCAGATGATCTGGGCATCTGCTTTTCCGGTTCCGGCGGTGTAGATGTGAATAACACCTCCGGTTTCTTTGATGAATCCTCCGATCCAAACGGACGGCTGGTGCTGTTCTATACTTCCGTGTACGGCGATACGTATTATGGCATGGAGAAGTTGAGCCTAGCTTATTCGGAAGACAACGGAAAAACATGGAAAAAATACGAAGGCAATCCCATTATCAGCAATGGCAGCGATTACAAGCAAGAATACATTGGCGGCTTCCGGGATCCTAAGCTCATTTGGTATGAGGACGACTCCTACGAACAAGGAGGTATCTGGCTTCTTGTAGTAGCCGGCGGACGGGGACGGATTTTTTCTTCTTTGGATTTGGTGAATTGGAACTTGGAAAGCGAGATTATCGGCGTGGACAAAAAATCATTATACGGCGAATGTCCTGACCTTTTCCAAATTTCTGTGGAAGAAGATCCAACCCAAACAAAATGGGTGTTTGTGGCGGGTCATGTGGAATACGGACCAAATATTTATCAGACGTATGCCGTGGTAGGAAGCTTGGGTAAAAACAAGAAAGGGAAATTTGTTTTTACCGGGGAACAGGAACAACAAATTTTGTTCGGCGGAAACGCCATGTATGCCTCTCAATCCTTTTATAACGATAAATGGGGAAGACGCGTACAAATCAGTTGGGTAAGAGAGGACACCTTTGTCCACTCCAAAGACGGTGACGATTCTTACCGGAAAGATTGGAGGGGGCTGCACTCCTGGCCGTTGGAACTCAAGCTCCATCAGACGGCGGATGGATACCGTCTCACTTGCTATCCGGTGGAGGAAATGACGTCCCTCCGAAAAAAGGTGTTGTTTGAAACACAGAACCAAACCGTGCAGGATACCCAAACGAATTTGTTGGCAGGTGTGGAAGGCAAATATTATGAAATCCTTGCGGAAATTCAATTGGATACAGCAACCGAATTCGGATTCCGTCTCAGAAAAGGCGGACCAAACGAAACGGTGGTCTCCTATCGCACCGACACAGGCTTGTTGTGCGCCGATGGAATAAATGGGGGCGAATACAAAGGCACCAAAGCGGACGTAACCATTCAGCCGGGAGAAAACAATACGTTGTCTCTTCGGATTGTGGTAGATAGCAACGTGATTGATGTATATGGAAACGATGGGCAGGAATCGGTCTTCGCGTTAACGTACCCGCTGTTGGAGCATACCGAAATGGAATTCTATACCATAGGGGGAAGCGTCACCGTTTCTTCTATGACGATTTATGAGTTGGAGTCTATTTGGACGAACGCCTCAGAGTCGCAGCAAAGTGCCATGCTCTGGTGGATTTTGGGCGGAGCAGCTTGCTTGTTGGTTATTCTTGGAGTCGGAATCGTTCTGTTCCTGCGGAGAAAGAAACGAATGAGCGGTCTCGGTCCAACTGCACACAATACATAATAGTTCGATTCTTTAAAAAGCTGCCGTACCCGTAGAAAACCAGGTGCGGCAGCTTTCATTTTTCCTATCCTGTCCCACAGAGGACTCAGCCCTGCTTCCGAGCAAGTGTTTCTTTCGCTTGGGCGGCAATGTTCGCCGCTGTCAGCCCATACTTCTCCAACAAAGCAGCAGGCGTACCGGATTTACCAAATTTTTCCTGAACACCGATCATGTTAACCAAGCAAGGATAATTCTGAGAAAGCGCTTCGCAAACCGCGCCTCCCAAACCACCGGAAATATTGTGTTCTTCCACGGTAACGATGGCTCCGGTTTCCTTAGCCGCCCGTACCAGCAAATCGGTATCGATCGGTTTGACGGTATGAATATCCAATACCCGGGCGGAAATCCCCTCCGCGGCCAGCAGCTCCGCCGCATGAAGCGATTCCTGAACCATCAAGCCCGTGGCTACCAACGTAATGTCCCTGCCATCCCGTACGGTCACGCCTTTGCCAAGCTCAAATTGGAATGTGGCAGGATCGTGAACCGCCTCCACACCCAAACGACCCAGCCGGATGTATACCGGGCCATCGTGTTCGATAGCCGCTTTCACGGCCAAATTGGTTTCCACCTCATCGCAGGGGCTCAATACCACCATATTGGGCAGCGCCCGCATCACGGCCAGATCCTCCACGCATTGGTGGGAAGCGCCGTCCTCCCCTACCGTCAGACCCGCGTGAGTAGCGCCGATTTTTACATTCAATTTCGGATAGCAAATGGAATTCCGGATTTGCTCACAGGCACGCTCCGATGCAAAAATAGCAAAGGTGCTGGCAAACACGATCTTGCCGGTGGTAGCCAATCCGGCCGCCACACACATCATATTTCCTTCCGCAATTCCCATGTTGAAATGCCGCTGGGGATATACTTTTTTAAAAGTATCGGTTTTGGTGGATTTGGACAAGTCCGCGTCCAGTACCACGATTCGTTCGTCTGCGCCGTATTGCGCCAAAGCCTTGCCATATGCCTCTCTCGTTGCTACTTTACCCATTGTCTTATGCCTCCAATCCCGCCAGATACTCGTCCAATTCCGCAATCGCCTGGTCACGCTGCTCCTGATTGGGCGCCGTACCGTGCCAGCCATATTGATTCTCCATAAAGGAAACACCCTTGCCCTTGATGGTCTTGCAGACTACCATGGTAGGCTTTCCTTTCACCGTCTCCGCCGTATCAATGGCCTGTTGGATCTGCTCCAGGTCATGGCCGTCGATCACCAGCACGTTCCAGCCGAACGCCGCGAATTTGTCCGCCACCGGCTCCGGATTCATCACATCGGTAATATTGCCATCGATCTGCAAACCATTATAGTCCACAAACGCAGTAAGATTGTCCAGCTTGTAATGGGCAGCCGCCATGGAAGCCTCCCAAACCTGTCCTTCCTCCAGCTCACCATCTCCTAAAATGGAATACACACGATACTCTTTTTGATCCAGCTTGCCGGCCAGCGCCATGCCAACCGCTACGGAAATTCCCTGCCCCAACGAGCCGGTCGACATATCTACCCCCGGTACGTACCGCATGCTGGGGTGTCCCTCCAAATAGCTGTTTACGTTCCGGAATGTATACAAATCTTTCTCCGGGAAAAACCCTCTGGTAGCCAGAGTGGCGTACAAAGCAGGCGCGCAATGGCCCTTGGACAGGACAAACCGATCCCGGTCCGCCCATTGCGGATTTTGAGGATCCACCCGCATTTCATGGAAATACAATACGGTAAAAACATCCGTACAAGACAGGGATCCGCCGGGATGCCCCGATTTGGCGGAAAATACTTCTTCAATAATGTACTTTCGAATTTGGGCTGCTCTCTTTTTCAGCTCAAGCAACGTTGCCTTCTCCATAACCAATCTCCTCCAACCAAATTATTTTTTTTGCCTTTTTTCAATTTCTCCGATTTCCTGGACCCGGGCGATGTGGCGCCCTCCCTCGAACTCAGCATCCAGCCAGCATTCTACGATCATTTTAGCCAGCTCCGTTCCCACAACCCGGGCGCCGAAGCACAGAATGTTAGTATTGTTGTGCAGTTTGGACAGCTTTGCAGAAAAAGGCTCCGAACAACAAACCGCACGGATACCATTGACCTTATTTGCCGCAATGGAAATACCCACACCCGTTCCGCAAATCAGAATGCCCTTTTCACACTGGCCGGACACCACCGCGTTGGCCACCACTTCTGCGATCTCCGCGTAGTTGCTTGCCGAAGTGGATTGTGTTCCAAAATCCTGCACGGTTTCTCCTCTGGATTCCAGAAACTGTTTGATCGTTTCCTTCAACGCCACGCCTGTGTGGTCGTTTCCAATGCCAATCATGTATAAAACCCCTTTCTGCCGGTTCTTCTATGCGCTGTGGGATCCTGACCGTTGCCTACCAAAACAATCTTCCTTGGTATAAATGGCGTGGAAAACGATCCTGCAGCGATCATACCATATTACAAATTACCAAAAGTGCCGTTACCGTCTCCGACGCCGTTGAAGCACATCTCCTCGTTCCAACAAAACAGGAAAGCAATTTACCAATGGCGCGGCCAAACGACTCCGAACCATTATAGCATATTTCTCTGGGAAATTCAAAGGATTTCCGTCTGACCCGACCGATGCTCCGGCAATCTTGCCGTCATCCAGTTCAGCACATCTTCCGCAAATTCCTCGCGGTTGAGTTCGTTTTGCAACTCATGCCGGGCCCCCGGGTATAAGCAGAGCTCCACATCGGTAGAACCACTGCTTTTTACCAGCTCATACACCTTCCGGACACCTTTCCCGTACTGCCCCACCGGATCTTCTGCTCCTGCGCAAAAAAGGATCGGCAAATTAGGAGGAAGCCGTTTGCTCCATTGCCTGCCGCTGGCATGTTTCAGTAAGCGAAACAAATCGCGGAAGCCCGCGTTGGTAAAAAGAAAACCTGCTTTGGGGTCCGCCGCATAAGCCAAATAAGTATCTTCGTCCCGAGACAGCCATTCAAATCCCACCACGGCGTTAGGAATGCGTTTGTTGTAGCTGCCGAACGCTAGCCGGTCCAAAAATTTCGCCTTGCGGCGGCCTCCCCCTGCGGCGACAAACAGGTTGGCCAATAGCAGTCCCATGTTCACAGCAGGATTGGGACCGGACGTTCCGCAGCAAACGTATCCGGCCAGGCCTTCTCCATATTGCGCCACATAATTGCGGGTAATAAACGACCCCATACTGTGCCCCAATAAAAAATAGGGCAGATCCGGATAACAGGCTGACACCTGCTTTCGCATCCGATCCTCATCTTCGATTAAATATCTGTCACCATTCCGTTCTCCAAAATAACCCAGCTTGGTTTCCGCCGTAGCGGTTCGGCCATGTCCCAAATGATCGTCCCCGCACACCACGAAACCCTTGGCACAAAATTGATCCGCCAGCCATTGATACCGGTCTACATACTCGGTCATACCGTGACAGATCTGAACAATTCCTCGAAACGGCAACGCCTCCGGTTCCCACACCGACCCATATATTGTAGTAGATCCATCGGCGCTTAAAAATGTCATTTCCTTTTTTTTACTCACATAACCACCCTATTCTTACAAATACTAACGCAAAATACACAACAAGTTTCGGAGGTTCCTGCCAAAATTATACACCCGAACCTGAGCCTTGTCCACGTTAGAGAAAAAAAATCGAAATTTCTACAAAACAATACTTGTCGGTTTTAAAAGTTCAGTATTAGAACCTTTTAATTTGTAAAAAATGTTACATTTTGGATGATATTATGCCATACGTTTTTATTTCTTGTGGTTTACGGCAAACAGAGGAGGAAGAGCGATGAAGCTTTTGGATGACAACCAAAATTTTAAAAATTTATCGGGCCGCCGAATCCGGGACGCAAGAGAAGGAAAAGTCGGCAATTTGCCCAAACTGACCCAGGACCAGCTGGCCGCCCGTCTACAGGCTATGGACATCTCTATAGATCGGTTGTCCATTTGCCGGATTGAAAGAGGCAACCGGCAAATTACCGATGTAGAATTAGCGGCCATTTCCCAGGCGCTTTCTGTTTCGGTGGAATGGCTGCTATTCGGGAAAAAAGAAAAGCTCCCGGAATTGGCCCCACATGCTTCGTCCGTTGCGGAAGAAGAAAGATAACTTTGTGAACACCTTGGAAACAAACGGGATTGGCTCTTGACAGGGAATCTGTGGAAGAGTATAATGTCACCACAGTTCGGGGAATCAGGAGTGATATTCCTTGGATGATGTGTATTTACGGAGGGATGAAACATGAGCAAGAAACTTGTAACAATGTTTTTAGCTGCATTAGTACTTTGTTTGGCGTTAGCGGTTCCGACTATGGCAGCTACGGGAATCAACGAAAACGAGCAGAAATTGTTGGACAAATTCGAAGAAAAGTATACGGTGGAAGGGAAAGAATACGGCCTTCCGACCGACTATCTCAACAAAGCCAAAGCGTACTTAATGCAGGACGGCGTTGATCTGACGGATGCCCAAGTTACCGAAATGGTCGCAAAAGCAGACGAAATGAAGACGTTGTTCGTGAACAACAAAATTACTTCTTTGGATGCGCTGAAGAATTCGAGCGTCAAGGCTGATGCTTTGCGGATCGCTCAAGAAGGTGCTGCGGTCGTGGGTTGTACGGTAGAGTTTGACGCTGCTACCAACCAAATTGCAGTAAAGAATTCCGACAGCCAGACCATTTTTGAAAGCGACGCCACCATTAAGCAGACAGGTATGAATTTGAATGCGACGGCTCTGATTGTGGTGTTCGTTTTAGCGGCCTTCGCCGGATGTGCGGTTGTGGCAAAGAAGAAATTGTTTGCGTAATTTGGCCAATGGAACAGGAACAAACAAAAATCAGTAAGAAAAAAAAGCTGAATAGAAAATCAATGGCATACATCATTATGCCATTGATTTTTACTATACTGGGGTATTCCCTATTCGCTGCTGCGTTTTCGCCTGTCATCAATTTGGCGGTATCCGTGGGAAATATGGTGATATCGCAGAAGCTGCCGAACTTCGACCAGGATTACGATTCTATTTTTACGCCTCCCACAACCGACCCGAATCGTACGCCGGGACCGAATGGAGAGGCGGAGACCATTCCGGTAGACGGCATCACCATTCCCAAACTGGGGAATCATTACGCACAGCTATCCTGCGAACGAATCGGGCTGTCCGGCAAGGTTTATTATGGGGACAGCAGCGCCATTCTTAAGAGGGGAATCGGTCAGTTTTCCGGAACATTTTTTCCGGGCTTTGGTTTGCCCATTTTGCTGTCCGCCCATAATACCACCTATTTCAAGCCGCTGAAACAGATTGAAGTAGGCGATGTGATCGAATTCACCACCAGTTACGGCATATATGAATATCAGGTTACCGAACTTCGCGTGGCAAACAAAAACGATAAGACGGCGTACGATCTGAGCGCAAAAGAGGAAATCTTGATTTTGTATACTTGTTATCCTTTCGAAGTTCTTTCTTACACAAAATCGGAGCGTCTTTTTGTTTACGCGCAGCGGATTTCCGGACCCAATGTCGATTATAGGACGAGTGACAAATGAAACAGAACAACAATGGAACACGGTTTGTCTTTTGTAACATTTTTGCCTTTTTTCTTTCTTTGTTTCTGGTAGGAATCACCTGTCTTACCGCTCTGTTCGCAGGATTTTTCAGTCAAAATCTGCTGCTTCACGGACTGGAGAAATCGGATTATTATCACGGTGTGAAAGCGGCCTTCTACGATTCCGCGGATGCGCTCCGGATGCCCACCGGCCTGCCGGAATCGGTGTTGGAGGATTTGGTCTCCGACGATATGGTTGTCCGGCATGTCAATGATTATTTGGCCGCCTGCATGAAAGGAAAGGGCGAATCTTTTGAGTTTGAAACGTTGATCCTGCGGAATCGCTTGCAGGAACGAATCAATGCTTATCTGCAGGAAGAAAACATTACGCCAACGGAACAGCAACTGGCCGGAGAACAGGATTTTATCGACTCCGTGGAACAGGAATACATTCAGCGAATGAAAATTCCGTTGATTGACTACTATTCCAAAGCCTCCTTGTTGTTGAAAAAAACAATGCTGCTCCTGATTCCCGCGTGCCTGCTGCTCTCTATCTTTTCCGTATACTTTATTTTCCGAATGAACAAGTGGAAACACCGGGCCATGCGTTTCGTGGCTTATGGAACACTCGGAAGCGGCGTCATGTGTTTTCTGGCTCCATTCTTAGCCTATTTATCCGGTTTTTACGAACGAATTCAAATGCGGCCGGAATATTTTTACCGTTTTTTGGTGCAGCTCATTTCCGATGGTTTTTTGATTCTCATTGCCTCAGGTGTTTTGTGGTTTTTGATTTCTTTGGGCCTCCTTTTCTGGATTCGCTATCTGAAAAAAAATGCTTAGGGAAACAGACGCTTTGGTCCGGCCAGAACGTCCCTTCCAATATAGAGGGTTCCATTCTCTCTCACATGAGCGGACCAACGGACCAGCGTGAGGTTTTCGTCTTCCAGCTCCAGGCAGGTGATGTATCCTGTGTGTACGCAACAACCATCATTGTAGTAGAACGGACTCTTCTCCTCGCCGAAAGAAGTCTTATGCGTGTGTCCCGCGATGAGCACCGTTTGATGGACCTGTGCCCAATGGGACAGCAGCTGTTCTACTACTTCTTGTTTTTGATTTCGAACAGATGTCTCGGTAGGATTTTTGACGCCAAGCAGTTCCAGCGGCCGCCAGAAGTATCGTACTAGGAAGCGTCCAAGCTTCCACAAACAATTGTTGAAGAAATCTGCTTGATGACCATGCAGCAGCAAAACTTCGCCTTTTTTTTCCGGCCTCTGCAGGATGATGCTTTCGTGGAATACCACATCGGGAAACAACGGACAATAGCAGCGGCGGCATTCGCTGAAATAGTTCTGATAATTCTGACCCGTCTTTTTCTTTTTCTTCACCATATCGTGATTTCCATACAGAAAGAACGCCCTTCCCTCCTGATACAAGCAGGACAACTCATCGAAAACCAGATCATGCGCCTCCATAATGGTACAACAATTTTTGTTTTTCCATAATTCATCTCCATCACCCAGCTCCACATACGTATATCCATCTCGATTGTAATGATGGAGCGCGGCTAGATAAAGATTCTGGTTTTGCCGGAAATCGTCCGCGGCGCTTCCGTCGCCCCGGTGACAGTCACTCATAAAAACAAACCGGCTGTTCGGACGCAGGGGAATTCTAAGCGCGTTGTAATAAGCCTTCTGTATATATCGAATCATTCTGTTATTCATTTTATTCGATTCCTTTCCGTACACAATGTCAGTACAGAACGGCAGCGTTTCGCCACGGCGCACCGCCATGTCTGTCGTTCCTATACTATTCGGGAAGGAAAAAAAACGTGATACTCCGGTAAACGGGGATTGCGCAAAGACGTTGGGGCAGGTATACTTAAACTGGACGCAGCAAAGCTGTGCCGCCCCTGGGGAAATAGGTTCCCGATAAATAAGAAAGGAAGCAGTCGGATAGGAGGAACAGCGTCATGGTCGGAATCATAGGTGCCATGCAGATTGAAGTGCAGCATCTGCAGGAACGGATGGAACAAAAAAACGTACGGACAATCAGCGGCATAGAATATTATCAAGGGCAATGGGAGCGCTGTGAAATCGTGGTTGCCAGTTCCGGAGTAGGAAAAGTAAACGCCGCCATTTGTACGCAAACAATGATTCTGGAATACCAGCCCGATAGGATTCTCAACAGTGGCGTAGCAGGCAGCCTCTCTCCACACTGCGGCATTGGTTCTCTTGTGATTGGGGATTCGGTGGTGCAGCATGATATGGATACCACGCCCATGGGGGATCCTCGTGGGTTTCTATCCGGAATCGACCAGGTTTTTTTGCCTTGCGACAAAAACATTGTCCTCGCGTTGGAGGAATGCGCCAGGCATTCCGGCTTCTCCTCCTGCCGTACCGGCACCATCGCGTCAGGCGATCAATTTATCCATTCGGCAGCGCAAAAGCAGGAAATCGCGGGGTATTTTCCTCAAGCGATCGCATGCGAAATGGAAGGAGGAAGCATTGGGCAGGTCTGCACGGCCAATCAGGTGCCTTTCGGTATCCTGCGGGCCATATCCGATACGGCAGATGGAGCCGCCTGCCAGGACTACCCTCAATTTCTCGCCCAAGCCGCGCAAAACGCACTGACGCTTATGTTTCGTTTTCTAAAAATGCATGCAGATGCTGGGTAAGCGGATTCAGACTGCCGGAGGCAAACGGGCTGCTTAGCCCGCATTGTTCCAACAGATCCAAATAATCGTATGACTCGCCAAATTTCAGAAGCTCTTGATATTTTTCTTCGGATTTTTCAGCGCTCTCTGTGGATAAAGACCAGATTTCCAGCGAAGTAAAGCCGGAAACAGCGTAGCTAATATAGTAACAGGGCGCAATGAAATTGTGTGCCACCTCTACCCAGTAATAAGGAATCTCCATCCTGTTTCCTTCGTTTACCAATCCATACTCCTCAGCCAAACGGAAAAACAATTGATTGATTTCGTCCAGCGTGATTTCGGGATTCTGGTAAATCAATTGCTGAAATTCATCCATCATGCAGCCCTGAATTAAGCTGGATAGAATAGAAGACAGAATATCCAGCGTGGCCACCCGGCCATTTTTCTCTCCCAGCATGTCATCATAGAACGGAATATACAGCAATTCCATGGTCTGGGAGTGAATCTCCGCGATATCCTCTGATGTAGAAACGCTAGCGTTTCCATGATAATAGGCATTATAATGGCCAAACTCATGAATAATCGTCTGCAGGTCGTAGAAGCCTCCATAGGGCTGCGAAAATAGAAAGGGCGCATTGTATTTGCTGATTACCGTCGTATAAGAAATACCCATCTTTTTTTCACTGTATTCAATATCGTACAAATGATAATCCAGCATGTACTGGAAACTCTCTTCAAAGTCAGACGAAAGCTCGGGAAGATATGCTTGGACCAGGGCCAGACGCGTTTTAGAAGGCATTCCTGCTACATACTGATTCAGCTGTTCCCATGCAGAAGAATCCATGGCAGCATTCACACGGTTCTGTAAATCAACCGCCTTTTCTTTCACCATTCGGCATAAATTCAGGGCCTCTTCCGGCGTGTAATCCCTTTTATACAAGTATTCGTAGCTAAACGAAGCATAGTTGTCATAGCCGTAGCTTTGGGCAATCTGGGATCGGACTCCAATCAGCTCCAAATAAATGGCTCCCAGAACGCTGTTTTTTTCAATCAGATCGGCATACTCTTTCACCGACGCGGCTTTATAGCGAGCAAGAAGGTTATTCTCCTGCTCCAGCAGCGCCATTTGTTCCGGCGTATCCGTGGTTACCGTCTCCATCTGAGAAACAAAAGCATCTCCCCAATACCGTTTTGCCTTCTTGCCGCAGGGAGACTGCAGGATACTTTGGGCGGTAGACACCAGCTTATTATACAAGACAGTAGAGGTGTTGGTGATGTAAAGAACCTCATCTGCGTAATAGGAATTCGTCACATCCAGAGTGTTATAAATATACGCCATTGTATATTGATCGTAAAAATCATTGTAGATCTCCCACATTCGGTCGAATTTGTCCAGCACTTTATCCGCATTTCTGGCTTTTTCCATCAAAGAGACAATCTCGTCCGCCAGGGAATCGAATTCCGTCGTTTCCAAATGAGTGTATTCCATTTCGGAAAAATCCACTTCTCCGTGGTACACTCCCGGCTGGAACCATTCGGAAAGCAAACTCAAACACCCGCTCAAAGGAAGTGTTGCTATCAGCACCACTACGGCCAGCAACAAAGAAAGACCAATCCTGCCACGTCGTTTCATCATCAAAATCCCTCCCGTCCTCCTGCTGGCCGGAGGCGGACAGAGGAAGATCTCCATTTGCTTCTTTCAGAATTCCAGAACCAATATCCTTATTTCCAAGTAAACAAATGCTGTGTAGGATATTGTAGCACAAATAACGTCAAAACGCCAGAGCTCCTCCGGGAAAATTAGACCCGTTCCCTCCGCGTATCCGTCTGCGCGGCTTGATCGCTTTTGCAATCCCGCACCGACAAACTCGTACGTCAAAGCCAGTACAAAAATTGGAAATATCCGGTCTCTTTTTCGAATCCCGTTAAATCGTATCACAAAGGGCAAAGCAAAGGTTAAAAAGCCTTTGCCTCGAAGCGGCGAAGGCGGGGATGGAGACAGACGGATACAAAACCAAGCAAACCACGATGCGTTGCGACGAGTTTGGCAAGTGTCGATATGCGGTTGGACAAGGTTTCGAAACCCCATAAAAAAACAGGAACGCCATACCACCGTGAAACAATGGCAATATGGCGTTCTCTGGCGCAAACTCTTTTCGTTGATCCTGTTTTGAGCAGCTATCTTTCAGACAGGCGATCTCAAAAAATGGATTTCGAAATCAGGACTTCTCTTTCAGTCCATAGGCATCCACCAATTCCTGAATGATCTTCGTCTTTCTGTTTTTGAGCGGATACGAGGAAGCCGGCACCTCATTTTCCAGCTCTTCGGTAGCCATTTCCTCCATCCGGGTAGCCAGTATGGTGTTTTTAATGCTGTCCTTGGCGCCCTCTTCCGAATCTTCGCTGTTATCAAAATCCTCGATGTTTTCACATCGGACAATGTAGATACCTTTTTCGGTCTCTACCAGGACAAGCTGAGTGGAGTAATCCTTTTCGTCTTCCTCCTTGTCTCCATCCTCTTTATCGTCTTTGTCGTCTTCGTTCTTGTTCTCGTCACTGGTAGAAGAGGAAGCAGAATCTTCCCCCTTATTCTCGTCGCCGGAGGACTCGTCCTCCTTGTCCTCGTCGTCGTCTTTCTCGCCGGGCACCTTGTCATTGACGATGGCGGTCCGGTCGTCATTCCACTGATAGCCCAAGATATACTTCAGCAATTCCTCTGGGAGAGAAGTCGTCTTACCATTGACGGTGCTTAGCCCGCCTGAGGAAGAAACGCCGCTTTCATCGGACTGAGACTTGATTAGTTCCACGAAATCCGCGTCCTTTGCCCAATACTTGTCGTTGCCGTCGTCATCCTTCACCACGTTTCCGTCCTCGTCGTACAGAAGTTCCGTGTATTTCTCTCCTTTGTTCAGGGTCTCCACAATCTTCTGCGCCCGTTCCAGGATGGCTTTGTACTCATCGCTGTCTGTTTCCAACGGCTTATCGTCCGAATCCACCGGCATGGCAAAGAACAGTTTCCGGATAGACAGTTCCCGATAAGAATCCGGGTCTTCGTCATAGATCTTCCTCAATTCTTCGTCCGATACGTCGTATTTCTCCTTCAATTTCTCCTTGTATTTGGAAATTGCGGTGTTTTGCAAAGCAAAATTTTTATATTCCTTTAACGTCATATTTCCGCAGTACATTTTCACGACGTCTTCGTAGGTAACCGATGAACTTTGAGAAGAATAATACTGATAGTAATAATTGATGTAATAATCAATTGTGCTTTTGGTATTGGCTTTCTCTTCCGAAGTCAGCTCACAGCCATTCTTCTTCGCCAACAGATACGACGCTTTGAAGATTCTGGCTTTCTCCATAGCCTGGTCCACAGCCTTTGTTTCCGGCAGCACACCGTTCTCATCCGGCGTTGTCCAGAATTTCAGGTAGATTTCCGCCTTCTCCTCATCGCTCATATCATCGAATCCTTCCGGGAAACTCTCCTTGCCTTTCGTCTGGATATCCGACAACGCTTCCTGAAGGAAATAATCGAATTCATATGTATAGATCTTCTCGCCGCCGACCTTTGCTACATAGTTGGTGGAAAGCGTAACCCACACCGCAATAATCGTGACCAACGCCACCACGGCAGACAACGCAATCGTCAAAATCAAAATAAAACGATTGTCGTAACTACCCTTCTTTTTCTTCATTTTGACATTAGTAGCCATTCTGAAATACCGCTCCTTGTTACTATTTTCTATCTTTCCAACATTCTAAACTCCGGAGGAACCCTGCTTGTCCAGCTTCGCAGCAGAAACCCAGACAAAACCGTTTTTATATTATACAGCAACATCACTTATTTGACAAATAAAAATTTTCCTGCAGGAAAGCCGCCACATCCTGCAGCATTCTCCCGCTGTCGGAGCAATCCATCTGCAGAGAAAGATACGGCTCGCTTCCGACGCTCAGCGTGATTCTTTGTTTATAAGGAGACCCATCGATCCGTACTCCGGCCATCTGCATCATCTCCGCCAGGGAAATGCCCGGACGCAGCAGGAAAAGAACGGCATGTTCCTTCTGAATCACCGAGGCAAAACCACATTGTTCTGCAAGATAGCGGATCTGCGAAATCCGCATCAGGTTGGATACGTTCTCCGGCACAACGCCGAACCGGTCAATCAGCTCGTCAGTAAGCTCCAGAATCTCTTCTTCCTCCTGAATTCGGGAGATCCGCTGATACAAATCCAACCGACTCTCTTCGTCCCCAATGTACTCTTCCTCCAAATAAGCATTGACCCGAAATTCCACGTTGGCCAGAACCCGCGGCGCAGCGGTTTTTCCCTGTGTTTCCTGTACCACCTCCGACAGCAGCTTGCAGTACATATCGTATCCCACGGTGGCCAGCTGGCCGTGCTGCCGTTCGCCCAATACGCTTCCTGCCCCCCGCAGTTCCAAATCCCGTAAGGCAATCTTAAAGCCTGCGCCAAATTCCGTAAACTCTCTTATGGTTCGCAATCGTTTCTCCGCGGTTTCCGTCAATTCCTTATCCTTTTGATAGGTGATATAGGCATAAGCCAAGCGGTTGGAACGGCCGACCCGTCCGCGGATCTGATACAGCTGGGCCAAGCCCAGATGGTCACCGTCTTCCATAATAATGGTATTGGCATTGGGCAGGTCCAGACCCGACTCGATGATGGTAGTGCAGAGCAGCACATCAAAATCCTGTCGGACAAACGCCGCCATAACGTCTTCCAACTCCCGTTCCGACATCTGCCCATGGGCCACCCCGATCCGGACCTCCGGCACAATGGCCTCCAGCTGCCGTTTTTTTTCCAGAATGGTGCGAACCTTATTATACAGATAGAAAACCTGTCCTTTCCGGCCCAGTTCCCGGTAAATCGCATTTCGAATCAGATCCGGCGTCCATTCCGTCACATAGGTCTGCACAGGCTGGCGGTTTCCGGGAGGATCTTCAATCAGACTGATATCCCGGATACCGGACAGCGACATGTGCAGCGTCCGGGGAATGGGCGTCGCGCTAAGCGTTAAAATGTCTACCTGAGGGTATTGAAGCTTCAGCTTCTCTTTGTGCATGACGCCGAATCGCTGTTCCTCATCCACCACCACCAAACCCAAATCCCGGAACTGGAGTTTGCTTTGAAGAAGGCTGTGGGTACCGATGAGAATATCGATGGTTCCTTTTTGCACATCCCGTAAAATTTCTTTTTTCTCAGCAGCGGTCCGAAATCGGCACAGATAATCTATTTTTACCGGAAATTCCCGAAACCTCTCAACAAAATTCAGATAATGCTGCTGGGCCAGCACCGTTGTGGGGACCAGAAACGCCACTTGTTTTCCGTGGCAGACAGCTTTGAACGCGGCCCGCAGCGCTACTTCTGTTTTTCCATAGCCCACGTCGCCGCACAGCAGACGTTCCATGGGACGGGGAAGCTCCATGTCCGCCTTAATCTCGTCGATGCATTTCAGCTGATCTTCCGTTTCCTCATAGGCAAATTGATCTTCAAATTCTTTCTGCCATACGGTATCCGCCGGATAGGCAAAGCCCTGCATGTTCTGCCGCCTGGCATACAGCTCCACCAGCTCCTGGGCGTACTGCCGCAGGGAATCTTTGACCTTGGCCGTAGTCCGTTCCCACTCGCTTCCGCCCAGCTTATTCAACTTTGGCGCGCCGTTCTCGGGCCCGATATACTTTTGCACACTGGAAAGCTGATGCATTGGGACATACAAAACCCCGTTGTCTTTGTATAGAATTTTGATGTAGTCCCGCTGAATTCCCTCCATGGTCATACTTTCCACGCATTCGAATCGACCGATACCGTGGATTTCATGCACGATCAAATCGCCCGGCTGCAAATCAGCAAAGCTGGTCAGAGGTTTTCCTTTCAATTTGGAACGAATGGCTCGGCTCTCCCGCTTTAACAGAGCGTGATCGCTAACCACCGCGAAACGACAGGCAGGGTAAACAAAACCCCCGTGTACCCCGCCCGGTAATAATTGCAGCGTTCCGGCCGAACCGGGCGGCAGCGGCAGCAATCCCTCCTCTTCCAGCAATTCGCGCAAACGTTTTTCCTTGCTTTCGGTTCCGGTGAACAAAACCACGGTGTATTGATCGGCCTGCCATTGCCGTATCTGATCCAAAAGCTGCCTGGTATTGCCGGAGAAAGAAGGCACTTCGCGGAACGGGATTTCCGCCGTAAACTGACGAAACGTATTATGTTTCCACTCCGCCGTGCCAAATTCCGTTAACGAAATCTGCGCGGCTTCCAGCCCGTCCAGAAGCGTATCGAGCTCCACCGTATCCAGATAAAGCTGGTACGTTTCCGGCAGCAGCCCGCTTGTTTCGCTCAGCGTATCACAGACACGCAGATGATCCTCCAAAACTGCCTGTACCGTTCCGCGAATCTGGTCCGGCTCTTCCAAAAACACTACTGTACTTCCGGTGTAATCCAAAAGCGTATATTGTTTACCGGTAAGAAACGGAAGATAGCGGTCAAATCCCGGAAAACGCCGGCCGGCACAAAGCTGCTGCAGATCGGATTCAACCCGCCGTCGATACTGTTCCGCCCGCTCCCCGCGGCCTTCCTGCCGCAGCTGCCCGGCAACCCGTTCCAGCGAAGCTCGTACGGCGCTCTCTGCCTGCCGTCGGATATCCGCATCTCGAATATCCGTCTCCCGATCCGGCAAAATCGTCACCGAAGAAATCGTTTCCAACGTACGCTGCGTCAGGCTGTCAAAGCTGCGCAGGGAATCCACCTCGTTATCAAAAAATTCGATTCGGACAGGCGTTTCCAGTGTGGAAGGAAAAATATCCAGAATATCGCCTCTTCTGGCAAACTGACCTTTTCCGCTCACCTGAGCGGCTCGCTCATATCCGATCTCGGCCAACCGTGCGGCCAAGTCCAAAGGATCGATTTGATCGCCGGCCGATATGGTAAGAAACGATCCGGCCAGCTTCTCCGGATCCGGCATCCATTGCATCAGCGCCGTTACGGAGAATACCGCCGCAAACCAATCTTTCTCCAGCAGCTTCTGCAAAGCGGCCATTCTGCGGAACCCCACATCAGAGCTTCTGGCATCCACATCATACAGCATATATTCCGCCGGTTCCACCAGAACCACCTGATCCGGCAGATAGAAAGAAAACTCCTCGAAAGCCAATCGGGCGGCATAGTCGTTGGGAGCCAAATAAACAAACCGCTCTCCTCGTCCACGCATCAGCGAATAGGCAAAATGAGCCCTTCCGGAACCAGAAAGGCCAATCAGACGTCCGCGTATTCCAGGCAAAGCCGCCGCCTGGGCGCATTCCCGGAAACGGGACCAGCTTGTCAAGGGGTCAAATAACCAATCCATTTCCCCAATTCCCTCTTCCGCGTTTATTTCAAACCATTGTATTGGCACATAGCCTGTTCTGTTCCCTGCCCGACCACGCATGCTGCTGCTTCCGCCGCATGATGCAGCGCCGGTTCCAACTTAAGTCGTTCTTCCTCCGAAAAACGACCCAACACATAGTTCGCCAAATCCATCTGAGGCGGCTTCGGGCCAATTCCAACGCGAATCCTGGGAAAACTATCCCCCTCCAACTGTTGTAAAATGGATTTCATGCCATTGTGGCTGCCGGCGCTTCCTTTCGGCCGCACACGGATGGTCCCCAAAGTCAGATCGATGTCATCGTATACCACCAGCAAATGCTCCTCCGGTATCCCGTACCAGTCCAGCGCCGCCTGCACCGATTCTCCGCTATTATTCATGTAAGTCAGCGGTTTCAGCAAAACCAAACGTTTCCCTTCCTGTTTGGTTTCCGCCAGAATCCCCTTCCACTTCTTCTTGGTGAAAGAAATCTGCCATTTTTCGGCAAGATAATCCACCACACGGAATCCACAGTTGTGGCGTGTGTTCTCATATTCCGGCCCGGGATTGCCCAATCCCGCAATCAGCCAGATTTCCTCCATAACGGTAACTTGTTTTTTTCGAAATAGCATGACGATCTCCGCGACGCAGGTTCGGTAAATACCAGTGCACAGGCACTTGTTCATTGTACCCGTTTGCCGGAAGCCAGTCAAGCATTATTTCCGGTTTCCAGCTCCAAACGGTCCGCCACCAACGCTACGAATTCCGAATTGGTAGGCCTGCCTTTCTGCGCGCTGACGGTAAAACGAAAAATTTCATCCAGCACTTCCGTTCTGCCGCGAAGCCAGGCTACATCCAGCGCCGTTCGAATCGCTTTCTCCACGCTCCCCGGCGTTTTGCCGTATTTGCTGCCAATGGTAGGATAGACTTCTTTCGTCATATGATAAATAGCTTCCCGGTCCTGCAAAACGAGAAGGATGGCATCCCGCAAATAATTGTGTCCGGATAAGTGGGCGGGAATGCCGATTTCATGGAGAAGCCGGGTAGCCCGTTTCCGCCATACCGAGTTATCGGAAACCAGGGATGCACCGCCCGATTCCGACGCCCGATCCGCCGGTAACGGGTCCCGATGACCGCACAAATCCCGAATTCGTTCCAGCAGCAGATTCCGGTCCACCGGTTTCAGCAGATAGTAAGACGCACCCAAAGACATTGCGCTTCTGGTACAGACCTCTTGGCCCACACAGGATACCATCATGACCAACGGATTGGGACCGGGAAGTTTTTTTAGGGATTTCAGAACCCCCAATCCATCAACCACCGGAAGAACCATATCCATAATCAATACATCCGGTCTATTTTGTTCCACCATGGGAATCACCTGCTCCCCGGTCCGAACAACGCCGGTCAGTTTCATATCCTTTTGTGTTTCCAGCAAAGCACACAAAGACTTGGTAAACATCTCATCAGCATCCGCCACGAGAATCGAAAGCAGTCTATCAGACATGCCAATCCTTCCTTTCCTAACTAGGTAGGGAACAAGCATATCATAAAGTACCGGAGGAAGAAAAGCTTTTGTTTATTTCCCGGGAAATAAACCTTAACTATCCGATCCGGCTTGCCGGACAAACAAAAACGCCTTCTGCCACCGAACTTTCGGCGGGTTTGACAGAAGACGTCTTCAACCTACAACTCCTATTTTCAGGAAGGAAACAAAGAACCGAAAACAGGGACAATTTTTATTGCCGTAATACCCACTCCACGCATTCCGCATAAGCGGCGGCTGCGGCTGCGCCGTATCCTTCCCGGGAGGCCAGCTCCCTCAGAATGGCCAACGCTTGGCCGCACTCTTCCGGAGAAACGGAAATTTGTTCTACGTACGCTTTGTTTTGATCATCTCTTGGAGGAAAAACACTTCCCAGATAGGCGAATACATTAAATTGATCCGGTGTAGAAGCCCCCAGTATGGCCCGGGTCATCCTGGCGCCATAGGAATCGTCGTATTCACAGGTAGCCGTAACATTCCAGAGCCGATCGCCATATAATAACGTAGCAGACGGATACGTATAGGTATAGTGATCGTGTTTCTCCCAAGCGCAAAATTCACCGCCCAAAATTTGCCCGGTGATCTCCACCTGTCCGTTCGGTCCTTGGTAAGGAGTCCAAACCCGGATGGAATCCACGGTAGCATACTCTTCGAAATCGACGTACATTTCCGGATAATAGGAATTGATAAGGGAAAATCCCTCTTCCAGAAATCGCTCCATGGTACAGCCTTCGTAGGGGCCTCTCCCCGGCGTAGCGATCCGCCAGAATTGAATGATGATATCCCTTGGCAGATCCGGAGACACAGAAATATCAATCTGATCATTGAACATAATCATTTTTTTACCGGTTCCGGATACGATGTCGTGGATTCGCCGAATCGTATAATAGTAAATATCCCGTTCGGAATGCAGGTTTTCCCTGCTGCTCAATGCCTGGCATCGGGTACAGCTCATCCAGGATGGTTCCCAGCCGCTGCCTTCTCCAAAATCCAATTCATCTCCGCCAATGTGGATGTATTTCCCCGGAAACAACTCGGCGACTTCGGTTAAAATCGTCCGGTATACCTGGTACGTCTCTTCACTGCCGGCGCACACCACCCAGCTGCTGATGGGAGAACGATCCCCCGGCGTACAGCGCATTTCCTTCATCACCTTTAGAATCGCTTCCGAGTGAGCCGGCATTTCCACGCCCGGAATCATTTCGATTCCTAGATCCTCTGCAAACTGAATGAGCTCTCGAAGTTCATCCTTTGTGTACTTAACGTTTTTGCTGCCATAGCCTGGAAAATTAGGATAGGCGTCAAACGGCAGAGTGGATCCCAGGTATTCCATCACATGGAAATGAACATAATTGAGCTTGGCCAGAGCCATTCTTATCAAGGCCTCTTTGACCTCTTCCTTGCTCTGCCACACTCTGCCCGAGGATTCCAGCAAAGCAGAACGGAACAAACTATCCGGATAATCCTGAACTTGACCGCAGGAGAGCGCATATCCGCCGTCAGCGGGACAGATCATCTGCGCCAACGTAGACGCCGCATTTCGTGCCCCCAGACGATCCCGGTACAAAACGGAAATCGTATCGGGCCGGATTTGCATATCGTAGTACTCCTGGTGCTCCGAGAGGTCCTCCTGGCGCTGGAGGATCAGCAGCGCATTCTCCCGCTCGGCTGCCTCCCAATGAATCTCCGGCAAAAAAATCTGCAGGGATCGAATGGCAGCGTCACCCTCCGTATGATCCGAATAGTATCTAACTGTGTTCCCTATCCGAAGGACTTCCCCCGTAGAACGCTGGGATTTGACGCGGGGAACAATGGTTGATTCTACCGGGATGCCATATTCCGCTTCTCTTCTCCCACTTCCGCCGGAACAACCACAGATACCCAGCAGACAGAGAGCCAGCAACCGGATCCATTTTTTCTTCATGTGCATCCTCCTATTTTTTCTTTTTCTTTCTAAAAATGATCACGCCTGCTGCTACAACAATTACCACACCGGCAGCCACTCCAATGATGATTCCCGTCTGTGTGCCGCCTTGCTCCGTTTTACCCGAGCCGGCAGTAGGGCTGGGCGACGCTTTTTGAGAAAGCTTCGGCGTAGGAGTTTGCTCCGGTGTCTCCGTCGGAACCGGCGTGGTAACAGCGGACAAATTCGCATAAATTTCTTCCGCGGTTGCATACTTGCTGAGGATAGGACTTCCCCATGCCGCCAAATCGCCGGAACAAGAATCGCCGGCATTTCCCACAGATAGGCGCAGAACCTTTCCGCCAGTGACATCCGCTGTGATCCGTACCGGTTCATCCGAATACGATAGGACTTCGCTTCTGACTGCTTCCTTCCCATCCACCTCCACGATAAACACAGCAGTACCTTCTATTGTACTGGGACTGAACGGATGAGCGATTCCCACGTAAGACGCAAAGGTCTTCATGCCCAGATTCTCGATGTTGATCTCCACAAACGCATCGCCTTCTTTGGAAGAAGCATAAAACGCAAAGCCTTTGTCATACCCTTGACTGCCGATCGATAGGCTTTCAAATTCCGTTGCCATGTCCACCTGGAGGCGGCTGCCATAGGAATACGAACCGCCCCATTTCAGATCGCTGAGATAGGCAGACTGCGCTTCTTTCCACATGTCTTCCTGCGCCGGAGGAGGCGTAACCGGGTCCGGCACAAATACCACATCCCGCAAAAAAGCCGGATGGGAAATGGTATTGGTATTCACCGGCATGGAATCGTCAGACGTGGTAAAAACACCGCTGTCTTGCTGAATAATAAACAAAGAATCGGAGAAATCCGTATTTCCGAAATAACTTTTTACAAAGCTGTAATACTGGGAGCCGTCGTTGTTCTTCACAGCCAGAATGTAATCGGTATACGCTTCCACCGAAAACGCTTCCGGCAGCGTAAACTCCTGCCATCCTTCAATGCCTTTCGTTACCGTCCACTCGTAGCTGGCCAGCAGCTCGCTGTCCGCTACGCCCCAAAAAGAAACCAGGTAGGTGCCGTTCTCTTCCGGGCTGGTATAAGCCCGAACCTTGGTAATGGTACCGGATACCTTGGTAGCAAAGCGGGTGGCCAGATGCAGCGCTACACCATCTTCGCTGGAAACGGAAATTTCCTGTCCGGACAGATCGCCGAAAATGGAAACCGGTTCCTCCGCTGCCGCCGCGGGCAGCGGCTTACCGGGGAAGAAAGAAAACAGACAACAGGCGCACGCCAATGCCAAAATGGCCGACATTCCTTTTTTTAACATGATCTTTTCCTCCTTGCTTTGCAATCAAGTCAATTGACGCAGGCCTTCTTCTTCCAAATAGTCAGAGACAGCAACACGCCGGAGAACAGAAGCAGTAAGCCTGCCGCGCCCTCATCGCCACTTCCCGGATTGACCACCGGTTCATCGGAGCCGCCAGCTTCCACAAATACCACGTCCACCAGATACGTACCATCCGAGTTCCAATTTGTGGGAAGGGTATCCTTGGCTCCGGAAAAACCTCTTTCATATTGTGTAAAAACAGAGGAAGCAGGCGTGTTGTTCCCCCAGTAGCCATGAATGGCGCTCAGACAATCCCCACCATCGGAAATTACCACGGCATAGGTAGCGTTGGCGGTTATGTCTACCGCTTCCGGCAAAACAAACGACTGCCAGCCCGTTTTGCTCTGATCGATGGTCCAGTCATACGGTCCGGCCAGCTTGGTGGGCGTATCTGACGTTGACCAAATGCTCACGCTTTGTACCGCGCTTCTTCCTTCCACGATCCATAGACGGACTTTTGTCACTTCGCCATCTACGTTGGTTGCAAACTGCACGCCGGAGGTTCCCGGATCTCCCTTCCCCGCGCCGCCGGTAATATCCGCTTCCGGCAGCGTATCCGGTAAGATGGAGTGCTCTGCCGCAGCCAGAGAAACGATGCACATGCTGCCAAGAAGCAAAACTGTCGCGACAAGCAGAACCAACAGCACTTTTCCGTGATTTCTTTTTTTAGCCATACGAACCAACCTCTCTTCTTATAAAATAGATGATGCTGTAATTATAAGGTCCAGAGAGTTGGCAGGACAGTGAAATATGTGTCATGCTGAGAAACAGTGTGCACTTTTTTTGTCTTGTTTGCCCGAGCTAGCCCAATTTATCTCGCTCGGACCACAACAGCTTCAGGAAACCGAGAATAAGCCTTTTTTCCTCCGGTCTGCATTGTTCAAGAGCGCTCGAAAGATCCGATTGCAGGTATTCTTTGCTATTGTAATTCACACCCAGCAGAATATCGTTGGGGGTGACGTCCAAAACAGTACAAAGCCGGATCAAAATTTCCAGGCTGGGAATGGACCGGTTTCGTTCAATATTGGATAAATAAGAATTGGTAATTTCCATCCGTTCCGCCAGCTCTTCCTGCGTAAAGCCTCTTTCCTTCCGGAGTCTGGAAATTCTTTGCCCCATGACACGATAATCGATCTGCATAAGTATCACCCTTTCATACCTATGCTACTGGAATTACCAAAAAACAAAATAGTCTATAAGTATAATTATACTTGAAATTATAATCGGTATATGGTTAAATAGAATCATGGTTTACAGAGAATCCCTGTGTTTTCAGAAAAATTTCCTGCACATAGGAAGATATCAGAGGGGGGGCAGCCGTGATTCACAATCCGGAACTCAAGAAACATTTTCAACAATACAGCCGGCTGGAGCTGATCTACAAGCGGTACCACCAAGCTCTGACGGAACAACAGGATATGAGATCGGTTGTAGAACAAATGAAGCAGGAATACAAAAACACCGATATCAATTGGAACTATTTCTGGTTCCCCGAAATCAACCCGTATCAGCAGGCTATCCGGACTCAGGAATTGAAATATCCCTTTCGGGAAGATATCGTCATTGCCCGGCATATGCGGTACCATCCCTACTTTACTCATACACACCAATTCTACGAAATGATTTACGTACTCAGCGGAACCTGTACCAATCTGGTGCAGGAACGGCCATTGGTCATGCAGGAAAACAGCTTGTGCATCATTCCGCCTCACGTCAATCACGCAATCGGGATTTTCGACGACAGCCTGATCGTCAATATTTTGATAAAAGAAAAGGTTTTCGAAAACGAATTCTCTCGGGTACTCTCCGGAAAAGCTGCGCTGGTACGTTTTTTTCAAAGCACCCTGCAGCACAACCCGGGCTATTCCTGCCTATATTATCCGGATATCAGCAGCTGGGGAATCAGCAGTATCCTAGAGAATCTCATTTTGGAAGAGAACTCGTTGGACGACCTGCGCTATTCTCTAAAAAAAGCGCTGCTGCTGGCTGTATTCTGTTATCTCCGCCGGATTCCGGACAGGGAGACGCAGCTGGTTGCCAACAGCGAGCAATGTTCCGATCTGGTCTATGATATCAAACAATATCTGGAAGAACACTATACCACGGCTACTCTCGCCAACACCGCCGAGCATTTCAACTATTCCGCCCCTTATCTGAGCAAAATGATCCACAAAAACATGGGCGTTCCCTTCAGCGCCCTGCTGCGGGAAGTCAAAATCACCAAAGCGTGCGAGCTGCTCTCCCATTCCAAAATAAAAATCAGCGATATCTCCAATCAGCTGGGATATGACACCCCCGTGTATTTCACCCGTGTCTTTAAAAAGCACACGGGGATTACTCCTCTGCATTACCGGCAGAAAGTGTACTCCCCGCTGAAAGAGATCTAATCAAATTCTTCTATGGTCCATTCATCCCGCCAAGCCAGGTAGGGACCGCTTTCCCGGAATGCAATGGGCAGCCAGACATAATCCGCCAGCTGGGAGCAAATTTCCTTAGGATACGCCTCAGGATAGTACTCCTCATAATCGTAAACCCAACGGTCCCCCAGGGCGATATACAAATCTTTTTTTGCCGGATGCCGGAACACGGAAGAAATTTGGGAGTTAAACGTAATGTGTTTGTCATCTCCTACGCAGGGATCGCCCAGAACCGTCCAAGGACCATGGTAGAGATGGGAAACCGCCAGCTCCGCCGGATTGGGATAATATCCGGTGGTGCCGGACGTAAGAAGATAGAGAGATCCGTTCCGTTGGAAAAACGCCGGCGCCTCCCGGACGAGAGGCGGCTGGATGTAGGGAAAATGACTGGAATAGTAGCCGGTCACATCGGTGTAATCGTCTGTCAGATCCGCGCAAATCAACTCCGTGTGAACCCGCTCAAAATAAAAATACGCCTTTCCGTCCGATTCGTTTTTGACCAAATCGAAGTCCCCGGAATACATACCCAGAGGACGGATGGTTTTGATCAGCTGGAATGGGCCCAAGATAGAATCGGAAACCGCAATCCCCATGTATTGTACCCGCCAGTCGTCCGGAGCAGCATCGGTTCCGGCAAATTTGACCCACATAACAAACCGGTTCCGCCGGTCGTCGTAGAGGATGTGCGGCCGGTCCATGATCCGCGTGGGATGCAAGGGGCTGTGCCGGTCTCGCTCGACCGCTTTCAAAATAATTCCTTCATTTTTCCAATTGTAGAGATCCTGAGAAGAGTAACAGCGAACGCCATTGTGCCAGACGCCGGAACCCGGAAGCGTGTTCTCTTTGTTCTCTCCGTACCAATAGAACGTTCCCTGGTGGTATAAAATGGATCCGCCATGGGCTTGGATCCGGTTTCCATCCGTATCCAGCCACACCTGTCCGGGGCGGATAGAATGGTATGCTTTTTCGGAAACCACAAGCATCGCTCCTTTCGGGAAAAGTTTTCCTTCTATAATTTGCCAAACAATTTTGCTATTATCATAACCGAAAATACCGTTTTGTCAAGTGCCTCCTGATCAGAATCGTTCTCGTGCGTCTCCAACCATTCTTGGGCAGGGGGAACTCAGCCGCTTTTCGTCCGGCGGCATAAACGAATCGCCAATTTCTTCCGAGAAATGCCGTACAAGGACTTCCATGGTAGAACCAAAATTTTTGCGATTATTCCCCATTAAGCATGGGATGAAAGATGAAGAATGTCCGGAAGAAAGACATCGTTACCGGTTTCAGGCAGCAACCCATTTCTCAATGCCGACGCATCCCGCAACCTACACGATGTTTTGCTAAAAAAACACATACCTTTCCCATTGCAATATTCCTCCACCATTGCTCGAAATCCAGGAGGATATAGCGATTTCGGCATAAAATTACCTCCTAAGCAGATTTTGCTGATTACCCTGTCTGCTTAAGAGGTATCCTAGCCGCGTCAGCTTTCCAATCCGGCCTTTTTTGTTTGTTACGAATAAACGCCACCAAGGAGATTGTTTCCTCGGCCAGCAAACATACAATCTCAAACGGCAGTCTATTCCACCCGCCGGACCGTCAGCGTCACGGTCTCCCCGTTGATATTCCACTCCTTGGACAGCCCTTCTCCGCCGCCGATCCGAATCTCATCTGCCAGTACATCGTCTCGGATGGCATCACCGCATTCGCGTAAAATTTGTTCGACGACCGGACTGCCGGACCCAGATAGAAGGATATGATCCATTACCCGGAAACCAGCCTCTTTCCGCATGGTCTGAACCTTGCTGATGATCTCCCGGACAAAGCCCTCTCGGATCAATTCTTCTGTCAGGCGCGTATCAATGGCCACCTCTACGCCGCCGTCGGCTACAAAAGCATATCCCTCTACTTTGCTGGTTTCAATCAGCAAATCCTCTTCCGTCAGCGTGACGGCACCGTCCGGTAAATCCAGCGTCAGGAATCCGTTGCCGTCCAGCTGCGCTTTGGCAGCAGATCCATCCAAGCTGTCCAGCGCGGTACGAATGGAACCAAGCCGTTTCCCGTACTTCGGCCCCACCGTTTTTAACTGCGGTTTGAAACGGTACGAGGAAAAACGGGACATGTCCTCTAAAAATTCCACGCTCTTGATATTCAACTCGTCCTCGATGATCTCCCGAAAGAAAGGCGGCAGCGATTCGGAGGCGTGAACAAACATGTTTGCCAAAGGCTGCCGATTTTTCCGGTTGGCCTCGTTGCGGGCAGCCCGGCCCAGTACCACAATGTTCAGAACCAAATCCATATTCCGTTCCAGCTCTTTGTCCACAAACGCCGGATTGGCCTGAGGATAGTTGCACAAGTGAACGCTTTCCGGCTGGGAAGGGTCCAGGCTGCACACCAAATTACGGTAGATTTCTTCTGTCATAAACGGAATCATGGGCGCGGCGGTCTTGGCCACCGTCACCAACGCCGTATACAAGGTCATATAAGCGTTGATCTTATCTTGGGTCAATTCTTTTCCCCAGAACCGTTCCCGGCTTCTCCGCACATACCAATTGCTCAGTTCATCTACAAAATCCTGCAGCGCTCTGGCGGTTTCCGGAATTTTATAGTTTGCCAGGTAATCGTCCGCCGCCGCCACCAGCGTATTCAGGCGGGACAAAAGCCATCGATCCATAACAGAAAGCTTCTCATACTCCAGCCGGTATTTTGTGGCGTCGAATCCATCGATGTTGGCGTACAGCACGTAAAAAGCATACGTGTTCCACAGCGTGCCCATAAATTTCCGCTGGCCTTCCGTAACGGCCGCCTTGTGGAAGCGGTTGGGCAGCCAGGGCGCGCTGTTTTCGTAAAAATACCAGCGGATGGCGTCAGCTCCATGCTCCGCCAACGCATCGAAGGGATCCACCGCGTTGCCTTTGGATTTGCTCATTTTCTGACCGTTCTCATCCTGCACATGTCCCAGCACAATAACGTTTTTATAAGGCGCCTGATTGAAAATCAGCGTGGAAATCGCCAGCAGGGAATAGAACCATCCTCTCGTCTGATCCACCGCCTCCGAAATAAAATCCGCCGGAAAATTCTCCCGGAAAACCTCTTGGTTTTCAAAGGGATAGTGCCACTGGGCAAACGGCATGGCGCCGGAATCAAACCAGCAGTCGATGACTTCCTCCACCCGGTGCATTTCCTTGCCGCAATTTGGGCAGGTCAGCGTCACCTTATCAATATAGGGGCGATGGAGTTCTATCTCCTCCGGACAATTGGACGACATGGCTTTTAGTTCTGCAATGGAACCGATCGCGTGCCGACAGCCGCAGGAGCACTCCCAGATATTCAGAGGCGTTCCCCAATAGCGGTTCCGGCTGACACCCCAGTCCTGCACATTTTCCAGCCAATCGCCAAAACGGCCTTTGCCGATGCTCTCCGGAATCCAATTGACGGTATTGTTGTTCCGGATCAAATCCTCCTTTACCGCTGTCATGCGGATAAACCAGGATTCTCTGGCATAATAAATCAGCGGCGTATCGCACCGCCAGCAATGCGGATAGCTGTGTTCGAATTTCAGCGTACGGAAGAGCAGACCTCGTTCTTTTAAGTCCGCCAAAACCAGCGGATCGGCTTTTTTACAGAAAATGCCTGCCCAGGGCGTTTCTTTCGTCATTTCGCCTTTGCTGTCCACCAGCTGGACAAAAGGAAGGTCGTATTTTCGTCCAACGTTGGAGTCATCTTCGCCAAACGCCGGCGCAATGTGAACCACTCCCGTACCGTCGCTTAACGTAACGTAAGAATCGCAGGTAACGTAGAACGCCTTTTTACCGGGAGAAACAAAAGAAAAAAGCGGTTCGTATTCCCGATATTCCAGTTCCCTGCCGGTATAACGTTCCAAAATCTCATATCCTTCGCCCAAAACCGAATCCAATAGGGCTTCCGCCAGATAATATTGCTCGCCGTTCCAGCGGGCTTTCACATAACATTCCTGCGGATTGACACAAAGAGCCACATTGGATGGCAGCGTCCAGGGAGTGGTGGTCCAAGCCAGGATATAAGCATCTTCGTTTTTTACTTTGAACTTGGCGATAGCGGAGGTCTCTTTCACATCTTTGTATCCCTGTGCCACTTCGTGAGAAGACAGCGGCGTACCGCAGCGGGGACAATAGGGAACAATTTTGTACCCCTGATATAGCAAGCCCTTCTCCCAGATCTGCTTCAGCGCCCACCACACCGATTCGATGTAGTCATTGTAATAGGTCACATAAGGATGCTCCATGTCCGCCCAGTAGCCCACCGTTGCGGAAAAATCCTCCCACATGCCCTTGTATTTCCAAACGCTCTCCTTGCATTTTTGCAGGAAGGGTTCCAATCCATATTGTTCGATCTGCTCTTTTCCGTCCAGACCCAGCAGCTTCTCCACTTCCAGTTCCACGGGCAGCCCATGAGTATCCCACCCCGCCTTCCGCAACACCTTGCGGCCTTTCATGGTCTGATAGCGGGGAATCATATCTTTGATCACTCTTGTCAGCACATGTCCGATATGCGGCTTTCCATTGGCCGTCGGCGGCCCATCGTAAAAAGTATAGACCGGACAGCCTTCCCGCAGTTCGATGCTTTTCTCAAAAATATGATGATCCCGCCAGAACTGCTCGGTTTTCTTCTCCCTCTCCGTAAAGCTTAGATTTGTTTCCACTTCTTGATACATAAGGACCCTCCATTCTGCCGGCGGCGCCGGCATTTTACAAAAAAAGACTTCCGTCCGGAAACAGGACGAAAGTCAAGCTATCGTGAAACCACCTGCTACATACCATCATATGCGTTCCCCATAACGGCGGAAAACCGGCACAGCTTACTGAATCGTTCAGCCTGCAACTCAAGAGGGATCTTCCGAAATCGTCTACTCCTGCCATCCTCCCACTGTCGACGGCTCGCTGTGAGTTCCCACGAAATCGTACTGTCTCTGTCTGCGTTTTTTGCTATTTTTGATACGGCAGAAGAATATCACGAAAACGCTAACCTGTCAAGTGATTTTGTGATAGAATTGTCTTTTTTGGCGGCTGAGGCAGTACAGTGCAAGAATTTTTTTGAGATCCCTTTTGTTTCATAGCAGGAAACATTGCTTTCTTGTTCCGATGGTTACTTCCAGCAGCGAAACGGGGAAGGTATTTCATAAGTTACCGTATCATCAGGAGGATTTCCGGATGAAAAACGATTGTTGATTGGGCCGCGGTGCGGATTCCGTGTACTATGGTGGCGGTGTGTGGGAGAGGACCCATCGGGAGGTGTTAAGCGATTGATAAACCAGTCACCTGCTTCACCTGCTTGTATCCGGAAGAGACCACAGCGCCGATACCGCTTGTTTCGGGAAGAAAAGCTGGGCGCTCCGATACCAACGCCGAAAAAACAAAACGAATTCATCGTGTACTGACTGGCTGGAATACAAAGCAACCCATTACATCTCAGACAGACGCCTATACGAAAACCGCGGCAGGGAATGTTTCTCCGGCTCCGGACAGTATGCATCGCGTGTTTCTGGTGTAATAGCCTCGCAAGCCTTCTGGCATGGCCTTGACAAAAGCTTCATTGGAACGAAGCAACGTGTTTCAACGACGTTGGCTACGAAAACAGCACATTTTTGATATCGTATAGCGCTTCAGGATCCGTCTGAAGTGGAAGAGTCAATGACTAAGAGCTTGAAGAGAAAAGGATTCACGTTAGTGGAATGGGTTGGCAAAAAGAAAAAACAGGCTTTCCTTCGTTAGACGTTCTCCAGTATGGCAAATATAACTTTTTAGATCGTGCGCCTGAAAAAACAAAAAAATTTTTAATCCGATTTACTTGACAGGATGGTTAGTTTATGCTAACATGCATTTGGTTAGTATGAACTAACTTTAAAATTTTCTATTTTGGTTCGTCAAATCTTATCACAGAAAGAAGGAGGAATGCATGATGCCATTAACACTTGCCAATACCGGAGAAGCAAATAGGATTCGGAAAGTAGGAGGGAATCCAGAGGTACGGACACATTTGGAGAATCTGGGTTTTGTTCCGGGAGGGAATGTCACCGTGGTTTCTACCATGGGTGGAAATATTATCGTCAATGTGAAAGAATCCCGGGTCGCGCTCAGCAAAGAAATGGCTAGTAAAATTATGGTTTAATAGCCTTGAAACTGTGTTCCAAGGCCTTGGGCAAAATGCTTCGTACATACAAGCGCGTTCCAACGACGACATATGCGATAACGGCGCATTACCATTTTACAATGATTCGAGGAGGGAAAACATGAAAACATTGAAGCAGGCAAAGATCGGCGATACGGTCACCGTAGTAAAACTGCATGGTGAAGGCGCGGTCAAACGCCGGATCATGGACATGGGAATAACCAAAGGCACCCAAGTCTTTGTCCGGAAGGTCGCTCCACTGGGTGATCCGTTGGAAGTTACCGTCCGAGGCTACGAGTTATCGCTTCGAAAGGCAGATGCGGAAACCATTGAGGTAACGTAACGGAAAAGGGCTGACGTCCCTGTTTTTAGCTCTTCGGTTAGTCAAAACTAATCTCAATTGTACCTAAAAAAGAAAGGAAGCGCTGTTATGGAAATAAAAATTGCCCTCGCAGGGAATCCCAACAGTGGGAAAACCACCCTGTTCAACGCGCTGACCGGTTCCAATCAGTTTGTCGGAAACTGGCCTGGCGTAACGGTTGAAAAGAAAGAAGGAAAGCTAAAAAAGCATAGTGACGTTATCATTATGGACCTTCCCGGGATCTACTCCTTATCGCCTTATACATTGGAAGAAGAGGTGGCAAGAAATTATTTGATCAACGAACGCCCCGATGCCATTCTGAACATCCTCGACGGAACCAACTTGGAACGAAATTTATACCTGACCACACAGCTGACCGAACTGGGAATTCCCGTGGTAGTAGCCATCAACATGATAGACGTGGTGAAAAAGAACGGAGACAGCATCAATACCCAAGAACTTTCCCGGAAATTGGGCTGTAAGGTGGTTGAAATCTCTGCTCTAAAAGGAACCGGTATTCAGGAAGCGGCAGAAGCAGCGATACAGGCAGCTGCCAATGGTAAAAAGAACGTCCCGCAGCATGGCTTTTCCGGAGTAGTAGAGCACGCTCTGGCCCACATTGAGGAAGCGGCCGTTCACAACATGCCTTCGGAGCAACAACGCTGGTATGCTATCAAAATTTTTGAGCGGGATGAAAAAGTACTAGAGCATCTACAGCTCGACAAAGAAGTACTAACCCACCTTGAAGAGGATATCCGGTCGGCGGAGCAGGAGCTGGATGACGATGCGGAAAGCATCATCACCAACGAACGGTACATCTACATAGCTTCTATTATCAAAGGCTGCTACAAAAAAAAAGATATCGGAAAGCTTTCTGTTTCCGATCAAATTGACAAAGTAGTCACAAATCGGTGGGCCGCCCTGCCGATCTTCGCGGTGGTAATGTTTATTGTGTATTTCGTCTCTGTCACCACCGTAGGTACTTGGGCGACCGATTGGGTAAACGATGGCATTTTCGGGGATGGCTGGCACGTACTTGGCATAGGCTCTACCGATTATGAGAAAGCTACAGAGGCTTATGCGGAACCGGGCGCCATCGTGGAAGCCTTCGAGGCTGCGATGGAAGATACCGGACTGGACCCGGCCGATGCGGCTATGCTTACCACCATGGCCTATCTGTACGATGACGAAGGTAATCTGGAGAAAGAGATCCTGGTCACCTATTCGATATACGAAGAAGCCGCTACCATAGAAGAACCGGATCCGGCCGAATATGGAGTATGGGTACCGGGTATTCCGATTTTGATGGAGAAAGGACTGGAGGCCATTCACTGCGCGGATTGGCTGAAAGGATTGATTCTGGATGGTATTGTTGGCGGGGTAGGCGCTGTTCTTGGTTTTATCCCTCAGATGCTTGTTTTATTCCTGTTCCTAGCGTTTTTGGAAAGCTGTGGTTACATGGCTCGTATCGCTTTTGTTATGGACCGAATCTTCCGTAAGTTCGGATTGTCCGGCAAATCTTTCATCCCGATGCTGATCGGTACAGGCTGTGGAATTCCCGGTATTATGGCATCACGGACCATTGAGAACGAACGGGACCGCAGAATGACGATTATGACTACCACCTTTATTCCCTGCGGTGCTAAGCTGCCTATCATTGCTCTGATTGCCGGGGCTCTGTTCGGAGGCGCCTGGTGGGTAGCGCCCAGTGCGTATTTTATTGGGATCGCCGCCATCATCCTATCCGGTATCATACTGAAGAAGACAAAAATGTTCGCCGGCGATCCGGCGCCCTTCGTCATGGAACTGCCGGCTTATCATTTGCCAACGGCAGGAAATGTACTCCGCTCCGTGTGGGAACGTGCCTGGTCGTTTATCAAAAAGGCCGGTACCATCATTCTGTTCTCCGCGGTCATACTCTGGGTTCTCATGAACTTTGGTTTTGAAAACGGCGAGTTCGGTATGGTAGTAGATTTGAGTCATTCCATTCTGGCAAAAATCGGAGGCGCGATCTCCTGGCTGTTCCTTCCGCTTGGGTTTGGAACCTGGGAAAGCACCGTCGCCACCTTCACCGGTTTGATTGCAAAAGAAAATGTCGTAGGAACTTTTGGCGTATTGGTAGGCGGAATGGAAGAGATCGCAGAAAACGGCTGGCAGATCTGGTCCAACATGCGGCAGCTGTTTACTCCTCTCGCAGCGTATTCTTTTCTCATTTTCAACCTACTTTGCGCGCCTTGCTTCGCCGCCATGGGCGCCATCAAACGGGAAATGAACAGTGCCAAATGGACGTTGTTTGCAATTGGCTACCAGTGTGTGTTCGCCTATGCGGTATCCCTGGTCGTATACCAGCTGGGTATGCTGTTTACCGGAAACGGAAATGTGATTGGTTCCATCGCTGCTTTTACTATAGCAGGCGCCATGGCCTTCCTTCTGCTTCGTCCGTACAAGGAAAGCATCAAGCTGAAAACAACTGTGAAAACACAATCCTAAAAAGGGAGGAAACAGCAGTGCTTCAATTTTTTGTAAACAATTGGGGAACGATTCTGACGGGAACAGCTTTGCTGGCGATCCTTGCCGTGATCGTGGTAAAAATGTGCAGGGAGAGAAAAAAGGGAAAAACATCCTGTGGCTGCGGCTGCGATCATTGCCCCTCTTCCGGCATGTGTCATAAGAAATAGGAGGAGGATTCCCGGCTCAAACGGACGAAGAGCGGAGCCCAGTTCGCAGTTCGCCCGTTTTCCTTCCTATGTGGAAAACCTGGAGCGAATCTCCGATTAGATCAGATACAATTCAGAAAAAGCAGAGATTCCTGGAGAAAAAATGGCTTGTTCCGATCTTTTGATCCTGTTTACTCATATCGTCTCCCGTAAGAGGGTGATCAGCGCTTCACACAGTATTGGCAAATCATTGCGGCATGTTGAGTGCAATGGTGTTTGAAATCGGGAGGTGCTTAGGATGCCCTTTGTAGAATGTGACCGATTTCATTTAAAATCAAGGAAGGAACATCAACCATACTGGCTGTTGGAAAAATACTGAGACAAGAGGGAAGCAAGAAAATGTCTCTCCATTCCAACGAAGTACTTTATCAAAGGGGTGTCTCAAAACAGGGGCATAAGCTAACATTTTGAGACACCTCTTTTGTCGTTCGTAAAAATAGCCGCAGTGAAGTTTGCTTTTTGGGTCGTTCGCCCCGGTTGTTGCTTTCGTGGCGAAGGATAGGCTATTAAGACCAGTTTGTTTTTTATTTCAAAACGAAGAGAGGCAATAAAAAACTATTTTTCTCGGCTCTGATTTGCGTGCTCCCGTATACCGCTTCTTCCCCCGTGAAGTAAACCGAACAGCATACGGTCAACGCGCCCCGCCCTTATTCCGAACGGAGTGCCGTAACCGGATCCTTCTTTGCCGCCACCCGGGAGGGAATCAAACCGGCAACCAGAGTCAGCAACATACTAACGAGAACCAACACAACGCCATGTACAGGATTCAGCGAGGCAATGTTTTGAATTCCCACCAGGCCGGAAATGATGATATTGACCGGAACGGACAGCAGCACGGTAATCAGAATACCCAAGAGGCCCGCGACAAAGCCCACAATCATTGTTTCCGCGTTAAACACTCGAGAAATATCCTTTTTGGACGCTCCGATGCTCCGCAGAATACCGATCTCCTTGGTTCGTTCCAGCACGGAAATGTAGGTAATAATACCAATCATAATGGAGGAAACAAACAGGGCCAAAGCGGTAAAAGCAATCAAAACATAACTGATGGCATTGATTACCGTATTAATGGAACTCACCATCAGTTCCATGATATCCGTATAGTACACCTTATCCGCCTCTTCCGTCTGCCGGTCATTGTAGGCATTCAAATGGTCCTTGATCTTGGCCTTGGCATCAAAATCCACCGGATAAATGTTGATAGCGGAAGGGGTTTCCACCGCACTCATGCTCTTTAGATTCTCTCGATACTGTTCCTCCGCCGTCGTGGTGCTGTTATCCAGAAAAACTCCGCCGGTGAAAGCGTCCAACGTGGGATTTTCTTTCTGCCATACCGCAATATCCGACTGAACGGAATCCGCCAGTATCGCTTCCGTCAGCTCTTTGGAATATCCAATGGAACCGGAAATGGAGCCGGTGGCCGTTTCCGGCTTGGCCCGCAAAATACCTACTACCTTTAAAGATTCTCCTTTTTCGTACACTTCCTGCGTCACCAGATTGGTACTCCACTTGGTTCCATCGAAACCATACAAATCATTGTTCAGGATCACTTTGTATTCCAGTCCAATGATGTCATCAAAGGTCAACGTATCCATATCTTCCTGATACAACCCCAGACTCATCAGCGCAATATCCGTCAGCTGATTGTAGCTGTCCACCACCAACACGATTTCATTTTTGTTTGCGGGCAAACGCCCGCCCTTTCCCAAAATATCGTACTGTGTCCGCAGGAATTCCTCATTATCCAGTATTTCTGACCAAAGGGATTTGGTATTAATGGCCTGATAATAGGTCTGACCGTTATATATCGTAGGTCGGTAAACGTTCAGCGCCACATTTTTTTGCAGGCTGATGGCATTGTATAGGCTGGGATCGATGGTATCGATCGCGTTTTCAATGTACTCGTCCGACAAAATGTTGGTAATCTGCATTCCCGACATCAACTCGTAAATTTTGTTTACGTGAATCACGTCGTCTTCCGGGTACTGTTCCAGATCCGGCCTCATATTCGCTTGGGCCAGCGCCGTGAAATCGATAGTGGATTCGCTGATTACCAAGGGATAAGCAGAAAGCGTATCTGCCTGCATCTTATTGATGTAGCCTTGGAAGCCGTTGGAAAGGGCTAGTACCATAGCAATACCGATGATACCGATGCTTCCAGCAAAACTGGTTAAAAAAGTCCTGCCCCGTTTGGTTCCCAAGTTCTTAAGACTAAGGGATAAGGCGGTAAAGAAGGACATGGATACCCGTTTCGTTTGACCACTCAGAACCTCCTCCGCGGAACGTTCCAGCGGTTCTTCCTCGATGTGATACGGATGGGAATCGTCTGTCACCCGCCCATCCAGCAATCGGACGATCCGGGTAGAATAACGGTCCGCCAGCTCCGGGTTGTGGGTAACCATAACAATAAGCCGGTCCTGGGAAATGTTCTTCAAAATTTCCATAACCTGCACACTGGTTTCGGTATCCAGCGCACCGGTGGGTTCGTCCGCCAGAATAATTTCCGGGTCATTGACCAGCGCCCTGGCAATGGCCACTCGCTGCATCTGACCGCCGGACAGTTGGTTGGGTTTCTTGGAAATCTGATCCCCCAGGCCAACCTTCTCCAACGCCTCTACCGCTCTTTTCCGCCGTTCTGATTTGGATACGCCGGAAAGCGTCAAAGCCAATTCCACGTTGCCTAACACCGTCTGATGCGGAATCAGATTGTAGCTCTGGAAAACGAATCCGATGGTATGGTTTCGGTACGCGTCCCAGTCCCGGCTTTTGAAGTTTTTGGTGGATACGCCATTGATCACCAAATCACCGCTGGTATACTGATCCAATCCTCCGACAAGATTCAGCAGCGTGGTTTTCCCGCAGCCGGACGGTCCCAAAATGGAAACGAACTCGCTCTTCCGGAACTCGATGGACACGTCCTTCAGTGCTTCGACCGTGGTATCCCCCACTACGTAATTTTTAACAATATGTTGTAATTTCAGCATAGAAATCCCTTTCTCCGGTTATAACCCAGAAACTTTTTCAAATTGGCTGTTGTACAAGTTCGCATAGAAACCGTCTTTCTCCATCAGTTCATCATGTGTTCCTTGCTCCACAATGTCTCCATCCTTCATGCACAGAATCAAATCTGCATTTCGAATGGTGGATAGCCGGTGGGCGATGATGAAGCTGGTTCGTCCCATTAGCAAATTGTCCATAGCCTTTTGGATCAGAATTTCCGTTCGGGTATCCACGGAACTGGTGGCTTCGTCCAGAATCAAAATTTTGCTATCCGCCAAAATGGCCCGAGCAATGGTAAGCAGTTGTTTTTGCCCCTGGGAAACATTGGAGGCTTCCTCATTCAGTACCATGCCGTACCCTTCCGGCAAAGTCCGGACAAAATGGTCTACCTGGGCTGCTTTAGCCGCCTGGATGCACTCTTCGTCTGTGGCATCCAGCTTACCGTACCGGATATTGTCCAAAATAGTGCCGTTATACAGCCAGGTATCCTGCAGCACCATGCCAAATACCGTTCGCAGGTCGTGCCTGGTAAACTCGGTAATGTTATGCCCATCGACATAGATCGCCCCGTCCGTCAAATCATGGAAACGCATCAAAAGCTTCACCATGGTAGTTTTTCCAGCACCCGTCGGACCGACAATCGCCACCTTCTGGCCCGCCTTCACCTGCGCGGAGAAGTCATGGATCACAATTTGATCGCTGTCTTCGTAGCCGAATTTCACATGATCGAATGTAATGTTTCCTTGGATATCCAGATCGGACATGGTCAATTTGGCCTCTGTTACCGTTTCCTCGGGCTCTTCCAGAAATTCGAAAACCCGTTCTGCCGCCGCTACAGTCATTTGCATTTGATTGGAAATGTTGGCCAGCTGGGTGATCGGCTGCGTAAAGTTTCGGACGTATTGTACAAAAGCCTGAATGTTGCCGATGGTCATCGTTCCTCCTGCCGCCATGGCTGCGCCAAGAATACAAATGACCACATACCCCAGGTTGCTCACCAAATTCATGACCGGCATCATCAGTCCGGATAAGAACTGCGCCTTCCACGAGGAATGATACAGCTTCTCATTTTCCTCGTCGAATGCCGCCAGAGATTTCTGTTCCGCATTGAAGGCCCTGACCACCACATGGCCGCCGTACATTTCTTCCACATGGCCGTTCACGGTACCCAGGTATTCCTGCTGCCCCTTAAAATGTTTCTGCGAGACTTTTACCACGCCCATAACCAGCACCAAGGTTACCGGCAGGATGCACAAAGCGACCAAAGTCAGCTTCCAGCTAATCGTGAGCATCATGATCAAAACCCCGATCAAGGTGGCAATAGAAGTAATCAGCTGTGTAATGCTCTGGTTCAGGCTCTGGCTTAACGTATCCACGTCGTTGGTAATCCGGGAAAGTACTTCTCCATGGCTTGTTTTGTTATAATAGCTCAGCGGCAGCCTGTTGATCTTCTGCATGATGGCGTTTCGAAGGTTATACGAAACCTTGGCAGAAACCCCTGCCATGATGTAACCCTGAAGATAAGAAAACAGTGCGCTGATGAAATACAACCCCACCAGAAACAACAAAATTTGGCCAATATGGGTAAAGTCAATGCCGCCGGACGCGCCTGTTACGATCTTGGTCAAACCGGAAACCAGCTCATCGATGGCGCTGGCGAGTTTTTTCGGTCCGTATATGGTAAAAACAGTAGAGATCGCAGCAAACAGGCAAACCACAACAATCTGCGCCACAAAGGGAGATAGATAGGATACCAGCTTTCGCAAACTGGCTTTGAAGTTCTTGGCCTTGGCTCCTGCCATCATGCCGCCCATGGGCCCGTGTCCCCCCATAGGGCCTCTGGGTCTCTCATTTCTCCTCTCACTCATGCCAATTCCTCCTTTGACAGCTGACTTTCTGCAATTTCACGGTACTCGCTGCAGGATTGCAGCAGCTCCTTGTGCGTACCTTTTCCTACCATCTTGCCGCTGTCCAGAACGATGATCTGATCCGCATGCATGATGGTGCTCACCCGCTGGGCTACGATCAGTACCGTGGATTCCCCGGTATACTGCTGCAGCGCCTTCCGGAGCGCCGCGTCCGTTTTAAAGTCCAGAGCAGAGAAGCTATCGTCAAAAATATAGATCGGCGGCTTTTTAACCAGCGCCCGGGCAATGGACAGCCGCTGCTTCTGCCCTCCTGATACGTTGGTCCCTCCCTGGGCAATTGACGTGGAAAGGCCGTCTTGCGTGGAATCCACAAAATCTTTGGCCTGCGCTACCTGAATGGCCTCCTCCAGTTCCGCCGTCACCGCGTCTTCCTTTCCGAACAGCAGGTTGGAAGTGATGTCACCGGAAAACAGAACCCCTTTCTGAGGAATATATCCGATGTTCTGCCGCAGCTCTTTCTGGGAAATATCCCGGATGTCTACGCCGTCGATCTCAATAGAGCCCTCCGTGACATCGTAGAAGCGGGGAATCAAGTTGATCAGCGTGGATTTTCCGGAACCGGTAGACCCGATAAAAGCCGTCGTCTGGCCGGATTTTGCTGTAAACGTAATGTTTTCCAAAACATCGTTTTCCGCTTTGTGGTATCGGAAGGAAACATTCCGGAACGTGATCTCGCCTTTTACTTTTCCCAGCTTCTCGGGATTCTTTTTGTCGTGAATGGATAACGGCTCAGCTAAGACCTCTTGAATTCTTGTAGCGGACACCGCTGCCCGAGGCACCATGATAAACATCATGGCAATCATCAAAAACGACATGATGATCTGCATGGTATATTGAATAAATGCCATCATTTCACCAATTTGGAGAGAAGAGTCCGCAATGGCTTTGGCTCCTACCCAAACAATCAGCAGCGAAACAAAATTCATAATCAGCATCATTGCCGGCATCATAAACGCCATCGTTCTCTGTACGAAACGGTTGGTATCCGTCAAGTCGCGATTGGCAGAGTCAAAGCGTTCCTCCTCATGCCTTTCATTGCCGAAAGCTCGGATCACCATCAAACCGGACAGATTCTCCCGGCTCACCAGATTCAGCCGATCCACCAATTTCTGCAAACTTTTAAATTTCGGCATGGCGATAGCAAAAATAACCAGAATCAGTCCCAGCAGGACAGCCACCGCCATGGCGATGATCCAACTGAGCGATAAGCTCTTTCCTACCGCCATAATGATTCCGCCAATGCCCATGATCGGCGCGTAGCACATCATGCGGATTCCCATGACTACCAGCATTTGAACCTGCTGGACATCGTTGGTGGTCCGGGTGATCAAAGATGCCGTAGAGAAATGGTCAAATTCCGTACCGGAGAAATTGCTTACCTTTTCAAAAACATCGTGCCGCATCTTCTTGGCCACCGATGCGGAAATTCTCGCCGCCAAAAACCCGACAATAATCGTGGCGACTACGCCCAATAGGGTAATGGCCAGCATCTTCAAGCCGGTCTTAATAATGTACGTTTGCTGGATATGCCCCAAATCCATGCCCAATTCCGAATAAAACAATCTGGTGAACGTAACACCGATCTGGGCCCGCAAAAAAGCATCGGTTTCCGACGCGTCGGAAATGGCCTGATCAAAACTGCCTGCCGGCATTTGGAACAATCCAGCGGTCATCTGGTACAGTTCTTCCATATTAACATCGGAAACACCCGTTTCGGTATCTACCAGTCCGGATTGGGAACCGCTCTGCGCCATCCTATCCTGCATATACGACAGAAACCCATAGGCAGCCCTGCTGTAGCTGTCTGCCATTGCTTCCTGCTGTTCTTTATCCTGTTTCGCCAGGACATAAATGGATTTTTCCTTTACCGCCGGATAGTGTTTCTCATAATCCGCCGCTTCCGCGCTGCCGGAAGCGATATAAGTATACCCTTGCCGTAACTGCTGTTGATCTGTTTCATTCAGAAACAGGCAAAGCAAATTCATGCCATCCTGACTGATGGCCTCCGGCAAATCATCTTCTACCCCGTTCGCCTGAATCCCCGTATCCACCAGATCACTCATCAGGTTCGGCAGGCTAAGATCGCAGACCGCCTGCCCGAACAGCAAAATCAGGCAAAGTACAACCAGAAACGCAAATGGCTTTAAGTATCGTAGAATTAGTTTCATAGATTTTTTGATTTCCTTTCCTCAACCTGGATTTCTTCCAACCCCCAAAGCGGTTCCTCTTTTTCTTCCTTCTGCAGAATTTCCAGCAGCCGTCTGGTCAGCCGGAGAAATTCCGCCGCATCCCGTTCCCCCAGCTGGTCAAACACGCGGCAGGTTTTTGCAAACACTCTTTGCTTGGACTGAGAAATCAGCTCTTTCCCATAAGACGAGAGCCGGATATAGACCAAGCGCCTATCCTGATCGTCCAATACCCGTTCCACATACCCTTTCCCCTCCATGGTCCGAAGCAGTTTTGACGTGGCGGCATTGGACATTTTGACACATCTGGCCAACGTAGAAACCATTACGCCTTTTTCTTCCTCTTCTTTCTGCTCGTGATGATATTCGTCAATCATAGCCAGGACAAAAAACTCCGATTTGGAAACATTCCCAAATACGGCCTTTCCCTTCATAACTTTCGAGATATCATGCAGAACGGTAAACACCTCCTGCACCGTTTGATTGTCCATAAGTACCTCCATGATGTCGTCGGTAAATAGTTGCATATGACAACTGTTGCACAGGATACCCTTCCCCTGTGTTCTTGTCAAGAGAGCCGCCGCAATGTTCTCCATTCGTTCACAAAAGCTTCAGAAAGAAGATATTTGCCGGCAAACTTCCTATAATCATTTTTACAAGTGGTATTTTCTGGATAATTCCTCTTTCATGTTTTTTCCCTCGAAAATCAGCAGGCCGGCAACGGACAGGATACTGAGGGCGACGCAAAGGACGGACGGCAGGATAACGCGCAAGGAGCCGGTCAGTAAAAAAAGGATAGGAACAATGCCATAAAACGCATCCAGTACAAGATAATGAAGATATTCTCTCGTCGGTATTTTAAGAACTTTTGACAACACAAACATGGATGCCATGGACGCTGCGCAGCTGCATGGCAGCACATAATCCAGCGACCAGCCATGCCAGCCGGTCCAGACATCCCATAATATAGCCAACAACGTGACCAAAAACAATTGAAATAAAATTTTATTAAAAATATTACGATGATGGGAAATTCCTACCGCTGTGGTAAGCCAGGCGCATAATACGCCCGCCGAAACAAACACGGACCACCATATTCGGGTTGGAACCATCAGGTTGATCGTCACACAAAAAAGGATGACGGCAATGGCAGTAAAACTGACGATACGCAGTAACATATTTTTGTTATAGCGGCACGGCTCTATCTCCGCGAAAGCTTCCTCATCGGGATTGGCTTCCCCCGTTAGATCCCTCCGGCACAACGGGCAGCACCGTTTCTCCCCTCGAACGGAAACCTTGCAAAATTTACAGTACTGCATGCCCCTCTTCCCCTTTCTCCAGGTAAAAATCGTTGCAGGCAATTTCCACGTCAATGTCCTGCTCTGTTAGGAATCGAAAAAAATTTCGCTGGATATCCGTTCCGGCAAATGCCGAGGAAAAACCCATTTGAAGGCGGTCTTCAAAAGAACACAGGCAGAATTGCAGCTTGAGCGTACTGGCAAATACGTGGAATTGTTTCACATAAGGTACGAACTCCGGGGGCAGGATAATACGGCCTACATTGGAAACCGCGCAGGTCTCTCCTTTGTCGCGAATCCGTCTGGCCAAACGGAGAACAATGTTTTTTACGGGCAGCGGCGCAAGCCGGACAAAAAGATTGTGTTCCAGCGCGGCCAAGGAATTCATGCGAATGCTCAATTGCTCCTTTTGCAGCTGCTCTCGAAAAGAACTGTCCAGCAAAGACACAAGGTCGTCAAACGATTTGGCCTGGCGTCGGAAATCGACCTGCACCGTAATCATACCAAAAAAATTTTTGGCTGACTCGGTTGGAAAATAATTTCTCAAATTAACCGGGATGTTGATGATGACCGGCCATTCCTCTTCCTGCAGCGTCATCTCCCGGTGTACCGCTTCCAGGAACACAGCCAGCAAAAAGACGGTTAACGTCGTGTGATAGTTATGCGCTGCTTGCAAAACCTGTTGAACGGAAGCAATACCCTCTAAAAACAGAAGCGTCTCATCCTGCCTCCGGATGCCGGTTAAGTGATATGCCCGCTGGGAACGCGCCGCCCCGGGCAGCTTGCGTTTCTGGTAATACTTTTGAAATCCGTCCTCAGAACGTCGGGAAATCGGGATGTCATGATCCGGTAAAAAAATCTCATCCGGAAATTGTCCCCGGTGCTTTTCCAAAAGATAATGATAGAGAATCGTCTTTAAAAACTGCATGGCTCCTGTCCCGTCGGAAAGAGCATGGTACATATCCAAATTGATCTGATTTCGATAATACGTTACCTCAAATAACAAACTTTTGGCATCTTCTATATCCATGGAATGACACGGAGGGTTACTTTCCGGCAAGACAACGGGCTGCAGCAAACAGTCCTCCAGATAATACCAAAAGATTCCTTTTTTGAGGACACGGCAAAAATCCGGAAATTCCTGTATTGCTTTGTCAACCGCGTGCTGCAAAACTACGCCGTCCACCGTTTCCCACAGTTCGCAGCCAAACCGGAACACACGGGTATCGGTCCCCCGGCTGGTAGACGGGAAAATTTTCGCTGCGTTATCCAACCGGCTCCATCGGATTTTCTGTTTTGCCATTCTACGCGATGCTCCTTTCAATTCAGGAACGAAAGAATCTGTTCATACGCTTTTCTGACGTGAGTGTAACGGGCGTCCAAGGCAAAAAAGCCGTGAAGCGCATCCCTCATCCGATAAAGCGTTACCTGGTTGCCCGCAGCCTGCAGCGCCCTCGCGTATGCCTCACCCTCGTCCCGAAGCGGATCGTACTCCGCCGTGATTACCAACGTGTTGGGCTGGTTTGCCAAACTGGATGCCAACAACGGTGCAAAATAGGGATTGTGATAATCTTCTTCCTTTTCAATATATAACGCCATATAATCACATATTCTTTTTGACGTTAACAAATAGTCCGTACCACATTCCAAAACAGAAGGAAAGGGCGAACCGAAAGAATGATCCCAATAGGTAGATGGATAAATCAATATTTGACTGGGAACGGAGAATTCTCCCCGATCCCTGGCCAGCAGAGAAACCGCAGCAGCCAGATTACCGCCTGCACTGTCGCCAATCAAACATACGGAGCCACGCTCCACAGGAAACAATTCCGGATGCAGCAAAACCTCCCGCGTCACAGCATAACAATCCTCCAGACCTTGGGGGAACGGATGCTCCGGTGCCAGCCGGTATTCCACCGAAATCACGGTCCGGCCGGTATGACGAGCCAAATTTTTACACACCTTATTATAGGTATCTACGCTTTCCGTTACCCAGCCGCCGCCATGAAAAAAAAGTAAAATCCCCAGACTGCCGTCGCCCTTCGGCGGATACAGCCGCACGCGGATCCGTTCGCCGGCACAAACCACCTCATGATCCCATATCCGATAATATGGCCGGAGAAGATGAGGCGCCTTGATGTTCTGCACCGAACGCTGAAGCTTATACGTCTTTTTCACATCCATGTCCGGATAAGAAAGAGCTTTCAAGGCAAGCCGCATTGCTTTGTTGATTGCCATCATTTCGCCTCTTCCAGTACTGCACTCCAATATTGATATCTTTTCTATTATATCACAAATATGCCGATGCCACAAAAAAAGTTGGTACGGCTTGTCTTGTTACACGATTCTCCTAAAAAAGTTTACAAACGGCGCATTTGGGAGTAAGATAAGTTTGTTTGTTTATTGTACTCCGGCACACGCAACGGAAAGCACCTTTCCACACACAAAAGAGGAGGAAGCACAACAATGAAAAAACTATTATTATACATGTTCGCCGCGGCAATCCTACTAACCGCCGCCTGTCAGAAGGGAGAAACGACTCCTTCGGCATCTCCTACGCAGCAAGCCGGACAGGCAACTCCCTCTCCGGATCACGGTCTAACCGGAAAAGATTACGAAGACATGACGCAAGAACAGGTGTTGGCGCTGCAGCCCGCACAAGAGGCTTCCGGCCAGTTGGTAATTGGAAGCTTGGAAGAATTGGAACGGGATTTTTACAAAGGCTGGACCAGTTTGTCAGCAAATATCTCTATTCAGGAAATGCTGGAAGGTTACTCCACGGTTACCTACACACAAGATGGTTATTTTATATACGATCCCGTTGTTGTCAAAGATCGTACGGTGGTAACCGACGACGCGGGAAACAAAACCTTTACCTTCGTGCTTCATGACAATTTGGTTTGGAGCGACGGAACGCCCATCACCGCCAAGGATTATGTGGGCGGTATTCTGATGGAAGCATCGCCGGAGATGGCCGCACTGGAAGGATTTTCTTCCGCAGTGGGCGATGTTTATACCGGTTACAAAGAATATCACAATGGTACCACCAGAATGTTTCCTGGCGTACGTCTGGTGGCGGAAGATACGTTTTGCGTAACGGTTTCCGCCAGCACGCTGCCTTATTTTTACGATTATACCTACGCCGCCGTGCGGCCTGTTCCTTTGCACGTTCTGCTTCCTGACGCGGAAATAAAAGACGACGGAAAAGGCGCTTATTTTGCCCAGGGGTTCAGTCGGGAACGATTGAGGCAGGCCTTTTTAGGACAAAACGCGGATGGCTATCGTTATGTGCCAACCACAGTCTGCGGACCGTACCAATTTGCTTCCTACGACCCGGATACGGAATCCGTTATTCTGGTAGCAAACGAACGGTATTTGGGGAGCTACGACGGTGCAAAACCTCAAATCAAAACGCTGACCTGGAAAAAGGTTTCTTCCGAGACAATGTTTGCCGAACTGCAGGAAGGAACCGTGGATCTTCTGTTGGGAGTAGCCGGCAAAGATGCCGTTGAGGCCGGCCTGGCACTGACAGACCAGGGTAAAGCCGGTAATAACGTGTACCCCCGCAATGGGTACGGAAAGCTGGCTCTGGTATGCGACGACGGCCCGACGCAATTCCGGGAAGTGCGTCAGGCGTTGGCCTATTGTTTGAACCGGGAAGAAGTTCTTCAGCAATATGCCGGAGGATACGCTATCACGCTAAATGGGTATTATGGTGCGGCAGGACTGGAGTACCGGCAAAACCGAGAGAAGCTGGAGACGGAATTAAACGCCTACTCCCACGATTTTGACAAAGCCAAGGAATTGCTCATCGCCGGCGGCTGGACAAAAAACGAATCCGGCCAACCTTTTGTGGAGGGAACCGATACGGTCCGTTACAAAGAAATCATGGGAGAAGACGGGATCAAACAGCTGATGCGCCTCTCCATCAATTGGATGTCTTCCCGGAACAGCGCCGTTACGCCGATTCTGCGCGCGTTGCTGTTGGAAGGCGAGAACGGAGAAAAAATCAGGGAACTGGGTATGGAGATCCTGGAAAATTCCGTTAGCGTATCCGAACTGCAGAATTATTATTATCATAAAGATGGCTATACCAAACGCTATCAAATGTTCAGCGTGGGAGTTACCTTTCAAACCATCGATTATCCTCAATATTACTACAATCCTTTGTATATTGGTACCACCTACAATACCAATCGTTTGGAAGGAGAAGAAGGCCGGCAGCTTTACGAGTTGGCGAAGAGTATGGCCCAAACCGAACCGGGCCGATATGAGGAATATTGGGAAAAGTGGCTGGATTTTCAAAAATACTGGAACGAATTGCTGCCGGATATTCCGGTTTATTCCGAGAATTATTATGATTTCTACAATCCGCTTTTGAAAGATTACGCCGGGACCTCGGTTTGGGGGATACAGTACGCTATTCTGCGAGTCTCCCTTTCCGACTGACGGAACCCAACAAAACCGCGGGAGAATCCGACTTCTCCCGCGGTCAGCCAGGTCCCGGTACTGCTCAACAAGCTCTACTTGACGCCAAAGCTGTCTACTAGGGCGATCAATTCCTTTGCTGCCTTGTCCTCCCATACCGAGGTGGCGATCAGCAGTCCTTTCGTGGATATGTGTTTTAATAAAAATTCAACTTTCTCCGGCGGAACGCCCAAAAGGATCAGCCCTTTGTGGGCATGCTGAATCCGCTGGTACAGATCGAACCATTTCTCATCTGCCAAATCGCCTGATTCCGGCGTGGGAATCCACTGAATGGCATTCAGTTCCGGCAGGGATAACAGCATATCCAGATGAGGCAGCTCACCCTGTCCGTCCAGGTGGTAAATAGAGCGGGGCATGGACTCTGTTTGGAAACGCAGATCCGGCAAAACAAATTCTTCAAACATGGCCGGAGAAATCATAGCGGAAAAATCACATTGCAGCGTATAGTATGCTTGTTCGGAATAGGCCGGTATCCAAGAAGTCATGGCACCTTGCGTACGCAGCAGCCAGCCGGAAAGCTTTTCAAAATACTCCAGCCATAAAGGTTGGATTTGTTTTACATACTGTTTGACCTCTTCCGGATACTCGTACAAGTCCACCAGCAACTGCTGTGTTCCGCGTAACGAAGCCAAAATGTCAAATGTTCCGCCGATATCCGTGATGGAAGCCAGCAGCTTCCCTTCGCCCGCCTGCATCATTTTCCCAGTAAATTCCTCCACCAGACGGCACATGGTTCCCTCCCAGTGGATTCGGGGAACAGGAGGATGGCTCCAATCAGTAATGATCTGTTCGTTTTCAAACCATACCGTTCCATTGCTCCATTGATGCGTTCCCCCAATGCAAGAAGCAAAACAGCCTGGTCCGAAATTGATAAATACACCCGGGAACGCATCGGCATGGTAGATTGTATTGGCAACGTTATTGCATTCGCACTGTACCCGAAAATCGATGTCTTCCCATTGCTGCTGCAAAGAGGCAGGCGGCGGATTCGGCGTATACTGCGGATTGGGCGAAGTTAAGAACAGACAGCACCGTTCAAACGCTTCCCCGTCCCAAAAAGCGTTATAGCGTTTTTTTACATTAGCATCCAATGATATCATTCAAACACCTCATTTCGCATTTTTGTCACACCGGGACAAGCTGTTTGCCTGCCTCCGGAGCAAGATACAAATAAAAATTCCTACGTCGCCGCCTTCCGCATCCTTGCCGCAGCTTTGGTTCCAAAAAGCACGTCTGCCAATGTTCTGGGCGTTCCTTCCGAATCAAAGGGTCGCGCCATAGCAAGGAACGGCGCAAGGGAGAATACAAACTCCTTTCCTAACTGCGCCAGCAAGAATGTAGCATCAATTAAACAGCCCGTTTTCATCGTCGTCCGAATCACAGTCATGTTCCGCCCCCATGATCTCGCCCACGCGGATCCGGCGGGCGATCTTCATTTCCTCTACCTGCCGGTGGATCATTTCTTTCACCTCACGGGGATGTTTGATATTCTTCAAAATCAGTATCGGCGTGCTTTTGTCGGAAGATTGCAATTTCACCGTTCCTACGCCAAAAATACGCTGCCACAATGACAGCGACAGGCTGATATCACGGACGCGGTATAAAATGACCTCTTCCTGCTTGCGGCTGAAAAATCCCAGCTCCAAAAAAAGGCGGTCAGCACTCAGCGCATACCGGGTAAAGGATAACGGCATTCCCAAAAAACGCTTTCGATCTTTCCAAAGATAATCGATTTCTACTGCCATAGCGGAACTCCTCTATTCTATCTGATTTGTATCCAGTTTAGCAGATCGGAAACCAAAGTGCAACAACCGAATACAACGCGGTGATCCCCTGTCTTTTCCGCCAGGTGCAGGCTTCCGAAGAATCATTTTGACACGCATCCTGTCCTCCTGTATAATAAGTCTAATCATCTCTCATATAGGTAAATGGTTGGAATCGATTATGCTGGATGAAAGAAGGAAAGGACTTGGAGCATTTATGAAGAAACGTATTATTCTATGTATTCTGCTCGTCGTTTTGTGTTTGTCCAGCGTATCCTGCCACGCCCCCGCGGATCAGCCGTCCGATGGACTGCCGAAGCTGGACCCGGGTAATCCGGTCTCCCTGGAAATCTGGCATTACTATAATGGGCCGCAGAAGTCTGCGTTTGATCAATTGGTAACGGAATTCAACGAAACGATAGGCCTCGAAAAAGGAATCATCGTGGAAGCCTTCAGTCAAGGCAGCATTGCCTCTCTGATCAGCAACGTACTGGACGCGGCAAACAAAAAGGTGGGCGCAGGAGATGTGCCCGACATCTTTGCCGCATATCCCGACACGGCCTATGCGGTGGATAAACTGGGACTGGCGGCTAACCTGGATCCCTATTTTACAGAAGAAGAACTGGCGCAATATCGGCCGGAATTTATCGAAGAAGGCCGGTTCGACCAAAACCGCAGTCTAAAAATCTTCCCCATTGCCAAGTCGGTTGAGCTTCTTATGCTCAATCAGACGGATTGGGATCGGTTTGCCCAGGCCACCGGCGCCCAGCTTTCCTCGCTGAGCACTTGGGAAGGATTGGCGGAAACAGCGGAAGCCTATTACAATTGGACGGATAGCCTGACCCCGGAGCCAAACGATGGGAAAGCCTTTTTCGGCCGGGATGCCATGGCGAATTATTTTATTGTCGGAAGTCAGCAGCTGGGCGTCGAATTGTTTCACTATAACGGAGAAACGATGGTATTGAACGCCGATAAAAATGTCATTCACAAAATATGGAATAACTATTACCTTCCCTTTATCAAAGGGTATTATGCCGCTTATAGCCGGTTCCGGTCCGATGATGCTAAAACAGGCGACATCATCGCTCTGGTCGGTTCTTCAACGGGCGCTACCTACTTTCCGGAAAACGTTACGGTAACCGATCTGGAAAGTTATCCGATCGATTGTATGGTCCTGCCGGCTCCGATTTTTGAGGGAGGCGAACACTACGCCGTTCAGCAGGGCGCCGGCATGGTCGTCACCAAATCCGATGCGAAGAAGGAATATGCGGCGACCATCTTTTTGAAATGGTTTACCGACGCAGAGCGGAACATTGCCTTTTCGGTGAACTCCGGTTATCTTCCGGTGAAAAAGGACGCTTTGGATCAGGAACAGATCAATAAGATACTGGATGAAGCCGGCTCCGCCGAGAGCAGTTGTATCCGCCTAGCTTTCCATGCCGCGCTGCAGCAACTGGAGGATCATACCTTATACACCAGTAAGGCCTTTGACGGCGGTACGCAGGCCCGGGATATTCTGGATACCAGCCTGGAAAACAAAGCAAAAGCGGACCGGGAAGCCGTGCTGGCCAGTATGGCGGAAGGCACGTCATGGGACGAAGCGGTAGCCCAATATGCCACAGAAGAAAATTTTGAACAATGGTACGCGCAGCTTATCGCCGCTCTTGAGAAGATCGTTCAATAACAAAATCAGGCAGGCATTTGCTTATGAAACGGAAAGAAAAACAGCATTCCATCACTAGTAGGATCTTGGTAATGCTCACGGCCGTCTTGATACTGCAGTCGTGTATTTTTGCTTGCTTTATTTTCTTTGGCGGTACCGTGGATCGGCTCAATCAAAATGCCTTGGATATTCTAAACCAGCAGGTGATCAACCGCAAAAATTATCTGGAAAATGAAATGATTCAGCGCTGGTCCAATTTGGCGGAGAGTCAGGAAACCATACAACAAGTTATAAAGGAATATTTGGATCAGAACGCGATGACGGCTGCCGATCTGACGGTCAGCAGCGACGACACGGTCCAGCTGCTTCTGAAATTGTCCGATCCGCTGCTCTATTTGCTCCGAAAGAACGCGGTAACAGGCGTGTTTTTAATATTCGACGGACAGGGCACCCAGGCTATCCCGGCAGAAAGCGCGGCGGAGAAAAAAGCCGGTCTCTATCTGCGCGATATGGATCCCTCTTCTACTTCCGCCGATAATTCGGATATTCTGCTGGAACGCGGCTCCGCGCTGCTCAGCAGGAAAATGAACATCGCCATGAACAGCAGCTGGGCGCCGATTTTTACCATGAAAGAATCGGATGATTATTATTTCAAGCCTTTGTTTGCCGCCCGGCAATACCCCGATATCGGCGCGCAGGATCTGGGGCACTGGAGCAGAACGTTCTATCTTGGCGACAACGCAGACGACGAGGTACTGACCTATTCTCAGCCTCTCCTGGATGAAAACAATCAGGTATATGGCGTACTGGGCGTGGAAATCACCGTAGACTATCTGCGCAAGCTGCTGCCCTACGATGAGTTGAGCCAGGGAAAATCCGCTGCGTACCTATTGGCTATGCCGCCGGCAGAAAAAAAGGAAACGATCGAATTTTATGGGGCGCTATCCAGCGGCCCTATCGTAAAACGAATTTTTGGGGATACCCGTATTTTTCCTTTTGATTCGGAAGCCATCCACAATTCGATCTATCCGGCGAAAACGGATCCGGAACGAACCAAACAGACAATGTATGGCAGCATCCAATATTTGAATCTGTACAACAGCAACACCCCTTTTGAACAGGAACGCTGGGCGCTGATCGGACTGGTCGAAAAAGATAGTGTTTTTTCCTTCTCGCAGAAAATGCTGCTGAACATGCTGACGTTTCTTTCGGTCGCCTTGATTCTCGGAGCGTTTTGCACCTTCTGGATCGGCTATTTTATTGCCAAACCCTTCCGTGTGCTTGCCAGAAAAGTCCGGCAGCTGGATCCCACCAGCCCGATCAAATTGGACAAGATCAATGTAACGGAGATTGACGAGTTGTCTTCCTCCATTGAATTGCTAAGCCAGGATGTAGCGGACGCCGCATCCCGTTTGTCTCAGATTATTGAGTTGGCGGATGTCTCATTGGGCGCCTTTGAACTAAATCAAGCCACGCCATATGCTTATTTTACCAAGGATTTCTTCTCCATTCTGGGCTGGCCGGAGCAGCGGGAAAAACTTTCGAAGGAAGAATTTGTCACAAAGATAAAAGAACTGGAGCAATACAAAGAGGAATCTCTTCCGGACGAGCAGACCACCCTTTACAGAATTCCCGATCAGCAGGGCAACGACCGTTGGCTGCGGCTGAAAATGATCTGGACGGAAAGCTCCAGTCTGGGCGTGGTCGTGGACATTTCCGAAGAAATCCGAGAGAAAAAGAAAATCGAGTACGAGAGGGATTACGATCTTTTGACCAACCTGCTGAACCGCCGGGCCTTCCAGACAAAAACCGGCCAGCTGGAGAAGACGCCGGAGAAACTGAAGATTGGCGCGCTGATTATGATGGATTTGGACAATTTAAAATACATCAACGATACCTACGGACACGATTATGGAGACGAATACATCCGCTGCACGGCTGATGTTCTCCGGGAATGCGCCGCTTATAACGCGTTGGTGGCCAGGATGTCAGGCGATGAATTCTATTTGTTCTTCTACGGATACGAAGACCAGAAAACGTTGGAGAACGTGATTCAGCAAATGCGGGAGAAAATGGCGGCGACCTCTCTGCCGCTGCCGGATGGCGGGACATTCCGGCTGCGGGCTTCCGCCGGCGTGGCCTGGTATCCAAAAGACAGTACGTCTATTTCCGAGTTGATTCGTTTTGCAGATTTCGCTATGTACGAAGTGAAAAACGCCATCAAGGGAGGCTTGCGGAATTTCGATATTGGGAGCTACCGGCGGGATGCGTTTTTGCTGCACAGCCGGGAAGAATTGAACCATTTGATCGACGAAAAGCTAGTAGATTACGTATTTCAGCCCATCGTCTCCTGCTCTACCGGTGAGATCATCGGTCATGAGGCGCTGATGCGTCCCCACTCCAAAACATTGTCCAACCCGCTCGATGTGCTTCGTATCGCCCGCTCTCAATTCAAGCTGTATCAGATTGAAAAGCTTACCTGGTTTCAGGCGCCCAAGGTCTATTTCTCCTTACCCAACTGTCCCAAAACAGGATTGGTTTTCATCAATTCCATTGCCAGTCAAGCCTTGACTCGAGAAGACTGCGCGGAATTCGACAGACAATTTGGCGCGTATTTGGACCGGATCGTCGTGGAACTCACGGAAGGGGAAGAACGGAATAAAGAAGCCACGCAGTACAAGCTGGAACGGCGTGAGCAAAAACAGATTCGTTTGGCATTGGACGACTTTGGCACCGGATACAGCAGCGATTCCGTCCTGCTTGACCTGAACCCCGACTTCGTCAAAATCGATATGAGCATTATCCGGCAGATCGACCAGGATAAAAGCCGCCAGGCCCTTTTTCGGAATGTGGCAAACTTCTGTCATGCCAAAAACATACAGGTCATCGCGGAAGGCGTAGAAACCAAAGAAGAGCTTCGCACGCTAGTAGCATTGGGCGCAGACCATCTGCAAGGCTATTTTTTAGGAAAACCGGAGCCTTCCTTTCTGCCTCTTTCGCCGGAGGTGCTGGAAGCAATCCGGGACGCCTGGACGGATCGCTAATCCTCCTCTCCATCTGCTCCATCCTCATCCTCTTTCGAGTGATAATCCAGGAGGCCCGCACTCCAGCGGGATACTCCGGCGGACAATCGTTCCATACGGTTTTGGATGCGCTCGTTTTTCAGGAAGCAGGCTGTGATCATGGCAGTAACCGGTATCACAAGGATGCAGATCAGGCCGCTTAACGTAATGCGAATCAATTCCTGGCAGAAAATACTGGAATTGATGACGCGGGAGAAGGAATATTGTAATACCAGGAAACGCACCAGCAGAGTGGTAAAACTCCCAAAATACGCAAAAAACAAGGTGTTGGTGGTGGTACCGATGATATCTTGTCCCACGCGCATGCCCGATTGGGCCAGATGGCGCCTGCTCAGCTGCGGGTTGTTCCGAAGCACCTCGTTCTGGCAAGACGATATGGAAATGGAGGTATCCACCGCCGCGCCAATCAAACCAACCAAAATCACGGCTACCGCCACTCCGGCCATATCGATGCTGATATTAAACGAGTACCCGGCGATTTCAACGAATTCCTCGTAGGCAAAACCTTGTATTTTGGCAGCGCTGCCAATCATCCAAACCGGTATGCCGATCACCGACACCGATACGACAACCGCTAAAAAGGAAGATAGTGTCTTGGTGTTGATTCCATTATTAAAAAACAACGTAATCAGGCTAATTAAGAAACACCCAAGAAGCGCAACCAACACCGGATCGCCTCCCATCAGCATCCCCTCCGCAATAGCGCCCAGAATCAAAAAATTAAACAGCAGAGAGGCATAAGACCGGATTCCCCGAACGCCTCCTACCACTACCATCAACAAAAACAAAATGACCGCCAAAATCACGATGCACATTCGTTTCGCCTCCCCATTAAGATAGCTTGGGACAAGAAAACACCAAGAGGAATGGTCCCCACAATGCCAATGGCTCCCGTTAAAAAGCGCACCATCTCCAGTCCGGCAAAATTATGAATGTATTGCGCAAAGCTGACCCCATTGCGCATCATGAGAAGAAGAATCGGAATACAGCCGCAAAGATAAGTAAACAGCAGCACGTTTACCATGGTTCCCATGATGTCCTTGCCGATGTTCCTGCCGGACTGAAACAAAGCTTCTCGGGAAATGTCCGGGTTGTGGGATAGCAGCTCTGCCACGGAGGAAGAAATGGTAACGGATATGTCCATAATTGCCCCCAACCCGCTGATCATGAGCTGTGTCAAGAAAAGTCTTTCGTATTCATACTCATTTACGACAAAGGGCAGCGTCTCCATCATGATTCCGTCATATCTTGTGACCTTCAGCACGACAATAGCAATCAGCATCTGAGCAACCGTACCAGCCATGGTGCAGACAATAGCCGCTACTGTTTTTCTCTGACAGCCGCTGATGATCAGCAATGAGACAGAAGAAAAAAACAGCAGGCAGATAACGCAGACCCAGAACATCGGCAGTCCTGTTACATAGCCAAATAACATCAAAATATAAAAAACAATGTTGATGACAACACCGAGAAACGAAAGAAGTCCTTTTTTTCGAGAGATAAAGTAAAGTGCGGCCAGAAAGACGCTAAAAAGCAAAACCAAGTACCCATCCCGTTTCAACGATTGGATTTGAAGCAACTCTCCTCCTTCCGGAGTTCTTTGCCGCGCTACCAAAACTCGGTCGCCCTGCTGATACCGTACATCATACACGCCGGATTGAGAATAGTCGTTCTCCAGAGAAACGGTGGTTCCTTTTTCCCTGCCATTCTCCAATACCGCGGTAATGTTTTGGTGGAAATATTGCTCTTCCTTGTCTTCCGGACCATATTCCATATGACTGGCTTCTTCTCGTATTTGAACAATGCGGGCAATCTCCGTTCGATACAAAAAAGAATTATGGAAGGTAAAAATGGAAAGTCCGGTAAGCAAGAGCACCAGCAGAATACCGCCGGTGCAATATGCCTTGTTTTTCTCATAATACCGTTTTATCTTTTGCAGCAACTCTGGTCATCTCGTTTCCTGTCATACGGGACTCCGTCCCTTACGTTGTCCAATCACTCTACCTGTTTCCGCCATATTTGTCAACTAGCAGCGGCAGCGGAAGACAGGAAAGAAAAAATAACAACGGCTTGGCAGCATGGATTTTTCCCCCTATTCCGTCTGCTCTGATATCGGGTACCGGAAAGGATATCCGCCTATTTTTCCATGCCGCAGATATCTTGGTAGTCCAAATAGACCCCCGTTTTCAAGTCGATACAACGAACATCCTGATAAACCGAGTTGGAACCGGAAGAGAAATAGTCTGCGTAGATCAGCGCAACCGCATGAAGAGCTCGGTTCCGTTTCAAAATAACAATCTGTTTCCGGCAGTCGATTATTTTATCAAACAATACGCCGTCCCGCCAGATTGGTCCGCTTGGCCGCCCGGTTGCGCTGTCTTCGGGTAAAACAAACTCCTTCGCCTCTTCTAACGTAATGGGTTCCGGTGACCTTCTCACCGAACCATCGGACAAAACATCCACATAATCGTTGGTATAATACCCTTGTATCGTTTTTATGTAGCGGGTGCCTCCCTCTGCCAAAGGGAGGCAGACAGAATACTGCAGCCGGTCAAGCCACGCGCCGCCCCGATGTGAGGAACCGGCCCAAAAAGAATTCTGCTTGGAAATCGAAGTCTCCGCCGAATACAGCCGCGCAGAGCCGTCTCCAAAGATGCGGTACTGTTTCACAGGATCCCAGGGCCAAAGAATGCGATCTGCGGCGGATCGGGCAGCTTCCGCCACCGTTTTTCCCTGATGGAGGCCAGAAAAAAAATGGTCGGTATACATCCGGGAAGACCCAGCAGGAAGAGAACCAACCCAGCCAATTGCTGCTTTCGCCCCTTTTCGAACGGATTGTTCCGCTATAGAACAGCCGGTGGCAGGATCCGCAGAATGACAAGCGGCCCATACCGCGACGGTTGTATTTGACATATCCCCGATCTCATGGCCAAAAAACGGCTGTAACCCCTGGAAGTATACGCATCCGCCTTTTGAGGAACCATGGCCTGAAAAAAAGAAAATCTCACTGTTCAGGCGGGTCTCCCCCCAATCGTTTTCCCAGAGCAGATGTTCTTTGGTACGGCCGGTCCAGGATCGTACATCATACCCCAAGGACAACAAGTGGTATGCCGGCAGAACCGCGTCTTGTGTGGTATCGATATCTGCCCCCCCATAACGGAACGTATAAAACTGCGCTTTCTGAGTTCGAACCCGTATGGCATAGTCGCCGCTCCCTCCGGCAAAATAGTGGCGTATTTTCACAACAATCTGCTGTCCAGCCTTACAGGCAAGACGAAACAAGCAATTGCCTCCCTGCCCGGAATCGTCATCCACGTGTGCAACCCTTCCTTCCAGAAGGACCGTACCATACGTATCCGTATTGCCAAACGTTTCTATGACATACCATCCGTCCGCCGGCACATCCCATAAAAACACATCCGTTTTACCGGGCAGCAGACTGGATTCGCAAACAGAATGAAGCTTTAGAGGCGTGATCCGCTCCAAAAACCATTCATCATTTGCCGTACCGTTGTAGGTATATTGGATTATTTTGGCTCCTGGGGAACGGGAGGCACACCATACCGTCAATACTTTGGTATCCAAAGAGCACCCGGAAGCAATCCGGAAGCTTCCATTTTCATTTTGCAAAAGACTCCATCGCTGAGCGGTGGTGCCGTTGTCACGATAACATTGAACGTCTGCATCATTGCGCCGGCTGGCGCCGCGCACATCCAGAGCCAGAGAGAGAGCCGCAGCCGGTACTATCTTATAGCGGCCATCCATCTGATACGTGATTTGAAATTGCTGCCGGCAGTCTCCTGAGAAAGGCTGCTGCCATACTTGATTCGTCTCCGGACCGATGCTCAGGTATTGCCCGCTAAGGCGATTTCTCAAATAATACAACCCCTCTTCCACAACGGGATGATGAGTGATCGGCTCCAACCGCCAAAGCTGCTGCGGAGAATCGTCGAACACCGAAAGAAAAACATTTCCCGGCGAGGACGGCAAAATACCGTTGGACCTCCCGTCGGCTTTGCCGTACGCAGTCACTGCCAGGGTGGGATTGGCAGCCGGTACAAGCTTGTACCGGCCCTGTGTTACCTCTACAATAAGCCATTCCTGCGCCGCCGGATCCACCGGCCGATATAATTGAATATTACAGCCAGGCAGAACCGCTCCGTCCGATTTGACGACATCCAGAACACGGTTGTTCCCGCTGGAACTGCACATAGCTCGAATTCGGTATTGGCCGTCCGGCCCGGAAGATTCCAGACGGAAATTCTGTTCCAAGGTTCCATCTTGCTGATATTGGTAAACATTGGTCTTATCCGCATCCAGGCCATTACAGACATTCAGATATTTTCCACTGCCCACATTACAAAACCGGTACATTCCTCCATTCTGTAACGCTTCGTTCGAAGTAGGCGCTTGACCGGCCCATACGTTGCCGCTCACTGCAAAACACAAGAAAAAACAGCAGCAAAAAATTTGGAAATACTTACGGATCATTTTTCTCCCCCTCCTCTTTCTGTTTTACTTTTTTTACCATTTATGGGATTATATATTATTTTTCTGTTCCTGTCAAAAAATAGGGAAGGAGAACTTTTTCTATTTCCCGGGAAAATACCTTGCACTTTCTCCTTTTTCCAACTATTATAGTCATACGCGTGCGGCAAATCGTACGAAAACAGAAATCAGGATGTGAGAAGAATGGACAAACGGCTGCAGGAGGCATTGGAAGAAAAACAGGGCAGTTATATTTTCCCTTTTTTTTGGCAGCATGGCGAGGGCCATGACGTGTTATTGGCGGAACTACAGGCCATCGCGCAAAGCGGAATTCAGGAATTTTGTGTAGAAAGCAGGGTACATGAGGAGTTCTGCCAGGAAAAATGGTGGGATGACTTTGGTTTTCTCTTGAAAGAAGCCAGGAAACGGGATATGAAAGTTTGGCTGCTGGATGACAAACGATTTCCTACCGGATATGCCAACGGCATTCTGGAACGAGAGGAATATGCGCCTTTACGAAAAAAGGCTGTCCGGATTGCCGCGATGGATGTGGCCGGTCCACTGCAGGAGGCCGCTGTCCTCGCCAACCGGTTCGATCCAGAGACCGAAAAACTGCTGGCGGTATCGGCCTACCGGCGAACGCCGGACGGAATGGCCTGCGAAGGCACGCCGCTGGATCTTACTGAGCAAATCCAGGATGGCCTCCTGTTTTTATCCCTTCCCGACGGCGTGTGGCGGATTTTTTTCGTCATACAAACCAACCAGGGGCCGGAGCACTATCGATATTACATCGATATGCTCAATCCGGAATCCACCCGTCTGCAAATTGAAGCGGTTTACCAGCCTCATTACGATCATTTTGCGGAATACTTCGGCACTACTTTCGTTGGCTTTTTCTCGGATGAGCCTTGCTTTGGAAACGCTATGGGTTCTTATGAAGCAACCCTGGGCAAACCGAATCAGTGCCTGCCCTGGCGGGAAGACCTCCTGAAGAGCATGGCAGAAAAGCTGCGCCTTACAGAACGTGCCGCCTGGCTGCTGCTGCCCGGCTTGTGGTTCGATTTAGGGGAAGTCACGGCCAAAATCCGCTATGCCTATATGGATCTTATAACCAAGTTATACCGGGATAATTTTTCTTGTTTGCTGGGAGACTGGTGCAGGGCGCACCAGGTTCTCTACGTAGGACACGTGATCGAAGATATGAACTCTCACATGCGTCTGGGCCAAAGCGCCGGTCATTTTTTCCGCTCCTTGGATGGCCAGGATATGGCAGGAATCGACATCGTGTTGAATCAATACATTCCAGGCATTCTGGAAATGCCTCATATGGCACCGATTTACGGCAATCGCGCCGACCCGGAATTCTTTTCCTACGCACTGCCCAAGCTAGCCGCCTCTCATGCGGCGTTGCAGCCTTTGAAAAAAGGACGCGCCATGTGCGAAATTTTCGGCGCGTTCGGCTGGGCGGAAGGACTTCCCATGATGAAGGAATTGGCGGATTATATGCTCTGCGCTGGAATCAATTATTTTGTCCCTCATGCCTTTACCCCCAAATATCCGGATGAAGACTGTCCTCCCTATTTTTACTATCGGGGTCATAACCCACAGTACGCGCTATTTCCTCTGCTCATGCGTTATCTGCAGCGTATGTGCCATGTGTTGTCAGGCGGTGACCACATTGCCTGCGCCGCTATCTACTACAATGCCGAGGCGGAGTGGTGCGGCGGAGAACGACAGCTGTTTCAGGAAATAGCCAAGCGCCTTACCCAGGCGCAATTGGACTTTGATTTTGTTCCGTTTGACTCTTTGAAATCCTGTACTCCGGCAAAATACCGTGCGCTGATCGTGCCGGACAGTGAAATTTTACCGCAGGAGGTCCTATCGGCATTTCAGCAAATTGCCGGTTCGGGCCTGCCGGTCCTGTTCTGTGACCATTATCCGCGCCGCTCCGAGCAGGAACAGGACATCGCCGTTTTTCTACAGGAAACTGTCTGCGTTTCTTCGGATAAGCTAGTGTCTTATTTGCGTGAACTGGGCGCCGCGGATTTGGCAGTACAGCCTGCCGCCGGATCGGAAAACGCGGTTCGTTACCTGCGTTACCTGCATCAGGAAAGAGATGGCTGCCACATTTATTTCTTCTATAATGAAAGCACGGCAGATTGCATCAATGCGATTGTCAAGGTTCAGCAAAACGGCAATTATCTGCGGTATGATGCGATGACAAATAAGATTACGGAACAGGCTTCCGGCAATCAGATTCCATTGTCCTTGGAACCGCGCAATGGCGCCCTTATTTTCTATACCGATCTGCCTGAGGAAAAACGGCAATCGTATCTCGCCGCAAATCCGCCAAGCTCTCTGGGAAACGGGAGAAAGCTGGAACTGCGGGCAGCGGTTTTTACAAAAGAAAACCAGGAGGACGAATATGTTTTATACCGGCAGGATGTCCCGTTGGGGAACCTCGCCCGGGAACTGCCCCGGTTTTGCGGTTTTCTCCGTTATCAAACCACGTTCGATGTGGCCGATCCGGAAACTTTCCAATGGCTGGATCTGGGAATCGTAGGGGAGACCGCTCAGGTTTGGCTGAACGGATGCTCAGCAGGCGCCGTACTGCACGCACCATTCCGTTTTTTCATAAACGGCTTGTTGAAGCCCGGTAAAAATGAAATGATAGTGGAGTGTATCACCAACCCTGCTTACCGGGAGAGGGATCCGCTGTCCAGTTATCTGCACCTGCCGCCCTCCGGTTTGCTTGGTCCGGTTAATTTGTACTGAATACTCTGTTTTGCATGGAATAGGAATGCTCTTCCCTCCCGCCCTGCAAAACTCTTGGGGGAAAACGATAACATGATTTATACAATTACCTGTAACCCGTCTTTGGATTATATTCTGCGTGTCCCGTCTTTCCAGCCCGGAACCTTGAATCGGACGGAGTATGAGGAACTATTGGAGGGCGGAAAGGGAATTAATGTTTCTATTGTTTTGCATAATTTGGGAGTAGACAACATCGCATGGGGATTTTTGGCCGGCTTCACCGGTCAGCAGATTGAATGCAAATTGAAAGAACGGGGGTGCCGGACAGACTTTATTTTTCTTTCAAAGGGGCTGTCCCGTATCAATCTAAAACTTCAGATAAACGGACAGGAAGATACCGAGATCAATGGCGGAGGGCCGGAAATCAGCTCACAAGACCTGGGAACGCTGCTGCAAAAATTGGAAAGTCTGCGGCCAGGAGACATTTTGGTTCTGGCCGGCAGCCTGCCGTCCTCTCTGCCCAAGGACACGTATGATAACATATTAGCGAGAACGCAAAACAAATCGATTGTTACAATCGTGGATGCTGCTCAAGACGTCCTGCGCGGCGCTCTCGCCTACCACCCGTTCCTCATCAAACCCAATAAGCGAGAATTGGAAGAGCTGTTTGGCACGGCCATTTCCGGCAGACGGCAGATCGTCTCCTGCGCCAGGCAGCTTCAAGTATGGGGCGCCAGAAACATTCTGGTTTCTTTAGGAAGAGAAGGCGCCTTGTTTTTCTCAGAACAAGGCGACATATGGGATCAAAAAGCGCCGGAGGGAAGCGTTGTCCAGCCATCCGGCGCAGGAGACTCCATGGTGGCCGGCTTTCTGGCAGGATTGTTACGGAACGGCTGTACCCGTGATACCCTCCGCCTAAGCGTCGCAGCCGGAAGCGCCAGCGCATTTTCCACGCAGCTGGCAACGAAAGAGGAAACAGAACGCCTGTATCAGAAAATGGCTCCCGGACTCTCTTCCGCTCTCACAGATGAATCTTCTTTTTAAACGCCTCTTTGATTT
>PPYF01241691.1_pt1 | contig 65187 bp, 56 predicted proteins | sample 1559871 | NCBI WGS metagenome assembly PPYF01 (sample SAMN08240021, study PRJNA423297) | Human gut metagenome, whole genome shotgun sequencing project. | reverse complement strand
GGTAAAAACGGTGCCAATACTACCGGCATTGGAGTAATTGTTCCAATAAACACAAAATTAATTGTAACAAACAAAAAACCACCTATTCCCTCAATAACATAATTACTCTTTCTGTTCATTACAAAAGAAACAAATGGGAGTACAGCGAAGCACATCATACAACATATCAATAAGTTCATTCCAAAATCCGAAGCAATTCCGGATATATTCCCAGCTAACATTCCAATCCCAAATGCCACTATCATAGAGACCGTTGAATAGCATACCGCAAACAAAACTAAAGTTATTAATTTTGCTAAAACTATTTTTCGTGCCGAAATCGGAATCAAATACATATTTTTTAGCGTATCATTTTCTGTTTCCTCCCCTAAAATAATCATTGAAAAAAAGATCAATGCCAATGGCAACATAAAACCATCTCCAAGCATCACTAACATAGCAAAAATATTTTTCATATTATATGAGTTTACGATTACCAATACTGCTATAGGAATCGGGAACAAAACTGCAGTGCCTAAAACAAAAAGGAAATTTCTTTTTCTTTTAAGCTTTTGTATTTCACAAACCATAAGATCAACCAATCGCTCCACCTCCTGTAATTTTCTTAAAGTAATCTTCCAAAGAATCATTGCACTGACTAAACGCGAATACGTTAATACCCTGTTCTAATAAAACTCTGTTAATATGCGCCATATCCAAATCCATATTATAAATGCGAACCTCATTATCACACGGAATCTGATAATATACATCAGGATACTTCTCGTCCAGAATATGAGCAACTTTTTCAACCGGAGTTGCCTTAATCAATAGATACTTTTCATTTTTCCTCTGCAGTTCTGTTAAGCTACTTTCTTCGAGAAGCTTTCCTTCATGGATAATCCCTACAGTATCTGCCAACAGCTCTATTTCAGATAAAATATGGCTTGACAGAACAATCGTTTTGCCTGATACTTCAGATAATTCTTTTAAGAAACGTCTCATTTCTGAAATACCAATCGGATCGAGACCATTAATTGGCTCGTCAAGAATCAACAATTCCGGTGAATGCATAAGAGAAGCCGCAATTCCTAAACGTTGCTTCATTCCAATAGAAAATTCAGAATATATTTTTTTATCGTTTCGCGGCAGCCCTACCACTTCCAAGCTGTCGCCTACAGCATTTTTTTTAACAACTCCACGTAATCTTGCTAAAATATTTAAATTTTCATAAGCTGTAAGATTCGGATAAAATCCCGGTGTTTCAATTAGCGCTCCTATTCTGCTTAACAGTTCCTTTTCATTCCCTTTCATCTGTTTCCCAAAAACGGATATACTCCCGCTATCCATATCCGTAAGACCGACAATCATTTTCATAATTGTTGTCTTCCCAGCTCCATTTCTTCCCAAAAGCCCATAAATTTCGCCTTTTCTCACATGTATATTTACTCTATCAACAACCACCGTATTCCCATAACTCTTGGTCATGTTACTTGATTCAATTACGTATTCCATCTTAGTCACCTCTCCTTTTGGACATATTATAGCATGCCTGATTTGGAACTTTCTTAAAAAAACCTTGTAAATTTATATTGGTAAAGACCGTCAACATGCCCGTCATACAAAAAACTGCCAGGCTAAAAAGCCCAGCAGTTCGTGTTTTTCTTAGATTATTCTTCCTTCTTGATTGAATCTACTCATAAATCCCCAGTACATTCCAACCGCAAAATGAATTTTGCGCCCATCCTCTCTTCAGATTCTACATGGATTTCCCCTTTCAAAGCATCAACCAATTTCCGGGTAATCGCAAGTCCCAGACCGCTCCCTTTTTTGCTTCTGGAAACATCCCCTTTATACAATCTGTCAAAAATATGCTTTTGCTCTGTAGCAGAAATACCAATCCCGTTATCTTCAACACTCACCCGAATATTTTCCTTTTCTTTGTGAATACCTACTTTTATAATGGACGCTCCGCTATGTTCCAATACGTTTTGAATCAAATTATTCATGATTCTTTCAAAAGCTGTTTCATCAATAAACACATATGCTGTTTCAATATCATTCACAAATTCATATTCCATATGATATTGTTCAAATGTTTCAATCCAGTTTGCAAATATAATTTTGGTCAATTCCACTACTTCAATCTTTTTTAATAGAAATTGTTGTTCTTTTGAATTCAGTTTAAACCACTGAAAAAGATTATCGACATATTGCTTTAATAGATATGCTTTTCTTCTGGCTGTTTCTATGAATTCTCTTGATAATTCCTGATTTCCATCAAGATATATCATTGCATCTAAATAACCGATAATAGAAGTCAGCGGTGTGCGAATGTCATGTGAAAGACTCGTCATCAACGCTTTATTTTCCTTTTCTGCAATAGTTTTATCTGTTATTATCTGTTTACAATTTTCCAAAATTACATTAATTTTAAAACACAGCTCTGCCATACAGGAATTATTTTTTATAACTATACGTCTATCAATATTTCCTTCTATTACATTTTCCAGCACATTTTCTATCATCTTCACTTCTGCTTTAGTCCTAACTGTCCACCAATACATACATATAATAATTCCAAACTGCACAATAATTATCGCTAACATCTTTTCCCTCTAATCCTGCGCTCTGAAGCGGTATCCTACTCCTCTTATTGTTTCTATATACTCCTGCCGGTTAGCATCTTTTCCGATTTTTGTCCGAATTCTGCTGATAACTGCCATAATATTATCATCATCATAACAATAATCATCTCCCCACACATTTACGTATATCTGTTTTTTCGTATAGACCTTACCAGGAGAAGATGCCAGAAAAAATAAAACTCCAAATTCCTTTCCCGTTAAAAAGATTTCCTTCCCCTCACGTATTACACACTTCTTTTGCGAATCCAATGTAAAATATTTACAGACAAGAATGTCGCTTCTTTCGCCTCCGGTATTTAACACTGTATTTCGCCGAATCAACGAACCTACCCGCGCTATTAACTCCTTTATTTCAAAAGGCTTTGTCAAATAATCATCCGCGCCGATTTCCAGTCCTAACACCTTATCTTCAACAGAATCTTTTGCAGTCAGCATAATAACCGGAATATTATACTTTTTTCTTATTGTTCTTAAAGTATCCAAACCATTCATTCCCGGCAGCATGATATCCAGTATAACCAAACTAAAATGTTCGTTCTCCATTTTTTTCAGTCCACTCTGTCCATTGATTGCGGTTGTGATAAGATATTCTTCCTGCATACAGTATAATAACAAATTCAACACATCTTTATCATCATCTATTATCAGTATCTTCTTTTTCACTTTGTTCCTCCATAGATAAAACAATATACAAATAATATTTTAATGCTTTAGATCATTTATTTCCATATACAAGCACAATTCTTTTTTCTGCTTCTCATCCATTCCCTCATTGCGTTTTCACAACAAGAAAAATCACAATATGTACGTCTTACATTTTGTGTTTCTTTTTGATACTTATAAATTTTTTCCGCTTTTGTCAGTATTTTCTCCTTAATGGTTAAGCAGAAAGCATATTCCTTTTCAAATAAATCCTGATAACGTTCATCGCTCAACTCATCAAATACAATTCTTTTGTAAGCGTCATTCGGAACAGGTATCATTTTTTTGATATCCAAAACAGACAGCACATGCATTTTTTTATCTTTGGAATATTCTTTATATACATCACCCGAAATATTTACAGACTTATCTATCACTTCATATATTAAAAAATGTTCGTCACAACTATTTTTCCACTTCTTATGTTTTTCCTTTGCCGATGTTAAAGGAATAAAATATTTACATTCTGTCATGTCTATTATAATACCAACAAAAGGCTTTATCGCATTCCTGTAAGAAGCATTATAATATACTTCTGAATTCTTGCTGTTTAGATATTCCAAATAATCAGCATCAATGGTATAGAAACCAAAGTTTTCAAATTCCGCCATAATTCTCCTTAATCAAAAAGTGGAGAAGATTTCTCTCCTCCACTAAGCTTTAATGTTCCACCTTTAGGATATAGGTAGCGGGACACCTTCTTTAATGCTCCACCTTTGTTATGGGTAGTGGGACACCCTCTTTAACATTATCCCTTTTTCTAATTCTAATATACATTAATATATGCACGAAATCAATAACTTTTGTCAAAACATCACAGTTATGTAAACTGATTATTCGCACACCAAAATGTAGGAATATCATATAGGATTAATGTGTAAGTAGTATAGGAGTGACTCCTTATGCCACATAAAAAATCACTCCTGACTACTCCTGAAAACCGCTAAATACAGCTGTTTATTAGAATTTGCCTTCCTTAGCAGCCTCTTCTATAGCAACTGCTACAGATACAGTCATACCAACCATCGGGTTGTTACCTGCACCGATCAGACCCATCATCTCAACGTGAGCGGGTACGGAAGAAGAACCTGCGAACTGTGCATCGGAATGCATACGTCCCATTGTATCTGTCATACCATAGGAAGCAGGGCCTGCTGCCATGTTATCGGGATGCAGTGTACGGCCTGTGCCGCCGCCGGAAGCTACGGAGAAGTACTTCTTGCCCTTCTCTACGCACTCCTTCTTGTAAGTACCTGCAACGGGGTGCTGGAATCTTGTAGGGTTGGTGGAGTTACCGGTAATGGAAACGTCAACGCCCTCTTTCCACATGATAGCAACGCCTTCTGTTACGTCGTTAGCGCCGTAGCAGTTAACCTTTGCACGAAGACCTTCGGAGTAAGCCTTACGGAATACTTCCTTAACTTCGCCGGTAGCGTAATCCATCTCTGTCTCTACATATGTAAAGCCGTTGATTCTGGAGATGATCTGTGCAGCGTCTTTGCCCAGACCATTTAAGATAACGCGGAGAGGTTTCTGACGAACTTTGTTCGCCTTCTCTGCGATACCGATAGCGCCCTCAGCAGCTGCAAAAGACTCATGACCTGCCAGGAAGCAGAAGCAGTCTGTCTCTTCTTCCAGCAACATCTTGCCCAGGTTACCATGACCTAAGCCTACCTTACGCTGATCTGCAACAGAGCCGGGGATACAGAAAGCCTGAAGGCCTTCACCAATTGCTGCCGCAGCATCAGATGCTTTTCTGCAGTTTTTCTTGATTGCGATTGCAGCGCCTACAATGTAAGCCCAGCAAGCGTTCTCAAAACAGATGGGCTGGATTCCCTTTACCTGATGGTAAACATCCAGACCGGCATCTTTTGTAATTTTCTCAGCTTCTTCGATAGAAGCAATACCGTAGCTATTTAAAACAGCATTGATCTTGTCGATTCTTCTTTCATAAGATTCAAATAATGCCATGCTTCGTTACCTCCTCCTTTTTATTCCTGTCTGGGATCGATGATTCTTACAGCATCATCAACACGTCCGTACTGGCCGGAAGCTTTCTCATATGCTGTCTGAGCATCGTCGCCCTTCTTCATGAAGTCTGTCATCTTGCCGAAGTTTACAAACTTGTAGCCGATGATCTGATCATCTGCATCCAGAGCGATGCCGGTTACATAACCTTCAGCCATTTCAAGGTAACGGGGACCTTTCTTTAAGGTACCGTACATGGTACCGATCTGGCTTCTTAAGCCCTTGCCCAGATCCTCCAGACCTGCGCCGATCGGAAGTCCGTCCTCAGAGAATGCGGACTGAGTACGTCCGTAAACGATCTGTAAGAACAGCTCTCTCATAGCCGTATTGATCGCGTCACACACAAGGTCAGTATTTAACGCCTCAAGAAGAGTTCTGCCGGGCAGAATCTCAGCAGCCATAGCTGCAGAATGAGTCATACCGGAGCAGCCGAGTGTCTCGATCAGAGCCTCCTGAATAATACCTTCCTTAACGTTGAGGGTCAGCTTACATGCGCCCTGCTGAGGTGCACACCAGCCTACACCATGAGTCAGACCGGATATGTCCTTGATCTCTTTGGCTTTTACCCATTTTGCTTCTTCCGGGATGGGAGCACAGCCGTGGTTTACGCCCTGCGCTACCGGACACATCTGTTCAACTTCGTGTGAATAAATCATGTGTTATCTCCTTTCGTCTATGGATGAAAATTTCGTCAGCGGGCGCGCTAAAAAGGCGCAAAGCTTTCTTCTGCGAAAATACAGCGCTGATTACCGTGTTTGGTCCAGAAAACGCCCGCAAAAAAAGCACCAGCTGTACGCTGATGCTATTTTCTCACATTTTACGTCAAAAATCCAGTCTTTTTTACAAAATAACGCCTTATGACAAAATCATACGGTCATTTGCAAAGCTTCCCCCGCTTGCCTGTTCAAATTTTTCCAGCAAATCCGCTACGGAAAGCTTCTTTTTTTCTTCTCCAGACACATCATATATCACACGCCCTTCATACATCATGATAAGTCTGTTGCCGTGCGCTATCGCATCTTTCATATTGTGGGTTATCATCAGCGTTGTCAGGTGGTCCTGTGCGACAATGCGCTCCGTTGCTTCCAGTACCTTTTCCGCAGTTTTCGGGTCGAGCGCCGCCGTATGCTCATCCAGAAGGAGCAGCCGGGGCTTTTTCAATGTCGCCATCAAAAGCGTAAGCGCCTGACGCTGGCCACCGGAGAGCAGTCCGACTTTTGAAGTCATACGATTTTCCAGACCAAGCCCCAATTCTTCAAGCCGTCTCCTGTACACTTCCCGTTCCTTATTTGTAATGCCTATCTTCATCGTCCGCGCAGCGCCTCTGCGAGCTGCCAGCGCCAGATTTTCTTCTATCTGCATATCCGCAGCTGTTCCCGTCATAGGATCCTGAAAAACCCGTCCAAGGTATTTTGCCCGCCTATATTCCGGCAGTTTTGTCACATTCACATTTCCAATCTCTATAATTCCCTCATCCACAGGCCAGACGCCTGCCACCGCATTTAAAAGCGTGGATTTCCCGGCTCCGTTCCCTCCGATGACCGTCACAAAATCCCCGTCCTCCAGCTTCAGGGACAGACCGTTCAGCGCCGTTTTTTCATTTACGGTTCCCGCATTGAAGGTTTTACTGATAGATTTGATATCAAGCACGTCCTGCACCTCCCTTTTTTACCCGTTTTGCAAAATATTTTCTCTTTATATAAGGGACAGCAAGGAATACGACCACCACAAGAGCCGATAAAAGCTTTAAGTCGTTCGGCTTCATCCCCAGCCACAGAACCATCTGCATCACTACATAATAAATGATAGATCCCAGCCCTACAGTCAGCAGATAAAATGCAAAATTCCTGCTGAGCTTTCCAAATACCACTTCCCCGATAATGACTGCCGCCAGACCGATGACGATTGCACCGCGCCCCATATTGATATCTGCAAATCCGTTGTACTGCGCCAGAAGTGCGCCTGAAAATGCCACGATACCGTTGGATATCATAAGTCCGAGAATTTTTGTCTTATCCGTATTGATGCCCTGCGCCCGCGCCATGTTTTCATTGGAACCCGTCGCACGAATGGAACACCCAAGTTCCGTACCGAAAAACCAGTACAACACGCCTATCAGCACCGCGATGATGACAGCCGCGGCAAACAGTGTGTTCCGATAAAAGACAACGCCCTTTAAATGGCGCAGGGAAACAAGCAGGCGGTCATAATCGTTTCCCGGGACCGCCACATTCGCCTTATCTCCCATAATACGCAGATTGACCGAATACAGCCCCAGCTGCGTCAGTATCCCCGCCAGTATCGCAGGTATCCCGAGCGCTGTATGAATAACGCCGGTAACGAGTCCCGCCAGCATCCCCGCCAGAAAAGCGGCCGTCAGGGAAACTCCCGCCGAATATCCGTTGAGCAGCATCACCACACATACCGCTCCGCCTGTACACATTGAACCGTCTACCGTCAGGTCTGCCAGATTAAGAATCTTATAAGTAATATACACACCGATGGCTGTCACTCCCCAGACCAGCCCCTGCGCGCATGCTCCCGGCAGCGCATTAAAAAATACCATGATATCCAACTTCCGTTCCCTCCGTCATTTCGTCCTTTTTTCAGCCTATCGGCTCATAGCCTTCCGGAGGCGTTATCTGCAGCGCCTCACAGTTTGCGGCATTGTATTTCTTTGTTACATTCGGAGCTGTCTCTATCTTCATAGAGGCGATATCCGCGCCGTTCACCAGAATATCATACGCCATCTCACCCGCCTTGGCGCCGATATCATAGTAGCTGATAGACAGCGTTGCCACGCCGCAGCCCTTGCAGATGCCTTCTTCTCCGGCAACAACCGGAACCCCCGCAGGCTGACAGATATTCTGTATGATTTCTGCATTGGATGCAGCCGTATTATCTGTCGGCACATATATCACATCGCTCTCCGCTGCCGCGCTTGCAGCTATGGACGCCAGGTCGTTGGAATCTGCAAACGTATATTCCTTACATGTATAGCCCAGCCCTGTCAGAGCCTCCTGAATGACACCCGACTGATAAGAAGAATTGGGTTCTGCCGAACAGTATAAAATACCGACATTTTTCGCATCCGGGAACATCTCATTTAACAGCTTTGCCTGTTCATCCAGCGGTGCAAGGTCCGAAGTCCCCGAAATGTTTTTCCCGGTTGTTCCCGTCCATTCCTCCATCCCGAGTGCTGTCGCATAATCCGTGATGGAAGTACCCAGTATCGGAATATCCTCCGTTGCTGCCGCTGCCGCCTGTAAAGATGCAGTCGCGTTGGCAAGAATAAGATCCACATCCTCTGCCACGAACTGATTTGCTATTGTCGCACAGGTCGGCGAATCCCCTGAAGCATTCTGCACGTCAAAGGTCACGTTTCCTTCCCCGAGAAGCTCTGTCAGCTTATCCTGAAAGCCCTGCGTCGCCGCATCCAGCGCCTCATGCTGCACCAGCTGACAGATACCGATATTATATACCTCTCCTCCGTCTGCCGCCTGTTCGGCGCCGGCGTCCTGCTCTGCCTCTGCCGCAGTACTAGATGCTGCGGCATCCGACGCTGTGCCTGTCCCCGTATTCTCCGTACCGCAGCCTGCCAGAATTGCGGTCGTCATTGCCAACACCATTGCTATCGCCGCTATTTTTTTCATAATTAATTCTCCTCTTCCTTTTTTGCTTTAACGCGTGTATGCGTTAAAGCATTGAATCAATCATACACCCCAAAACCATCCCCGTCAAGCATGAATTTTTATACACAGACGGTATCCTCAGGATACAAAAGGCGCTGAGGATATCCGCCCCGACAGCACTGCCGAAAGTATGCAAAAACCGGCAGAAAAGCTTCTACTCTCCTGCCGGTCTTTGTATACACACACTTTTTTATACTTATACGTTCTTTTTCACGATATTATCCTGCGCCTTGAAAATATGGCCTTCCGGGACAAAGCCACGCACCCGCGACAACGGATATACGTTCGTATTCCTTCCGATGACCGTTCCCGGATTCAAAACGCTGTTGCAGCCTACTTCCACACAATCTCCCAGCATTGCGCCGAATTTTTTCAGTCCGGTGGAAATCCTGACTTCTCCGACCTTTACCTCGACCGGCGTTTTATCACTCTTGACATTGGAGGTTATCGCCCCTGCACCCATGTGGGCTTTGAACCCCAGAATACTGTCTCCCACATAGTTATAATGGGGAACCTGAACTCCATCAAATAAGATTACATTTTTCAGCTCTGTGGAATTGCCTACCACAGCCCCTTTTCCAATGATCGCACTCCCCCGCACGAAAGCACAATGCCGTATCTCCGCATCCTCATCAACGATACAGGGACCATTGATACAGGCTGTCGGCGCGACCTGCGCGCTCTTTGCGACCCAGATATCCGCTCCCCGCTTTTCAAAGCGGTCCTGCGGCAGACTGTTTCCGAGCGTTACGATAAACTCACGAAGACCTGCCAGCGCTTCCCAGGGATATTCAAACTGTTCCAGAAAAGGGGCCGCTATCGTCTTTTCAAGATGATACAGGCTGCTTATCTTCATTGCTTCCATAGTTCGTTTCCTCCTTTTTGGCACGGCTCTTTGGCTGTGTCTCCTTCTTTTTGTAAAAAGTAGCTGCCGCATCGAACTGGCGGTACAAAACCGCCTGATTATGCAGCTGTTTGACGATATTCGTGCGTCTCCGCACAAAATCGTCAAGCTTCCCCATATATTCCTCCGGCGTGATAGTTCCTTCCGCCACGCCCGTAAGCCCCTTTTCCCAGCTGGCGGTCAGCGCCGGATTTAAAAGCGGCCGTATCGAATCTGAAACGACGTCATAGATCATCTCTCCCATGAGCGTCGGCGTGATAGTCTGGGTCTTTTTATTCAGCGCCAGATATTCTATCGTTACAAGCTTTTTTAAAATCTCCGCCCGGGTCGCAGACGTCCCGATACCGCTCCCCTTTATCTGGGCGCGCAGTTCTTCATCTTCGATAAACTGCCCCGCATTTTCCATCGTCAATATCAATGTACCGGAATTATAGCGTTTCGGCGGAGACGTTTCGCCCTCTCTCACCGACAGTCCGGAAAGCGGGAGCTGCGCCCCTTTTTTCAGCTTTGCCAGCACCTGCAGGAACGCCTCGTCACACTGAGTCTCCTCCTCTTCACCGCCCTTTTTATCCTCTTCCTCTTTTTTCCCGGAAAAAGACGGACGGCTCACTGCCAGATATCCTTCCTGTGTCAGTACCTTAAAAGAGGCAAAAAAACGCTCTCCCTGAGGCAGCGATACGGATTTTGCCAGCGCCGTCAGCGCCACCTTCTGATAAACTGCGGGCGGATAAAAAATACTCAGAAACCGCCGCACGATCACCTCATATACCTTCGCCGCCCCGCCGGAAAGACTGCGGAGCGCGGACAGTCCCTGCCCTGTAGGAATGATGGCATAATGGTCGGTTATCTGCTTATCATTCACATACCGTGTCTTTGCGATATTTTTATAGGAGCCGCTTTCGAGTATCTGCACGGCAAATGCCGACGCCGGAGAAAAGCCCCTCAACCCTCCGATATTTTTATGTATCTCCTTTGCCACCGCCGTAGAGAGCACGCGAGCATCGGTTCTGGGGTAAGTCGTTAACTTTTTTTCATATAATTCCTGCGCGATCCTAAGTGTCTCATCCGGACTTATCTTAAACATCCGGGAGCAATCGTTTTGCAGCTCAGCCAGATTATAGAGCAGGGGCGGATTTTTCTGTTCCTTCTTTTTCTCGCATTTTTCCAGAAAAGCCCCCGAAAACTCCTGCCCCATCTTACCTTCCGGCAAGACGGCTCCCAGCTTTTCCATCAGCTCTTCCGCAGACTTTTTCTCCTTAAAGCCGTTTTCCTTATAAAGAAGGGGCGATGCAAAATATGCACTGCCTTCTGCCGCGCGCCACTCCCCTTCAAAAGCCCTTTCCTTTCCGTTTTCCACCGGAATCGAAAAGTTTCCCGTCACACGGTAAAAAGGCGTTTTTACAAAGGAGCGGATCTCCCTTTCCCGGTTGACCACCATGCCGAGTACGCATGTCATAACGCGGCCGACGGATATTACCGCCCGGTCGCGGCGCAGGTAATTTTTCACATTGCTACCGTATTTCAGCGTCAAAACCCGTGAAAAATTGATTCCCATCAGATAATCTTCTTTTGCGCGCAGATACGCCGCATCTGCCAGATGGTCGTATTCCGAAAGAGCCTTCGCCTCCCGGACGCCGCGCTGTATCTCTTCTTCCGTCTGGGAATCTATCCATACCCGGCGGCGGTCTTTGCCCGAAACGCCAGCTTCCTGTTCCACCAGACGATAGATATACTCTCCCTCCCGTCCGGAGTCGGTGCATACATAAATCGTATCCACGTCCGGACGGTTTAAAAGAGCGCATACAATATCAAACTGTTTTTTTACGCCGGGAATGACCTCATACCGAAAGGTTTCCGGGATAAACGGGAGCGTGTCCACAGACCATTTTTTATACTTGATATCATAAACCTCAGGATAACTCATCGTTACCAGATGCCCGACGCACCATGTCACAACAGCCTCCTCCGACTCAAGATATCCGTCCCTGCGGCTCATATCATATTTCAGTGCCTTTGCAAACTCCTGCGCTACACTCGGTTTTTCAGCAATGAATAACTTTTTTCCCATACACCTTTCCTTTTGAACAGTCCAGGAACTGCCTTACTTTTTGGCAATGTAGCCCTGCGCCTTTAAAAGCTCTGCGCACAAAATCGCCCCGCCGGCAGCGCCCCTGACGGTATTGTGGGACAGTCCCACAAATTTCCAGTCATAAACTGTATCCTCTCTTAAACGGCCCACAGAAATCCCCATACCGTTTTCAAAATCCACGTCTTTGGAAACCTGAGGACGGTCATCCTCCTCCAGATACTGGATAAACTGCTTCGGTGCATTGGGGAGCGCAAGCCTCTGGGGCTCGCCGGAGAAGTTCACGAGACGGTCGATAAGTTCCTGCTTCGTCACCTTTTTGCGGAACTTCACAAATACCGCCGCTGTGTGCCCGTTCAGCACCGGAACGCGGATACACTGACAGGTAATAACAGGAGCCTCCGCAGGCTTTATTACACCATCCTCCACCTTGCCCCAGATACGTAACGGCTCTTTTTCGCTCTTCTCCTCTTCGCCGCCGATATAGGGGATGATGTTGCCGTTCATTTCCGGCCAATCCGCAAAGGTTTTACCTGCCCCGGAAATTGCCTGGTATGTCGTAGCGACCACCTCGTAAGGCTCAAATTCCTTCCATGCGGTAAGTGCAGGAGCATAGCTCTGGATAGAGCAGTTGGGTTTTACTGCGATAAATCCCCTCGAAGTGCCAAGGCGCTTTTTCTGCGCTTCAATGACCTCTGTATGCTCAGCGTTTATCTCCGGCACTATCATCGGAACGTCCGGCGTCCAGCGATGTGCAGAGTTATTGGAAACGACAGGTGTCTCCGTCTTTGCATAGGCCTCTTCTATCTTTTTTATCTCATCCTTTGTCATGTCTACCGCGCTGAATACAAAGTCAACCTGAGAAGATACCTTCTCCACCTCGTTGACGTTCATCACCACGATATTTTTGACTGCCTCAGGCATCGGCTTGTCCATCTTCCATCTGCCGCCCACGGCTTCTTCATACGTCTTACCCGCAGAACGGGGACTTGCCGCAATCGTCGTCACCTCAAACCACGGATGACCCTCCAACAGCGAAATGAAACGCTGTCCCACCATACCTGTGCCGCCCAATACGCCGACTCTTAATTTTTCGCTCATCTTCTCATATCTCCTCTCTGATGTTGTCCAATGACCTGTCACATTTCTTCTATATATGCACGGTTTGCCGCAATGACCTTTTTCATAGACTCCTGCCCCGGAGCACCGATGGTCAGCCGCTTCTCAACGCAGGTTTTCAGGCTTACCGCCTCGTAGATATCCTCTTCAAAAACAGGGCTGATATTTTTTAATTCGTCAAGGGAACACTCCTCGATGCTCTTTTCCTTTTCGATACAATACAATACGAGCCGTCCGATTATCCCGTGGGCATCCCGGAAGGGCACACCTTTCACGACCAGGTAATCCGCAGCATCCGTCGCATTTGTAAATCCGTTCATGGCCGACTTCGCCATCACGTCTTTATGAAATCTCATCGTACGAACCATTCCCTCAAACAGCCTCAGGCAGCCGTTTGCAGTATCAATCGCATCAAATGCCGGCTCCTTATCTTCCTGCATATCCTTGTTATATGCAAGCGGAAGCCCCTTCATCGTCGTCAAAAGGCTCATCAGTGCACCGTAGACCCGTCCTGTCTTTCCCCGGACCAGCTCGGCAATATCAGGATTCTTTTTCTGCGGCATGATAGAAGACCCTGTGGAATAGGCGTCATCGATTTCCACAAAACGATACTCATTGCTGTTCCACAAAATAATTTCTTCCGAAAAACGACTCAGATGCATCATTACCATCGAAAGCGCCGACAGATATTCTATCACATAGTCCCGGTCTGAAACCGAATCCATGCTATTTAATGTCGGTCCTTCAAATCCCAACAGCTCTGCTGTATACTCCCGATCCAGCGGATATGTCGTTCCCGCCAGCGCCCCGCTTCCCAGCGGGCAGAAATTCATCCGTCTGTAAATATCCTTCATACGCTGCCGGTCACGCTTGAACATTTCAAAATACGCTCCCACATAATGCGCCAGCGTCGTCGGCTGTGCCTTCTGAAGATGGGTAAAGCCCGGCATATAGGTGTCCAGATTTTTCTCCATAACGGAAAGGAGCGTTTCCATCAATGCCCTTAGCAGTGCGTCCGTCTCCAATACCTCTTCCCGCACATACAGTCTCATATCCAGCGCCACCTGATCGTTGCGGCTCCTACCGGTATGCAGCTTTTTGCCCGCTTCGCCGATGCGCGCTATCAGATTTGCCTCCACAAAGCTGTGTACATCTTCATATTCTGCCGTGATCGGAAGCCTTCCCGCTTCAACGTCCTCCCGAATACCCGTAAGGCCTCCGATTATCTGCTCTTTTTCCTCTTCCGTCAAAATCTGCTGCTTTGCCAGCATCGTCACATGGGCGATGCTGCCTTCGATATCTTGCTGTAATAAGCGCCTGTCAAAAGAAATCGAGGCATTGAACCGATACACCAGCTCATCCGTTTCTTTTGTAAAGCGCCCGCCCCAAAGCTGCGCCATGAGCCTTCACTCCTCCTCATAAACGATGTGATGATTTCTCCATAGAAATATATGAATAAATACGATACTAGCACATTTTTCGCTTTATTGCAATAAAGTAAAGCATTTTTTTCAGAAGTCAGGCATCTGGACGGTCACAAATCCGTCCGCTCCCAGGCGTCACCTTCCCCGCCAGCGCGCATAATAATAACTATATATCAACAAAGAGAGGAACATTCCCAATGGAATCCGAAATTTTAAAAGTGGATGATCTTTCCTATTCTTATCATACCCTCACCGGGGAAACCGCAGCTCTCAGCCATATTTCCTTTTCCGTGCGGGAAGGGGAATTTCTTGCCATCGTCGGCCCGTCCGGCTGTGGAAAATCCACAATCCTGTCACTTATTGCCGGACTTTTGACACCATCCTCGGGCGGTATCACTTTTTATGGAAAAAACGGACAGAAACCCGGGATCGGATACATGCTCCAACACGACCACCTTTTCGAATGGCGGGATATCTGGAAAAATGTCACTCTTGGGCTGGAAATAAACCACCGTATGACTCCTGAGAATCTGGAACGCGTTCGCCGGATGCTCGATGATTACGGTCTGTCCGCTTTTATACACAAAAAACCAACCGAACTTTCCGGGGGTATGAAACAGCGCGCTGCTCTCATCCGTACAATGGCGTTGGAACCAGACATCCTGCTTCTGGATGAACCCTTTTCTGCACTGGATTATCAGACCCGCCTGACCGTCTCAGCCGACATCGCACACATCATCCGGCAAGCCGGCAAAACTGCTATCCTTATCACGCACGACCTTTCGGAGGCAATCAGCCTTGCAGACCGGGTTCTTGTTCTGTCACCGCGTCCCGCCCATGTGAAAGCGGAATTTCCAATTTCATTGACTCTTCCGGACAATTCTCTTCTTGCCGCCCGCAAGACTCCGGAATACGGCAATTACTTCAATCAGATTTGGGAGGAATTATCAGATGAAAGCAAATAAAAATGACTCCGCTGCCCAACAGGAATATGTGCGCGCCCATTTGAAGCACCACCGCTTTGTTCGCTGGACAAGAGCATTCCTGCTTATTTTATTTCTCGGAGGATGGGAAGCCTGTGCGGACAACGGGCTGATAGACAGTTTCTTTTTTTCCAGTCCCTCACGCGTTGCAGCATGCTTTATCTCAATGCTCCGCACCAAATCCCTCTTTTTGCATATCGGCGTCACATTGACCGAAACAGTCGTAAGCTTCCTTCTCATCGTACTCATCAGCCTTGCCGCCGCCACTCTTTTATGGTATTCCAAACGCCTTTCAGAAATCACCGAGCCTTATCTGGTCGTTCTGAACAGTCTTCCGAAATCTGCCCTTGCGCCGCTCCTTATCGTATGGCTCGGCACCGGCATCGATACCATCATCGTTGCAGGAATCTCTGTCGCTTTATTCGGTGCCATCATCAACCTTTACACCGGATTTTTACAGGTCGATCCCGAAAAACTGAAACTCATCCGCACGCTCGGCGGTTCCAGAAAAGATACCTTTTTTAAAGTGGTTCTGCCCGCCTCCATCCCGACCATCCTAAGCAGCATGAAAGTCAATATAGGCCTTGCTCTTGTGGGCGTTATCATAGGAGAATTTCTGGCAGCCAGACGCGGGCTTGGATATCTTATCATTTACAGCAGTCAGGTATTTCAGCTCGATGTTCTTATTACCTCTATCCTTATCTTATGCATTATCGCCATGGGACTGTATCAGGTCGTCCAATTCATTGAACACCGCTATAAAAAATGCCTGTAAGATATCTATTAATTTTGTGTAAAATACAGCTTCCTGTGTTGTTTTTCCATTTCCGCCGTGTTACGACCGCGATATAAGAACAATCTGACCAGATTCCATGCAAAGGAGGCTGAACACCTGTGAAATACCAAAAACTATCTGCTCTTGCGCTTTCCGGAGCCCTTATCTTTTCCATGAACCTGACCGCTGCCGCGGCTCCGGTCACGCCTGAGGCAAAGCAGACTGCCGGAAACAACGACATCGTTATCCTTCACCCTAACGACGTCCACTGCGCTATTCCCTCCATATAAAATAATTGACTACGGAGATACGCAGATAGCTTATATCGGGATCGATACCCAGGAAACCTTTACCAAATCCACTCCTGCTTATTTTCAGGATGAACACGGAAACTGCATCTACAACTTCTGTCAGGGCAATACCAAAAACCTTGGCGGTTCTGTCGGCAAAGAATATGCCGACCCTTACGGACAGGGACGAATTACCATTGTATCACAATCTACAGCAAATGCCGCATAATATTCATTTTCTCAAGGGAGCCGTGTCATATCTGCTCCCCTTTTTTTGCCTTTATAAAAACTTTATAAGTTTAGCTGGATTTTTATAAAAGTTTATTATATGATTAGAATTGTAGTTCCTTTTGGAACACTATTATTTTCTAACATACCAAGGAGGTAGCTATGGAAAAATTTTTCAAACTCAAGGAGAACGGGACTTCCGTTTCCACTGAGCTCATGGCTGGTCTGACGACATTCTTTGCGATGTCCTACATCATCATCGTCAATCCCAGCATCCTTTCTCAGTCCGGAATGGAATGGGGCGCCGTTTTTCTTGCAACTATCATCGCGTCCATTATCGGCACGCTGGTGATGGGTCTGGTCGCTAACGTTCCCTACGCACAGGCGCCCGGCATGGGACTGAACGCATTCTTCGTTTACACGGTATGCTTCGGTCTTGGATTCACATGGCAGCAGGCTCTGTCTATGGTATTTATTTGCGGTATTTTAAATATCGTCATCACCGTGACAAAGCTGCGCAAGTTTATCATCAGAGCCATTCCCAACAGTCTTCAGAATGCCATCGGCGGAGGCATCGGTATCTTCGTTGCCTATATCGGACTGTTAAATGTAGGAATCATCAATTTTGACGGCGGCGTTCCTGCCCTGTCCACCTTAAACCAGCCCAGATTCTGGGTGTTCCTCATCGGTCTTGCCCTGATAACTATTTTGCTCGTTAAAAATGTAAAGGGCGCTATCCTGATCGCGATCGTAGCGACTACCCTGATAGGCATTCCTTTCGGCGTGACAGCTCCTCAGGATACTACAAGCTTCACCGAAGCATGTCAGGCTCTGCCGACTACCTTTCTTGCCATCTTTAAAGAAGGCGGTATCACAAGCCTGTTTACAGATCCTGCAAAGCTGCCTCTCGTGCTGATAACAATTTTTGCCTTCAGCATTTCCGATACCTTTGATACGATTGGAACCTTTATCGGAACCGGCCGCCGCAGCGGTATCTTCAGCGAAGAGGACGAACGCCTGATGGACCAGAATTCCGGCTTTAAGTCCAGACTGGACAAAGCGCTGTTTGCTGATGCCACAGCCACCTCTATCGGCGCGCTGTTCGGAACATCTAATACAACGACATTTGTAGAAAGCGCATCCGGTATCGGTGCAGGCGGACGTACAGGTCTTACTTCCGTTGTTGTTGCAATATGCTTCGCGCTTTCCGCTTTCCTTGCAACATTTGTCAGCGCAGTTCCTTCTGCTGCTACAGCGCCCGCACTCGTTGCCGTCGGCGTGATGATGACCTCCTCTTTCAAAGAGATTGATTGGAATGACTTCAGCGAGGCCGTACCCGCTTTCTTTGCAGGTCTTTTTATGGCTCTCTGCTACAGCATTTCCTACGGTATTGCAGCAGGCTTTATCTTCTACTGCATCGTAAAAGTCTGCAAGGGCAAAGCAAAAGAAGTGCATCCGGTTCTTTGGGTCTGCACCGCATTGTTCGTATTAAACTTTGTTCTTCTGGCGATTCTGTAACGCTGTCCATCTGACAGTTTACAAAAAGGGGTTGACGCATCAGCGGCAACCCCTTTTATCATTCTTCCTCTTCCCGGATTTCTTCCGGAAGTATCAATCGTATCAGCTCTATCCGCTTCTCATCCATTTCCAGGACGATTATCTTCGCCCCTTCGTACTCAAAGGAATCTCCTTCAACCGGAATCCGTTTCAGCTGCTCCATGACCCAGCCGCCCACAGTCGATACCTCTGTATCCGGATTTGCATCCAAAAGCTCAAACAGCTTTTTCACGCTCGCCCTGCCGCTGATTTTGTATTCCCGTTCGGATATCTGTTCAATAGACTGAACGACCTCATCATGTTCGTCCCAGATTTCTCCTACAAGCTCTTCCAGAATATCCTCCAGAGTCACGATTCCAACAGTTCCTCCGAACTCATCCAGCACAACTGCAATATGAAGCTTTCTCTTCTTTAGCTCCTGCATCAGATCATCAATCTTCTGACTTTCCGTTACAAACACCACCGGACGTATTACACTGCGGATATTTTCTCCCGTACCATAAATCTGATTAAAGAAATCTTTGTGGTACAGTATTCCGACGATATGATCCAGCGATTCCTCATAAACGGGCAAACGTGAAAATCCCGTGTCCGCAAAAATCTGCGCGGCCTCATCCTGTGTACTGTCCACTGAAATTCCCTCCACATCAATACGTGGAGTAAGGATATCTCCAACTTCCAGATCATGGAAATTCAGCGCGCTGCGCAGGAGCGTTCCTTCATCACTGTCGATACTGCCCTCCTGCTGCGCCTCCTCCACGATAGTAACCAGCTCCTCCTGTGTTATCTTCTGATCACCAGATGTTTTAAACACGCGGGATAAAAGCTTTTTCCACTGACCGAACAGCCAGTTGACCGGAGTCAGCACCATGCACAGACCACTGATGACCGGAGCTGCAAAACGCGCAAATGCTTCCGGCGATTCTTTTGCGATACTCTTTGGTGAAATCTCGCCAAATATCAGCACTACCACTGTAGTAACAAGAGTAGACACACCCGCCCCCGCTTCTTCGCCCAGAAGCTTCACGAATAAAATCGTCGCCAGAGACGTGCATCCGATATTCACAATATTATTTCCTACCAGAATCGTTGAGAGCAGACTGTCATAATCTTCTGCCAGACGCAGCACCTGCTCTGCCCGCTTATCTCCTTTTTCCGCCTGATTTTTCAGACGCACCCGGTTTATAGAAGAAAATGCCGTTTCCGTTGCCGAAAAAAATCCTGACAGAATCACACACGCAATAATAATGATCAACATTACCGTTGTACTTCCCATCGTACTTTTGTTCTCCCTTATCTTAGCTTTAATCTCTACTTTATCAGAAAGGGAGTCGTTGCGCAATTCCCTGTGGCAATTTTTATAAAAACATAATATATTTGTTATGCCCCGTCAGTCCATCGGAAACGGCTTTCTCTCACTCTGTCCCGGTCTCCGTGCTGCTTTCCGGCTTCGATTCCACACTGCCTTCCGGCTCTGTTTCTGTTCCGGTTTCCGGCTCCGTTTCTGTTCCGGCTTCCGGCTCTGTTTCCACACCAGCTTCCGGCTCTGTTTCCACACCGGCTTCCGGCTCCGTTTCCACACCGACTTCCGGCTCTGTTTCCACACCGTTTTCCGGATGTCCGATGTCTCCCGGTGGTGCAAAGGGAAGACTCCCTTCCGGATGCAGCGTCTCTACGCTTTCTTCCGGCAGCCGCTCTTCCTCCACAGGCTGCGCCGCATTCTTTGTTGCCTCCTCAGCCCGCCTTTTTACTTCGTCTTTATCGTATATGATTTCCGCCCCGGTAATCTGTCCATCCACCCAGCCGCAGGATACTCCATAATAATCTATTGTTGCTGTAGATTTCGAACAGCTCAACACCTTTTCCGCCGCGTTTATGGGCTGGTCGTTACACTCATATACCCAGCCCCAGTAGGGCTCCTAATTCGGGACCCAGTCTACCCACACCGAATGTCCCGGGCAGCTGTCATTATGTTCATGGTATCTTCTTATCATATAGCAGCCCGCATCCTCGCTATGTACATGATACTTCGGAACCGTATAGCACCCTCCCTGTACCGGACTGGTTTCCGTATGCGGATTTTCCCCCGAAGCATCCGCATGATAGTGATAATGATATGTGATCGTACCCGGAACTTCCTGCACACCGATAACCAGCTTCTGCGGAATCCTCAAAACAGCATCCTTCAGTTCTGCAAATGTCGCATCATCATCTGCAGAAACCCCTTTTGTGAGCAATGCGGATGCCAGACCGGTCTTGCCATTACTCACAGATGTAAAAACCTGATTCAGATTTTGTTTCAAAGCCTCATTCAGCTCACTCATATACGCCTTGAGTGCCCCTGTCCCCTCGCCTGACATCTGGCTAAGTTCATTCATATGTTTTGCAAAATTCTGCTCCAAAAGCGTAATACTGTTCTGAACCCCTACGTTCAGCTCCCCCAGCCTGTCCGTAACACCCGCCAGATTCTGACTGACATTCTGATCCAGGCTGCTGATATTCCGGTCCAGACCATTGATATTCTGATCCAGACCTCCGATGCTCTGATCCAGCCCGCTTAAATCTTCATCAATACCAATAATCCCCGCGTCCATCCGGTCCATCCGCGTCTCCAACAGACTTCCCAGCTGATCGACCTTTACCTGAAAACTTGAAGCCATATCTGAAAACGCCTTTGAAATCTGCGTCATATCCGTCTCCAGAATGGTCTTTAAGCTTCCCTCCACATCGGACAGATTTTTTACAAGAAGCTGGTATTCTTTTTTCAATTCCTCCTGATTTTTCAGAATTTCCTGTCCGTCTGCCTTTTGCGATTCCTGATTTTTATTTTCCTCTGTCCTCAGTTTTTCTATCAGTTCCTTTAAACTTGCATAGGAATCAGTCAGCTTATTTTCAATATTTTCCACCGACCGGTCTATTTCCTGCACAGACTGGTTCACACGGTTTATCTCCTCAACCGACTGACCATGTTCTTTCGCCCCCTGCTCCTTTTGTTCTTCCAGACTTTCTGCCACCTTAGAAATCTGTTCCAGTGTCGCCTGTATATCTGCGTGGACGCTCTCCATATCCGTCTCTATTTCATTGACCTTTGTGTGCGTTATCTTCTCCAGCTGAGTCACGCGGTCCGTCATGCCGGATGTATTTTTTTCGAGCTGCTCACGCCAGGTTTCCGATTCCAGAAAAGCCTCTTCCCTCTTCGTCAGCCGCTCATTTACTTCATTTAACCTATCCCTGTTTCCGGAGATACTCTCGTCCAGCTTTTCCAGATAAGAGGCTGCATTTTTCATCTCTTCCTGCATCTGATCTTTCACGCTGTTTTCCATTTCTGAAAAAGACAAGGAATTCTCTTCGCTCGCCCTCCGAACGGAATAACCTATCCCGACACCTGATAAAATGACCGCTATAGCTGCTACCGCCGCGCATATCGCTATCATTTTCCTCTTTTCTGATTGATCTGACTGCCTTTTGTTTTCTTTTTCCGTATCAGCACGGAAGATTTTTTTGTGTTCTGTAGATTTCATGGGACATTCCTCCTCCCATTTTCCAAAGTCCGACTTTACCGAAAGAACATCGGCCTGAAACTGCCGGACGAAACGACGTGCAGAAAAAAAGGCTTCTTTTGGTCTATCCCTCGCCCTGTTCTCACGTCTGCAGGCTCTCTGACTGCGCATAGCCCTCCCGTCTGATGCTTTCCGCCCAAGATTGCGGCGCACCATGCCGATATGCTGTTATAACTTGTAATGATAAGGGATTCTCTAGACGTCTTCTGAATCTCTGAGCTGCCCGGCAAAAGCTCCTTCTGCGAACTTCCGCCGTCATGGACAAAATGACCGCCCCGTTAGAAAGGCGGTATTCAAATAAGAATTTAAGATATGTCTGCATCTTAGCACGGCTGCTGTACAACCGTCAAGCGCTTCAATACAGTTTATAAAAGCTTTAAAAATCTGAGGCTTATTTTACAAAAATTTCAGATATTATCTTTACATCTGATGACGCACGATCCGATACTCGTCTCCCGGCTGATAATAAGGACACGCATCAAAGCTGCTGCTCAAAAAGCGCACCATTTCATCCTCATCCAGGTCCATCTCGCACACATAACATTCATAATCTTCATCGTAAGTAAAATAGGCACATGCTTCACAATTTGTCATCTTAATCTCCAATCCGGAGCGTACAACTAATTTGAGGTATGCCACAAAGGCTGTTTGTGACGCTCCGGCACAAACAGCCTTGTAAAAAATAAGCCGGATGGCTTATTTTTACACTATGTTTCTTTCACGCTTTTTTCCCAATCCGCCTTTTTTAAAAAAGCGCTGCGGTATCTCAAATACAAAGACGATACCCAACACAATGGCAACTGCCACTTTTACCGCAAGAAATCCTTTCGACAGCGCCAGATCCAGCTGATTCGTCACAAGATAATAAGCCGTCCAATAAATCCCGGCTCCCGGTACGAGCGGCAAAATCCCGCTGATCAGAAATATCGTCACAGGACAGCGTTTACGCACCGCAAAAAAACGAGATAGCAGGATAACAAGCACCGTTGCCAGAAATACTACCGTCGGCTCCGACCAGAAATGCATCGTTTCCCACAATCCCACGTAAACAGCCCAGCCTGCGCTGCCTATCAGACCGCAATACAGATAATATTGTGCAGGAACGCCAAACAATGCGCCGAACGCTACCGTACCAATGCCCGCCGCTAATACCTTCATCAAAGCCGTCACAGCATTGCCCCTCCCGTCAGATGATGATATACGCTGATAACAAAGCCCACACCCGCCGCAATAGACAAAAACACGAGCAGAGCATCTATCATCCGCACTGTACCCGAGATATAATCTCCGTCCGCGATATCCCGTATTCCGTTTGTAAATGCCAGCCCCGGCACAAGCGGCATGATAGCCCCGCTGATGATATGACTTATGTTCATTTCAAAGGGAAGGCGTATCAAAAACAGACCGAGCACCGTGATAACGATACCTCCGCCTATATTTTCCACAATTTTGGAACAGCGGCCTCCAACCCGGAGCAGATACAGATACAATATGATGCCTATCCCAAATGCTGCGAGACAATCCGCCGGATTTCCGCCGAACATCAGGCAAAAGCATCCGCTCCCAAGCCCTGACATAAACACCCGCATCCGCTTTGACTTTCCCGGAGCAGTCCGTATCTCCGATAATCGCTTCCGGATTTCCGGGATGTTATATTTTCCCTCCTCTATCTCTCGGGAAAGCTGATTGACGGCCGCCACTCTGTGAAGCTGCGCGCCCCGTACCGGGATATGCTCCACTCTGGCAAACCTTTTTTCTTTATCGCTTCCCGCCGTCAGAAAAATCCCATTGCTCAGAACGAAGGCATTTTCTGATTCTACCCCGAAATGGCGGCAGATCCGGTCGATGGTCTCCTCCACCCGAAAGATTTCCGCGCCGTTCTCCAGCAAAATATGTCCCGCTTCCATCGCGGCATCCAGCACCTCGCGCTGATCGATCCGTTCTGCCTCCACCTTATACCTCCCTCAGCCTGATCTCAATACTTCTCCAGCAGTTTATCCACGCTCACAAGCTTTACGCACAGCACAAACAGCTCCGTCGCCTGAATCAGCTCATCTATCGGCGGGAATGAAGGAGCGATACGGATATTGGAATCATGGGGGTCCTTTTTATAAGGATAGGTGGCGCCAGCGCCGGTCATCACGACTCCCGCATCCTTTGCCTTTGCCACGATAGCCTTTGCACAGCCCTCCATTGCATCAAAGGAAATAAAATATCCTCCATGCGGCTTCGTCCATGTTCCGACCTCAAGTCCACCCAGTTCCCTCTCCAGAATGTCCAGCACCGCCTCAAACTTCGGGCGCATGATGTCTGCGTGCTTTTCCATCTGTTTCTCTATTCCTCTGATATTTTTAAAATATCTCACATGCCTAAGCTGATTCAATTTATCGTGGCCTATTGTCTGAATGGTAAGCTGTGTTCTCAGGTCGTCCAGGTTTGCCTTGGATGCAGAAATTGCAGCTACACCGGAGCCGGGAAAGCTTATCTTGCTCGTAGAGCTGAATTTATAAACCATATCCGGATTGCCCGCTTTTTCACACTCGGCTAAAAGCTCCAGTATCACATCCTGAGGCTCGCCGTAAAGATGATGCACATTATAGGCATTATCCCAGAAAATGCGGAAGTCCTTTGCTGCAGGCTTAAGCGCTGCAAATCTCCTGACAGTCTCATCTGAATAAGTATAACCCTGAGGATTAGAGTACTTCGGTACACACCAGATGCCCTTGATCGCCTCATCCTCACTTACGAGCGCTTCCACCATATCCATATCCGGACCGTCCGGTGTCATCGGAACATTTATCATTTCAATGCCAAAATACTCTGTTATCGAAAAATGTCTGTCGTAACCGGGAACCGGGCAAAGGAACTTTACCTTGTCAAGCTTACACCACGGTGTCATCCCCATCACGCCATGGGTATAAGCGTGGCTCACCACATCAAACATCACATTCAGGCTGGAATTTCCGTAAATAATGATGTTTTCCGCCGGGACCTCTATCAGCTCGCCTAAAAGGCGCTTTGCCTCCGGTATCCCGTCCATTACGCCATAGTTCCGGCAGTCGATGCCCGCCTCGCACTTTAAATCTGTAAAGCAGTCCAGAACGTCCATCATTCCCATAGAAAGATCCAGCTGCGCTGCGCTCGGTTTACCGCGGGACATATCAAGCTTTAATCCCTTTCCCTGAAAATCCCTGTACTGAGCCTCCAGCAGACTCTTCTCCCTCAACAGTTCCTCTTTACTTCTGTTCTTGTAAGCAGTCATTGCCTTCTCCTTCCTCGTGTCCGGGCAGACATATCCTATATTTGTTATATTAACCCTTCATTTCATTATGCACGATTCACAAATGCTGTCAAGTAATTTATTTGTATCAGCTTATCCATCCAGCCGCAGACTGCATATCACCTGACATTGTCAAGGTACGGAACTGTTGATTTATTTTTTCAATTTTCAAAAAAAGTGCTTGCAAAATTCTATAAGACCCGTTATAATATTCATTGTTGAGTCCGCTGGAATAGCGCAGTTGGTAGCGCAACTGATTCGTAATCAGTAGGTCGAGGGTTCGAGTCCCTTTTCCAGCTCTGAACTTATGAAAATGCCGATTCGTAACGAGTCGGCATTTTTTTGTACGATAGGAAATTTCATTTCCTATCGTACAAAAAACATGATTATGCGTACTCGCGCGCGGCGAAATTGTCGCTGACGCGACTGCGCTCGACGCGGAGTGTGCGCCCTGACGCACACTTTTTTCATTTCTTTCCGCAAAAATGCAGGGTACAGAAATCTTCTTCCGCACCCTGCATTTTTTATATCATTTTTATTCCAGCTCAAATGCTCCCGTATAAAGCTGATAATATTTGCCCTTCTGAGCAATAAGATCGTCATGACTGCCTCTTTCGATGATGCGTCCCTGCTCCAATACCATAATGACATCGGAATTACGGACTGTAGAAAGGCGGTGTGCGATAACAAATACCGTCCTGCCGTGCATCAGAGCATCCATACCACGCTGCACGATTGCCTCTGTCCTCGTATCGATGGAGGAGGTCGCTTCGTCCATTATCATGACCGGAGGGTCTGCCACCGCCGCTCTTGCAATAGAAATCAGCTGCCTCTGACCCTGGGAAAGATTAGAACCGTTCGCCGTGATCATCGTATTGTAGCCTTCGGGCAGACGCGTGATAAAATCATGCGCTCCCGCAAGCCGCGCCGCACCGATACACTCCTCATCCGTTGCATCCAGATTGCCATAACGGATATTTTCCATAACGGTACCGGAAAATAAAACCGTATCCTGCAATATAATACCTAAGGAACGGCGCAGATCCGCCTTCTTTATCTTGTTGATATTGATACCGTCGTAACGTATCTTTCCATCCGCGATATCATAAAAACGATTTATCAGGTTGGTGATCGTCGTTTTACCCGCTCCGGTCGCGCCTACAAATGCAACCTTCTGCCCCGGCTCTGCATACAGCGTGATATCGTGCAGCACGATCTTTTCAGGATTATATCCGAAATCCACCTCTGTCATGCGGACATCGCCCTGCAGTCTTGTATAGGTGATGCTGCCGTCTGCGCTGTGAGGGTGTTTCCACGCCCACATATCCGTGCGCTCTTTGCATTCCACCAATTCGCCGTTTTCCTCTTTTACATTGACCAGTGTCACATAGCCTTCATCCTTCTCTGCCTGCTCGTCTATCAGACCAAAGATACGTTCTGCGCCCGCAAGACCCATAACGACAGAGTTTATCTGGTTGGAAACCTGTCCGATATTGCCGCAGAACTGTCTCGTCATGTTCAAAAACGGAACTGTAATGCTGATAGACAGCGCCATTCCCGATATGCTGAAATTCGGTGCGCCCGCAAGCAGCAGGATTCCTCCTGCCAGAGCCACGATGACATACAGTACATTGCCCATATTCATCAATATCGGCATAAGCATATTGGCATATCGGTTTGCCTGCTCGGATACATGAAACAGCTCGTCATTTATCTTGTCAAAATCCGCTTCCGTTTCTCTCTCATGGCAGAATACTTTTACAACCTTCTGCCCGTTCATTATCTCTTCCACAAATCCCTCGGATTTTCCCACAGCCATCTGCTGATGCAGGAAATATTTTGCGGAGCTGGAGCCGACCTTTTTCGTCACGACCCCCATCAGTACTACGCCTGCCAGTACAACCAGCAAAAGCCAGATGCTGTAATACATCATGATACAAAATACTGTCAGTACGGAAACACAGGAAATTATCAGCTGCGGAATGCTCTGAGAGATAAGCTGGCGCAACGTATCTATATCATTCGTATAATAGCTCATAATATCGCCGTGATTGTGCGTATCAAAATATTTTATCGGCAGGTCCTGCATTCCGTTGAACATTTTCACACGAAGCTTTTTCAAAGACCCCTGCGTGATGATCGCCATGCCATATGAAAAGGCATATCCTGCAGCCAATGACAAAACATAAAAAACAATAAGCAGGGAAACATATTTTAATATCGGTCCGGATGCGCTGCCCCAGTCCTTTGTCTGCCAGCTCTGTTCCACGACTGCAATGATATTCTGCTGGAACACCGCGGGGACCGAGCTTATCATCGCGTTTAATACGACACAGACCAGCACCATAGGCAAAAGCACCGGATAAAATTCAAACAGCATTTTAAAAAGTCTTTTTAACGTGCCTTTTTTAGCTCCGACTTTATTTTTCATCCGGGTCACCTCCTTTGTTCTGAGACGTATAAACCTCCTGATAGATAGGACTCTTTAAAAGCAGCTCCTCATGTGTCCCGATATCGGCTATCGTTCCTCCGTCCATTACGATTATCCTGTCCGCATCCTGTACGGAAGAAATCCTCTGAGCGATGATTATCTTGGTCGTTTCAGGAATATAATCCAGAAAAGCCTTTCTTATCAGAGCATCCGTCTTTGTATCCACTGCGCTCGTGGAATCATCAAGTATCAGTATCTTCGGCTTTTTCAACAGCGCTCGTGCGATACACAGGCGCTGCTTCTGACCGCCTGATACGTTGGAACCGCCCTGTTCGATATAGGTATCATACTGCTCCGGAAACTGCATGATGAATTCGTCCGCCTGCGCGAGTCTGCAGGCTTCTTTTAACTCTTCATCCGTCGCATTTTTATTCCCCCATCGCAGGTTCTCCTTTATCGTACCGGAAAACAGGATATTTTTCTGCAGAACAACCGCAACCTGATCGCGCAGCGCCTCAATATCGTATTCCCTTACATCTCTTCCGCCTACCCTTACAGAGCCTTCCGTAACGTCATACAGTCGGGATATCAGCTGGATAAGGGATGATTTAGAGGAGCCTGTCCCTCCGATGATGCCTATCGTCTCACCGGAAGCAATATGGAGATTGATATCAGCCAGCGCCATTTTTTCAGCGTCTTTGGAATATTTAAAGTTTACACTTTCAAAATCCACAGAGCCGTCTGCCACTTCTGTCACAGGAACTTCCGGATTCTTCAGCGTGCTCTCTTCCTGAAGGACTTCCACGATACGCTGTGCAGATTCCTGCGCCATCGTCACCATGACGAACACCATGGAAAACATCATAAGGCTGTTCAAAATCTGAAAGCTGTAAACAAGAAGCGCAGAAAACTGTCCCACATCCAGGTCTGCACCGCCGCTCGTAATGATAGTGTAGGAGCCGAAGGACAGCACGAATATCATTACCACATACAGACAGAACTGCATCAGGGGGCTGTTGATAGCGAGTATCTTTTCCGCTTTGGTGAAATCCTGACACACATCCTCTGCCGCACGCCCGAATTTTTCTTTTTCGTAGTCTTCGCGGACAAACGCTTTTACAACGCGCATTCCCTTGATATTTTCCTGAATGGAATTGTTCAGGGCGTCATACTTGCGAAAGACCTTTTTAAACAGAGGTCCTACCTTATGTATTACCGCAAACAGCCCTATGCCGAGCACCGGTATCGTGAACAGGAAGATGAGCGCCATCTTTCCGCCCATGATGAGCGCCATGACAAAGGAAAAGACCAGCATCAACGGGCTTCTGATCGCCATACGGATGATCATCATATACGCCATCTGTACGTTCATCACGTCCGTCGTCATCCTCGTCACCAGAGACGACGTGGAAAATCTGTCAATGTTTTCAAAGGAAAAGTCCTGTATCCTGTAAAACATGTCCTTTCTTAAATTGCGTGCAAAGCCGCAGGACGCCGTCGCACAGGTAGAACCGGCGCTCGCTCCGAATGCCAGCGACATTGCCGCCATAAGAACCAGCACCGCACCATAGGCAAATATCACTCCCATACCGCTTCCGGCTTTGATGTGATTGACGAGCTGCGCCACTACGAAGGGGATAATACATTCCATGACCACTTCCAGTGACACCAGAACAGGGGTCAGAATAGAGGGACGTTTGTATTCCCGAATCGATTTTGTCAATACTTTCAGCATCTTTTCGTCATTTCTCCTTTCAGTGTTCTTCTATCCTCAGACGCATACAAAACGCCAAAAATCCGCTCTTTGAGCGGATTTTGTCTGCCTGAAACCGTGCATTCCAAAGGTTTCCCATCAGACAAAACAGGCAGGCAAATTCGCGTCGCCTGCCGTTTTTGCATCGCTTTCCCGCGATACTTTATGGAATTATACCTTCATTTTTTTTTAAAGTCAAGAGCCAGATTTTATATGCACATCCAACTGATTGAACGGAATTTCGATGCCGTTTTCATCAAATCCGTACTTGATAGCCTCCAGCATTTCAAACCGGGACTGCCAGTAATCCTCCTTTTTTACCCAGAACTTTATCGCCAGCAGCACGCTGCTGTCCGCCAAAGAATCAACATTGACCGAAATTCCTCTATCCGCTATCAGGAGGGGATTTTCCATACCTATCTTTTCGATAACAGCCCGCGCAGTACGGATGTCTGCATTGTAGGAAATGCCGATTTTTAAATCCACACGGCGCACCGGCTCATCCGTCACATTCGTCAGACTGGAATTTGCCAATGTACCGTTCGGAATCAGTATCACCTGATTGTCATAAGTTGCCAGCTTTGTATAAAACACTGATATCTGTTGTACGATGCCCTCATTTTTTCCGGTATCTTCTATTATATAGTCTCCCACACGAAAAGGCTTTAATATCAGTATCATGATGCCCCCGATACAGTTTGCCAGACTTCCCTGAATCGCGAGACCGACCGTTACTCCGACCGAACCTATCACAGTCGCAATACTCGCTGCATCCACACCGAACAGCTGCAATATCATAAATACGAGGATAACATATAAAAGCACCTTCAGCGCAGAATCAAGAAACCCCTCCGCTTCTTCCGAAGCTGTAGATTTTTCCATCGCCCTGCGCACAAAACGCCGGATAAGACTTATCACCCTGCTGCCGACGATAAATATCACCAGCGCAAGCACCACCCTGATTCCCAGGCCCAAAAGCTTGTCAGGCAGCTCGTTCAGATATCGCTGTATCAGCCCCAGCTGCTTTTCCACATCCTGTATCGTTTCTTCCGCTGCTGTTGTCCGGGACAGCAAACTCAAAACTATAAGAGACATCCTCATGCCTTCTTCTTTCCTTTCCCGGCGCTGCGTTTTTTAACTGCCGCACAACGCGCCCTTTTCCTTTTTGTTTCCAGTTCGGCTTTCTTTACAGCCGCTTCTTTCTGTGCCGACTCTTCTTTTACTTTCCTTTCCGACTCTTCTCCGGCCTTTCTTTCAGCTTCTTCTCTCGCTTTTTTTGCGGCCTCCTCTTTCGCCTTCCGGCGCGCCTCCTGCTCCTCTTTCGTATATGGCGCATAGGCAAAAATGCTCACAGACAGCGGCGCCTGACGGATACTAATGGAAAGCTCCCTGCCGTTTGCCCCCTTTTCATCCGCTTCCAGGACATTTTCATTTATCCTGCCCTTTCCTCCGAACTCGACGGAATCGGAGCTTAAGATTTCTGTATATTTTCCTTCAAAAGGTACACCGACCGCATAATTCTCCCTGTCCACATCGGCAAAGTTCACACATACCAGCAGCGTATCCTCTTCCCGTTCCGCCTTTCTCAGATAGGAAAGGTTACACTCGTTCGCACTGATGCAGTCTATCCATTCAAACCCGTCCCAACCTCCATCTTTTTCATAAAGAGCAGGACAGCTTCTGTACAGCTCATTCAGACGCTTCACAAAACGCCGGATACCCTCGTGCTTTTTCTCTTTTAAAAGCTCCCATTCCACGCTGCGGTTTTCATTCCATTCATCATATTCCGCAATATCCTGTCCCATAAAGAGAAGCTTCTTGCCCGGATGGGTCATCATAAATCCATATCCCGCACGCAGATTTGCAAATTTCTCCGTTTCCTCTCCCGGCATCTTTCCTATCATGGAAGCTTTTCCATGAACTACCTCGTCATGAGACAAAACAAGCATGAACTTTTCACTGTAGGCATAGACCATGGAAAAGGTCAGCTCATTGTGATGATAGGAACGGAAATACGGATCATAGTGCATATAGTCCAGAAAGTCATTCATCCAGCCCATATTCCATTTCATGGAAAATCCAAGTCCGTCGTCATCCAGATTTCCCGTCACCTTCGGCCACGCGGTAGATTCCTCCGCAATAGATACCGCGCCGCGCCCGCGCTTTTTTATCATGCTGTTCGTATGCTTCAAAAATTCAACAGCTTCCAGATTCTCATTGCCGCCATACATATTAGCGACCCATTCCCCGTCATTCTTGCCATAGTCCAGATAGAGCATAGACGCCACCGCATCCATCCGGATACCGTCCGCATGAAATTGCTCGATCCAGTAAAGTGCGTTTGCTATCAGATAATTGCTCACCTGAGGCCTTCCATAATTGTAAATCAGCGTTCCCCAGTGAGGATGCGCACCCTGACGGGGGTCTTTATGCTCATAAAGGCAGGTTCCATCAAATGCGGACAGCCCGTATGTATCCCTCGGGAAGTGCGCCGGAACCCAGTCCAGAATCACACCGATTCCCGCCTTATGCAGCTCGTTTATAAAAAACATAAAATCCTGCGGTGTCCCGTAGCGGGCGGTCGGCGCATAATATCCTATCACCTGATATCCCCAGGAGCCGTCAAAAGGATGTTCCATCACCGGCATAAGCTCCACATGGGTATAGCCCATTTCCTTCACATAAGAAATGACCATCGGCGCAAGCTCTCTGTAATTGTAATACAGCCTGCCGTCCTCCGGTTTTGCAAAAGAACCCAGATACATCTCATAAACGCTCATCGGTTCTTTATCAAAATCCTTCTTTTCCCGGTCCGCTATCCAGCTTTCATCTTCCCAGGAAAAGCCATCGATATCCCGTATCACGGACGCCGTATCCGGACGCATCTGCTGTCCAAATGCATACGGATCTGCCTTTAAATACGTCAACCCACCCTTCAGTTTCAACTCAAATTTATAATTCTGCCCCTCTTTTGCGCCGGGCACAAAAATCTCAAAAATACCGGAATCCCATAGTCTGCTCATCTGATGCCGTCTGCCGTCCCAGCCGTTAAAATCACCCACAGCGCTCACCCGCAGCGCATTCGGAGCCCATACCGCAAAATGCACGCCGTCCACACCGTCTATCGTCATCTTATGTGCACCCAGCATACGATACGCCTCATAATGGATACCGGCCGCAAAGCGCGCTGTATCTTCTTTTGTTATCACCGGTCCGAAACGATAAGCATCGTCAAAAACCTCCTTTGTCCCGTCCGGAAATTCTGCGCACAACCGGTATGCCCCGAGCCCGGCTTTGTCAACAAGCGCAGCATAAAAGCCCGTCTCATCCGCCTGCTCCATCTCAACCGTCGCACCGTCCGGCAGGCATATCTGCATGGATACCGCGTTCGGATAAAAAGCCTGAACCAGCGTTGCCTTACCTTCCCGATGCGCTCCCAGTATACGGTGCGGCTCATCCTCTTCCGAATAGATGACAGCCTCAATTTCCGGCCAGTCCATCAGTCTATACAGTTTATCTGTCATAATACCAATACCCTCCCGTCATTTCTATACATACTTTTATTTTACATTTTGACAGAAGATTACGCAAGTGTTATTATAGAACAGCTGAGCGATTTGATAACACTGATTACTGTTCACCGGCAAACTGGCAATCAGTAATATCCGCGGGCTCATAATAAATTTTTGCCCTGCAAAAAAGGCCTGCCCCCTGAATCACGCAGACGGACAGAATGAATATTTACATTTAAAATTTATATTTAAAGGAGAATCGATATGGCTTTGACCGAACAGGAAAAACAGTTCTTAGACCGCATCACCAGCTATGCAAATCAGGCGATGCCAGACCTTGACCCACAGAAAACGCAGGTTTCCGTACAGCTTGACCGGATGATGCCCGTTTTTGAAACAATAGCCAAAGAAGAAGGCGTTGCCGTAGAAGATATTTTTATCCGCTATATGGATCTGGCAAACCGTGCGTTCATCGCCACCGAAGAAAAGCTCAAAAAATCCCTTGGCGATTTAGACGACGGCTCCATTACCAGATTTGATACCCAGTGGTAAAGCCGCAAACTATACAGTCAAAAAATCCCTGCAGGAGCCTGACAGCTCTTTTGCAGGGATTTTTTATCCGACAGGAAAATTTTTATACCGTCATACGACCTTCCGCACCCGGAACACCCCGTCTATTTTCCCAAGCTGTTCCAGAATCTCCTCTTCCGCATTGCTTTCCAAATCCATCATCGTACACGCCACCGCGCCTTTTGAACGATTCATCATATTTGCGATATTCAAACCGTTTCCGCCTACAACCGCTGAAAATTTTGCAATCATATTCGCGATATTTTTATGGAATACCACAACGCGGCTCGCGGACGCACATACACCCATATCACAATCCGGAAAGTTAACGCTGTTTTTGATATTGCCGTTCTCCAGATATTCCTGCATCTGACGCACTGCCATCACCGCACAGTTGATTTCAGATTCCTCTGTGGACGCTCCCAGATGCGGAATGACGATGCAGCCTTTTTTCCCGGCTGTCACAGGATTCGGAAAATCCGACACATAACGGCGTATCTTCCCATCGGCAATTCCCTCCAGCACTGCTTCTTCCTCTACCAGAAGGTCTCTGGCAAAATTCAGCAGTATCACACCGTCTTTCATTTCTGAAATAGCCTCTGTACCTATCATCCCTTTCGTCGAGTCCATTAACGGCACATGCACTGTAATAAAATCACACCGGCTGTATATCTCCCTGACATCGAGCACATGGTGTACGCCCCTGCTCAAATTCCACGCCGCGTCTACAGACACATACGGGTCGTACCCGAATACTTCCATCCCGAGATGGCACGCTGCATTCGCCACCCGCACGCCGATTGCTCCAAGACCGATGATGCCGAGCTTCTTTCCTTCCAGCTCCGTACCTGCAAACCGCTTTTTTTCCTTTTCCGCAGTCTTGCTGATCTCCGGATTCCGACTGTTTTGCTCTACCCACTTTATCCCATCCACAATATCCCGGCTGGCAAGGAGCATTCCCGCGATGACCAGCTCTTTGACCCCGTTGGCATTTGCGCCTGGCGTATTGAACACAACGATTCCCTTCTCTGCACAGCGCTCAAGCGGAATATTATTTACCCCTGCGCCTGCCCGCGCTACAGCGAGCAGATTTTCGGGCAGCTCCATCTCATGCATGGAAGCGCTCCGCACAAGAATGCCATCCGCCTCTTCTATCCTCTCCGTCCTCTCATACTCTTTGGAAAACCTATCCAGACCTTCCTGTGCGATCTGATTCAGGCAATGATATTTTCTCATACTCTCCTCCACTTCCGCCGCTTTACAGATTTTCGGCTTCAAACTGCCTCATAAAAGCAACGAGCTTTTCTACCCCCTCTATCGGCATCGCATTATAAATGCTGGCCCGCATACCGCCGACGCTGCGATGCCCTTTCAGATTTTCCAGCCCGTATTTCTTTGCCTCTGAAACAAATTTTTCATCCAGCGCGCTGTTTCCTGTCACAAACGGCACATTCATCAGCGAACGGTCCTCTTTTCGTACTGTCCCGGAAAACAGCCTGCTGCCATCTAAAAAATCATACAAAATTTTCGCCTTCTTTTCATTATACTCCTTCATTGAAGCCAGACCGCCCCGCTTTTTGAGCCATTCAAAAACCTTACCGCAAATATAAATCCCATAAGCCGGAGGGGTATTGTATAACGAATCCGCATCTGCATGAACCTTATAGCGCAGCATCGTCGGTGTCCCCGCCAAAACGTCCTTTGTGACAAGGTCTTTCCTGATAATAACAATAACAACTCCCGCAGGTCCTATATTTTTCTGCACGCCGCCATATATCACGCCGTATTTCTCCACATCCACCGGCTCCGATAAAAAACAGGAAGAAACATCTGCCACGAGCGGCTTTCCCTTCGTATCCGGAAGCTTTTTAAATTTTGTCCCGTAAATCGTATTGTTTTCACATATATAAACATAGTCTGCCGCCCTATCTATCGGAAGGTCAGAGCAATCCGGAATATAAGAAAAATTCCCGTCCTCCGAGGATGCCGCTACATTCGCCTTTCCGTACATAGAAGCTTCCTCCCATGCTTTTTTCGCCCACTGACCGGTAATGATATAATCTGCGACACGGTTTTTCATCAGATTCATCGGAATCATCGCAAACTGCTGACTGGCTCCGCCCTGCAAAAAGAGCACCTCATAATCCTCCGGTATTCCCATCAGCTCCCGCAGATCTGCTTTTGCCTTTTCGATGATCTGCTGATACATTTTCGACCGGTGACTCATCTCCATCACAGACATCCCGCAGCCTCTGTAATCCAGCATTTCTTCCGCAGCTTCCCACAGGACCTCTTCGGGCAGAGCCGCCGGGCCCGCGCTGAAATTATAAACTCTCGACATATGCTCTCCTCCTTCTCAAAACAACGTCTATATCAAAAAAAGACTATCCTGTCAAACGACGCATACCCATAAAACAAAAAATGCGCGTACAGCCTTTTCGCCTATTGTACCCGCATCTTTTGCTTTAGTCAACTACTTCATTAACCTATTAATCAAAAAAAGTATTCATCTATCACTCTTTCAAGTCGTCCCCGTCAAACACTTCACTGATAGCCGCTCCCGCAGGAACCATCGGGAACACCTTGTCGTCCTTCGGAATCTGGCAGTCTATCACGACCGGTCTGTTCAGGGAAATCGCCCTTTCGATGGCAGGAGCAACCTCCTCTTTTGTCTGCACGCGTATCGCTTCACAGCCAAGCCCCTCCGCCACTTTACAGAAATCCACGCTGTCCTCCAATACCGTCTGAGAGTAACGTTTTCCGTAAAAAAGAGTCTGCCACTGGCGTACCATACCCAGAACATGGTTGTTGATGACGATCTGAATGACAGGGATTCCGTAACGGCTGGCCGTAGCCAGTTCATGCAAATTCATGCGGAAGCACCCGTCTCCCGCAATATTGACGCAGATTTTATCCGGACAGCCCATCTTTGCCCCGATACATGCACCCAGGCCATATCCCATCGTACCAAGACCGCCGGATGATAAAAAGGTGCGGGGCTTCGTATAATGGTAATACTGCGCCGCCCACATCTGATGCTGTCCCACATCGGTAGTAATGACTGCATTCCCCTCCGTAATACGGTCCAGCTCTTCCATAATATAAGGGCAGCTCAGTTCTGTCTTATCATATTTCAGCGGATATCTCTCCTTCAGCTCCCGGATATGCGCTGTCCATTCCCCATGATCTGCCTGTTCCATGACCGCCGTCAGCTTTTCCAGGACTTCTTTCAGATCGCCCACGACAGAAACATCCGCATGGACATTTTTGTTTATCTCCGCCGCATCGATATCGATATGCAGTATCTTCGCATTTTTAGCAAAAAGAGACGTGTTTCCAACGACACGGTCCGAAAAACGTGCCCCCAGTGCCACCAGAAGGTCGCATTCACTCACCCCCAGATTGGATGCTTTTGTGCCGTGCATGCCTATCATGCCCGTATAAAGCGGATCATAACCGTCATATGCCCCTTTTCCCATCAGGGTATCGCACACGGGCGCATCCAGCTTCTTTGCAAAAGAGCGCACCTCTTTAGATGCCCCTGACAGTATCACGCCTCCTCCCAGACAGATATACGGCTTTTTGCTTTCCGCTATCAGCGCAAGGGCAGCATCTATATCCGCCTGTTCATACCGGCTCTTTTTTTCTATCGTCACAGGCTTTTGAGGAATAAAATCACATACCGCCGCCGTCACATCCTTTGTCACATCCACGAGCACCGGTCCCGGCCGTCCGGACTGTGCGATACGGAACGCCCTTCGAAGCGTTTCCGCCAGAATATTGATATCCTTTACAATATATCCGTGTTTCGTGATAGGCATCGTCACGCCTGCGATATCTACCTCCTGAAAAGAGTCCTTTCCCAAAAGGGGCAGATTTACATTACATGTTATCGCTACCATTGGAACTGAATCCATGTATGCCGTAGCAATACCTGTCACCAGATTTGTTGCTCCCGGACCGCTGGTCGCCATGCACACGCCTACCTTACCGGTCGCCCGCGCGTAGCCGTCCGCCGCATGGGCAGCCCCCTGCTCATGAGAAGTCAGCACGTGGAAAATCTCATCTCTGTGCTTGTATAAAGCGTCGTAAACATTTAATATCGAGCCGCCCGGATAGCCGAACACGATGTCCGTGCCCTGCTCCTTCAAACACTCGACAATGATTTCTGCACCTGTTAACAGCATATGTCTCTCCCTCCCGACAGTTGCCTTATTTCCCGGCATCCTTTATATTGCGGTTATTTTCTTATCTCCAGGACCGCTCCACGGTTGCCGCTGGTCACCATTTCACGGTAGCGAGCCAGATATCCCGTCGTTACCTTCGGCTCCCTCGGCTGCCATTTTGCACGTCTTGCCGCCAGCTCTTCATCGGAAACCTTCATATCCAGACGGTTCTCGGGAATATTGATGCTGATGATATCCCCTTCTTCCACCAGCGCGATAGGGCCGCCTACTGCCGCCTCGGGCGAAACATGACCGATTGACGCACCTCTGGACGCGCCGGAAAATCTTCCGTCCGTGATGAGCGCCACGCTGGAGCCAAGACCCATTCCCGCGATTGCAGACGTAGGATTTAACATCTCTCGCATGCCGGGGCCTCCTTTGGGTCCCTCATAACGAATGACTACAACATCCCCCGGAACTATTTTTCCGCCCTTTATCGCCCCGATTGCGTCCTCTTCACAGTCAAATACCCTTGCAGGCCCTTCATGTACCATCATTTCCGGCACCACCGCACTGCGCTTTACCACGCCCGTATCAGGTGCAAGATTTCCCTTCAGGACAGCGATACCTCCGGTCTCGGAATAAGGATGTTCCACCGGACGGATGACCTCCGGATCCCTGTTTTTGCAGCCTGCGATATTTTCCCCTACCGTTTTGCCGGTCACCGTCATCAATTCCGTATGCAGCAGCCCTTTTTTGTTCAGCTCGTTCATAACGGCGTACACGCCGCCCGCCTCGTTCAGGTCTTCGATATAAGTCGGTCCTGCCGGCGCCAGATGACACAGATTCGGCGTGCGTGAGGAAATCTCATTCGCGATTTCCATGTTCAGCTCCACACCTGCCTCATGTGCGATAGCGGGCAGATGCAGCATGGAGTTCGTCGAACAGCCCAATGCCATATCTACTGTCAGCGCATTGTAAAACGCCTCTTTTGTCATGATATCCCTCGGACGGATATTTGCACGCACCAGCTCCATGATCTGCATGCCCGCATGCTTCGCCAGACGGATACGGTCGGAATAGACTGCCGGTATCGTACCGTTACCCTTTAAGCCCATTCCCAGCGCTTCTGTCAGGCAGTTCATAGAGTTTGCGGTATACATGCCGGAACAGGAACCGCAGGTAGGACATACCTTTTCTTCAAATTCCGCCAGCTCCTCCATATCCATCGTACCCGCCGCCACAGAGCCGACCGCCTCGAACATAGAGGAGAGACTTCTTTTTTTGCCGTGTACATGCCCCGCGAGCATCGGGCCGCCGGATACAAAGATAGTAGGGATATTTACCCGCGCCGCCGCCATCAAAAGGCCCGGCACGTTTTTATCACAGTTCGGGATACATACCAGACCGTCAAACTGGTGTGCCTGTACCATGCATTCTGTGCTGTCACAGATGAGATCGCGGGTCACGAGCGAATACTTCATCCCCACATGTCCCATCGCGATGCCGTCGCACACCGCGATAGCCGGAAATACGACCGGAGTCCCGCCCGCCATTGCCACGCCGAGCTTTACCGCCTCCGTTATCTTGTCCAGATTCATATGTCCCGGCACGATTTCATTATAAGAATTCACGATGCCTATCAACGGTCTCTTCCGTTCTTCTGCAGTCATTCCCAAAGCATTCATCAGACTTCTGTGAGGCGCCTGCTGAACGCCCTCCTTTACGTTATCACTTCTCATTTTATATTTATCTCCTTCCATTCTTCTCAATGTATTACCAGTTTAACGTACTACTGTGTTTTTTTCAACCATAACGTTAAAACTTTCCTGCGAATGACAAAAGACCGGCGGTTTTTTGCCGCCGGTCTTTTGTCCCGTCAATTCCTTTCCTTCATTTCCCACATGACTGCTCTTTTCACATCCCCGCCTATGAACAGGCTGTTTTGACTGCCGTCCGGATAATATCTTGTCGTAAATACAGTTTCGCCCCGGTTCAGATATATCTCTGCCAGCGATGTGTCCGCCAGTATTCTCACCTCAGTCAATCCGCTGACTATGGCCCTTCGGACGTTTCTCCCTTTTCCGATATCCGTATCTCCGCACTCCGGGCGTTCAAAAGCAAGTACCGCTTCCTTCCCATCCCATGTAAAACGCATGCCGTCCGCAATAACAATTTCCAGGCTGCCCGCTTTTTCCTCCATCAAAAGCTCCAGGTCAAACGCTGCGGGCGCCTCTTGCCTCTTTGCCAAAAGCGGCTCCTTTTTTTGTCCTCGCTGCTTTTCCAGTTCCGGCACCGGATACTGCATCACCTTCCCGTTTTTGGACACCAGCTCCCTCGGTACCGTCAGGGCATGCTGCCAGCCCCGCTCCACCGTAGGGTTCCCGTATTCCTCCCCAATATCGGGCAATCCCGCCCAGCCTATCAGAATACGTCTCCCCGTCTCATCCAAAAAGGTCTGCGGCGCATAAAAATCAAAGCCTTTGTCCCACTCCTCAAAATTCTTCAGGCCACAGCCGCTCCTGAAGTCGCCGTCCAGCGCAAAATAACCGCTCGCGTATATATTCTGTGCCTCGTATCTTCCACGCAAAAGTCCCTGCGGGGAAACGGATAAAAACTGCTCTCCGCCCATTTCAAATATATCCGGGCACTCCCACATATATCCAAAGTCCCCTGAAACTCCCAACTCGGTATGATATTTCCAGTTTTTCATATCCATGCTCTTATATACAAGCGCCGCTCCCCGGTCCCCTTTTTTTCTGCCTCCGAGCACCATCCAGTACATCCCTTCTTTTTGAAATACCTTCGGGTCGCGCACATGGCACGTATAATCTTCCGGATATTGGCTGTTCGTCAATAAAAGCTGCTTTTTTTCAAAATGATATCCATCCGCACTCTCCGTCATGACCACATTTCCCTCGCGTCCTGTCAGGATATAATCATGACTGCCCGGTTCCTTGACATTTCCCGTATAAAACAGATACAGTTTCCCGTTTTCAGCATACGCGCTGCCCGAATAGACGCCGTCTCTGTCAAACGCTTCATCCGTTACAAGGGCTGCGCCCTCATATGTCCATTCCGTCAGGTCACGGCTCGTATAATGCCCCCAGAACTTCTCAGCTCCTTCCGCTGAAAAAGGCGAATACTGAAAAAATACATGATAGACGCCCTGATACTGACATAATCCGTTCGGGTCGTTGAGCCATCCGACCGGCGGCATCAGGTGAAACCTGAGCCTCCATGGGTCTTTCGACACTTCGCCTGCCCTGTTCTTTTCCGCCAGCTCTATCCGCTCAAACAGAAGCTTACTTTTTTCATTCATGCTTTTCATCATCCTTATACAGTACCCATGACAAGCCAAATGCCACTGCCGCTGCAACTGCTATTACCAGCGTATACTGCAGCGCATAGTCGGTTGTTATCAGATAACCGAACAGCCCCGTTACCCCGTAGGCTGTTGCTCCGATCCCTGTCCAGCCCGCGATAAGCGCCCCGCAGGCTCCTCCGGCAATTCCCGCTGCAAAGGGCTTCATATAGCGGATATTAACGCCAAAGATCGCAGGCTCTGTAATCCCCAGAAATGCCGACAGGGATGCCGGAAGTGCCATGGACTTTACCCTTTTATTGTGTGTTTTCAGCGCAAGTGCCAGCGCTGCCGCGCCCTGAGCCACATTTGCCGCAGTAGCGATCGGCATCCATGTATTCAATCCTGTCCCGGAAAGCAGTCCGGCCTCCAATGCGTTATACATATGATGAACCCCGCCGACAACCGTAGGCGCATATACCGCTCCGCACAATGCAGCCCCGATGCCGAAAGGAAGGGTAATGAGCCACTGCACTCCTGCCAGGACGCCGTTTTCCAGCCATGAAAATACCGGACCGAACACAGTCAGCGTCAGATATCCCGTCACCAGCACCGTTACAAGAGGTGTCACAAACAGATCGATGATTTCCGGCACGATTTTATGAAGCTTCTTTTCCAGCATACTCATAAACCAGACGGCAATGACGACCGGAATGACATGTCCCTGATATCCGACAAGATTGATCTGATACAGGCCAAACCACGCATCAGCCTTCGGAACTGCTTCCGCCCCCGCCACGTTCCATGCATTCATCAAATCCGGATGAATCATTATCATACCGATCACGGCTCCTAAAAACAGGTTTCCGCCAAATACCTTCGCCGCACTCATTGCGATGAGCACCGGCAGGAAAACAAACGCCGCATTGGAAAACAGGTGGAGTATCGTATACGTTCCCGACTCTGCCATTGCCGGATACATCTTGCATAACCCCTCCAGCAGCCCCATCAAAAGACCGCTCGCCACGATTGCCGGAATAATCGGTACAAACACATCTCCCAGCGTCTTGACCGCCCTTTTCCATATGCTTGTCTTTGCAGATGCCGCCTGCTTCACTTCTTCTTTGGAGGATGCTCCGATTTCAGCGATTTTGATAAATTCATCATAAACCTTGTTTACCGTCCCGGTACCGAAAATAATCTGAAGCTGTCCGGACGCAAAAAACACGCCCTTGACCCCATCAATATCCTCCACTGCCTCCTTGCTGCATTTTCCATTGTCTGCGATCACCAGCCGAAGCCTTGTGGCGCAATGTGCCGCGCTTATGATGTTTTCCTTTCCGCCGATACTGTCATAAACCTGACGGGCAGCCTTTTTGTAATCCATAATCCTCTCTCCTTTTCTTTGCAAGATATCGTTCTCATATTTTATCTTTTCTTCTCAGCTTGGAGCATCTGTAGCATTTTCTTTATATATCCTATATCTGCAATATTTTTTCATGCATTTATCTGTGTTTTATTTATGAGAACGTTCTCATTTTTATGTTCATATTATAAAACGCTCAGGTCTCATTTGTAAATCCGCTTTTTAGACAAAATACAACTTTATATTTTGTGGAATACCAACAATAACGGCAGAAGCCGGGAATTGCTGTCATTCCCGGCTCCTGCCGTCCCGGACGGATAAGGGTATCCCTTTCTGTTCCTGTCTTTCCTGTTATTTTTTCAGCTCCCGCACGGTGATGTCCCCATATTCCGCATCTGCATATATCTCCGCCTTTCCGGAGCCTGTCCTTATGTACTCTGCACCGCTGTCCCCCTCATCCCCATACGGCTCGACCGTTTTCCGCGGCGTCGAAATGATCCCGTATTCCGTATAAAGGTTCAGGCTATACTCTTTTTCAGAGCCGTTTAAAAGAAGCAGGATATTTCCATTTCCGTTTTGGATATTGAGTCTGCAGGGCTTTTCCAGCGTCGCCTCCAGTTCCCCGTATTCCATCTCCACCTCGGCGGCATCCGCCTTCAATCCGCCGAGGGAAACGCCGCCGCTTTCACTCTGGATATCCACGTTCTTTCCGGACAGGCTTCCGCCGCGGAATTCCCCGTACGTCATTTCCAGCTCAAAGCTGCCGCCGTTCCAGTCTTCCATGCGCACCTCTCCGTTTTCCGCGCGGACCGTCAGGTTTTTTGCGTTTAATTTTGTATCTATCCTGATATCCCCATACTTATTTGACAGCTCCACATCCGATAAAACGGCGTTCTTCGGAACCGTTATCTGCACATACGGGGAAACGCTCCCCTCTTCGGATTCCCACATTCCTCCCCAAAAATGGAAATTTGCTCCGCTTTTCCAGCTGCTGCTTTCCGTTATCGTCAGCGTCCCGCCGGAAACGCTGTACCCCGGCGCAAGCCGCTGCCCGTTCAAAACATATTCCGCCGCAAACCGTTCTCCCGAAACGAGCCGGATATCCGCTTCTGCCATATCGATATGTATATTCTGCAGGGTTCCCGTTTCTGTCGCTTCCAGCCTGTAGTCCGCGCTGTCCTCAGGCTTCTGGTCCTCCTTTACATGAATACCCTGTGCATTCACATAAAACATCGGTGAACCGCCCATCGCCGTACCTGCTCCAACGCAGATGCCTCCCGCCAAAATTCCCGCCGCCGAAGCAAGCAAAAGCCGTTTTACCCATTTATTCTTCATGATATGCTCCCTCGCTTTCTCCGTCCTGCTTTTCACAGGAAATCGCTTTTTTCGCCGCCCTGCGCTCCCTTCTGACAGCCGCCTTTCCTTTCGCCCACACCACTGCTTTTTTCAAAAGCATGATGATAAGCGCCGTCACAAGGCCGCCTAAAACGGCGCCCGAAAGCAGCATCAGGCTCGCCCCGAATATCGCAAGGCCGCTGGCTGGCGTCCGGAACATCGCCACTATCCCGACGCCTATCCCTGCGGCTCCGCCAAAGAACATTGCTGCCATGCAGATGACCGTGCCGGCAATGCACGCTCCTCCTGCCACCACAAGACCGAGCACGCAGCTCCCCGCCGCGACTGCCAAAGCTGCAATACCTGCCCCGACTGCAACGAGGATTCCCAGCCCTCCGGCTCCAAGACAGATTATGAGGGGCACGAGCACCGGCAGCGCGCACACTGCCAGCGCTACGACCAAAACCGTCTGCCATATTCTTTTTTTGTTTTTTGTCTGAATGTCCGAAGTATCACATGAAGCGTTCATTCCACATTCCTCCCTTTCTCTTGATGAGATAAGGATATATGGAAATGCTGAATATGACCGTTAGAATTTGAGAAAGCTTTTCCAAAGCAATTCTTAAAACTTTCTTTAGCGGGTCGTTCCCCTCGTCTGAAGCCGATAACCCATCTTGACTTCTTTCCCGGCAGGATTTCCGTTCATCAGCTCAAGCAGCAGCCTCGCCGCCTCCTGCCCGCTCGTCTGATAAAAAAAGTGGACGCTGGAAAGCCCGGGCATGATGATGCGTCCCGGAACGGTATCGCCCACGCCCGAGACGGCCGTCTGCCCGGGCACCTTCACACCGTCCTCCTGCAGACACCCCAGCGCGCCCAGGGCAACAGTATCCGTCGCCCCGAATACCGCGTCCAGATCGGGATGCCTTTTTCTGAGCCGCTTCATCGCCTCGTAGCCGTCCTCTGCGGAAAAACCGCTTTCCTCGTAAAAGCTCTCATCCCACAAAATCCCCGCTTCCTTTACCGCATCCAAAAATCCCTGAAAACGCGCCTCTCCGGCAGCCTTATCGCGTCTGGTCACGCCGATGCAGCCCGCTGTTTTTGCTCCTTTTAAAAGGATGCGGGTAGCTTCCTTTGCCGCATTATAATCGTCCTGATAGACGCAGGAACAGCCGTCCACCTTCTGTCCGAGAACCACAGCCGGAACGCGGAGCGCCTGCAGCGCCTTTTTATGGGCGGGCGTAACGATCGTGCCTACCAAAATGATACCGTCCACCTGATTCTGGGAAAACAGCTTCAGATATTCCACCTCTTCCCGCTCCTCGTTTTCCGTATCCGCAAGGAGGAGCCAGAAGCCGGCAGCCTTTAATTCCATACTTATGCCCGCTACCATACGGCTGATAGATTCGGAATTTATCTTCGGGATGATGACGCCGACCTGTCTGGTCTTTTTCGTCCGGAGCATCTGTGCCTGCGCCGACGGTTTATAACCTGTCTCCTCTATCACCCGCTGTATCATTTCCCGTTTCTGGGCGCTCACATATCCATCGTTAAAGTACCGCGACACCGTTGCCCGCGATACGCCTGCCAGCTCCGCAATTTCATTGATGTTCATATCACCGCTCCTATAGTATCTCCCGATAAACTCTCAGCACATTTTCAGAAAATATTTTTTCCCTCTGTCTCTGTGTAAACCCGGCCTTTGACAGTGCGCTGTCCAAAAGCGGCAGCTTATCCGCCCCCGTGAGCTCAGCATGCGTAGGGATTCCGTCAAAATCACTTCCAAGTCCCAGACAATCTTCACCACCAACGTTTACGATATGCTTTGCATGCCGCACTATGGCTTCGAGCGTACCTTCATTTGATATGCCGGGCACACCATCCGACAAAAAGTCCGCGCAGTAATTCAGACCTGTCACACCGCCCTTTTCTGCCAGCGTGCGTATCATATCGTCGGTCAGATTGCGGACTGCCCTGCAGACTGAGCGGGCATCGGAATGACTCGCCACGAACGGCTTTTTCGCATGGGACGCCACATCATAAAAGCCCGCATCTGAAAGATGGGACACATCCACTATCATTCCTATCCGCTGCATCTCTTCGATCAGGTCAAAACCAAACTCTGTCAACCCTCTTTCTGTTTCCGGCACGGTAAAATCGGGTTCTCCCCCGTTTTCAGGCATATGGATGTTCGGAAAGCCTATCTCGTTCGGAAAATTCCATGTCAGCGTCATCATACGCACGCCTCTGTCATAAAAAGCATGCAGTTTTTCCATACTCCCTTCGCATACCGCTCCCTCTTCCAGCGTCAGAAGAGCGCTCATTTTCCCTGTCCTGCTGTTTTCCTCAATCTCCTTCCAGCTTCGTACCTGACATATCTCATCCGCAAACAGCGCCATCTGTCGGTCAAAGCAGTCCGCCATCGCCATCGCCTTTTCAAAATAGCTCTCGCCCTTGGATGCGTATACAAACAGGGCAAAATTCTGCAGAAAATATCCGCCCTCCTTCATTTTATCCAGACGCATATGGAGCTCATTGTCCGCCAGAGTCCAGTTTTTCTGAGGCTTGTCAAATATCGCCCCTATCGTATCGCAGTGCATGTCTACAACTCTCATTTTAACCATTCCTTTCCGCCCGATATCGAGATACACAAAAGGAATCGGCTGCCCGATTCCTTTGTTTGCCTGTATTATTTCTTCTTGGCAGGTTCCGGCGCACTCTCTGCATCTGCCTTTTCAACCTGCGCGATCGCACTTTTCTGCATAGGGATACGGCAGTTTTTGTTGTTGCCAAACTCTACGATCACAGTATCATCTGTAATGTCGATGATAATTCCGTAAAAACCGCTGCTGGTCAATACGCAGTCGCCAATCTCCAGCGTAGACAGCATAGCCGCCGTTTTCTTCTGTTCTTTCTTCTGCGGGCGATAAAGCACGAAGTAGAAAAATACACCGAAAATTACAACATACATCAAAATGATCGGAAACATGCTTCCGGGACCCGGCGCCGCCTGCGCTGCTGTCAGTAAAGTACCCATTCTTTGTCATTCCTCCTGCATTGTGTACTGATAACCTTAGCTATATCCATGTTCGTAAGGTCTACTGTCTATCATACACAATACTTTGCATTCCGTCAAGTTTCTGCTTCTTATATGCGGCAAATTCTCCCCTATCGAGAGCATCTCTGATTTCTGTCATCATCGTATTATAAAAATACAGATTATGAAGCACGCACAAACGCATACCGAGCATCTCCTTTGCCTTTAGCAAATGCCGGATATAGGCGCGGGAATAACGTCTGCAGGCCGGACATTGGCATCCCGGCTCGATTGGACGGGTATCCAGCTCATACTTGGCATTAAACAGATTGATTTTTCCAAAATTGGTGTACAAATGTCCATGTCTGCCGTTACGTGTCGGATAAACGCAGTCGAAAAAGTCCACTCCGCGCTCTACCGCTTCCAAAATATTTGCCGGAGTTCCTACACCCATCAGATAGGTCGGCTTATCCACCGGAAGATACGGCACCGTCTCTTCTAAAATATGATACATCTCCTCGTGTGTCTCGCCCACTGCAAGACCGCCTACCGCATAACCGTCCAAATTCATATCCGCGATGCGCTTCGCATGCTCGATACGGATATCCGGATATATCGCCCCCTGATTGATACCGAATAAAAGCTGCTGTTTATTGATCGTATCCTCCAGGCTGTTCAAACGCGCCATCTCCTTCTGACAACGCGCCAGCCATCTGGTGGTGCGGTCAACGGAAGGCTGTACATAGCTTCTTTCCGCTTTCGCCGGAGCACATTCATCAAATGCCATCGCAATGGTGGAAGCCAGATTGGACTGGATGCGCATACTCTCCTCCGGTCCCATAAATATCTTATGTCCGTCAATATGACAGCGGAACGTCACTCCCTCTTCTTTTATTTTACGAAGACCTGCAAGGGAAAATACCTGAAATCCGCCGGAATCGGTCAAAATCGGTTTATTCCATGACATAAACTGATGAAGTCCTCCCAGCGCTTTGATTTTCTCATCTCCGGGGCGCACATGCAGATGATAGGTGTTCGACAGCTCCACCTGAGTTCCGATTCCCTCCAGATCCTCTGTGGAAACTGCACCTTTGATCGCAGCCACTGTCCCTACATTCATAAACACCGGCGTCTGGATCGTTCCGTGAACGGTTTCCATAACTGCTCTTTTTGCGCGTCCTTCCCTTTTTAATACTTCATATTTCATTTTTTCCAAGCGCTTTTTCTCCTTTTCTCCCATTTTTTCTTTTTATCTGTTTCATTTTTATCGCAGCTTTCTGTTTTTGTCTTCCTGCGGCATACCATGCCATATTCTTCGCAATTTTTCATCCAGTCCATAGAAAAATCCCGAAATCCGTTCGCTGTGCTCAAACCCGTAAAAAATCCCCTGGCGCACAAGCTCGATCAGCGTACATACCGCATAAATCATCAGTATCATCCCGATACATGCCGGAAGCAAATACCATTTTCCGAGCCATGCCGTCCCGTCTATCTTCATCCAGAAACTTTCCCGGATATAATAATGGTCATGTATCAGATAGACGCCGAACGAAGCTCCCGCGACCGTATTGATCAATGCAGCAGCCCTTCCTCCCGGGCTCTTCAGGTTTAAAAACGCCATGAACAAAAGCACTGACGCGGCAGTCACGAGCATGGAGCTGTATGTAAAGAACACGCTGTAGCCCCACATCAGATCCTCCAGAATCCCTATCTTGCCAAGCGGCGTCTTTAAAAGGGCTTCTATCACAAAACGGCTGACCGGGATAAGGAGCGCCGCTGTCGCCGCACGGAAAAACCATTTGCCAAATTTCCCGTCAGGCACATAATACAGCCGCAGATATGCGCCGAACAGATAAACGACCAGAAACCATGCGATGCTCACCCCGCCCGCCGTATTGAGCGCCGATGAAAAATAGAAAATATTGGGCCATGCGGACACAAGAACAAAGCCCAGCGCCATCGCACATTCCAGCTGACGTTTCGTCAGGGATCTTATCAGCTTATTCATCAGCGGGGCCAACAGGTACATGCCCACATACATCGATACGAACCAGTAAAAATCCGACGAGACCGGAAGCACTGAATAGACCATATACTTCAATTCATGCGGCACGTCCGTAAACAGCCAGAAAATAAGCGTAATGCCAAATGCATAAAAAAATACCTGAACAACCATTTTTACCAGCTTCCACAAAGAAAACCTTGATTCCACCAAAAAATAGCTGCTGATAAGCAGGTACACATTGATACATACAAATGACACGCCAAACAGCGTCCATACCACATAATAGGATGCTGTTCCCGGCTGCGTCCCGTAAATCATATTTCCGTGATTGACCAAATGCGCGGTCACTACCATCACCATGGCGAAAATGCGCAGAAGCTCCAGATTCGCCTGCCTTGTCTTTTTCATTTCTTCCTCCCTCAAAAGTCCGTCCGGCATTACCGCAAAACAGCAGACCCACTTCATTCTACCAGTTCTTCCGTAATTGCATTTTTTCTGTATCTGTATAAACCCACCGCAATATTCCTTCCGCCAGTATAACAGATTCCCTTGTATCCGTCAAAAAAATGTTTTATACTAAGGAAAATTTATACAGCAAAAGGAGTGTCCATATGTCCGGTTCAATATTCGGAAATCATTTCAGAGTCACTACATGGGGTGAATCACACGGTCCTGCCCTCGGCGCGGTCGTGGACGGCTGCCCTGCGGGTCTTTGCCTGAGCGAAGATGATATCCAGCCTTATCTCGACCGCAGGAAGCCGGGCTCCACACAGTTTGCCACCCAGCGCAGGGAATCCGATAAAGTGCAGATTCTTTCCGGCGTCTTTGAAGGTAAAACGACCGGAACCCCCATTTCCCTGCTCATCCCGAACACCTCCCAGCGCTCTGCCGACTATACGGACATCGCAGAAAACTACCGTCCGGGACATGCAGACTATACGTTCGATGAAAAATACGGTTTCCGTGATTACCGGGGCGGCGGACGCTCCTCCGGCCGTGAGACCGCCGGGAGGGTCGCCGCAGGCGCCATCGCTCTACGCATTTTAAATCAGCTTGGGATACAGGTTTGCGCTTACACAAAATCCATCGGTCCCGTTTCCATCGACCCGTCCGCCTTTGATACTGCCGCTATCCTCGAAACTCCTACCTGCATGCCTGATCGGAACGCCTCTCTGCAGGCGGAACAATACCTTTCCGAATGCATCAGGCAGCAGGATTCCGCAGGCGGTGTCATCGAATGTCTCATCACCGGCATCCCTGCCGGGATTGGAGAACCCGTTTTTGACAAGCTGGACGCGCGTCTTTCTGCCGCCGTCATGTCCATCGGCGCAGTCAAAGCCGTGGAGCTCGGAGACGGAACGGCTGTTTCCCGGGCAAAGGGTTCTGACAACAACGACTCCTTCTGCATGAAAGACGGTTCGATTTCCAAAAAAACAAACCATGCCGGCGGCATTTTGGGCGGCATCAGCGACGGCTCACCCGTCATCCTACGCGCCCATATCAAGCCTACCCCGTCCATCTTTCAGCCCCAGCAGACAGTCGGCAGGGACCACCGGGAACATATTTTACAGATAAAGGGACGCCACGATCCGGTCATCGTTCCCCGCGCCGTTGTTGTTGTCGAAAGCATGGCTGCTTTGACCGTGCTGGATCTGATGCTCGCAAATCTCGGCGCAAGAATGGATACGCTGGAAAAAATTTACAAATGATAACAACAAAAAAAGGTCACTCTGCTGCAGTGCCCCCCAAAGTCTGACTTTCTGGGGGGCACATCAGTAGAATGGCCTTTTTCCATACCTGTCTCCTGCCCTACAGCCTGTGGAATATAACGCAGTTGGGCTGATCCACCCGTATCTCCGGACCGTTCATAACGATCAGCCCTTTTTCCACGTCCACGCTGAAAAACGTCATCGTATTGGATTCATGATTCAGTGAAACCAGATGCTTGTTATCCGGGAACAGCGCTGCGTCTTTCGGATACTCTCCGCTGATCGGCAGACAGAATATACGTTCAAGCAGCCCCTTTTCCTGATCGATGCGATACATTATCACACTGTTGTCGCCCGCATTGGAGCTGACCAGATACCGGAAATCCTCCGACAGGTTCAGTGCGCTCGCCGCCGAGTTCGACGCATGATAATCGTTGACCGTAGAGACTGTCTGTATCTTCTCAAAGAAAGGATTCCCCTTCTCCTCCCGGTATGTATAAACGTCTATGATATTTTTCAGTTCGTGGACGATATACAGGATACTCCCGTCCTGACTGAATTTTAAATGCCGGGGAGCAGATTCCATCTCGCTTCGGATGACGTCCGCCAGCGTCAGCTTACCCGTACTATGGTCCAGCCGGTAAACCTTCACATGGTCCATCCCCAAGTCGGCAGCGCACAGATAATGGTTGTCGCGTGTCATCTTCACACAGCTCACATGCGGCCGGAAATTACGTTCTGCAATACTTCCAAGCCCCCTGTGGAAAATCTCGTCTGTTATCTCGCCCACGCTCCCGTCCTCATTCAACCGGAGCGCCGTTATCTTGCCGTCATGCCAGCCCGCCACAAACAGATATCTGTCTTCGTAGTCCGTTGACAGATAGCATCCACGCATACCGTTTATCCCCGCTATATTGATGACCTTCAATGTACCGTCCGGCTGTATCTCATATGATTCCACACCAAAGTCTGTGATAGAATACAGCCATCTGCGGTTGTGGGATATCGTCAGGTAGGAAGAGTTTGTTATCTCTACCCTGTCCTTCAGTGAAAATCTTCCCTTTTCTACATCCACATCATAAATTGTAATGCCGTGATTATCCCCCATAGTATAGGTAGAAACATAGGCAACATATTTTTTCTGAGCATCCATTCAAAAAACCTCCTGTAAACAAGGATCTGATTTCTTTTATTCTACCATAGCTAACATACTTTTGTTAATCCCCTTTTCATTTAAAATAAAAAAACACAAAATCCCCATTGACATCTCCCTCAAAAAACGTATAATAAATTCCAGTGCGTTTGTTTAGTATCATTAAACTTTTTGTTTAAAATTACTGTAAACCGGAACACGCGCAACGAAACGGGGATTTTATGAAAATCGGAGCAAAAGTAAAAGAACTCCGCATCCAGAAGGGGCTTACCCAGGAGGAGCTGGCAGACCGTACCGAGCTGTCCAAAGGCTTTATCTCCCAGTTTGAAAGAGACCTGACCTCACCCTCCATTGCCACCCTGATAGACATCCTGCAGGCGCTTGGTACCGACCTGAAAGATTTTTTCAGTGAAGAATCTGACGAGCAGATAGTCTTTAAAGAGAGCGATTATTTCGAGAAGCTGGATGACGAGTACAAAAACAAAACAGAATGGATCATTCCAAATGCCCAGAAAAACATCATGGAACCTATCCGCCTGACATTAGAGCCTGGCGGCAGCACCTATCCGGACAACCCGCACGAGGGCGAGGAATTCGGCTATGTTTTGAGCGGCAGCATTACGATCCATCTCGGGAAACAGAGCTGGCGCGCCAAAAAGGGGGAATCCTTTTATTTTACCCCCCGCTCGACCCACTATATTTCGGCAAGCCCCAAAAGCGGCGCATGCCTCATATGGGTCTCCAGCCCTCCAAGCTTTTAAAAACCGCATCCATTTTTACTATTTAAGAAAGGAACAGTGCCGAGTCACTGTGAGGGGACCGCACCAATGAGCACTAGGCTGATCGACTTACAGCACATCACAAAAATTTATGATGACACAACAGTTCTGGACGACCTGAATCTGTATATCCGAGAAAATGAATTTCTGACGCTTCTCGGACCGAGCGGATGCGGCAAAACAACAACGCTGCGCATCATCGGCGGCTTTGAAAAGCCTGACAACGGACGGGTTTTATTTGACGGTAAAGATATTACCGAGCTTCCTCCGAATAAACGTCAGCTCAACACAGTCTTTCAGAAATACGCCCTGTTCCCGCACATGACTATCGCGGACAACATCGCTTTCGGCTTAAAAATAAAAGGAAAGACCCAGTCCTATATCCAGGACAAAATTAAATATGCCTTAAAGCTCGTTAATCTGGACGGCTACGAAAAGCGTATGCCCGATTCCTTGAGCGGCGGCCAGCAGCAGCGTATCGCCATCGCCCGCGCGATAGTCAATGAGCCCAAGCTCCTTCTTTTGGACGAACCCCTTGGTGCGCTGGATTTAAAGCTGCGCCAGGATATGCAGTACGAGCTCATCCGTTTAAAAAATGAACTGGGCATCACCTTTATCTATGTAACCCATGACCAGGAGGAAGCCCTGACCATGTCCGACACTATCGTTGTCATGAACCAGGGATATATCCAGCAGATCGGCACGCCGGAAAAAATCTACAACGAGCCTGAAAACGCATTTGTTGCAGACTTCATCGGCGATTCCAATATCATCGGGGGAACGATGGTCCGCGATGAGCTCGTTTCTATTCTTGGTCACAATTTCGCCTGCGTGGATAAAGGATTTGGCACAAACAAGCCCGTCGATGTGGTGATACGTCCTGAAGACGTAGACCTTGTAGCGCCCGGCGAAGGCTCTATCGACGGTATCGTGACCCATCTGATATTCAAAGGCGTCCACTATGAAATGGAAGTTACTGCAAACGGCTTTGAATGGCTGGTGCATTCTACCGATATGTTCCCTGTCGGCACAAAGGTGGGCATCAAGGTTGACCCCTTTGACATTCAGATCATGAACAAGCCCGCTTCAGAAGATGAGGAGGCTGTGTCTGTCGATGAGTAAAACAGTGAAAAAAAACGTCACGCCCAGAACGCCGTGGCCGCACAGCCGCTGGATGGCGGGACCTTATCTTTTCTGGTCCGCAGCCTTTATCATCATCCCGCTGTGCATGATATTTTATTACGGACTGACCGACAATACAGGGGCCTTTACCCTGAAAAACATTACTTCCATCAGCTCTCCGGAGCATATAAAGGCGCTCATTTCCGCCCTTGTCCTGTCCCTTATCAGCACGCTTATCTGTCTGCTCCTTGCCTATCCGCTGGCCATGATACTGACCGCACGCAAGGTCAACCAGAAAAGCTTTATCGTGATGGTATTTATTTTGCCGATGTGGATGAATTTCCTTCTCCGCACACTGGCATGGCAGACGCTTCTCGAAAAAACCGGGGTCATCAATTCTATCCTCTCTTTTTTCGGTCTGCCCGCACTCAATATCATCAACACGCCGGGCGCCATTATCCTCGGCATGGTTTACAACTTCCTGCCTTTTATGGTACTTCCGCTTTATAATGCGCTCTCTAAAATAGATGTGAACGTCATAAATGCCGCTCACGATCTGGGGGCAAACGCTGTTCAGACTTTTTTCAGGGTCATTTTCCCTCTGAGTCTGCCCGGTGTCATCAGCGGTATTACCATGGTATTCGTACCCGCTCTCACAACATTCGTTATTTCCAACCTTCTGGGCGGCAGCAAAATACTGCTCATAGGCAATGTCATCGAACAGGAATTTACACAGGCGGGCAACTGGCATCTGGGAAGCGGACTTTCCATCGTTCTGATGATATTTATCATCATCAACATGGTGCTCACCGCAGTTTTCGATAAAAACGGGGAGGGAACGACATTATGATCAAAACCGCTGCACAAAAAGTATATATCGCCCTCATCTTCATTTTTATGTATGCTCCCATCGCGACGCTCATTGTCCTTTCCTTCAATGCCAGCCGGACGCGCGCAAAATGGGGAGGCTTTACGACAAAATGGTATGTAGAGCTTTTTTCCAACCGTGATATCATGCAGGCTCTTTACAACACGCTGCTCATTGCGCTTCTTTCAGCTGTCATCGCCACGCTGATAGGCACGATTGCCGCCCTGTCCATTCAGGGCATGAAAAAAAAGAACCGGGCAGTGCTCATGGGTATTACGAACATCCCAATGCTGAATGCGGAAATCGTCACGGGAATTTCCCTGATGCTTCTGTTTTTAACATTCCGTGCAAAATTCGGTTTTACCACTATCCTGCTTTCGCATATCACATTTAATATCCCTTATGTGATCCTGAGCGTAATGCCGCGGCTAAAGCAGTTAAATCCCAGCGTCTATGAAGCGGCGCTGGACCTTGGGGCCTCCCCGTGGAAAGCCTTTTTCAAGGTTGTGTTCCCGGATATCCTTCCGGGCGTCTCATCCGGCTTCTTAATGGCATTTACAATGTCACTGGATGATTTTATCATCACCCACTTTACAAAAGGTCCCGGCGTAGATACGCTTTCCACTAAAATCTATACCGAAGTGAGAAAGGGCATCAAGCCTGAAATGTACGCGCTGTCCACCTTGATATTTGTTACTGTCCTTATCCTTCTGATACTTGTAAACAAGGCGCCCAGACAAAAGGAAAAGCACTGATAACAAGCTGAATATCTTATATTGAAAGGAACAAACGATGAAAAAGAAAACACTTAACAGGATTTTTTGCTGCCTTTTGACAGGCGTTCTTTCCGCAGGTCTCCTGACCGGCTGCGGTGCATCCTCTTCCGCCGGCTCCAATGGCGAGGTCGTTGTATATAACTGGGGTGAATATATCGACCCCGATACACTCGCGATGTTCGAAGATGAAACCGGCATCAAAGTCATTTATGACGAATTTGAGACAAACGAGACCATGTATCCGAAGGTGGAGACCGGAGCATCCGCATACGATGTCATCTGCCCCTCCGACTATATGATCAACAAGATGATTGAAAACGACCTTCTGGCAGAGTTAAACTTTGACAACATGCCGAACGTAAAGGCAAACATCGGCGCACAGTACTGGGAGCAGTCAAAAGGCTTCGACCCTGAAAACAAATATTCCGTTCCGTACTGCTGGGGCACCGTTGGCATCCTTTATAACAAGACGATGGTAAACGAGCCTGTGGACAGCTGGTCTATCCTCTGGGACGAAAAATATGCCGACAGCATCCTGATGCAGGATTCCGTCCGCGACGCTTTCATGGTTGCCCTCAAATTAAACGGCGCTTCCATGAACACACTGGATGAAACCGAACTGGCTGCCGCCCGCGATATCCTCATCGATCAGAAACCTCTCGTTCAGGCATATGTCATCGATCAGGTACGCGATAAAATGATCGGAGGCGAAGCCGCCCTCGGCGTTATCTATTCCGGCGAGGCAATCTTTACGCAGCGTGAAAACGCCGATCTGGAATATGTCGTTCCGAAGGAAGGCACCAATGTATGGATAGATTCCTGGGTCATTCCCAAAAATGCGCCCAACAGAGAGAATGCCGAAAAGTTCATTGACTTTATGTGCCGCGGCGATGTCGCCCTGAAGAACTTTGAATATATCACCTACTCCACGCCCAACGAAGCGGCGCGCGAGCTTATTGAGGACGAGGCGCTTAAAAATTCTCCTATCGCTTTCCCCGATTTAAGCCAGTATCCCAATCTGGAAACCTTCACCTATCTGGGCGAGGAGGGAGATGCTCTTTATAACGAGATGTGGAAAGAGGTCAAATCCAACTAAATGGAACGTATTTTAAGATATGATATCACAAAGGGCGACGATTGCATGACCGTCGCCCGCTTTTTAAAGAAAAAAGGCTATTCCTCCGCTAATATCACTGATTTGAAAAAGATGCCCGAAAGCATTCTGATAAACGGAAACTTCGCCTACATGGTACATCCCCTCTCTGTTGGGGACGTTCTCACGGTACATATTCAGGAAACGGCAGTCTCGGAAAAAATCCCTCCTGTGTTCATTCCGCTCAATATTGTATATGAGGACGAAGATCTGATGGTCATCAACAAGCCCGCAGACCTTCCTATCCACCCTTCCATGAATAACTACACCCGCTCCCTCGGGAACGGACTTGCCTGGTATTTTTCCCAAAAAGGGCAGCCTTTCGTATTCCGCTGCATCAACCGGCTGGACCACAATACCTCCGGTCTGACGATTGTCGCAAAACACCTCGTCAGCGGGAGCATCCTCGCCACTATGGTCAGAAACCGGGAAATCCACCGGGAATATCTCGGTATCTCCCGCGGGCATGTCACTCCTTCCTCCGGGACGATCACGGCTCCTCTCGGCAGAAAGCCCGGATCCATCATAGAGCGCACCGTTGATTTTGAAAAAGGGGAAAGCGCTGTCACCCACTATCAGGTCATCGATTATAAAAACGGGCACAGCCTGCTCTCACTCACACTCGAAACAGGCCGCACCCATCAGATACGCATCCATATGAAATATCTTGGTTTTCCCCTTGTAGGGGATTCCCTGTACAATCCCGACATGGAGTGGATTTCCCGTCAGGCGCTCCATGCAGCGCGTCTTGTTTTCCGCCATCCTATCACCGGAGAGCAGATGGAATTTCACGCGCCCATGCCGGACGATATGCGCCGGGTGCTGGAAGGATAAAAGTCCTTTTTATTCCTGAACCGCAGTCCAGATCTGCATTTCATTTTCGCCCCGGTTCGCCCATGCGTAGTAGGGAATGAAATGCAGACGGACAGGAATTTTCTCAGGTTTCTGATACCTTCTGTACAAAGCCTTTTCCACCGCTTTCTCCTCTGATTCCGCTTTCTTTATGCGATATCCGTTCGCTTCGATCGCCATCATTCTGACACCGCAGATATCTGTTTCCCGAATCATTTCATCCATATCCGTATTCACGGATAACAGCGCAAGCTCCTTCCCATTGTCCGCCTCTTCCAGGCAATATACAAGCGGACCGCGCATGAGCGCTGCTTTTCCGATATCCTCGCGCACGCGCTCATCTGCTGCCATCAGACGGGCCTCCATCGGAAAATGGAGCGTCAGCGTCTCCTCTTCCTCCCAGTCTTTTTTCAGGTACAGATAGCCGTCTTTTTCTTCCTTTATCGCGCCTTCCGCGCCCTCCAGCTCATAATGGCTGCACCAGTCCGGCAGGCGCAGCGCCAGCACAAGCCCGGTATCTTCTGCTCTTACCCGTATCTTTACATCCCCGTTCCACGGCATCCCGGAATCGATACAAATATCGGCCTTTTTCCCCGCGACCCTTTTTTCCAGAGTCCCGCCCATATACAAATGTATAAACAGCGTATCCTCATTTTCCGTATAGGCATAAGAGCCGATGGAGCTGATGAGCCGCGCCAGATTGGGCGGGCAGCAGGCACAGCCAAACCACTTCTGCCGAACGGATTTCACATGGGATTTCCGTTCATCCTTATGACAGGCTTCCGGCAATATCTCCAATGGATTCACATAGAAAAAGCTCTTTCCATCCAGCGCCATACCGCTTAAAATCCCGTTATACAACGCCCGCTCCATCACATTTGCATAACAGGCATCCGGCCTGATCTCCAGCATTCTTCTTGCCAAAAATACAAGACCGATGGACGCACATGTTTCCGCATACGCCGTATCGTTCGGCAGGTCATATGGAAAGGAAAACGCTTCGCCGATATGAGTCGAGCCTATGCCTCCGGTGATATACATTTTTTCACGGGTAATGCTGTCCCAAAGTTTTCTGCATGCCTCATAAAGCGTTTCATCTCCGGTCAGACGCGCCACATCTGCCATGCCGGAATACAGATAGACCGCCCGGACTGCATGACCGACCGCCTCATCCTGAGAACGAACCGGAAGGTGCGCCTGATGATAGGAATAGCGAAGCTCATCCTCGTGTCCTTTTTTTACTTCCTCAGGGTGCTCCCTGTCAAAATAATAGGGACGTTTTCCTCTCTCATCCACAAAATACCGGCTAAGCTCCAGATATTCCGGTTTTCCCGTCACTTCATAAAGACGCACCAGCGCCATCTCCGCGATCTCATGTCCCGGATAGCCCTTGCACTTTCCCTCATCCGCGCCAAAATACGCCGCAATATAATCCGCAAAGCGTTCCGCCGCCTTGAGCAGCTTATCCTTTCCTGTAGCCTCAAAATATGCCACCGCGCCTTCTGCCAGATGTCCGAAGCAGTACAGCTCATGATGATCCTTCAGATTGGAAAAAATCTTATCCTTTCCGTTGATGATATAATAAGTATCCAGATAACCGTCATCCTGCTGCGCCGCACATACGATATCAATCGCCCCGTCCGCGATTTTTTCCAGCGCCGGGTCAGGATGCTGTGTCAGGGAATACCCCACCGCCTCTATCCACTTTGAAAAATCACTGTCCTGAAATACAAAACCGTAAAACTCGTCCCCCGGATGCTCCGGATCCTCCGGCAGCCTTTCAAATCCTCTAAACGTATACACAGGCTCGTTAAACGCCGCTCCCTGCTCCCGTTTCATACGGTTCAGCTTTCCTGCTGTTTTAAAATTATGCATACAAAAGCTCGGCGCTGCGCCCTCTACCGCATCGTTTAACGCCGCCCACTGATATGGGAGCACTTCCCGGCGTACGAGCTCCATTTCCTCTTTCCAGAACGGGTCTGTCATCTGTATCGCCCGAAGGGAAAGCGGGCGTGAATATAATGTTTTGTCCATGAAAGCTCCTCCTGTCGCTGTTTTTTCTATTTCCATGTAAAATCTGGACATTTTTATTTCCATTCAACTATTTTTATGATATGATAAATCTGTATTTTATTCCATTGTTCAAAAAGAAAATAGCATGTATAAAATGGAAAATATTGGAGGAATTTATGGTCTGCCTGGAAAAAATGGGAATGCACGAGATCAGTGCGGGCAACTATGTGACGAGCATAAACGGGATGGTCCATCCCGACAGAATCATGTCAGAGCATGATTTTCTTTATATTTTAAACGGAACCTGGGAAATTTTTGAAAATGATACCGCATATTTTCTGAATACCGATGACCTGCTCATCCTTGCCGCCGGTCGTCATCATTACGGCAGGCAGCTCTGCAATCCCGGAAACAGACATATGTATCTCCATATCGTGCCGACCGACACAGAAGCTCAGGCGGCAGATTTTCCTGATACCGACAGGCTCTTTTCCTGTCCAACTCTCATCCACTGCGGACACACGCCCCGTATACGGCAATATTTTCAGGATATCATTCCCCTCACGTGGACAGATGCTCCGGCGCAAAAGGATCGGGCTGCTCTGCTCTTTTCCCTGCTTTTGTGCGAGCTTTCAGCTCTTTCCACTCAGGAAACGGCTGCAGAACAGCCCGACCCTATTATCGAAGAAATCATGCGTCTTATCCGCTCAACACCTCAGACCTTCTTTTCTGCCGAAGAGCTTTCAGACCGTTTTTATATATGCGGACGTACCTTAAACAATCGTTTCCGCAAAGCATACGGAAAAACCTTTTCTGCGGTTCAGATGGAAACAAAGCTTGAAATGGTTCGTCAGTTCCTTATTTCCCAGCCTCAGGCCCGGCTGCGGGAAGCGGCTGCCAATTATGGCTTTTACGATGAATTCCATCTCAGCCGGGCGTTCAAGAAGCAATTCGGCATGTCGCCGTCACAGTACCGTAGCCAGAGGTAAATCCTATCCTATGAACCGGACTGCCTTTACCCCATGTGCCGGGATGAGTGACTCCAGCCTTCCATTTTCCGTTGTTCCCCTGCTGCCGTCCCACATATCGGTAAACGCCGCATCCTTAAGCCCGTCTTCTATCTCAGAAAGCTCCGCCGACAGATGAGCTTCCTCATCACTTAGATTAAACAGTGCGGCGCAAATGCTGCCGTCCTCTTTGTCCACGCTCTTCCAGACCGCCATCTTTTCATTTCTGAGTATCTGTGTCCCTTTGCAGGAGGCTTTCAGCCGTCCGAGGATATCCCTGTTTGTTAAAAGGGATAACGTCCAGTCATCCAGCTTCGTCAGCTCCGCGCCGATCATCATCGGAGACCTGAAAAAGCTCCAAAGCGTCATCATCGTTTTCTGCTCTTCCTTTGTCAGCCTCGTATCCCGCTCCTGCCCAAATCCTTTCCCGACTTTTCCGAGCGGCAGCATATCGCAGTCCGGATAGCAGCCCTGCTTCACATGATCCTGCCAGAGCTCGCAGCGTGCAAACATCGGGAGCAGGAGTTTCCAGTCGTCCCAGAAATCGTCCGTGATACGCCACATATTCGCATATTTGCAATACTGCCATGCCCGGTCGATGTGCGCCGGTCCGGGAGACAGGCTTAAAACGATGTTTCGTCCGCTCCTTTGAATCGCCTTATGCAGCATTTCCGTTTCAAACCAGCCGTTAAAGTTATCGTTCCGATACAGCCAGCTGTCGCATATATCATCGCATTTGATAAAGTCCACACCCCACTGTGCATACATCTCTATGAGAGAATCATACCATGCCTGTCCCGCCTCATTATTCCTTACGCCGTACATATCGGGATTCCATCCGCAGATAGATGCCGGATCTGCCGTCATATCCGCAGTAAATGCGCTTCCATACACGGGCAGATGCTCCTGCGCTGCCTTTCTTGGAATACCGCGCATGATGTGGATACCGAATTTCAATCCCCGACTGTGTACATAATCTGCCAACGGCTGAAATCCCCTGCCCCCTGCGGACGATGGAAATCTTGCCGGAGACGGCTGCAGTCTGCCGTAATCATCCATTTCCAGATCGTCAAACGGAATGTATTGGAACTGCTCCCGCTTCGTTCCCGCGCCGTTGGCATACCACTGAATATCCACCACCACATATTCCCAGCCATATTCCTTTAAATTCGCCGCCATAAAATCCGCATTTGCTTTTATCTGCTCCTCATTTACAGTCGTATCATAATAGTCATAGCTGTTCCACCCCATCGGCGGTGTCTTTGCAAAACAATTTTTATCCATATCAAATACCTCTCTCCATCAGAATCTTGACCTGCTTGATATTCCTGATAAAACCATTATAATAAACAATATCAGGCTCTTCAAGAAGACTTCTTTGATATAGGAGGATACTTTTTTGATATCATATCAGTTTGGAAATTTTGGATTTTTAAAAGAGGACACACTTCCGGATGCGCCGCTTTTTCTGATGGATACAGGGGTGGAACGGCGTTGTGAGGAATCTTATTTTTTCGATAACCGGACACGCCCTGCCTATGAAGGTTATCTTCTGCAGTATACCTTAAAAGGCTGCGGCATTTATCAGGACGGGGAAAAAAGCTATCCCCTGCCGGAAGGACACGGTTTTTTCATCCGCATGACCCAGGAAGGACGCTACTTTCTGCCCGATACAGCCGGTGCGCCCTTTTCCCCCGGCTCCGGCATTTCTTCCGGTGAATGGGAATATTTCTATCTCCATTTTACAGGAGCTGCCGCCGCACCCTTTTGGGAAGCAGTTCAAAAAATTACCGGATCAGTCTTTTCCATACCTGCCGCCAGCCCTGCTATCTCCCGTTTTTTCCGCTTCTTCCAAAAGTGCAGCGCTGCCCGCCCCCTCCCCTATGAGGGCGGCGAATTTCTCTACAGCTTCCTGTGCAGCCTGCTGCGCGCTCTTGAAAGCCCGTCAGAAGGAAATTCCCCTCTGGTACAACGAGCCTGCGGATATTTTCAGGAACGCTTCTCCTCCCTGTCGGGTATTGGTGAAGCTGCAGCCTTCTGCGGCGTTTCCCAGGAACATCTGACCCGCCTTTTCAAAAAAGAAACCGGGCAGACACCTTTACAGTATCTTACCCGGCTCCGTATTGAAAACGCTCTTTTTCTTCTTTTAAATACTTCCGAACCCGTTACCTCTATCGCACATGCCTGCGGCTTTGAAAACGGGAATTATTTTGCCCGTGTATTCCGCAGCTACTTGAACTGCTCCCCGGAGCAATACCGCCGCCGGCTGCGCTAGCTTTTTTCCATACATCCGTATTTTCAGATGCCTTTTAGGCACTTTTTATAACATATGCAAAATATCACTGCAGATGCCGCCGCAGTCACAATCTCTGCAATAGGAAACGCGGCCCAAAGCCCTGTGATACCTATCAGCTTCGTGCCTATCCACGCAGCCGGAACAATTACTGCCAGATAACGGAGCATCGATATCATAAAGGAGGCAACGCCCTCCCCAAGCGCCTCCAGTGCACCGGAGGCTGTCACACTGATGCCGGATATCACAAAACCGAGGCTGATAATGCGAAGAGCTGCCGCGCCTTCCCGTATCGTTACCGCATCCTTCGTAAACATCCTCATTATCGGCTCAGGAAAACCCATGAACAATGCCATTCCTGCTCCCATTATCACAAGGATAAGAACGGTGCATACACCCAATATCTGCTTCATTCTCTGTTTTTCGCCCGCGCCGTAATTGTAGCTGAGCACCGGGCGCATCCCCTGCACGATGCCGCTGGCAGGCAGATAAATGAACGTCTGGAGCTTAAAATAAACGCCCAGAACAAGCACATACATCGCCGAAAACGCTCCTGCCAGTCCGTTTAACAGCGTTACCAGAAGGGACGGCAGACCCATTGTCAGAGAGGACGGAATACCGACCATATACAGCCTTTTGCAAACGTCTCCTGTCGGTTTCATCAAACGTCTTGAAAATTCTATCCCCATTCCTTTTTTCAAAAAATAAACCACATACAGCAGCAATGACACAATCTGACCGATGACCGTTGCGACCGCCGCCCCGCGCACCTCCATCCGCGGAACCGGCCCCAATCCAAAAATAAATACCGGATCAAGCGCAATGTTTGTGATGCATCCTGCGGCAAGACATACTGTAGGTACGATCATATTTCCAAGTGACTGATAGATTTTTTCAAAAGCTATCTGCATTGTTACGATAACCGAAAACGACATTACAATAAAGCCATATTCCAGTCCCCACCCGTAAATCTGTCCGTCCGATGTAAAAAGCTTCAAAAATAACGGCAGAAATGCTGATAATCCTATGGACAGACCAATACCATGAATGATACTTAAAAAGAATCCCTGCGACGCCGCTTCGCCCGCTTTCTTTTGCTCTCCTGCACCCAGATAAAATGCTGCCGCAGCGCTGATGCCGACACCAAAGCCGACGCCAATACTCGTTACAAGCATTTGGAGCGGATATACAAGCGAAACCGCGGTAAGCGCCGCTTCACCAAGCTGTGCCACAAACATGCTGTCCACAATATTATACAATGAATTGATGAGCATCGATACCATCATCGGCAGCGACATCGACAGCACCAGCGGCAAAACCTTTTTTTGTTTCATAAATTCCTGATTCATTCCATCCTCCCTTTCTCTTCACACAAAAAAAGGCTAAAATCCTGCTGTTTATCTCAGAAACAGCAAAATCTATAGCCTTCTTCCAGACATCTATTTCTCTTTATGAGTCGGCTCCGATGTTACACCCCGAAGTCCAGACCGCTAATCACTTTACCACATCTCCGTCAAAAACGCAAGGGAAAGTCTTGATTTTTCCCTCAAAATCGTGTATGCTTGTCTTTAGTCAAACAGGCTAAAATATCGTAATTTTAATCAGGAGGAAGAATCAATATGGGCTATCAATTGGTTATGATTCGCCACGGCGAAAGCGTATGGAACCAGCAGAATCTGTTTACCGGCTGGACTGACGTAGATCTGTCCGAGAACGGCCACAAGGAGGCTGCTCAGGGCGGCGTTCTGTTAAAGGAGGCTGGCTTCTCTTTTGATGTTTGCTACACTTCTTACTTACAGCGTGCAATCCACACAGCAAACCACGTTCTTCAGGAGTTAAACGAAGAGTGGATTCCCGTTGTTAAGACATGGAAATTAAATGAGCGTCATTACGGCGCACTGCAGGGTCTGAACAAATCCGAGACTGCTGAGAAGTACGGTGAGGCTCAGGTTAAAGTATGGCGTCGTTCCTTCGACATCCAGCCCCCGGCTCTTGAGCCTACTGATGAGCGCAACCCCGCTCTGCAGGCTCCCTATGCAAACGTAGATCCCAAGGAGCTTCCTCTTACAGAGAGCTTAAAGGATACTATCGCACGTGTTATTCCTTTCTACGAGGAGAACATCAAAAAAGATATGAAGGATGGCAAGAAGGTTCTGATCGCTGCTCACGGCAACTCCCTTCGTGCTCTCGTTAAATATCTGGACAACATTTCTGAGGAAGATATCACAGAGCTGAACATTCCTACAGGCGTTCCGCTCGTATACGAGCTGGACGATAACTTCAACGCGATCGGTCATCACTACCTTGGCGACCAGTCCCAGATTGAAGCAAAGATGAACGCTGTAGCAAATCAGGGTAAGAAATAATATTTCTAATAATTATGGAAAGAGACGGCACGAGCGATTTTGTGCCGTCTCTTTTTTTATCCAAATACCGCGTCTCCCAGAATATACCCCGCTCCTACAAAAAACAGATTCCACACCGCCACACCCAGTGCCGAGCTGATCGTATATTTCCAGAAATCCATCTTCATCACACCAGCAGGGATTGATATCAGCGTCCGCATCACAGGGATCAGCTTTCCGATAAAAACGCCGATACATCCCCGTTTTTTCAGCATTTCAAAGTTTTTATCAATTTTTTCCTTATGAGACGGAAATTTTTTCAGATATTTTTCCAAAAGAAACGCCCCTCCCTTATATCCGAGCAGATATAAAAGCCAGCTCCCGCA
>PPYF01024601.1_pt1 | contig 65227 bp, 81 predicted proteins | sample 1559871 | NCBI WGS metagenome assembly PPYF01 (sample SAMN08240021, study PRJNA423297) | Human gut metagenome, whole genome shotgun sequencing project. | reverse complement strand
ACAGAAAAATCGCCCAGACCGTGAGGTCTGAGCGATTTTTTGGTATAATTAATTATGCTACTAAATAACAATACCAATGGTAATTATACTATGCGTCAGCTGAAATTACCATTAGAAATCGAAAAATTGATCGATATTTCCGATCCGGTATACACTTTTTGTGAGGTTATGGATCACATTGACCTATCCAGATATTTTGTAGAGAAAGGCTATAAAACAGGTCGCCCAAGATGTGATGCTCAAAAACTCCTTAAAGTAATACTTTTTGCCTTTATGGAAAATGGCATCTGCTCCTTACGAGAAATAGAAAAGCTCTGCCGTAATGACATTCGTTACATGTATCTTCTTGATGGCATGAAAACGCCTTCTTTTGCTACATTTGGAAACTTAATCCGAAACGAACTAACCGATTCTATCGAGCAGATATTTGAAGACATTAATTCATATATTTTTGCCAAAGATCACGTGGATCTGCAGCATACATACATTGACGGGACAAAAATTGAGGCAAATGCCAATCGATATACCTGGGTATGGAAAAAATCGTGTGTGAAAAACCGGCAGAAAGTCTTTGACAAGATTTCACTCTTGATTGATGCTATGAATCGGGAAGTACTTGGATATCTCGGAATAAAATTTGAAAAGCGTGAAGCGTACGCGGTTGACTATGTCTCTGAATTACTTACGATGTACAAAGAAACAACCGGACTGGATGAAACTTCTTTCGTTTCCGGACGTGGTCATAGAAAAAGCATTCGACAAAAACAATACGAAGAATTGCATGAATATCTGGAACGTTTGAAATCCTATGCATATCATATCGAGACCTGTGGAGAAGAAAGAAACAGTTATTCCAAAACAGATCATGGTGCAACTTTCATGCGTTTAAAGCGTGATTACATGGGAAACGATCAGCTACTTCCGGCATACAACCTACAGGCAGCCATCTGTGATGAATACATAGCTGTAATCGACGTAAAACCATATGCATCCGATATGGAATGCTTTGTTCCTTTGATGGAAAAATTCAATCGCACATATGGCCACTATCCGAAATATCCGGTTGCTGATGCCGGATACGGTTCTTACAATAATTATCTTTATTGTGAAGAACACGGCATGGAAAAATACATGAAATTTACCATGTACAAAAAAGAAACGACGGACAAAAAGTATCATGAGAATCCGTATCGTGCTGTAAACTTTGCAAAAGATGCAGATGGAAATCTCTTATGCCCAAACGGTCGAAAATTCCTCTTCAAGAGAACACAGCATGTGAAATATAATAAATATGGAAGAACGGAAGAATTATACGAATGTGAATCTTGTGAAGGGTGTCAGCATAAACAAGAATGTTGTCCGAGAGCACACAAAAACCGAACGATCCGAATGAATCAGGAATTAACTGCTATCCATCAGGAAGTGCTGCAAAATCTTGAATCCATACATGGTGCTCTCTTGAGAATGAACCGAAGTATTCAATCGGAGGGAACTTTTGGTGTATTAAAGTGGGATAAAGCGTATAAAAGATTATTGCGAAGAGGCGAGAAAAATGTAATTCTCGAGCTTACACTGATTTCATGTGGATTCAATCTTTATAAATATCACAACAAAAAGCAACGACAGACGAAAGTTGCATAAAACTTAAGCGGGCGTGATTAGCCGAGCATTTATTAAATGCACCATTTTTTATACCCAAAGATGCAGACTTGCTTAGAAATAGAAAAGTTAATACAAAGAAACGCCAAAACCGACATTTGCCGGAATTGGCGTTTCTTATATTAGGGACTTATTTTACAGCCCCTTTTTATGTGTTATGAGAAAAAATTAATCTCTAAAAAAGGGAGGACCTCGCGCCTTGCGGTGCGAGGATTATGAAAAAGAAAAAGTTTATTTCTTAGGTATGACTAAAGTATAGTTTGCAATTATGACGCCGATGTGTGGAGTTTATGAGAGATTTGTAAATAAATTATGAACAAAAATAACAATGGAAAAAGATTAAGCAAATGTTAAGCAAAGAAAAAATGAAAAGAAAAAGAAGTGCCTGAAAAACGCATATTCTAAGCACTTCTTATTGTCTGAATTTTCATAAAAAGGAGAAAAAAGAAGTAAAAATAAGACCGTGGGTTACAAGTGGGTTACAACAGGAATCTTATTTACTTCTGCCACCAGCTCAGGGATTGTTTTTTCGGTGTAAACATTTTTGGTTACATCTCCACTACCACCAATTTTAAATGCGGATCCGGAAGCATTGGAAAGAGAATGTCCAAGAATAATTTTTAAACAGACATCATTGAGGCCGGCATTGTTGGCGAGAGCAGCGAATGTATAACGGGTGTCGTGTGGAATATGTTCCATGCCAAGCTGCTTGCAAAGATTATCCCATATGCCGATCCGGAATCCGTTGGTGGTATATTTCTGGCCGCCTGAACGGGGAATGAGGTAACGGCCGCCCATTCGCGCATGGATCAGGGGGAGTATAGCATCGTGGATCGGGATAATTCTATTACGGCCAGCTTCAGTTTTAACTCCACCAACCATATAATGGTCCACAATATTTATGTTAGAACATTCCATGGTCAAAAATTCTGTAATACGAAGACCGGTATAAATAAGAATAAGTACAAGATCTACATTAGGAATTTTACCAAGAGAAGCCCATAATTTAGAAATTTCCTCATCAGAGAATCGAGTATGTTTCTGTTTGGCTTCTGTAGACTCTAAGACAAGACCAGTAGTTATGTCATGGTCCACAAGTTCACAGGATAAAGCGTATTTCCACATTCCACGGACAACAATCCCCATATTTGTAATCGTGCTGGAGCTCATGCCATTACATGAATTTAAACATTCCTGCAGGTCTGCAGTATGCAGCGTGGCAATTTTACGGGAATGCAAAGAAGAATATTTTTTAAAAGCAGCCTTATAGCTTGTAAGTGCTGCATCACCGGGATGACTCTTAAAGCTCCAGCGCCATTCGATCCATTTGTCAAATAGTTCTTTAAAGGTTAGCATATCAGAAATACTAGTGTGCTCATGGACTGCAAGCCCTTTGTTATAGTCTGCGAGATATGCCAGCGCCTCTTTCTGCGTGGCAAAGTATTCGAGGTATTTGCGCTTCCGGCGCTGTATGCCGTCCACTTCTTCCAGGATGGAAATGCGCACGCCCCACGGTTTTCTTCTTTTCCCTGGCAGCTTTACAACGCCGCCGTATCCGTTTGGTAATTTCATACACGACTCCGATCTAACTGTTGCGACGTCGCAACAAATTCATTATTTTTCCAACAAATCATGCGGATCAACTCCAAGAGCATCCGCGATTTTAAGACCGCGCGAAAGAGAGGGTTCTTTCTTTCGGGCACTGCGGTACTCGTTTATAGTTGTTCTTGGTATACCGGTAGCGATAGACAGCTTTTCCGTGGTGACACCTTTTTCCTGCATGACTTTCGAGATTCTTGACATTATTTTTTGCTCCTCCAATAAAAATATAAAATATATGATAGCATGAAAATTAAATTAAGTCAATAGACTTATTATATTGTAATAAAAGCATACATAATACATAAAAGTTGCAATATAGCAAACAAAATCAAAGGTTTACTCTGTCATCCTTAATATGGCTGGAAAAACAGTATTTCATATTTCTTTTATAAGGAGGACAGAAGATGAGAGAAGAACTGAAAGCATTAAAAGGCGGGAAAAAAAGCAAAAAACAAAGCATCACAGACATGCAACGAAAAAAGATTGGCATATATGATAGACCGGACATCCGCATGATCGTGTGCCGGTCAGATAAGTGCATCTATTACAACTGGGCAAGTGTGCCGGAAAGCAAGATTATACAGTTTTTGTTATGAGGTGGTTGGAAAATCAAAGAATAATGATAAATTGTATATAATACACTAAAAATTGCTAGATTATAAAGAAAAATGTTTACATATTGCAAAAATATGATATACTTTAATTCATACAAGAGTACATGAATAGGGGTCGATATTATGGTATTAACAGATAAAAAGATTAGAGAATATGTTGAAAAATACAAAGAGCATAATATGGAACATCCACTAATTGAAGAATTTGTAGAAGAACGTTTGCAAAGTGAATCTTATGATCTGTCCATAACAGATCAGATCATGGTTCCGAGAAAAGAAATCAAATGTATTTCGCTGGAAGATCAAAATGCAGTGGATAACATGTATGAAAAAAAGAGTATGGAACATGGAGAGTATATTATTTCTCCGAAAGAGTATATGTTGGTTACTGTGACTGAGCAGATCACTCTGCCGGATTGCCTGACTGCACATATAAGGCCAAGAACCAGATTCACAAGACTTGGATTGATTGTAAGCGGTCAGCATTGCAACTCCACATATTCTGGAAACCTGAATCTTGGAATTTTCAATGCAACCGATTATCCTATAAAAATACAAAAGGGAATGCGGGTAGCTCAGATTGTTTTTGAAGAATTGGATGGAATTCCGTCCGAGCACAAACTTTACAAAAATAAAGAGAATGCAGCATATCAGAACGAAAAAGGTGATCGGGGTGCTAATTTTGAAAAAGAAGTAAATGATTTCGTAGACCGAATATTGGCAAAGGGCGAATAGATGGGAGAAATTTTAGACAAGGTTGTGTCCCAATATGTGCATAACAACGCGGAAGAAAAACAGGGACAACCGAATATATTGGCAGCCGCGGAAGAAAACATAAAGAAAAAGATTATCGAAGAGATAGAACCTGAAATACGGGAAGATGAGTACAGAAAGGCAAAAGCAGAGGTCGAAACTGAGGAAAATGGGAAAAGGCTCGAAGAACTGAAAGAAATCATTTGGAGTGGATTTTTGGTTGCGTTTTTGGTGGGGCTTCTTGTAAATCAGGTGACCGATGTGATTACATATTTCAAAAGTGGGAGTATGCCGTGGACGGTTATTGCAATTATTGTATTATTGTTCATCTGTCTTGCAGTATTCTTTTATATGTTCGCCACAAGAGTTAAAAAGATATATGATGATATAAAAAAGCATAAATGAAAAAATACAAAGCCGTTTATCGGAACTATATAAGGCATTGTTCCTGGTTTACTGGCGAACGGCATCATAAAAAGAGGTTGGGGGATTCCCCAACCTCTTTTTTGAAGACATTTTCACAACTAGAACTGGCTTTTTTGCGTCATGGGCTATGACGCTATGCACGAGGCGGTTCCTGCACACCGAGGTAATCCATGAGTGCATTTTGAAATACGCGGGAGCAGTTTACACCGTCCGCATCTGCCGCAGCAGCGAGCCACGCTGGGAGTGATAGGGTTTTTTTGACAAAATTGTTTTTGACTCGGTCACGAATTGCAGGCATAAATACGCTGATCATAACAGGAACACAACCAGAAGGGATCGTGAGAGAATCAAGAGAGCTTGGTTCCGGAATCGCTTCGTGGTCTTGCTCCATGCCATACAAATGGAGTCCAAGAGCTTCTTGCGCATTGCTGATTGCTTTATTGGTATCGTCAGGCTCTGCACATGGACAGCATCCGGGAAGATCAGGAAAATCAATAGAAATTCCGCGATCTTCGTAGTTGAAGAATGCAATAAAAGAATAACGTTTTTTCAACATATGACTACCTCCTAAATGTTGGGGTTACGGAAATGTAACCCCAGATTGTTCGGAAATACTTTTCAGTGTACCAATCGGAATATCTTTTACCGGATGGGTGATGGTAACTCGTCCGGGTTTTACCGGGTGCTTGAATTGGTGATGATCGCCAACGCAGGACACCTCATACCAGCCGTCCTGCTGAAGAATTCGAATCACCTCCCGAGATGAGTAACTTTTCATCTTATGTACCTCCTAACAATCATAGTATAATACATAATAAATTATGTGTCAATAAAAATGCGTAAAAAATTATGTATTACAAAAGAAATGATAATATATAAGTAAGAAAAGAGGCTGGGCGCGTCACCCAACCTCTTTTTCATTCTTGTCAACCGGTTCGCTTGGTCCGTACTGTGCTTCCAGTTCGGCAGCAGTGTCTGGAAAGCAATCGTGTTATTTCTTGGTATGAACAGTATATGATTTATCACATGTACGCAATCCATCTATGTGTTCGAAAAGATCTGGTTTTATAGGAGATCCAAGAGGGTCGAGTATAAAATCAATCCCTTCGCGTCTGGCGAGTTTGGCAGCAGACACAAAATCACTGTCACCGGAAATAAGAATAATTTGGTCTACCTGTTTTTTGTATGACATAGAAGCAATGTCGAGTCCGATTTTCATATCAACACCTTTTTGCTCAATCTGTAAACAAAAATCAGATTCCTGAAGATCAGAAAATTGAATGCTTCCGTTGCAGAGCTTTTTGACGATTTGCGGACGGATATTATAATGAGCCTGTTCTTCTGCAAGTTTACCAAGACGGATAGCAAATTTTCGCCGTTTTTTCAGTTCATCAAAAAATTGAACGGTCCAATCATGAAGCTCTGTTTTTCCGAGATCAACCTGCTGTTGAAGAAAAGGGTGAAAAACGCGTTTGCAAGATGGGGCACAATCGTAATAAAAGATTCTGTAAAGATTACTGCGTTCGCCATGGGTTTTGAGATGACGCCAACAGTAGTTTTCAAGTTCAGAAGCACGCTCTGCCGCCGTTTTGTCACCAAAAACAGCTTGTGCTCTGCGGCGATAAAAACCACCATCTACTAAAATAGCAGTTTTTGAATGAATATTTACATCTTTCATAAGAAACTCCTTTATTATTATAAAAAAGCCCTAGGGTTCGGTCATTCTCATATGTTGAGAGACGTACAACCTAGAGCATTATTAACGTGCAACAATCGCTACACATATACATGATATGTATATGTCAAAATATTATTCAAATATTTCGTGACAATATATTAGCACAAAAGCATATTTGTGTCAATAACCTAAAATGATCGAAAATGGTTCAAAACCGTTTAAAACAATATAAAACCATCTATCACAAGAGAATTGAGGTGGAATGGAAAGAGGCTGGGAATCACCCAACCTCTTTTTCATTCTTATTAACCTGTACACCTGGTCCGTACTGCGCTTCCAGCTCTGCAGCAGTGCCCGGGAACTGATCCGCAATGTTTGGCTCCGGAGCGGCAGCAGTATCAGCCGAAGTGGCAGCATTATAAAAGAAATCACGCACCGCCTGTCTCTGGTCTGCATTTAACTTCAGGTATTGGTATACCAGATTGTAGCTGAAGTCATCCAGATCAAATTCTTTTTTCAACTGTTCCATCGTAGAGGAAGGGGATTTTTCAAATATATCATCACCTTCCCCGGTGGTTAGCCAGGTGTAGTCAACGTGAAATTCGCGGCAGATTGCTTTCATGTTTGCATCGGTGAGAGAATTTTCACCTTTTTCTATTTTAGAAACGGCTGCTTTTTTGATTCCGAGCTTATCACCGAATTTCTCAAGCGTAAGACCGAGAGTTTTTCGAATTTTTCTGACACGTTCACCCTGTGTCACGTTATCACCTTCTTTCTGTTTTTTCTAAAGCATAGCACGGTTTATTCCAAAAAGCAATACAAAAAGTATCCTGAAGATACAAAAAAGTATTGACAAAGTATCTATAAGAGATTATTATGTATCTACAAGATACAACAACAGCACAGAGGAAGGAGGGAGAGGATGCAGGAATATCAATATGGAAACATAAAGAGAAAAGCATTTGAGAACACAATAACAAACATGAAAGTATTTATGCAGGCGATGTGCGGAGCAATGAACTATAAGAAAAGAATACGGATCGTAATAGAATACGATCCGCAAAATGAAGATGTAAAAACGACTATCCAAGCGGAAAATGCTTCCCAACTAGGGCTGGATCGATGTGAAGCAGATCCGATATGGAGTCAGCACGATCCCATATAACCTGATAAACATGGGGACAGCCAGAAACATCAAAATGCATAGTTGCATAAAACCCCAATATATTCATGGTTTTGGAATAATCATCTGGCGATAGAGAACGAAGATCAACGAAGTATTCGTTTTCAGCGTCAGAATAAAGTTTCATAAGAACATCTCCTCTCAGAATTTAGACTCGGGCGCGTGAATGCCCTGTAAAAGAATGATAGCACGGAGGAGAGAAACAAACAACAGCACAGAGGAAGGAGGGAGAGAGAATGCAGATAACCAAAGACAAAATAATAAGAGAAACAATTGAGTTAAAAAGCGAATTTGGCGCTGACATTGAAATAACCTTTATGATTTCGGAAGCAGATGATGAATTGTTACAGAAAATTAGAGGAGAAATAAGCAACACTGAGAAAAGAATGGAAGGCATTCTAAGAGAATATTGCACCGATTCATAAGAGAAACGGCGCAAAGCAACTAATTATCTAAATTATCGATGATGGTGGTTGCAAGTTTGGCAATCTCGGAAATAAGTTTTTCTATATCTCCAACGGTAACAGTCTCACAAACATTGGCACTTGTTGGACTTGCGGCAGACTTGAAACGCCGGATTGCTTTTTGAATATTTTCTTTATTCATGACAGAATCTCCTTTCGTAGACTTGAATGCTGGCAGGCATCCTGTAAGGCAATCATAGCATGGAGGGGAGAAACAAACAACAGCACACAGAGGAAGGAGGGAGAATGAAAACCTACAAATATGGATCATCAAAAAGAGAAGATTTTATAAATAAAATTTCCTCAATTTCGTTGTGGGTGGATGCCATAAAAAGGATTTTGACATTGGAAAAGCACGTGCGACTCGTAATTGACTACGATCCGCACGCGGATAGAGTAAAAACTACAGTCCAGACGGACGATGATGGCTTACAAGGTCTGGAGGAATGTGAAGATATTCAGCTATAGAAATATCTCGGTTCCAGACCACTTCATAGACGTGCGTTCCTATAAAAGGAAAGATATCGGATGCAGACATTTCCAGTAGTGGATATGACTTGGAGAATTCATCGTCAGAGAGCGGACGCAGATCAACGTAGTATTGGTTGATAGTACACATAAGAAAATTGCTCCTTTCGTAGACTTGGATGCTGGCAGGCATCCTGTAAGAGAATGATAGCACGGAGGGGAGAAACAAACAACAGCATAGAGGAAGGAGGGAGAGAGGACGATCAAAAAAGAAAAAGCCACCGTAGGAAGCGGTGGCGAAGTGAAATAAAACTTATGATATGTCATCAGGATCGATGCTTAACGAAAATACGTCGTGTCATCTATGGAATCAGGGCCGTAATAGCCATATTTGATTAACAGATCTGTTACATCATCATGTGGCAGTGCAGTTTTAAGAAGTGGCAACTCAACGGAATTATCCTCTGGTTGCCATATGCTCTCTGTGTCAAATTTGCGGTGGAGATACATATTTACCTTTCCATATTTGATGCGAGACAAAAGATGGACTGCAGTGTAACAAATATCCATGGTTTCCAACTTATCACTGTAGTTTTCTACAAGATGATTGATGATATCGACTTTTCGAGATGCTTTGAATCCGCTTCCAAACGATAAAAGCAGTTTTCGCAATTCGGCTATTTTGTAGCCGGATAAAACGGTGGCAAGTTCGTCCGAACGGCTAAATAGCTGCGCATCCAGAAGTGCCAACAAATCTGGAGTTATTTCAACGACAGACGTGGAATTTTTGGAATTCATTCTGCTTACTATATCGTGCAACAAATGCTGCTGCGATTCAGTAAGTGATTCGATGATCTCAACGGTTTTGCTAATCGGAATTCTTGGAGAAGATGCATCCGCAACCTCGTTAAGATCTGATTTGTGCGAAACGTCTAAAAGCCCAAGTTCCATTGCAAGACGGTACATATGCTTGCAGGGAAGTTTACGGCGGTTAAAGTCGATGCAGGAACACTTTTCCAAAGAGGTAGTGTGAGTGCCGGAGCTTCCTTTGAAAGTACCGGTACCGGAATCGGAATCTAATTCGATTGGTGTGCATGCGGCTTTTGCAGCACTACTTATTCGTTTTTGTTGATCGGGTGACTGATGGCAGTCGGACCATTGTTTCCATAGTTCTTCATTCATAGGCGTTCTCCTTTGTGAAAATTTATCTAGCAAATATATTGTACCACAAATATGACAAAAGGAAATTGAATGAGGAAGAATCGAATGTAGACATAGGGCACAAACAACAGAACAGAGGAAGGAGGGAGAGGATGGACATTGGAATGAGGACAAGAAGAATAACCAGCGAAGATACAAGAGAAAAACTTGCAAAGCTAATTCTGGATTATGCAAAAGAAAATAAACTTACAGAGTCGAACATTAAAGAAGCATTGCAAGATGTAAAAAGGTGGATGCGCAACAATGCAATCATAACATAAGCCCCAAGAGTGAAAACTTGGGGCTTGCGGTTAGATAAATTTGTAGCGGTAGTCGCTACCGTCAACAATCAGATAATAGCGACCAGAATCGTTGACGGAAATGCGCACAGGAGTGTGTTCATAATATCCGCCATAATATTCAAATGTTTCACCAGAACGGAATTTTTGAAAATTCCGTTCATTGACAAGAAAAACATTAGAAGCATGTTTTAATTTGACAATGACAGTAAAGCTACCGGAGCTATCAACATAAGGAATACGTTCCATAAATTTCACCTCCATCCGTATTTACTTGGACGCGGCAACATCCTGTAAGGCAATCATAGCACGGAGGGGAGAAACAGACAACGCAGAGAGGAGAAAAAGAAGATGAGTGATAAGAATGTAACAAACATCGGAAAAGAAGACCGCACATTTATCAAAGAGGTGGTGGAATTGCCAGAAGAAAAAAAGATTCTTCTGAGAGGCATTCTGATCGGCATGGAGTTGCGGGATACAAAGGTAAGCACGTAATACAACAGCATAAAAAATAAGGCTGCAAAAACAATATTCCATATTGAAAAAGAAGGGATGGTGAGAACAATGGAGTTGGAAAGAGTGAAAGTAAAAGAAGCGGCCAGAGAACTAAATATGGACCAGGAATCACTGAGATACATGATGCAGGCGCAAAAACTCCCGATTGGGTACGCATATTGCAGGGAGGGGAAAAAGAGATGGAACTACATAATATACCGCGGGATGCTGGACCAGTACAAAAAAGCAGTGGGATAGCAGAGAGACAACCGGATATGCCGCGTGTGATCCATTTTCCCAAGCGCAAAAAAGAAAATGAAGGATTTAGGAAAGTGCTAAACGAAGAAATAAAAAAGGAGAGTGTAGATATTGAGAAAAGCGTGGATGATGGCAGCATTCCTACTGGACAGCCTGGCTATATTGGTTATCCTGCGAGCATTAGTAGACAGTGGGCTAATACAGATTTTTACATAAAAGGAGATAGAAGATGGTTGTGCGAAAATCCGGAAAAGGAAGGGAAAAGATGTACAAATTAGAACTGACAAAAGAAGAACTTTTGATGGTGATGGATGCGCTGCAGGAACGCAGGGAAGCACCGCATTACGACTGGCAGACAAGACTTATGGATGCCGTTCAGGGCAAGATCGAGTCTGTTTACCAGAAAAGTGCAATAACAGAGAAAGAAGTGGAAGCCAAGTGCAAGGAGATCGCGGAAAAGTGGCCGGAGGATAAGGAAACGGGAACATTCCTGGCTAACATTGAAAGAGCGCGCCTGTACTTTATGTACAGGGTGGAGCCGACATGTTAACAGCGGAGCAGATCCGGGACAAGCTCTATGCGAGTGCGGGACAGTTTGAAGAAGCATATATGCGAAAACAATATGCGAAAGCGAAGAATATATATGACACGGCAGAACGTGTTGCGCTGTTCGTGGATCTGTCGCAGGAGGATCGTAAAAAGTTGTTTATGAATCAAAACGATTCTGATGAAAGGGATGCGCAACCGGTCTGGGGAGCCTTTAATCAGGACTGGGTGAGACGAGCTTACATAGAGTGCATAAAACAGAACAAAGGTTTTGAAGAAAAACGATACAAAGAAACTTATTTCGGACAATAAAAAAGGAACGGTTTTGGAGAACCGTCCCAAAGGTATATTGTTTAACAAGCCTATAAACAGTATACCATATACGCCGGAAAAGTCAAGAAAATAGCGGTTTTTTAGGGCTTTTCTATTGGCTTTATTAAGATATTAAAGTTAGGACAGGGGAAAGGTATGGCATACTGGCACGACATCTATAGATTTGACAACTCCATCGAACACGAATTTAAGTTCGCAGGGAAATGGGGGGCAAAGGGAGAAAAGAGACAAAAGAAAAAGAAACTGACACCGGAGCAGGTGGCAAAGAATAACCAGAGAGCGAAAGAGGTAAGGATGAGAAGGACAATGAAAGCGAACTTCCGCCCGAAAGATCTCTGGTGTTGCTGTAAGTACCCGGCCGGGCTGAGACTGCCGGTGGAGGAAGTAAAGAAAGATAAAACCAATTTTCTGAAGATATTACGGCAGGAATATAAGAAAAGAGGCAGCCCGCTGAAGTGGATTGGGCGGCTAGAAGTGGGAGAGCGTGGAGGCATACATTTTCACATCCTTATCAACAGGCTGTGGACAGAACAGACGGATGCGATTATTGCGGATGCATGGGACAGGGCGTTGAAAAAGTCCGCATTGCAAAAGCTCCGGCCGGGGTGCCGGACGCAAGGGTTGGTGGACTGGCGGAGTACATACGAGGAAGGGGATTTTAAAGATTTGGCTGCATATGTATGCAAGCAGCCGGAAAAAGATTCACCAGAGTATGAGCAATTGAGTCTGTTTCAAAAAGAGGAGCAAAAGGAATTGCTAAGTTACTCATCAAGCCGGAATCTGGTTCGGCCGGAGCCGGAACGGAAAAGATACAGTCGCTGGACGGTTCGAAAACTGATCGAGGATGGTCCGAAGCCGACACCGGGGTATTACATAGATCTGGAAAGTCTCTATGTAGGCACCAATCCATATACCGGATACAGCTATTGCAAATACATAGAGCTAAAAATACCGGAAAACCGCATAAAGTCCACGTTAAAAACGAGAATCCATCCACCGAGGGGAGGTGACGTACCGTGGACGTGAATATTTACACCATAACATCCGCGAAAAGCCCAAAAGTCCACGTTGCGAGCGTGATTTACACACTGGAGACACAGACAAGTAAAGGACCGGCAGATGTTACAAGGGAGGAACGGGTGGAAGCTACCGCGAATGAGGCTGCCATACTTGCGGTGATTAAGGCACTGGAACACATCCACGCACCGTGTACACTGCATATCTATACGGAGTCCAGGTTTGTGGCATCCGGTATCGGCTGGTTAGGCGGGTGGAAAGAAAATGATTGGAAGACCGTAAAAGGGAAAGAGGTAAAGCACAAGGAGCTGTGGCAGCAGTTGGATAAGTTGCTGCAGGGACATGAGGTACATATCCACTGCCAGGAGGAACATAGTTTCCGGAAGTGGATGCAGACAGAAGTTGAGAGAAAGAGAGGAAAAAGGTATGTTTGACAAGTTTGGAGAGCTGTCGAGTGCGACAGAAATTAACGAATTGGCTGTAAATCTACGATCGGAGGGGGGCTTTGACAGCGTAAAGGCACTGGCAGAAGAAAACGGGATCGATGAGGAGATTGTAGCAGTGTTTGTGGACGGCGGCATTGATTTTTTGTGCGATCCGATGAGTGCTGCAATCGGAAAGATTGATATGGAGTGTGCAGAATTAAAGCCCAAAGAGCTTGTGATGGACTGGGTAGAGTATATCAAGGGCACCTGTGCGGAGCACGAGGATATGGCGGCAGCAGTCCGGGAAACGGGAAAGTCTGTAAAAGGCTGCATTGCGGAGCTGTTGAAATGGAGCTTCAAGAACTGCTATGCGGTTGATCCTGGGATTTGTAAAGAAGCAGGAGTGTCCGGCGCGAATGTGAAGATGGGGATTCCAGGCATGGCGCGGGCGAAGCAGATCATTAAAGATTATTATCTGGGAGGGCAGGCAGAATGAAAAAGAAGATGCTGAAAGAACTTCCAGAGCTGCTTGTTACGCCAGCCATAAGGGACGCGGAGAAAAGGGACAAGTTAAAAATATACACAGGATACGGAGAGCCGGTAAAAGCCGTGGAGTATCCACGGTTTTACCGGGCGGCAGTACACGGGGATATCCTGCAGGTGGCACTTTTTACGCACGATTCTATCCGGTGCGGCAACCGGCCGCTGTATACAATCTTTATTGATAAAGAGCAGGATGAACATGTGACACTTACGCAGGAGGGCAAATGGAGAAAAGGAAAGATTGACTCACTCGAAGTGGATGGACGAACGTGGGAAATGACGCAGAAGGAGTGGAGTTCACAAGGAGACAGGAAACTGGTAAATAATTTTTTTGACACGGGGGAAAACAAAAATGTTTACCAGGCGGTGTTGCAGTGGCAGTCGGATCTTGGAGTAAGAGCATTAAAAAAACGCTGGGCATCAGAAATTGAGCAGATAGATGCCGTAATGTCGGAAGTGCCGGAAGAGCCGAAAGACCTGAAAGAATGGATCAGCAGCCACGTATTCGACGAGAGCATTTTTTATTATAAAAATAAAAAACGCGTGATCGGATACTGCACACACTGTAAAAGCTGGGTGGATCTGAAGACAGTGAATCATGGAGAAGAGGGAAAATGCCCACGGTGCAGGGCTGCCGTAACATGGCGGTCCTGGCGAAAACAGAAAACAGTGGAAGACGAACAGTGGGTTGGAGTGCTCCAGCGCCTGCAGGATGAATCCGGGTATATTTTGCGTGGATATCGCTGCCGGATTAAGTGGAGGCTGGAGAATGACTGGGAGAATCCGGAGCTGAATATATGGGAAGGGTACAGGACGCGGCTTGGAAAAACATTTAACGAAGCAGAACAATATGAATGGGCAGAGTGGAAAAATACGGAAACAAACCGCTGGTGCCATCCAAAAAGCCATGGTTACTATGGAGCGTATGAAAGATTTGGAAGGGCTCTCATGTACACGGCAAACATGAGAAAAGAATTGAAAAACGAACAATTTGCAAGGGTAAATGTGGCAAAAATAATGGATTACGGAAGAAGCTACAAGGAACCTGCGTATATACTCCAGAGACTTTACAAATATCCGTACATCGAATATATGCAGAAAGCAGGGCTGCACCGCCTGGTTAAGGAAATCATGAAAGCACAAGAGTATTCGAGTTGTTTTGATCCGGAAAAGAAGAAAATAAATGAAGTCTTAAAGCTGGATAAACAGAGATACAACAAGTTGAAAGAATGGAATGGTGGCAGCAACACGCTTTACCTCCTGCAGCTTGAACAGAACTTTGGAGGACGGATCACAAAAGAGATATCTGAGTGGGCGGAAAAAGAAAAGGGTGTTATGGGCTTGAAAACGCTGTGCAGGAGAACCGGTCTAAATGTGGTGCAGCAGTTGAATTATATAAAAAAACAGATGGAACTTATGCACATGAACCTGCATGACACGGAAAATACCTATGCGGATTATTTAAACATGGCAGAAGACCGTGGAATGGATATCAAGGATGATATAGTATGCCGGCAGAAAAATATGCGCGAATACCATGACAGATACGCAGAAGAAAAAAATGCGGAAAATAACCGGAAACGAGATAAGGAAGTAAACCGGAAGTTTGCACAGATTGCGCAGCAGTATGCACAGAATACAGAACATTTTGCGCTGGAGGATAAAAACCTTATGGTTGTGGTGCCGCGAAGGGCATCTGATATAACAGCGGAGGGCAGAAAACAGCACCATTGCGTGGGCGCAAGCGACATATACATGAAAAAAATGAATGAAGGGAAGACCTACATAGTATTTCTGAGGGATAAGAAAAACCCGAAAACACCATATTACACGATTGAAGTCGGATGGGACGGAGACATAAAACAGTGGTATGCCGCATATGACCGGAAACCGGACGAGGAGAAGATAAAGAAAGTGTTGGAGTGTTGGAAAAAGCAGATAAAGGCAAGATGTAAAAAAGAACAGGTACAGATACGGGCAGCAGTATAAGGAGGCAGTATGGAAGTAGAGGGACAGATCACACTTGACGAGTGGATGCAGTGGAAAGAAGACATCCGGAGAAAATTAAAAGAAACAGCCGGCAATTTTGTTTACATCGGCTGTCGGCTTCGACAGATCCGGGACAGTGGGATGTTAGATGGCGCGGCAGATATCTTTGAGTTTGCACAGCGTGAATATGGATTGTCAAAATCAACAACATCCCGTTTTATTGCGGTAAATGAGCGTTTTGCTGATCCGTATAACCCGCTCCTGATCAAAGAAGAGTTTGAGAATATCGGCAGCAGTAAACTGTCTGAAATGCTTACGCTTCCGGACTCGGAGTGCGCCTTGATTACGGAAAAAACCACGGTAAAGGAAATCAGGGATCTGAAAGCGTTTAACAAAGAGGCAGAAACGCTGGAGAACGTGGAAGAATCAACGGTTAATGCTGTTGCGACGTCGCAACAGCATGACGATGGCAGGAAAGAAAAAACGGAAGATTATACTCCGTTACAAAAATGTATTATTGAGTATTTCAGGGAAAAACAAACAATGCTTGATAAGGCATTGGAACAGATAAGAAGGAAGCAGTGGAAAGATGCATTTGAAACTGTGAATCCTTCCGGGTATGCGTCTTGCAAGAAAGGACTGTGCTTCTTGTTCATGTACGAATGGAACCGGGGTGTTGCGTATAAACTCATGACCGAACCGGCACCGGTAAACATGAGCTGGGAGGATTACCTGAAAGAAATTGAAGAGATCTACGGGCATCAGTCGTGGGTGGATTTTTACAGTTATCTGACGGAGAAAGAACCTGCGACAGCAGAAGAACCGGAAGAAGAAAAACAGACACAGCCGGAAGAACAGCAAAAGCCAGAGCAGATAACCGTCCACAGTGTGGAACCAAGCGTACCAGAGCCAGATCCGATTTCGGAAGAAACGGAGAGCGCACCAAAAGAGAACCAACCAGAAGAACCGGAGCAGCAGTTGCCGGGACAGATGGAAGTGGTAAACACGGACATGGAAATGATGGAATACGACAGAAAAAAGATGATATCTGGGTATAAAGCTGGTATTACGGGCAAATTAAAGAGATTGCCTGTAATGTGGGAACAGAAAAAAATAGATGAAATGCTGGAAACCATAAAAAGGCTGCAATGGGAGTTGGAGAAAATTAAAGAGGCAGAAGAATGAAAAGTATTATGCAAGCATATGACCGGAGCAGGGGCAGCAGTTGCTACCTCTGCGAGAAACTATACAGAATATATAACGTGCAGTACACAGAAGAGCACCACGCGATCGGAGGGACAGCGAACAGAAAGCTGTCCGAAAAGTACGGTTTAAAGGTAAGGTTGTGCATCCAGCACCACCGGAAAGGATCGGAAGCAGTACATAATAACATCGGAAATATGCGACTCCTGCAGAAAGATGCGCAGATCGCGTTCGAAAGGAATTATCCAAATTTATCGTTCCGGGATATTTTTGGGATAAATTATTTAACAGAAGAGGATAGGGAGGCACTAAAGCCGCATAAAGACAAAGACGGAGCGGGATTTATACCGCTGGAAGAGGAGGACTTATGATAACACAGAAAGACATTGCAGAGATTAAAAATCTGCACAAAGAAGAAAGATGCCCGTATACGCACGTAGCGGCATGCTACGTTGTAGACAATGCGATCTCCTGCATTGTGCCGCCAAAATCCATGCTGGAGCTGAAAAACGAGGAATTTTTTAAATATCTGGACATTGCGAAGAATATATTCCAGCCGAAAAGCATCGGGAAAAAGGACCTGGAATTAAAAGCAAGCTACGAAGGACTGGATATCGTGGACGATTGGAAAAATATTGCGCTTGGCCAGGTCATGGATGAAGAAGCACTGGATGTGGTATATGAAAGCATCGTAGCTAATATTTCTTCGGCAGAGAATTATACGATCCTGCTGTACTTCGGAGTTTACGACATTATGGTACGTACAGAGGACGGAAACAATCTGGACGAGTCCGAGGAAGTATACAAGTTTGTTACATGCGCAATTTGCCCGACAACACTGGAGAAGCCATCGTTGGAAATGCAAGAAACGAAAATAGAGCCGCTGGATAGAAAGAGGATTATCGGAAAACCGGAACATGGATTTTGTTATCCGGCATTCGAAAACCGGAGCGCAGATACAACGAAAGCATTGTATTACTGCAGCAATCCGGAATATCCATTACACGAGATTATGGAAAACGTACTTGGAATGGAGTGGGAACTCACTGGGGCAGAATACCGGGCAGACCTTAAGGAAACCATGATGGGGATCGTAAAATCCGAAGAAGAAGTGCAGCAGTACCAGGAAGAGCTTGCGGTACGGCTGGAAAGCATTGCAAGAGAGGCAGAAGCGGAGCAGAAAGACACGCGGATCACACCGGAAATACTGGAAAGCCTGTTAAAACCAATTACGGAGCATGCGGCAGCAGTTGCCAAAGAGTACGGAAAAGACTGCAGGGGGAAATATCCGAAAGCAGAGCTTCTGTACACGAAAAAGCAGAGAGATGCCTATTATGCCAGAAAGCAGAAGCAGAAAGGAAAAGAACTTTTAACAAGGGCATCGAATTCTCTCGCACGCGCCGGATTTGGAGATCTGGCAGGCGAGATCGAAGATTATCTGTACAAAACAAGATAGCCTTTTAGCCTTAAAAGGATTAAATAGATATAACAAAAGCCATGGAATAGCCTCCTGCTACCCATGTAGGAGGGGAAAGGAGCAGCAGTGAAAAAGTGTAAAAACTGCGGGAAAGAATTTGAACCTACATGCAACAGACAGAAACATTGTTGCCCGGAATGCCGGACAGCTTACAGCTGGAAAAGACAAAAGGACAGACAAAAAACTGAACAGAGCAGGAGACAAAAAGAAAAGAAGAAAAAACGAACATCTACGCTTGCAGACCAGAATAAGCGGGCAAGAGCCTGTGGATTGTCGTATGGGAAATACGTAGCACAGAAATATGCACCGGTGGTTAGGAAACATGGTGTTGTTGATGAATCAATACAGGAGGGGGAGAACAATCAACAGAGAACAAATTGAAAGTATTTTTGGAATAAAAGAGTGTTGGGAACTTCCGGAAAGAGCAATGCAGAAATTAAATGAGGACAGCGAGGAACTTTTCAGAAAGATAATGGATACAGAACCGGATTTGACGGATGATATATTTAGAGAATATTTCGAAAATAATCAGGCGGACAGGGAAAAACTAAAGCAGGACTTCACACCAGCATGCCTAGGAGAAGTTATGGCAGGTATGGTGGGGAAGGGAAACAAAATTGCGGATATCTGTGCAGGAACTGGTACGTTAACAATAAAAATGTGGGTGAAAACCCCAAATAGCTTTTTCCACGCAGAAGAATACGCAAAGAGTGCCATACCACTATTGTTGATAAATCTGGCGATTAGAAACATGGATGCAGAGGTGGTAAATAAGGATTGCTTAACAGGAGATGTGTACGGAGTATACAGAATAAAAAAGGGGGAACAGTTTGGAAAGGTAGAGGAATCAGATCAGGAATGGAATACATATGACACAGTGGTGATGAATCCGCCGTATTCGTATAAATGGAAAGATGTGGACGCATACAAAGAGGACAGGCGTTTCCTTTGGGGACTTCCACCACGGAATTTTTTGGACTATGCATTTTTGATGCATGGGTATAGCTTGCTGAATCCGAAAGGAAAATTGATTGCAATTGTGCCGCACGGATTGCTATTCCGAGGTGGACGAGAGAGGGATATAAGAAAACGTATCGTAGATGATAAAGCGATAAGAGGAATTATCGGAATGCCGGATAGGATGTTTTTAAATACAAGTATACCGGTTGTGATTATGGCGCTACAAAAAGAACCGAGCGATAGCATTTTTATCATGGACGCTTCAAAGGATTTTAAGAAAGAACAAAAGCAAAATTTGATTGAAAATCCTGGCAGGATCGTAAAGGCGTGGGAGACGAGGGAAGATATTGATAAATATTCACGTAAAGTAAGCGTGGAAGAAATAAAGGAAAACGACTATAACCTAAATATTCCGAGATACATAGATACCTATGAAAAAGAAGAACTACCACCGATTACGGAAATTTTGAGAGGCATTATCCGAACAGAAAAAGAAATACGGCAGTCAGAAAAAGAAATGTGTGAAATGTTAAAACAAATGTATGGAACAAATGAACAATCGCAAAAAGAATTGAGTGAGATGATAGGCCTATGGGAGGAAAAACTGAATGCAAATCAAAGGGATTGAAGATGTGGCAAGGGTTGAGCGTACAAAAGCTGGAGAATTGCTAAATCCAGGAACAATTATGATTAGATTATCAGCGAACAATGGGGATGTATTGTATGTAGAGCATGGCGTTCGAGCGGAAAGTGGTTGGGTGAAATTTACAGCAAAACAGGGGGTGAACTCCAAGTATTTATTTTACCAGATTAGATACGGAATGGAAGAATTCTTACAGAGATACAAAACGGGTATAAATTTAAAGTTTGAGGAAGTGAAACACCTCAAAATCCGATTAGAGACGATGGAAAGACAGAAAAAAATAGTAGAAGCATTGGAAAAAGCGGATAGAAACATAAGGGAAGAAGAAAAAGTGATAGAAATGCTTAAGGAGTATAAACGAAAGTGTCTGCACCTGCTATTAGCAGAATGAAGATATAATAGGCGAGGAGGACGTATGGAAAAAGATAAATGGATTTTGCTAGAGGAAAGATTGCCGGAAAACAATAACTATATTCTGGTGTCATTTGAAAACTTCCCGCATCCAGATGTTGGAAGATACGAAACGGACAAGGACGGAAACGGGACATTTTATCCGGTGGACGATGATACAAGCTACACGGAATACAATTTGTTTGTAAACGCGTGGATGCCACTGCCGGAACCGTATAAGGAAGGAGATGAACAACGTAATGATTGCCCGGTATAATACAAACACAACAGAGAACACAAACACAAATTAAGCAGTACAGAGCAGTCGGAACGGTGGAAGAATGCCGGGCGGCGGTGTAGATGCCAATTAAGCCAGAAAATAAGAACAGATATCTGGCAGATTGGAAGGATATACGAAAAGACATCAGAAAGGGGCAGCAGTGAAACAACCAAAGAAACCAACGAGAGATCAAAAAGAACTTATGGCAAAAAGAGGATTGCGACCGGAGAACTGGATGGTGATCTCGGATAACAAAGTAGAAATGCAGATCATAAGCCGTCACTCCAGGCAAAGAAGAACGATAGAAAGAGGATAGAGAACAGGATGAGAGATGAAATACCGTGTAGATATTGCGAACAACGCTCTCCGACTTGCCGTGCCAGCTGCGAATTATATGCAAAATGGAGAATACTACATCTGACAGAGAAAGAAAAAGAACGGAAAACGAGAGAACTAGAACGGATGATAGTAGAAAGAGAACAAACGGCAGTAAAGAAGATGATACACCATAAGCACAGAAAACAATAAGAATTACAAAGGGCAGCAGTACAAGATGCCGTGAAAAACGGAGGAGACTATACCATGGACAGCGGAATTGTAAAACAGTATGGCGCATTGAAACGGGAACAACTGGATATTGAATACAGAATTGAAGGGATAAAACAAAGCCTGGAGAGACTAAATCGCACGGAAACCATGGGAACGGTCTATGGCGGAGCAGGCGGGAAACACAGATATGAGGTGGAAGGAAACACGGAAGCGTATAGCAGATCAAAGACCGCACTGCTGGATAACAAATATAGGTTACAGCAGATCAACGCGCAATTGATCGATACGATTAACCAAGTGGAAGATTGCATCGCAAACGTGGCAAGTGCAGAAAAGCGCCTAATCTTACGATTGCACTACCAAGACGGGTTGAAGTGGCAGGAGGTGGCAGAAAGGATGGGGGCCGGATATACAGGAGATGCGGTACGGATAGCGGCATCAAGAGCACTCCGGGAGATTGACAGAAAAAATGCAAGGGAAAAATAAAAGTGTTCGGTTTGTTCGGTTCTATACGTGTTATAATGGTAACGTACAAAAATGTACACGGACAGCGTCACAGATGTGGCGCTGTCTTTTTTTGTGACCTCTCTTGGCGCGTACCGACTGATTGTCCAGCGGTTCGCGCCTGATTGGAGAAAGAGAAGAAAGGAGAGACAGTGACGAAAAATAATGGCTGGAAAGACAAAAAGCTCACAAATTTTGATAGGTTCTTTTGGAGAAATAGAGCGTTGTGGGTCGGCGATAGCCCAAGGCTTGACTAGCTATTATAATTTTTTAATGGTCATTGCCGAAATTTGAACAATGGCAGCACAAAAAAACGAACTGGATTACACGTCAATCATCGTACCGTCCAGAACACTGGAATCCTTACTGGGAGTAAAGGCGCGGACGATTCGTGATCTCGCAGATAAGGGGATTGTGAAGCGCGACACTCACGGCAAATATTTTCTCTTTGAATCGGCAAAGGGGTATATCACAGCACTGAAGGTTGCAAACGCTGGAAAAAACGGGTTTTCCGTGGAAGACAGCGAGGACGAATTGAGTCTGGAAAACGAAAAGGCACTGCATGAACATAGCAAGCGGCTGATCACAGAGATTAAATTGCGACTGATCCGCGGACAGGTGCACAAGTCGGAAGATGTGGCGCGTGTCATGACGGATATGTTTGCTAAATTTAAGTCAAAAATGGACGCGCTCCCGGCAAAACTCGCACGGAAACTGGAGGGAAAAAACAAGGTTGAAATACAGACGGTGCTAAAAGCAGAGATCAATAAAGCGCTGGTGGAACTGGCAGATTATAAACCGGAAGATTTTTACTCGAATGAACATGTGGAAATTCCGGAAGATGCGATCGCACAACTGGAGGATGACCTGAAATGAGCGTGAATTACAACACAGTAAAGTTTATGTGCGATCTTACGGAAAACTTGCGGCCAAGACCGGAACTGTCTATCAGCCAATGGGCGGATCGACACATGGTGCTTCCAGAGGGCAGCAGTGAGGCGGGGCGATATTCATCCGATACCATTCCGTTTCAGAAAGGAATCATGGATGCAATTGCCGATCCGGAAGTAACTTCAGTATCCGTCATGGCATCTTCGCAGGTCGGAAAGACAACTATAGTGATGTGTGGGATTGGATACTACATCGACTACGAACCGGCTACACAGATGTTGGTCATGCCGACGATCGCGGATTCAGAACGATTTTCGAAAACGCGTTTTGCAAAAATGATCAGTGACATTCCGGAGCTTCGGGAAAAAGTTGCAGATCCGAAAGCGCGTGGATCGAACAATACGATATCACTAAAAAGCTATCCGGGAGGAACGATCGCATTGAGCGGTGCAAACTCCCCGTCCTCTCTTGCATCCGATCCAAGACGGATTATATGGATGGATGAGACGGACCGATTTCCGGAGAGTGCAGGAAGTGAGGGAAACCCGATAATTCTGGCCGAAACCCGTGCAACATCGTATTGGAATAAAAAATATATAAAGACATCGACTCCGACCGTAAAGGGACGAAGCAAGATCGAAGATGCATACAATAAAGGCTCGCAGGAAGTATGGAGTGCGAAGTGCCCGGAATGTGGAGCATGGCAGCCATACAGCTTTCAGAGAATTGATTTTGACTCTGTGTCTATGGCGTGCGAATCCTGCGGATGCCTGATTTCGGAAATGCGCTGGAAACAGAGTGAGCATAAGTGGATTGCAAAGCATCCGGAAAGAAAGAGGAACAGGAGCTTCCGGCTGAACCAGTTGGCAAGTCCTTTTGTAGAATGGCAGGATATTATCGACCGGTTCAAAAGCGCAAATGAGCGATTAAAAAAATATCATGATCCAGAGGACCTGAAAGTATTTGTAAACACAGTATTAGGTGAAACATGGGATGAGACGGAGCACGTAGATAATGCAGTGAGCGATGAAACCTTGCAGGCACGGGCGGAACACTACAACGCAGATCTGCCGGATGGAGTCATATTGCTGACAGCGGCCGTCGATGTGCAGGATGATCGTTTTGAGATCGAAGTGCGCGGATGGGCGCGGGAATACGAGACTTGGGGAATTGTAAAGACGGAGTTATATGGAGATCTGGTTAAAAAAGCCATATGGGATGAGTTGGAGGAGTATTTATCACAGGTATTCCATTTTGAAGATGGCAGGGAACTTGGCATAGCGGGATTTGCGATTGACACGGGAGGACATCATACAAACAGTGTGTACAAGTGGATCAAAACGATGAAAGCCAAAGGAAAGAAATGCTACGGTGTAAAAGGATATGCAGGAAAAGCAGATCTTTTACTGTTACATAAAAAGACTGTAGTAGAAATCACAGAGGAAAGACCGAATGGAAAGAAAGTTGTGGTGGACCATACAGTGATCCAGATTGTCGGAGTAGACTCCGGAAAAGAGGACATCACAAACAGACTGAAGATTCAAGAGCCGGGAGCAGGATACTGCCATTACCCGGAAGATACGAGAAGAGGTTATGGAAACGAATACTACAAAGGGCTGACATCCGAGTCGAAAATCGTGAAAAAGGTCAATGGAGTATACAAGCCAGTCTGGGTAAAAAAGAGTGGTGCGAGAAACGAGCCATTAGATCTGTTTAACTACAATTATGTGGTGGAAGAAATTCTAAGGCCAAACTGGGATGCGCTGGAAGCCAAACTGGAAAATGGAATTAACTATGTTGCAGGAGCGCAGAGAAAGAAAAAAACGACTGCACGCAGGGCGATAGGGGGAATGGAGCTGTGATCATCAGGAAGAAAGAAGACTACGAACAGGCACTGGAAGATCTGGCAGACCTTAAGAAAGCAAAAAAGAAAATTCTCGTGGGCGGCCAGTCGTATTCGATTGGAACGAACCAGCTGACACGCGCTAGCCTAAAAGAAATAAACACGGAAATTAAAGAACTGGAAACCGCAATTAATGCATACGAGCAGACCGGAAGCACACGGCGCATTGCAAAGCGTGTAATACCGGTGGATTGAGGAATATATGGGAATCAGAGGATGGTTTGATAAAAAGAATCAGGAAAAAGAACTAGAAGCGGCAAGGCGCGAGAATGAACTGGAACGGCTCAGGACGAACACAGCGGCAGCCCGTGCACAGAGGTCGTATGTGCAGCAGTTTATGAATTCGGGATACGGAAATGGCGGAGCCAGCCACACAGAAACGTGGTCAAAAAGCTATCATGACGAGAGTCTGTCACCGAGATCAGACATCGAAGAAAACCGGAAGACACTAAGACAGCGCACGCGGGATCTGGCAATGAATGCGCCGATCGGTGCGGCGGCCATCAATTCGACAAAGACAAGTTGTATTGGCCCGGGATTGATACCGAAGCCAAAAATCGACTATGAGTTTCTTGGACTCACAGCGGAGGAAGGGAAAGATCTAAGCGATCAGATCAAACGAGAATTTGCTCTTTGGGCGGAAAGTACACAGTGCGATACTGCAGATCTGAACAATTTCTACGAATTGCAGCAGATTGCGTTCGCGGACTGGCTAAAAAACGGGGAAGAATTTGTATTAATACGGTACGAAAAAGAGAATGAAAACATGCCATATCAGCTAAGGCTAAAGCTGGTGCTTGCGGATCGTGTATCAACTCCGGGAGCACTTGACGGAGATTACAGTGGATACGATGAAAAAGCGAAAAACGGGAACCGGATCATGAATGGCATTGAAATTGACCAGAACGGGAAAGTGGTAGCCTATCACATTAGCTCCTTTTTCCCAGGAGAGGATAATTTTGGAGGAAAATATGACTGGACAAGAGTAGAAAAGCGTGGGAACCGGACAGGAAACCCGAATATACTGCATATTTTTAACGCGGAAACAGCGGAACAGTATCGCGGGGTGCCGTTCCTGGCACCGGTAATAAAAACACTAAAGCAGACCACACGTTTTTCGGACGCAGAATTGATGGCGGCAATAGTAAATTCGCTTTTCGCTGTGTTTATCTGTACGGATGACGGAAATGGGATAGATGGATATGGTGGAGAAGATGAAGAAACAACAACCGAAAACGGGGATGTACATATTGGCACAGGCACGGTATCTTACCTGAGACCGGGCGAAGATGTGAAGGCAATTGAATCCACGCATCCATCGAATAACTATGCAGAATTTATGAAAACCATGACCATGCAGATCGGCGCCGCGCTGGAGGTTGCGCCAGAAGTGTTGATGAAACAGTTCGGGCAAAACTTTTCAGCGTCGAAAGGAGCTTTGAATGAATCATGGCGTGCATTTTCCACACGGCGAAAGTGGTTTGTGCGGGATTTTTGCCAGGAAATCTATAATTTATGGATAGCAGAAGCGGTATCAAAGGGGCGGATCAAGGCACCGGGATTTTTTTCAGACCCGATAATCCGGAAAGCCTATTGCAACGCAACTTGGACAGGACCGGCGCAGGGATGCCTGAATCCAGTGCAGGAAGTAAATGCGGCCATAGCAAGAGTGAAAGAAGGATTCTCCACACACGAGGATGAATGCGTGGCAATGAATGGAAGCGACTTTGGAGAGAATGTCCGCACGCTGAAAAAAGAGAATGAAAGCATTGCAGATGCTATAAAAGCGAGAGAACAACAGGAGGAAAAAGATGGGAAAGATACAGATTAAAGGACCGATTGTATTAGACGCAGATGCATGGATCTACGATTGGCTGGGAATGCCATGTGCGTGCCCGAAGAAATTACAGAAAGCGCTAGAGGAGGCGGGCGGTAAGGATGTAGAACTGGAAATTAACAGTCCGGGAGGATATGTGTCCAGTGGGTTTGAGATGTACCAGGCGGTAAGAGATTACGCAGGGAAAGTAAGTGCGCATGTGATCACTGCCTGTTCTGCCGCTACGCTTTTGGTGTGTGCAGCAGATGAAGCCCTGATATCCGAGGTGGGATATGTAATGATCCACAATGCATCGAGAAAGACATCCGGCAACATGAACAAAAACGAGATGCGCCAGTGCGCAGACCAGCTTGCGGAAATTGATGAAGGAATTTTGAATGCATACGTGAACAAAACAGGGAAAAACAGAGAAGAACTGCAGACGTTAATGGATGCGGAAAGCTATATGGGCGCAGAAAAGGCGATCTCATACGGTTTTATTGATGGATATATGAAAGATAACAAAAGTGCAGCAGTGCAGGCGGTTGCATCAGAAACACCAATGATTTCCGCAGAGAAAATGAAAGAGCTTGCAAATCTGATTGAGCATAAATCAGAGAAAGACACTGCAAAGAAAGAAGGAGGAGAAAAGATGACATTGCAGGAATTCTTACAAAAGAATCCAGAAGCAAAAGCGGAACAGGATGCTGTTATCGCAGAAGCTACACAGAGCGGAGCAGATGCAGAACGCGAACGGATTCAATCGCTTGATGCGATTGCTAAAACCGTATCGGCAGAAACATTGAACGAGGCAAAATACGGGAAAAACAAGGTAGATGGGAAAACCCTTGCGTATGATGCAATGGTAAAGGGAGAACTGAAAGCAGAGGCCTATATCAAAGATGCTGTGAAAGACTCGGCAGAGTCTGGAGCTGAAGACGTGGGTGCTGGAAAAGGAGAAGCTGGAGAACCAGAGAACACAGATGCCGAAGATATGGCGGCGTTTGTAAACAGTCGGAAAGGGGTGTAAAACAATGGGAAATCTAATCAATGAAGCATACACAGTGCAGAACAGCGGATTACTGTATGATGCATCACATCCGGCGGATGGAAAAATCATAACTGTATCAATTGCAAAAGGCGCAGCTGGAACGATTGAAAAAGGCGAAGTGATTGATTTTGATGCAAGCACCGGGAAGTATTCCAAACATGCGGCAGACAAAACCGTAAGCGTGATTGCGGCGGAAAAAGTAAATTATGACGAAAAAGCGGAATCGGCAGAGGTTATGGTGTTTACGTCAGGTGCGTTTAAAAAGAGCGCGGTTGTGAGCGATCCGGCACTTACGGAAACAGACATTGAAACATTTAGAAGTAAAGGAATCTTTTTGAAGTAGAGGAGGAAGAAATGGTAAGAGAAACATTAACACTGATCAATGCGGTCAAAAAGATGTATCCGGTGGCTACATTTTTCAAAGACCGTTATTTCCCGGATGGAAAAACATATTATTCCGAAAGGGCACTGATCGAGACAAAGAAGGGTGGAAGAAAGGTGGCTCCGTTCGTAGCTCCAATCGTCAATGGAATTGTAATGGAACGCGAAGGATACAGGGCTGACTATGTAGATGCTCCGTACATCATTCCGAAGATGGTGATCACAGCGGAGATGTTGGCGAAGAAAGCGTTCGGAGAGTCACCAGAGAGCGGGAGATCACCGGCACAGCGTGAAAAAGAGATTGAAGCAGAGTGCATGGACGAGCTTCGCAAGTCAGTATTGCGTCGGCATGAGCTTATGTGCACCGACATTATCACAAGGGGCGAAGTCATCATGAAACATTTCGCATCTGCGCAGGATGCGGAAAAGGGAACCAACTATCAGGAACAGTGTTTGCGCTTTTACGACAAAACGTTCGACAATGTGTACAAGTTTTCCAAGGACTTCAAAACCATGACCACACGGGAACGGATTCTTGAGCTTTACAAAATCGAGAGCATACTGAAAAAGCGTGGGGTGAAGACGGCGGACATTGTTATGACCGGAGATGTCAGTATGCTGTTTATGGCGGATAAAGATTTCTTGGAATATTACAACAAGAAAGATGTCAATACCGGAAAGATTGACCAGAGTAAGCTGCCGGATGGAGTGGCATACAACGGAACATTGAATGTAAACGGTACCGTGTTCAATATGTTTACATATGATGAAGTCTATGAAGATTTAGACGGAACGGTGAAGGAATTTCTTCCGGCCGGAACGATCGCGTTCTTGCAGCCGGGAATGGGAACCACAGTATATGCACAGGTTACATTCGTGAAAAAAGGCAGCGGTTTCCATTCCTACGCACAGCCGATGGTGCCGCGTGTAACAGAATCTGAAGACAACAACCTGATGGAAGTGCAGGTATATTCCAGACCGGTACCGTATCCGCTGGACATGGATGGTTGGATGGTAGCAAATATCAACAATGTATCTGAAATGTCGGGTGGATCTAATCAGGTGGTTGAGACATCGATTGATTCCGGGAAACCGGTTGATGACGGCGTAAGCCTGAAAACAGAATCCGAGATCAACGCAATGCAGAAAGCGGACTTGCAAACCTATGGAGCATCCATTGGAGCACCGATTACAACGGACATGAAGGTGGATGAATTAAAGGAAACTATTATCGCATACCAGGAGACGTTAGAGTAGGGGGAATGACAAATGATTGCAGTGGCAACAATCGAAACAAAAGGAAAAACCTTCCACCCAGGGGAGACTGTAACAGGTCTCTCCAAAACGGATGAGAAGTGGATGAAAGACCGCGGTTATCTTGCTGATGCGCCAAAAGAGACAAAAGAAGCAAAGAATCCGGCGGAAAAAGTCTGATGAATAATTTCAGGGATGCATTTGCGGAAGACCTGGACGAAACGTTTTTTTGCGAGGATGAATTCGCGACCGAACATAAGATTGATGGAAAGCCTGTGACTGTTGTGGTTGCAGGCATAGATCAGGAAGACGGGCAGAACACGAAAAATAAGCAGAATACCATAAATCCGAGAGAAAAGTTTGTTTCGGCAGAAGGGATAACAGTATATATCCGGGAAAAAGACGCACGAAAACGCTATACCGCGAATGCTATGATTAATTTTGATGGAGAAAATATGTTTGTACTTTCTGCGAGCCATACGCAAGGAATGTACAAGCTGGTGATTGGAAAGAGGAAGTTTTAATATGAGCGAAGCGGTTACGGTGGAAGCGACATTGAAAGAAATATCCAGAAGACTGGGGACACTGGATCAAAAAACAAATGTTGTTATGTCGCGTGCAGCGAACCGAGCAGCAATGACAGGATCAAAAGTGATCCGGCAGGGAACAGGAAGCAGATACAGGATTAACCAGGGAGATGTAAATGCAACCCTGAAAACGACAAAAGCAACATATCAAAATCCAACAGCCGTATTGACTTACAGCGACAGGCATAGAAACTTGTATACATTCGGACAAAAGAACGTGGTAAAGCCTAGGTTTAATATCCGATCATCCAGAGCAGACGCACCGAATCCGCCATTTATAAGCGCGAGTGTAGAAAAATCCAGTGCGTGGACGGCGTTAAACAGAGATCCAAAGCCGTTTATTCGGTCGACAAGAAGTGGAAATACGCTTGTATTGCAGAGAGAAACAAGCGATCGCAGTGCTCCATTGATCGGAAGAAGTGCACCGGCGATTCCACAGATTGTCAAAAATGAAGATACCATGGAAGAATTTCATGAAAAAACAGATCAGATGCTACAGAAAAGAATTGATCACGAGATTGAACAGATTTTAAGAGGTAGAGGATGACAGACATTGAACTGCAGAAAGCGCTTGCGCAGGAATTAAAACAGATGAAATTGAAACGTCTGGATGGAACATTATGGAAGAACTTCCATGTGTACAAGCAGGGAAAACCATATAAGGATGATCTGGACACAGACGAACAGGAGGACTACATCACAGTCGTCATTGCGGATGAGGATACCGATAAGGATGGGAACATGATAGTGGAAATACAGATGATACTCAGTATTTATCTGTACGATGATAAAAACCAGACGGGAGAACTGATGCTTGCGAACTTTATGAATCAGATCGACTACTATCTGCGAGGAAAACGGATTATTGATGGAAAGTACGAAATGGAGCGCGAGGTACATAAAAGGTTTAATCCGGACTGCTATCCGAATTTTTATGAATCTGCCTACATAACGAAATGGAAGCTGCCAGAAATTGATATGAGAGGAATAGGAGAATTGATATGAACCAGATCATGTATATCGGACCGGATGTGAAAGGAGTTGTAAAACGCAACCAGATTTTCACTTATGATCCGAAAGAAGTGAAAGAAAAAGTAAAAAAGATGTACGAACCGGCGGGTGAGCTGTTTGTAAAAATGGAATTTGCACCGGTGCAAAGAAAATCGGTATGCACAGAGGGGACTCTGTTAAATATCACATACAATAATTTCGCCAGGAAACTGGCAGAGTAGGGGGTAAAAAGTGGAAGATTACAAATATGGATTAAAAACAACCAGATCGGCAAATTCTGCGCGTGTGATTGAAAAGGCAACAGTTGCACAGGCAGCAGTGGGAATTGCACCGATCAATTTGCTGGATGATCCACAGGCAGCGGTGAACACGCCGATCATTATCGAAAGCTTTGCAAACGCGCAGGGACTTTTCGGAAAGTGCAGTAACCCGGCATATACCTTATGGCAGACGTATTTTGCATCACTGAAAAAATATAAGGTTGCACCGATTGTACTTGTAAATGTATTAGACCCAGGAAACCCGCAACATGTCACAGCGGTAGCGTCAAAGGACTACACACTGGAAAAAGGCAGTGTGAATATCAAAGATGAGGGAATTTTACTGGATTCTATCGTTGTTTCAAAAGCAGGAGATACACAGGCGAAAGTGAATGAAGACTATGTGACTTCCTTCGATTCGAGCGGATATGTAGATGTTGCGGTTACAACAACAGGAAGCCTGAGCGGAGAGAGCACAATCAAGATCGGATACACAAAGCTGAATCCGGATGGGGTAAAAGCAGCCGACATCATCGGCGGTGTGGACGAAAACGAAAAGAGAAGCGGCATTGAGGTGTTGGATGAAGTGTATATGATGCACAATATCGTACCGGCCATTATCTCTGCACCAAAATATTCCAAAGACCCGGCGGTAGCTACAGCATTGGAAGCAAAAGCGGAACTGGTAGGAGATCTCCTGAATGCCACTGCGGTAGTGGATCTGGAATGTGAAACCACAAAGAAGATTCAGGACGCGAAGACAGCGAAGGATAAGCTGGGTGTGTTTGGTCGTCAGACGGTTATCTGCTGGCCGAAAGTTGTCATGGCGGGATATGAAATCTATGCATCTGCAGAATACTCTGCACATATGCAGTATGCCATGATGCAGAATGCAGGAATTCCGACATCCACAGACAATACAGAGGCGATGATTGAGGGAATCTGCACGGAAGATGGAGAACGGAAGCTATATACAGAAAAGCAGTGCGCAAATTACTTGATGCAGTATGGAATTGTATCCTACAAGTATCAGAATATGTGGAAGACTATCGGTGAGAACAGCGCGGCGTTTCCGGACGAGGCCGCGCAGAACCAGAAGTCGATCAAAGGTGTTGCAATCTGTAACTATCTGGAAAACCGTTTTAAGACAGATTATGCATATCAGATTGGCCGGGATACAAAACCTGCAGCCATTAAATCCATAGTAAATGATTTTAACTACATGCTGTCAAAAATGGTTCCGGACTACCTGGCAGGCGGAGAGATGGAATTTCGGGAAGATGAAAATCCGATCGAACAGATACAGGAAGGATACTCAAAATTCCGTGTCCACTACGCGGATTATCCGACTACAAAAGGCATGGATGCAGAGTTTGTGTGGGACGTAAGCGATTTGGAAAAAGCATTTTACGGAGGGGATAACGAATGAAAGCAGGAATGATTCCGGACAAAACAAGCAATTTTAATCTGTACACGAATACTGCCGATGCAGCAAATCGCATTGTTGGAGTGACAGACAGCATAAATTTGATTGAGTTGGAAAATATGAGTACAACGCTGAATCTGGCAGGATTCGCCGGAGAGGTTGATTCTCCGACGGTCGGGCAGTACAAGTCTGTTACCGTAGAAATTCCGTTTTCGAACACATCAAAGCAGATGCTGGAGGTGGCAGCAAATGACCAGAATCCGATCATCGCGCGGAGTGCACAGGAGTTTATTGATCCGGAAACAGGGAATAAACAGATTGTAAACAGAACTATTACAATCCGTGGATGGACAAAGAAGATCAACTACGGAAAGTTAAACAAAAACGGAAACGGTGAGCCTTCGATTACGAAAGAAACAATCTATTACCAGGATATTATCGATGGGGAAGAAGTTACCTGCATTGATAAATTGAAGGGAACGGTAAAGATCGCAGGAAAAGATATGACCGCGGATATTGAGAATTATATTTAGCAGCAAAAGCCTGTTGCGACGTCGCAACAGGCTGCACAAGGAAAGGAGCGAAAAATGGACGAAACAGTAAAGTTAGAAGCAAAAATGGATGTAACAAACGAGCAGACGAAAGAAAAGGAGTTGCCACCGCTTGTAGCGACCTTTGAAAAAACATATAAATTCGAAGGAAAAGAGTATGACAAGATCGATCTTTCCGGCATGCGAAAGATGGGTACAACTGACGCACAGGAGTTGGACGATGTAATGAGAGCGATGGGGAGGGTTTTGGTAAATAAATTCCGAGACACAATGTACTGCAAACATGTTGCAATGCGTGCGACAAGTCTCCCGGTAGAATTTTTCAACATGCTGTCAATGAAAGATATAAATGAAGTGGAGAATGTGGTGCAATATTATTTTTTAGTTTTATAGGGATCGATGATCTCTCAGAATTAAAAAAACTGACGGTACATATATCCATGAGATTATGCACATCGTTGCAGTATTTGCGAGAAATGCCGATTGAAGATCTACTGGAAGTGGCGGACGAGATCATACAAGCGCAAGGAGGCAACACATAATGGGAAAAAATGTCACATTCAAAACGACGCTGGAAATCGGAGCAAAAAAAGGAACCGGGTACGATGCCGTACTGAGTGGATCTGTAAAAAAACTGAATGCAATGGATCGGGTGGCCATGAAAGCCGGAAGGGTGATGCTTGGAACAGGAGTGGCAGCCGGAACTGCGGTGGCTGTTATGGCGGCAAAAGCAAATGAGACATACAGCAACTTTGAAACTCAGATGAAAGAGCTGCAGGCCATTTCCGGAGCAACAACAAGCCAGTATGAGCAACAGAAAAAAGCTGCGATGGATGCGGGGCAGACCACAAAGTTCACAGCTGCGGAATCTGCGGAAGCTATGAAGTATATGGCGCTTGCAGGCTGGGACGTTAATACACAGTTAAAAGCATTAAATCCAATGCTAAAAACAACAGCGGCCACGAATGGAGAATTAAAGACCACATCCGATCTCGTGACAGATTCCATGTCAGCTGTTGGAGTCGGAGTTGAGGGAATGGAAACATACCTTGACAAAGTTGCCATGGCAAACAACAAGGCAAACACAAATGCGGAGCAGTTGCTCCGTTCGCTGGTTAAATCCGGAGGCGCCGCTAAAACGCTGGGCGTATCCATGGACGATTTGATTACAGCCACTGGGGTTCTGGCGAACAACGGAACAAAAGCAGAAGAATCCGGAACGGCCATGAATTCTATTTTGACGCGTATTGTGTCGAATTCGACGGCTATGAAAGCGTTTGACAAGCTGGGCGTAAGTTTGTGGGATGCAGACGGTAAGTTTGTGGGGTTGCGCCAGACACTGCTGAATATAAACGATGCAATGGCGGACTACACGGACGAACAGAAAGCTACAACCATGGCTGCTATTGCCGGAGTACATCGATACAGCCAGTTTGGATACCTGCTTGACTCCGTAAAGGAGAGCACGAAAGACGGTGCATCCGCATGGGATACGCTGGAGAGCTCTATATCAAACAGTACCGGTGCCATGAATAAGATGTACGACACCACAACGGATACGCTGGCAAACGCGAAAGCAATCCGGCAGTCAGCACTTGAGGATATGCAGATCCGGGTAGTGGATACCGTAAGCGATTCGGAAAAAGAGTTTATCCAGTGGGAAGCGGAATTCATCCCGACGGTTACGAAAGATCTGCAAGCCTATGCGCAGGCTCACCAATACGATTTTGCTAACGCAATCGAAAGTGTGGAGGGAACCGTCGAAAAAGCGTATGAGGTTGGATCTTCGGCTGTATCGTTTATCGTAGAAAATAAAACCGCTGTAATTGGAGCGCTGAAAGGTGTGGCTGGTGGAATCCTTGCGATTGATATAGCGGCAAAAGGAGCAAGCGCTGTAAACGGAATAAAAAAGTTTATGGAAACGTTCGGCGGCGCCGGTGGCGGAGTGGCAGGGGTAACACTTGCGGTATCTGCAGCAATTGCAGGATACAATGCTATAAAAGGCGCGATAGACAATGCCAACGAGAAGATGGCACAGAGTAACCTGGAAGATCATTTTGGAAATGTACGGCTAAGCCTGGATGAAATCGACAAACTGGCACAAAACATCATCGGAGAAGACACAATGATGAAAGTGGATGCGCTGAATGAGGCGATGCAGCAAAGCGAAACGTCTCTTGGGAACATCACGGACAGTCTGACGGATGTAGAAAAGAGCTCATGGAAGGTAAACGTGGGCTACAGTATGGACAAGGATGATTATCAATCCTATGCCACGCAGTTAGACACTTACACTAAAAACGTGGAGCAATACGCATCGGATCGTGGATATGAGGTGCATATTTCGACGGCGCTTCTTTTCGGAGATGGAAGCGAGCAGGATGAGGAACTTTCCAATACTTTTAAGGGCGCACAGCAGCAACTTGATACTTTGGGAGATGAGTTGCACGACTATCTGTACGATAAAACGAATGGTGCGCTTTTAGATGGAATCATTGATATTGACGAGAACAAGGTTGTCGAAGAATACCAGAAAAAGATGCAAAGCATCGTTGAAAAAATGAATGCGGCAGAGACGAATGCTCAGTTTGATGCGATTGAAATGAAGTATTCCGGAGCGGATTTGGACTCCAAGGCATTTGAACAGTTGCAGAAAGAACTACAGAAGCAGGTTAAGGATGCGGCAGACAAGGAGGAGGAAGCACTACAAAATACCTTAAAAGGATATGAACTAAAAAAACAAACGGATAGTTCCTACACAAATGTTCAATTCGAAAAAGATAAAGCAGCGGCATCGGAAGCCTACCACAAGGGCGTGGAAAACGCACAGGTAAAAGCAGCGGATTACACAGTAAATACGGTTGATGATGCATATTCTGGGAAAGTTAAAAAGGCAATGGAGGATGTACAGAGCGTCTACGCTGCCTACACAGATTTAACAAATAAAGAGGTGCAGTCGTTGTGGAAAACAAATCCGGGGCTGGCTCTTGATAATTTGGCAAAAGAAACAAGTACGATCTACGGAACCGAGATCACGAAAGCAGACAGTAAGGGACTCGGAAAAATTGCGGCGGAAATGAACAGCCAAATAGCCGATCTGGAAGATGCCGCACAGCGCTATAAAGATGCCGGACAGGAAGTGCCGGATGCCGTAAAAGAGGCACTTGAAGAAATGTATACAATCCAAGGGATGTCGGGAGATTACGATGCTATATCGCAGGGGCTTCTCAGCAAACTACTCACAAACGAAGATTTTACCGATTTTATCAAACGAACTGGAGACGAATTTACAAAGGCGTATTTCGGCATAGAGAACGAAGCGAAATCAACATTCTCAAAGGGATATGACATTAGCACGGACATTCGACTGAATCTTGATACAAAACTGGCAAATATTAATTATTCGGTGGCAGACGCTATGCGGAAAGCACAAAGCTATATCCGGCAAAAGAATGACGCGCATCCGATCAATACCAGTACACAGCTGACACAGGATATTATAAATATCAGCAACGGGAAAATGCCGGGAGCTAAAAAGACCGTACCTTTTACACAAAATGCAAAAGGCGGATTTTACGACAAATACACAATTACATCGCTTGTGGAAGAAGGAAAACCAGAAGCGGTACAGCCACTGGATGGTTCTAAGCGTGCAAAGGACATCTGGTATACCTCTGGAGCGATGTTGGGAATGTTTGACAGACAGCCGCGCACTATTTTAGCAAACAATCAACAGGCAGGGCAGCAGCTGATATTTAATCCGACGGTGATTATCCAGGGAAATGCGAAGAAAGCGGATGTGCAGGACGCAATGCGGACAACTTACGGGGATATGCAGAACATGCTGCAAAAAGCAACAAAGAAGAAAGCGAGAGTGGCATTCTGATGGGAGGATATTATTGGACAACCAAAGAAGGGGACATGTGGGATCTGATCGCATGGAAAGTTTATGGTGATGAGTTACGGGCAGACCTTTTGATGAGCGCTCCGGAGAATGCAGAATTTTTGACGACAACAATTTTTTTAGATGGAGTAAAAATCTGGTGTCCGTATTTTGACGCAGAAGATCCAGACGTAGAGGAAGAACTGCCGCCGTGGAGGGATGCGGAATGAAAAGCACGATTATCTTAAAATACAACGAGAAGGATGAACAACATAAAATAACGTCAGACATGGAATCGTTTGAGTGGGTGGATAACGCAAGTGGGTCGGCTGACACGCTGACACTTACACTTAGAAATGATGGAAAGCAGAAGTGGATGCGTGGATACATGCCGACATCAAAGGATTTTATCCAAGCGTGGATACAGACGCAGGACTGGCCGGTAGGCAAAGCCACACAGAAGGTGTACTGCGGAAAATTTGTGCTAGATTCGCTTGGATTTCACGGTTTTCCGGAAACGGTAGAAATATCTGGGTTATCCGTTCCGATCAATACGGGATTTAACATAACTCAAAGACACAGAACATGGAAAAAGACAACGATTAAAACCATTCTTTCGGCATTGGCAAAAAATGCAGGAATTCCGCTGCAATTTGACGCAAGCGATCACAAAATAGATAGCATTTCACAAAGTGGAAAGACGGATCTGAGTTTTGCATTTTCAGTTTGTCAGGACTATGACCTCTGCTTGAAAATTTACAACAAAAAAATGGTTGTATATGACCAGACGAAATATGAGAGAAAGAAAGCAATCACAACGATAAATCGAACGTCCCTCGGAGGATCAAACGCATACGAGATAAACGATCAAAGATCGAAGGAGTACAATGCGGTAAAAATCAGCTATACAGGGAAAAGTGGAAAGACGCTCTCATATACATTTCGAAGACCGGGATCAAGCGGGAGTCGCGTTATGTATGTCACGGAAAAAGCGGAATCTCTAAAGGACGCAGAACTGAAAGCGAAAGCGGCATTGAGATCGAGTATTCGGGAATGTAGGACGGCGACTATTACGCTTACCGGGAACACGATGTATACAGCAGCAGTAAATGTAAACTTGAAAGATTTTGGAAAGTTGGATGGAAAATACTTTATAGATTCTGCGACAAATGCAAAAAGCGGAGGAGCTTATACCACGGCGCTTGTGCTGCATCAGGTTGTTACGGATTTTTAGGAGGAAAAATGAAGCTGTTTTATTGCAAAATCGTTTCTGTAAATTATAAATCCGGAACTGTAAAAATCGTAATACCAGATGCAGACGGACAAGTTCTGGAAGATGTGTCATTGCTTGCATGGAACTACCATATGCCACAGGAGGGAGATACTGTTGCAGTATTAGCAGAAGAAAATAACGGGGAAATAGAAAAAGCGTTGGTTCTTGGACCGGTATATTCAGAGGCTAATCAGCCAAATGATGGGAAAAAGGGACTGTACTATATCAGCTTGCCTGGGGCAACAGTAAAATATGAAAGCACAGAGCAAACAATGAGCATAACAGCACGGACACTTGACGTGAAAAATTTGTTATACGACACACTTAAAAAGAAGGAATAACAATGGGGAAAATCGGAAGTTTTGGAGATATAACCTTTGAAATCAAAGAAAATGAAAAGGGAATAAAAGCACTATCTATTCAGGATATGGTAAGGGAGGGAGATGCAACTCATTCGGAGCACCAAAGAGATGGGAAAAAACCATGGCTGGAATTTTCTAACCCAGGACTGGACGAAGTGACGTTTACTATTATTGCGGACGCGCAATTTCAGGTAAAACCCAAAAGTGTTGAGAAGAAGTTGCGAAAATACAAAAATGAGGGTACAGCAAAATATTTGACACTGGGTGGATTGAAAGTTGGGTCGAACCCGTTTGTGATAACAAAAATGTCAGACGCTTATAAAACCATTACGTGGAATGGCCGCGTACAGTCTATAGTCATAGACATAACATTAAAAGAAAAGCCGACAGCTTCAAAGAAGAAAAAGAAAGCGAGCAAAAAAAACGATAAAAAAACAAAAACAGCTAAAAGCGCCAAGAAAAATTCTTACGACATTTACACCGTTAAAAAAGGTGACAGCCTGTGGAAAATAGCGAAGAAATACTATGGAAGCGGTGGAAAATATACAAAAATATACAGCGCGAACAAAAACCAGATTAAAAATCCAAACTTAATACGTGTTGGAATGAAATTGAAGATACCAAAGTAGGGAGAAAATATGGATAATGTAGAATTCGCCGGAGAATATTCAAACACAGACAGAAAAATGATCGAAGATAACCTCGGCACTATTGCAAGCACGCCGTATGGTTCCGCCCCATATGCGAGGGATATTGGAGTGCATAGAATTGCACTACCCACACCATACGCAAAAAACGAATACGCAAGTGAACTAATAGCGCAAGCGGAGGAGTGGGAAGATCGCGCAGAAGTTACACAGGTAGATGTGGACAATAACGGAAAAGTGAAGGTGGTGATTGTAGATGTCGGCAATTGACATATTGGAAGCGCTTCCGGAAATTGATTTAATCAAAGAGGAAGATTTGGATGTGAACCATATTATTGAAGAAATGGTGAATGATTTTGAAGCAGATTATGAGGAAAGAAATGGTGAAAAGATAACGTTGTATCCGGGAAATTACATAAAGCTACTAATAAATACAACAGCGGGAATGCTTTCGCAGATGGCATATGTGATGCAGGAACGATACCGACAGAATTTTTTGAAATATTCACATGGAGCGGCTTTGCGAAATCTTGGAGCGTTAGTTGGATATGCAGAAACTGGAGAAGAAAGTGCGCAGACTACGCTACGGTTTACAGTGCCAGAAAAACAGAGCAGGGATATTAAAATTCCGCAGGGAACATTGGTTACGGCGGGAGATCAGATTTATTTTGCGACAAACGAAGAACTTGTAATTCCGACCGGAGCAGAATATGCAGACACTGTTGCGACGTGCACAGAGACGGGAAACAGGGGAAACGGATATCTGCCGGGGCAGATTAATATAATAGTAAACCCGATAGCTTATGTGGATGGTGTTAAAAACCTAACCGAGTCCACAGGAGGACGCGGAACATTTAGCACTGACGAACTCAGGGAAAATATATACAACTCACCGGATTTGTTTTCTGTGGCAGGACCGGAACCTGAATATATAGAGCTGGTAAAGAGATACAGCAGTAATATAGTGGACGCGCGGATTGACACGACAGAGGATGCTGTTGTAAAAATCTACGTACTATTGCAAAACGGGAATGTACCAGACAAAGAAAAGCTGAAAGACATCCTGAATTATATCATTGACCAGAAAAAGAAGGTAGATACGGATAAAATAGAAATTCTTGCACCAGAGATTACGGAATATAGCATAGAAGCTACATACTACATATCCTACGACCAGAAAGAAACAGAGGCAGCACTAAAAGAAGAAATAGAAGGCGCAGCGGAAGAATTCCGGGATCATACGATGGAAAAAATAGGTCGTGCAATCAATCCAAATATGATGGTTGCATACATGAATGCGGCTGGAGCGTCACGAATTGAAATTACATCTCCTGTTTACAGAGCGATCGAGAAAAATCAGGTCGCGCATTGCACAAAAATTGATCTTACATACGGAGGATTGGAAAAGGAGTAAAGAATGTACAAACTGGATGATGAAGATACATTGTATATGTCGTTGCCACCGAATCTACAGAATAAAGATACAAGAAGCCTGAGCGTGGCATTTGCGAAACAAATGAAAAAATATCTGGCTTATGCCGATCGGCTGAATATCTGGGGGGATATCGATCATCTTGAGCCAGAACATTACGATGTATTTGCTGCCTGCATGGAGGCTCCATATTACAGATCGGATTTTCCAGACGATAAGAAGTTGAAACTGATAAAGCAAAACTACATCGTTCGGAGATCAGCAGGGACGCAAACTGCGATAGACGCGTTATTGGAAAGCGTATTTGACGATGCACGATATATCCCATGGTATGAATACGGAGGAAAGCCATATCACTTCAAGGTATTGTTATTCGACGTGCTCAAAGAAGATAACATCGAGCTGATGAGCAATGCTATGAAGAAGGCAAAAGCAGCAAGGTCAATCATGGATGCAGTAGACATAGGGAGAACTGCAACATGCCCTATTTTTTCAGGAATAGTAGGCCACACAGTGTCACACCCACCAGAGATACGCGAAGGAGTGTCCACAAAGGGAGAAGACATTGCATCAAAGATACATTCGGGAATCGAAACTATTGGATCTACAAAAGCGTCGGCCATCAAAGAAAAACTAAAAGAGGTTGGCGAAGACATTCTGGCTGAAACCTATGCGGGAGCAGCAGGAACGCAAACTATCAAGCAGCCAGCAATTAGAGAAAACTATTATATAGAAAGATCAACGATCCAGCAGATATTAATAGTGGGTAACAAGCACGGATGTGTTTGCAAAAATGTTATAAAAGAACAGGAGGAATAAAAATGCCACAACCATTTGAGAATGCGGTAATGACAAACAATGGTGCAGCTCTTTTAACTAGAGCACAAGCAGGGGAGATTAAAATTGAATTTACCCGTATGGTGGTCGGGAATGGGACTTATTCAGCAAGCGAAAAAACACTTGCAAAATTGCAGCAGGCAACAAAGTTAAAGTCTCAGAAAAATAGCTACACACTATCTGACATTGATGTTTACAGTGACCATTCCGTCAAAGTTACCGGGCTAATCACAAATCAAGACCCGGTAACACATAAGACGCTGGTTGAGGAAGGGTATTATATCAATGAAATCGGGCTTTACGCAAAGCCTTCTGGGGGAGCGTCCAGCACAGAAGTTTTATATTCAATCGCTGTGACAGCCGGGGCGAACGGTGACTTCATGCCACCTTATAACGGCTACAATCCAGCACAGATTACACAGGATTATTACGCAACAGTGAATAACAGTGCACAGGTAACAATTAATACAGCGGGTGCTGCGCTTCTTGCGGAGGATGCAAACAAGCTCCGCGACGACACCACGAAAATGAAATGCAAAATCGGCATTGACAACGGCCTGATCTATGTTCAGGCAATAAGCGAATAGGAGGAGTGACAATGGAAGTTGGAGAAAAGATTTATGTAGCTGACAAGGAAACGCAGGACAAGATTTACAACCTGCTTGCGGCAGAACCGGTGTGGGGATTCGTAGAGCACATGGACGTAAAAAGTCCTTCTGCGAGAATTACACCTATCGGACTCAATAAGAATTATAAAAATATTACCAGAAACGGAAGCACTGGCGCAGTTTCCCTGAACGACTGGGCAGATCACCCGGTTATTAAAGCGAACAAGCCTTATATGGTAAAGACAGACGGAACACCGGATTACCGCCTTGCAGAAACAGATTACACCAAGAAACTTGACGGAACCGCTTCCGATGTGTCCAACACATCCTACAACGGCGGGGCATTTTCTTGGTTTCCGAAAATTTACAAGTACGAAAAAATGGAAGGTAACGACCGTACCGTATTATTCTCCATGCAGGCGAGAGACGGTTATGAGCCGAACGGATTCGTTGATCCGGATAATAAGGTTCTCGAAGGTGTATGGATACCTATGTTCTATGGTTCCAGACTTGGGGCGGACGGTCCTACACCTAAGATGGTAAGTTTAGCAGGATTACAGCCGTCGTACAATACAAGCGCGGATCAAGAGCGTACAGCATTGCAGAATTTCTCTACGAGAGCGCAGTTTTTTGGGGGTCCAATCGTTGAAACGATAATTGATTTCCTGATTATGATTTCAGGAACCACAGACCTTCAGACAGCTTTCGGTAAAGGTAACTGCAGCGGATATGACGCGTCACAAGCGCCTACTTACGGCGTAAAACAGAACGCCGTAGTTGGCGGCGGACAGTTCTATGGAACAGATGACGGTAAAAGCATGAATAAGATCTTCCATAGTATCGTCCTTGGAAGCTATCAGCAATGGATGAGAGATCCGTATGAGGTTGTTGTAAACGGACGCGTGAAGGTAAGTAAGAATTACACCTACGATCCTACCGGAGCAGCATACACCGATACCGGAATCAATGTACCAAATAATATGACATGGGACGGAAACAATAATGCGTTGGATTATCCAACAGAATACAGGATGGTTTCGGGATACGGAGCGATTCCGGCCGGAGAAATGAAAGGAGGAAGTACCGCAACTGGGGGCTGCGATGGTTTGTGGAGACATAATCCGACGTCAGCGTTCACGGCGGTCGCCCTTCGCTTCGGTGTTTGCAACTACGGCTTGATTACGGGCCCACGCGCCCGCGATTGGACCTATGCTGCTGGGAACGCGAGCTGGTACGTCTCTGCCGCCGGTCTTCTTTTACCACCTGTCGGCGTAGCCGCTTAGGGGGTCTGGGGGTACGCGTAGCGTAATTCCCCCAGAAGTAGAAAATTTATAGGTTCTACCCTTGTAACGAATAAATAACAGGGGAGGGAGCAGGCGCCACCTTTGGGCGGTCGCCCTTCGCTTCGGTAATTGCAACAACGGCTTGATTACGGGCCCACGCGCCCGCAATTGGAACAATGCTGCTGGGAACGCGAACTGGAACATCTCTGCCGCCTTTATTCTATCCAATACTGGAAGATAGACATAAAGCCTTGCGCCCTTCCTACACCGCTGACGGTTGAAACACCGTTATATCCGCAATTATTTGTTTTTTGGTGAGTGAAAATTAACTCGATACAGGGCGAGTAGCAAAGCGGTAGCACCTGCTATTCGTAGGGGATAGAAGAAAAAATGTCTTATAGGAGTACAAATTTTTGAAAAAGTACAAATATCTGTATCAAAGAATGCTGGATGAAAACATCATCCGTAAGGCATTTAAAAAGTTACGTAAAGGAAAGACAAAACGTAAAGAAATTATTGCAATCAACGCAAACCTCGATATAGAAGTCGCGGCAATGCGGAAAATGATTGAGAATACCAAGCCACCCGACGTTCCGGTTGATAATCCGGAGCTGGCGTACAAGCCGTGCAGGAGAATGCCGAAGTACATCTTTGAGCATGGTAAAAGAAGAAAAATCTTTATGCCGGAGATTCACGAGCAATGGCTGCATCACATTATTGTGCTTATATTAGAGCCGATCATAACAGCCACGTCGTACCGGTATTCCTGCGGGAGCTTTCCTAAGCGGGGCGCCCACTATGGAAAGAAATTTATACTAAAAATACTAAGAAACGGAAAAGGCATCAGGAATTTCGGGAAAATAGATATCAGACATTTCTACGACAATATCCGGATTAAGGTATTAATGAAAGAGTTATCTATCCGGATAAGGGATAGCTGGTTTTTGTATATTATCCGGTTGTGCCTGAAGGGGTTCAGGAAGGGCATTCCGTTAGGGTTTTATATATCACAATGGCTTGCAAACTACATCATGGAGCCGCTCGATAAGTTCATCACAGAGACGCTGGGGCTAAAGAAGTTCGTTCGATATATGGACGACATGGTGTTTTACGACAATGCAAAGAAAAACCTGCAGAGAGCCATTGTTAAAATCAGAATCTTTATCGGGCGCAGATACCGACTAAAACTAAAAAATAATTATCAAGTGTGCCGTTTCTTTTACGAGAGTAAGAAAAGGAAAATTGGCAGACCACTTGATTTCATGGGATTTCTGTTTTACCGAAATAAGGTTATTCTTCGAAAAAACATTATGTTATCCGCCACCAGAATGGCAAAGAAACTTGCCAGAGCCAAGAAGGCAGGCAGGGGCTATTATGAGACACATGTAAAAGCAATGCTTAGTTACGCGGGCTGGTTTTATTGTACCAACACTTACGATTGCTACACCAAATACGTCAAACCACTCGTAAACGTAGGCAAGCTAAAAAAGATAGTATCAAAATTAGATAGGAGGAAAAATCGAAATGAAGCAGTGGAAAAAAGAACGTTGCAGTACGCGGCCTAAGGAACTGGAGCTTATCGCGCATGGTGTATATATGCAGCGCCGGAACATTGAGGCGGTAGAACATGAAGCCACAGAAGAAATGGCAGAATACACCGACTATGTGTGCGAGAGCAGAGAAATTACCGAATCGGAGTACGAAATGCTCAAGAGCATTGAAAGCATCAATACCGATAAGACAATCGAAGAATACACATTGCAGCTTATGCAGGAAGGAGCGATCTAACGATGAGTACATTAGCATTAGTATTTAAGAGACTTTACACAAAGGGAGAGATAACGAAAGAAGATGTTGCAGAGAGAGTAAAAACCGGGAAGATCACAAAGGCTGATTACAAGTATGTAACGGGAGAAGATTATGCATCGTGAACATATAGATCTGATACAGGTTGCGGATTTGCAGAACGATATTATAAAAATGCAGTCCGATGTGATTGATAAGCTCTACAGACAATTGTGCCAAATTCTGCAGGCAAGCGCACTTGATGTATTACCACTCTATACTATGCAGACGGCGGCAAACGAACGAAAGAAATTGGAAACCGAATATGGTGAATAAAAGGAGGAACAGAAAGATGAAACAGGCATTATGTACTATGATTGGATTGATTGGATCAGCGATTGCAGCAACATTTGGGGGATGGGATACAGGATTGATTACACTGGTTATATTTATGGCGCTGGACTATGTATCTGGGCTTGTGGTGGCTGGGGTATTTCATGCTAGCACAAAAACAGACACAGGAGCACTGGAAAGTCGAGCAGGATGGAAAGGCTTATGCCGAAAATGTATGACACTTGTGTTTGTCCTGGTGGCGTACAGATTAGATTTGGTTATAGGGGTAGATTACGTAAGAGATGCGGTGATTATTGCATTTATAGCGAATGAGACAATTTCACTGGTTGAAAATGCTGGGTTAATGGGAGTTCCACTCCCGAAAGTGATCAACAATGCAATCGACATCCTGCAGAGAAAAGGAAGTGATAAACATGGCAATTAAGGCAAAAACGTTGCTGGCGAACAGGAAGAACTATGGAAACAAGAGAAGCCTGTCAACGATCAGATACATAGTGATCCACTATACAGCCAACGATGGCGATCACGATGAGAATAATGCGAACTACTTTAGCAAAAATGTGGTAAAGGCAAGTGCACATTATTTTGTGGATGACGACTCGTACACAAAATCAGTTCCACTCTCATATATCGCGTGGTCTGTTGGCGGCAAGAAATATTCGAATTGTGCAAAAACAGGCGGGGGAAAATATTACGGAAAATGTACAAATGCAAATTCGATCAATATTGAACTGTGTGACACGAAAAAGGATGGAAAAATCATGGCCGGCAAGCAGACGATCGCAAATGCGCTTACGCTTACGAAAAAGCTAATGAAAAAGTATGGAATTGATAAAGCGCACGTGATCCGACACTTTGATGTGACAGGTAAACCATGTCCGGCATATTGGATCGACGATGAAAAGTGGGAAAAAGATTTTTGGAACAAATTATAATACAAGGGGCGGCGAAAGCTGCCCCTTATTTTGCGCATTAAGCTAAATGGAGAGGTGGTGGAAGAAGAAATATGTAAAAGCACGTGAATTAATTTTTACTTAATTAAAAAAATAGAATTAAAAGGACTTAAAACGAATTGTCAGATAATAGTGGTATACATGTGGGTTACAAAAAAAGCCGAAAACCGCAGAAATAAGCGAATAAATTTTAAGCAAATGTTAAGATAATATCTCTCGACTGTTTATAAATTCTCATTTATAATAGGTCTATCAATTATTTTTTCAGCAGGTTTGTACGAAGGGAAAACATATGAAATTATTAACATTTACAATACCGTGTTACAATTCACAGGATTATATGCGTCACTGCATTGAATCGATTCTTCCGGGAGGGGAAGATGTGGAGATTCTGATTGTAGATGACGGATCAAAGGATGATACCGCTGCGATTGCAGATGAATATGCCGAAAAATATCCAACGATTGTAAAAGCAATTCATCAGGAGAATGGGGGACATGGAGAAGCTGTGAATGCGGGAATCCGCAATGCAACCGGTTTATATTTTAAGGTAGTGGACAGTGATGACTGGGTAGACTGGAACGCTTATCAGGCGATTCTTGCAAAGCTCCGGGAGATTGCAGGGGGAAGTGTGGCACTTGATATGCTTCTGGCAAATTATGTATATGAGAAGGAAGGGGCAAAACACAAGCGGGTCATGCGTCAGACCGGTTTTCCGAAAGATCAGATCTTTACCTGGAGTGATGTGCGGCATTTTTATAAAGGACATTACATACTGATGCATTCCGTGATCTACCGTACAAAACTTCTCCGGGAATGTGGACTTGAACTGCCGAAACATACTTTTTATGTGGATAACATTTATGTATATAAGCCATTGCCTCATGTGCGGACGATGTATTATATGGATGTGGATTTTTACCGTTATTTTATCGGAAGAGAGGATCAGTCCGTCAATGAGAAGGTGATGATCAGCCGGATTGACCAGCAGATTCGTGTGAATAAGATCATGATTGACGATGTGGATCTGAATAAAGTGTCCAATTATAAATGTCGGCGTTATATGATAAACTATCTGGAAATTATCACGGTTGTCACGACGGTTATGCTGCTGCGTTCCGGTACAGAAGAAAACCTTGAGAAAAAGCGTGAATTGTGGCGATATATCAAAAACAAGGATATCGGTCTGTTTCACCGCCTGCGCAGAGGCATTATGGGACAGACCATGAATCTGCCGGGAAGAAGCGGAAGAAAAATTTCGGTTGCGGCATATCGTCTGTCGCAAAAAGTGGTTGGATTTAATTAAAAAAGTTTACTGTCTTGTCACCTGTAAAGATATGTGCTATACTGCATGTCAAACACTATTGAAATATACATACAGAAGGTGGCAAAAATGAAAACAGATATTCTGATCGTGGGAAGTGGATGTTCCGGTTTATACTGTGCATTAAATCTTCCGCGGGAGAAACAGATTACAATTATTACAAAGTCAGATGTTAAGAGCAGTGATTCTTATCTTGCACAGGGAGGAATCTGTATGCTTAAGGATGACAGTGATTATGACAGTTATTTTGAGGATACGATGAAAGCGGGACATTATGAAAATGACCGGGAATCCGTATCGATTATGATCCGTTCGTCACAGGATGTGATTCATGACCTGATCGGATTTGGCGTGGATTTTGCCCATGACGAGAATGGCAATCTTGCATTTACCAGAGAGGGAGCACATTCGGACAAGCGTATCCTTTTTCATGAGGATATTACAGGAGAAGAAATTACAAGCAAGCTGCTTGCTGCTGCCCGCAAGTGTCCGAATATTACCATATTGGAAAATACCAGGATGGTAGATATTGTGACGAAGGATAACTGCTGTTACGGAGCCGTAATCCGCAGGGAGGACGGTACAATTGAAACGGTGGAAGCGGAGCATACCGTCTGGGCATGTGGAGGAATCGGAGGATTATATCGTCATTCGACCAATTTCCGTCATCTGACCGGAGATGCCCTTGCACTTTCCATCAAACATGGAATCCGTTTGAAAGATGTGAATTATGTACAGATTCATCCGACCACATTCTATTCGCCGGACGAAGAGGAACGCAGTTTTCTGATTTCGGAATCTGTCCGCGGAGAAGGGGCAAAGCTTTATGACAAGAATATGAAACGGTTTGTCAATGAGCTGCTGCCGCGTGATCTGCTGGCAGAAGAAATTTATAAGCAGATGGCAAAAGATGGAACAGATCATGTATGGGAAGATCTGCGTACCATTCCAAGAGAAGAATTGATGGAACATTTCCCGAATATTGTGGAACATTGCCGTGAAATGGGGTATGATGTAACCAAAGAATGCATTCCTGTGGTACCGGCACAGCATTATTTCATGGGTGGGGTATGGGTAGATCACGAAAGCCATACGTCCATGGAACGTCTGTATGCTGTGGGAGAGACGGCATGTAACGGAGTACACGGGAAAAACCGTCTGGCAAGTAATTCCCTGCTGGAAAGCCTTGTATTTGCAAAACGGGCGGCAAAGCAGATGAGTGAGCAGAAGGAAAAGATTTCCACAGCACCGGAACTGTTTGCGGCAATTGACCGGAGTATCTATGCGGATGCCGCAGCACTGGCGAGCCGGTATCATGAATATGTACGGGAAGCGATTATCGCGGCAGATGCAAAGATGCAGCAGGTACAGGATGCAAGGACAAAAGCAACGGTTGCATTTCGCAAGCAGTGTGCACAGGTCGGATAAAATAAAATAAGAAAATCAGGAGAGAGAGATGTACGATCAGGTAACTTTAAAATTAAATGTAGATCCATGGATTCTCAGTGCTTTAAAAGAAGATATCACAAGTGAGGATGTCTCCACAAACAGTGTCATGCCTCATCCACAGGCAGGAGAAGTGGATCTTATCTGCAAAGAAGATGGCATTATATGCGGGCTGCAGGTATTCGAGAGAGTGTTTACACTTCTCGATGAAAAGACAACCGTTGAATTTTTGGTGCAGGATGGAGCAGAAGTTCATAAGGGACAGCTTATGGCAAAAGTGCATGGCGATATCCGGACCCTTTTATGCGGAGAGCGTACCGCACTGAATTATCTGCAGCGTATGAGCGGAATTGCAACCTACACACATTCCGTGGCAGAATTATTAAAAGGAACTGGAATCAAACTTCTGGATACCAGAAAGACAACACCAAACAATCGTATTTTTGAAAAATATGCAGTAAGAATCGGTGGTGGAAATAACCACAGATATAATCTTTCCGACGGGGTATTGTTGAAAGATAATCATATCGGAGCTGCAGGCGGAGTAAAAGAAGCGATTGCTGCTGCAAAGGAGTATGCACCGTTTGTCCGTAAGATTGAGGTAGAAGTAGAAAATCTGGATATGGTAAAGGAAGCTGTGGAGGCAGGTGCGGATATTATCATGCTGGATAATATGGACACCGATGCGCTGAAAGAAGCCATCGCCTATATTGACGGACGGGCAGAGATTGAAGTTTCCGGAAATGTGACGAAAGAAAATATTGCAAGACTGACCGGGCTTGGCGTAGATTATGTTTCCAGCGGAGCACTGACACATTCGGCTCCGATTCTGGATATTTCTTTGAAAAATCTGCATCCGGTAGAAAATTAAAGAAGGTGGGATTCCAGAAATGAGCGGGGAAGAAAGGCGTGGAAAAATTATACAGGCACTAAAAAACAGTGACAAAGCAGTTTCTGCCACGACACTGGCAAAAGAATTTGACGTGAGCAGACAGGTCATTGTGCAGGATGTTGCACTTCTTCGGGCAAATGGAAAAAATATATTCTCGACCAACCGGGGGTATCTGATACAGGAAGATGAGGAGACAACCCGTGTATTTAAGGTACAGCATGAAGATGATGAGGTTGAAAAAGAGCTGACAACGATTGTGGATCTCGGAGGAACCGTTGAGGATGTATTTGTATATCATAAGGTATACGGAGTGCTTCGGGCAGAGATGAATATCAAATCCCGTATGGATATCCGCAATTATATGGAGGAGATCCGTTCCGGGAAATCCAGTCTGCTGAAAAATGTTACTTCCGGATATCATTATCATACGGTCCGGGCGGAACGCGTGGAAATTCTGGATATGATTCAGGAGGAATTGCAGAAGAAGGGGCTCCTTGCAAAACTACAGGATTATGAACCTGTTGATTTTTGGGGACAGAATAATTATAATGAGTAAATGACTACTATTGTGATTATTGATAAGAAGTCAGGGAAAGAATAAAAAGGAGAAGGATGGAATGAGCGACGAGTTTACAACAAACGAAAACGGTTCAAAAACACCGGAGGAAACAAACTTTCAGGATTATACGGCACCGGAAAATGAGATCGTACAGAATGAAACATCACAGATGACGCAGGAACAGCCGGAGACTTCTTATGGAGCAACATCGGCAGAGGAAAATCCGCAGCCGGATAATACGGCATATGCGTATGGACAGACTGCGTACCAGCAGGCATATCAGAGTGAACAGTCACAGCCGAATGCATATCAGCAGGCATATTACGGACAGACACAGGCAAAGGGAACAGGAACCGGATTTGGAATTGCCTCACTGGTTCTTGGAATTTTATCTGTTTTTACATTTGCATGCTGCATTAATTATATTCTGGCAGTGCTTGCGATTATTTTCGGTATTGTGCAGATGGTAAAGAACGAGAAAAAGGGGCTGGCGATCGGTGGAATTATTACAGCAGTGATTTCAATTGTTCTTGGGATTGCCGTTTCGCTTTATGCTGTGAATATTGCGGAAAAAATGCAGGACCCGGACAGTCCGTTTTATCAGTATTTTGAAGAGTATGAGCAGAAACTGGAAGAAGGAAAGAGTTCTTTCTAGCCGGGAGTTATAAAAAGGAGAACCTGTTTTACAGGTTCTCCTTTATTCGTATATCGATGTCTGTGTAGTGGAATTCTTCGCAGGAGATGCCCTCAATCAGATAACGGGAGAGCAATTCGACCGGAAGGTATCCCTGCTTGTATGGCTGCTGGCAGATGGTAGCAGTGATAATGCCATCATCGAGCAGTTTTTTTGTGGAAGGAACACAGTCGTAAGTAAAGATACGCATGGCATCGATCCGGCCGCTTTCGACTGCGGCATGGCATCCGCCTGCTACACCGCCGGCTGCAAAATACAGCACATTGATTTCGGGGTGTGAAGCCAGCATTTCTTTGACTTTTTCATAACTTTCATTATCATCATCATGATTTTCTATTGTTTCCACGATATGAATACGTTCGCCCTTTTCGGAAAGCGTTGAAGTGAAACCCTCGATACGATCGGAGTGACAGAGTACATGTGACGAACCGGTTACAATACCAATATGAATTTCCCCGAATGTCATCAGAGAAACCAGTCCGGCAGCAGTCTGTCCGGACAGGCGGTAATTACTTCCGACATATGCGATCCTGCGGGACAGAATATCGGTGTTTACGGTAATGACCGGAATGTTCATTTCTGTAAGGCGGTCGATTTCCGCGGCAATATATAAAGAATTGAATGGTGCGATAACTAATCCGTTGATGCCTTCCGCAAGCAGTGCTTCCATGGTATTAAACTGTTCGGTCTCATCAAATGGAACCTGACGGATAAGAACGGTGAAATTATAGGCAGATAATTCTTTTGCCTTGGCATTTACGCCTTCAAGGACTTCACTGAAAAAAGGATTGGAATCGGGAAATAAAATAACACCGATTTTCAGATTCTTTTTCTGTGCAGCAAGCATCAGTCCTGCTTTGTTGGGTTTATAGTTTAATTTTTCTGCAATTTCACGTACACGGGCTGCAGTATTGGCATTGACGGAACCGCGGTTGTTCAGTACACGGTCAACCGTACCGCGTGAAACACCTGCCAGTTCAGCAATCTGTTTTATAGTGGCCATGTCGTTCCCCCTTGTTGAATTTTTCCTGAATAACTCTTAACAAGGGTAGCATTGATAAGGTAAAATGTCAATTGAAATACAGAAAATGTGTGCGTGCACGACAAGAGCGGGGAAAGTTACTGTACGCTTTCCACAAAATAAGCGCAACCGGTTTGGAAGAAATCACGAAAAAGAGAAAAAATTTCGGAAAACAGTTGAAAATATCAGCGCATCGTTGTAGGATATGAGTAGAAACGTGCACGAGCACAAAATTAACATTTCAGAATTGAGGGTTATCATGAAATACATAGGAATTGATCTGGGAACTTCTGCTGTTAAACTTCTTTTGATGGAGGGCAGTGGAAAAATTTTAAAGATCGTCAGTCGTGAATATCCAATCTGTTTTCCAAAACCGGGATGGTCGGAGCAGAATCCGTATGACTGGTTTACACAGTCAATGGATGGGCTGAAGGAATTGCTGGATGGTACAGACAGGAGTCTGGTAGCCGGCATCAGCTTTGGCGGACAGATGCATGGACTTGTAGCACTGGACGATAAGGATGAAGTGATTCGTCCGGCAATTCTCTGGAACGACGGAAGGACGACAAAAGAGTGCGATTATTTAAATCAGGTAATTGGGAAGGAACGTCTTTCTGCATACACAGCCAATATTTCATTTACCGGATTTACTGCGCCGAAAGTACTCTGGATGAAAAACAATGAACCGGAGAATTTTGCAAAGATTCATAAAATTATGCTGCCAAAGGATTATCTGGCATTTCGCCTGAGCGGCAATTACAGTACGGATGTATCGGATGCGTCCGGAACACTGTTCTTTGATGTAAAGAATCGCTGCTGGTCAGAAGAAATGTGTGAGATCTGCAGTATTAAAACAAGCTGGCTTCCAAAAGTATACGAAAGTTATGAGGAAGTTGGAACGCTGCTTCCAGAACTGGCGAAGGAACTCGGCGTATCGGATCAGGTAAAAATTGTAGCCGGAGCCGGAGACAATGCGGCAGCAGCTGTGGGAACCGGAACCGTTGGAGATGGTGCATGTAACATTTCTTTGGGAACGAGCGGAACCGTATTTATTTCTTCCGATAAATTCGGAGTGGACGAAAATAATGCACTGCATTCGTTCGACCATGCGGATGGAAGTTATCATCTGATGGGCTGCATGCTTTCCGCAGCATCCTGTAATAAATGGTGGATGGATGATATTATCGGCACAAAGGATTATGGCGCAGAACAGGAAAATATTACGAAGCTTGGAGAAAACCATGTATTTTTCCTTCCATATCTGATGGGGGAGCGGTCTCCGCACAATGATCCGAATGCAAGAGGTACTTTTATCGGTCTGACCATGGATACTACCAGAGCGGATATGACACAGGCGGTACTCGAAGGTGTGGCATTTGCCTTAAGAGATTCTTTTGAGGTGGCACGTTCACTCGGCATTCATATTGCCCGTACCCGTATTTGCGGTGGAGGAGCAAAGAGTCCGCTGTGGAAAAAGATTGTGGCAAATGTGCTCGATATTCCGGTAGATATTCCGGAAAATGAACAGGGACCGTCAATGGGTGGCGCAATGCTTGCAGCAGTAGCTTGTGGAGAATACCCGACCGTCCGCGATGCAGCAGAGGCAATTGTAAAACTGACCGATACGGTAGAACCGGAACCGGAGCTTGCAGCAAAATATGAAGAGCGTTATCAGAAGTTCCGTAAGATTTATCCGGCATGCAGGGATCTGTTTTTGGAACTTGCAAAATAAAATCATATCATCGTATCTAACAAAAAATTAAAATGATTACATACAACAAGGAGGCAAAATCATGATTAATATTCCAGAAGTAAAAGTAGGTATCGTTGCAGTCAGCCGTGACTGTTTCCCGGAGTCTCTTTCCGTAAACCGCAGAAAGGCGCTGATCAAAGCATATACAGACAAGTATGATGCAAAGGATATTTATGAGTGTCCGGTCTGCATCGTAGAGAGTGAAATTCATATGGAGCAGGCGCTGGCAGATATTAAAGCAGCAGGATGCAATGCGCTGTGTGTATACCTTGGAAACTTCGGACCGGAAATTTCCGAGACCATGCTTGCAAAATATTTTGATGGACCAAAGATGTTTGTTGCAGCAGCAGAAGAGTCCCAGAACAATCTGGTTCAGGGACGTGGAGATGCATACTGCGGTATGTTAAATGCAAGTTACAACTTAAAACTTCGCAATGTCGGTGCTTACATTCCGGAATATCCGGTTGGAGATGCAGAGGATTGCGCAGATATGATTCACGACTTTTTACCGATTGCAAGAGCAGTAGAAGGACTTGCAAACTTAAAAATCATTTCCTTTGGACCAAGACCAATGAATTTTCTTGCATGCAATGCTCCAATCCAGCAGCTTTATAATCTGGGTGTGGAAATTGAGGAAAATTCAGAGCTGGATCTGTTTGAGGCATTCAACAACCACGCAGGAGATAAGCGTATTCCGGGGGTTGTTGCAGATATGAAAGCAGAACTCGGTGAGGGAAACAAAAAGCCGGAGATTTTAGAGAAACTTGCACAGTATGAACTGACACTGCTTGACTGGATTGAGGCGCACAAAGGTTCCCGCAAATATGTTGCAATTGCAGGAAAATGCTGGCCGGCATTCCAGACACAGTTTGGATTTGTTCCGTGCTATGTCAACAGTCGTCTGACCGGGAGAGGCATTCCGGTATCCTGCGAGGTAGATATTTACGGCGCACTGAGTGAGTTTATCGGCACCTGCGTGAGCGAGGATGCTGTCACACTGCTCGACATCAATAACTCCGTTCCGAAGGATATGTACAAAGAGTCGATCGAGGGCAAGTTTGACTATACACATAAAGATACATTTATGGGATTCCATTGTGGCAATACCTGTTCAAAGAAGCTGGCATCCTGTGAGATGAAAAACCAGATGATCATGGCAAGAAGCCTTCCTGTCGAAGTAACAAACGGTACCCTTGAGGGAGATATTGCACCGGGCGATATCACATTCTACCGCCTGCAGTCCACTTCCGACAATAAGCTGCGTGCGTATGTGGCACAGGGAGAAGTCCTTCAGGTTGCAACCCGTTCGTTCGGAAGCATTGGCGTATTTGCCATTCATGAGATGGGACGTTTCTACCGTCACGTTCTGATCGAGAAGAATTATCCGCATCACGGAGCGGTTGCATTCGGACATTACGGAAAGGCTCTGTTTGAGGTATTTAAGTATATTGGGGTTCCGATGGAGGACATCAATTACAACCAGCCGGCATCTCTGCCTTATCCGACGGAGAATCCGTTCGCATAAAGAAAAATAATATGGGAATAAGCACCAGCTTGGGCCTGTAGATGTCTGCAGGTTAAGCTGGTGCTTTTTAAATGGGAGTTTCATCCCAAAGATACCCAGTGAAACAGGAAAACTAAATAGTAAGACATCAACCTCACCGCAAGACCTCTCAAAAAGTAACCTGAAGACAGAATAAAGCACAGACCGCCGGCTGAAATAAGAACAGCAGAAGACGTGAATTGTGGCTTACAAAATTTGAAGGTCGCTTTCAAAATGTGAAACTCATTTACAAAACGGGAATCTCGTATGACTATTGAGCGAAAAAATCATTTGGCAGGTAATTCATCCGGCAGCAATACAGAAAATGACAACAGTTCAACTGTGACACCGGCTCCGGTGAATGGGGCGGACGGATACAGTGTTTACACATTCGTATGCAACGGCAAAAATAATTTTAAGAAACAGAAGGAGACGGTAAACGGTACAAAGTAAAATTTCAGATTTTCAAAAAAAGAAAAAGTATGGTATTATAAAACCGGCATCACGGATGCCGGTTCTATAATAAAAATCTGAGGTGATTGTACAATGAAACAGGAAAATTATATACGTGGCATGATAATGATCATTTTGTCGGCATTCTTTTTTGCGTGTATGAATGTGAGTGTGCGGCTGGCGGGAGATCTGCCGTCCGTACAGAAAAGTTTTTTTCGGAATCTGGTAGCTGCATTTTTTGCGGCAATTATTCTTATCAAAAATCATACAGCACCTAAGGTGGAAAAAACACAGTGGGGTTCACTGTTTTTACGCTGTGCATTTGGGACACTTGGAATTCTTTGTAATTTCTACGCGATTGATCACCTGCTGGTGGCAGATGCTTCTATTTTAAATAAATTATCTCCCTTTTTTGCAATTATTTTTTCCTTCCTGTTATTAAAAGAAAAGATAAAACCAGCTCAGGTAATGTGCGTTATACTGGCATTTGTCGGCTGTTTGTTTGTGGTAAAACCGGGGTTTGAAAATGCACATCTGATCCCTGCGCTTATTGGCGTATGCGGAGGACTGGGTGCAGGAATCGCATATACAATGGTGCGGAAGATGGGTACACACGGAGTAAAGGGACCGGTCATTGTGTTTTATTTTTCCTGCTTTTCCTGTATTATTGTGATACCGTGGATCGTATTTCATTATCAGCCGATGTCACTGCGGCAGTTGTTGACGCTGCTTCTTGCGGGACTTTTTGCAGCGGGAGGACAGTTTACGATCACCGCAGCATATACCTATGCACCCGCCGGAAAAATTTCTATTTTTGATTATTCACAGATTATTTTTGCAACATTACTTGGATTTTTTTTATTCGCGGAGATTCCGGATCGATACAGTCTGATAGGATATGGATTGATCATTCTGGCTTCACTGGGAAATTTTCTGTATAACTGGAAACACAAAGATTAAAGGAGTATTCACATGTCGATTATTTCATTTCGGTGTCATACAACCATTCATCTGGCACCATTGGTAAATCAGGAAACGATTCATCAGGATATGGATAGGGGACAGCAGCTTATGTCAAGGATCAATCAGGGAATCCTTAGGGAGATAAAGCCCAAAAACCCACTGGTTGAATGGTATTACTGGAAGGACAAACACACAGTTTCGGATGTCACAGAGCATAGTTTGTTTAAGATGGCGCAGGGGATGCTGTCCCCCGTGGAAAATGATAATTACCGGTTGGAAGAGATCGAAGAATTAAATAATGCATGGGCCGTTTATGATAAAAAACTGAACACATTTTTTGCGTTTGACCCGGCAATTACGACATTGCAAAAAGATGAGAAGCGAAACCGTGTGCTGGTAGTCTGTGAAGACAAGGAACGCGGGCTGATTGATGTTATTGAAGCGGGAGCTCTGTTGCTTGAGTGTCTGCGTGCATTTACAGGGATAGAAGAACTTTGCTTTCTTCCGGTCAACCCGGACTACTATATATGGACAGGAATGATGACAGGGATTGACGGATTGAAGATGCGCAGTAATGGATATGCCGGTACCTGGCTGCTTCTGCAGAGTGAAAGCCAGGTGAAGAAATTGCGGATGCTTGCAACAATTTACAGTATGGATTACCCGGATCTGGTAGATTCGGATGAACTGGCACGCAGACTGGCAAAGGAGGAAGCCGCAGGGCAGTGCATCCGAAGCAGGCATGGGATCGTGCTGTTTACGGAAGAGGGACTTGTGTATATGGATGGAACAAATCCGGACAATGACTGGGAACTGAAGTATCCGATTTATGAGAATGACTGTTATTATGAGATGCTGAGATTTGCTTACCGGAAACAGGTATCCGGGGAACTGGAAAATTACTGTGCATGGAAAGCCTGGCTGAACAAGGATTTTACTTGACATCTGAAAGAATCATTACTATACTTAAAACCAAAGGTGAAAAACGAAGACGAAGACAGTAACTGTGATAGGAAAGTCAAAGAGAGTTGGAACAGGTGAGAGCCAATACGAGTAATATGACAGTGAAAATCACTTCCGAGTTGCGGATCGAAATCCCAGGAGAGTAGAGTTCGACGTATTTCCAGCGTTATGGGAACGAAGTATGCAAATTCTTTTTGAATAAGGGATTTAAGTACATGGTAATCAGGTGGTATAACGTGACCCCGCGTCCTAATTACTGGACGTGGGGATTTTTTATTTCAGAATCATAAATGCAGGAGGAAAATATGTACAACAAAGTAGATACCAATATGAACTTTGTCGATCGCGAAAAAGAAACGGAAAAATTCTGGCGCGAAAATGATATCTTCAAAAAATCCATGGAGAACCGTAAGGAAGGCGAGACTTACACATTTTATGACGGACCGCCTACGGCAAACGGAAAACCACATATCGGACATGTAGAGACACGTACCATCAAGGATATGATTCCAAGATTCCAGACCATGAAAGGAAAGTACGTCCCACGGAAAGCCGGATGGGATACCCACGGTCTTCCGGTAGAAATCGAAGTGGAGAAACTTCTTGGACTGGATGGAAAGGATCAGATCGAAGCATATGGTCTTGAGCCATTCATCAAAAAGTGTAAAGAATCCGTCTGGAAATACAAGGGTATGTGGGAAGATTTCTCAAATACGGTAGGTTTCTGGGCCGATATGGACAATCCATACGTTACCTATGATGACAATTTCATTGAATCCGAGTGGTGGGCATTAAAAGAGATCTGGAACAAAGGACTTCTCTACAAGGGATTCAAGATCGTGCCTTACTGTCCTCGGTGTGGGACTCCACTTTCCGCACAGGAAGTTGCACAGGGATATAAATTGGTAAAAGAAAAATCTGCAGTTGTCCGTTTTAAGGTTGCCGGAGAGGATGCGTATTTTCTGGCATGGACCACAACTCCGTGGACACTGCCAAGTAACGTGGCACTCTGTGTAAACCCGAATGATACTTATATTAAGGTAAAAGCTGTGGACGGCTACACATATTATCTGGCAGAGGCACTGGCAGACAAGGTACTTTCTCCACTGTTATCCAAAGAGGACAAAGAGGCAGGAAAGAAAGCTTACGAAGTGCTGGAAACCTGCAAGGGAAAGGATCTTGAGTACAAAGAATATGAGCCGCTTTATGCCTGTGCAAAGGAACTGGCAGATAAGCAGGGAAAGAAAGGATTCTTTGTCACCTGTGATACTTATGTCACCATGTCCGATGGTACCGGAATCGTTCATATCGCACCGGCATTTGGTGAGGATGATGCCAATGTCGGAAGAAACTATGACCTTCCGTTCGTACAGTTTGTAAACGGAAAAGGAGAGCTGACCGAGGAGACACCGTTTGCCGGTATGTGGGTAAAAGATGCCGATCCGGAAGTATTAAAGGATTTGAGTGCAAGAAAGCAGCTTTTTGATGCACCGAAGTTTGAACATGAGTATCCACACTGCTGGAGATGTGACAAGCCTCTGATCTACTATGCAAGAGAGTCCTGGTACATCAAGGAGACCGCGGTAAAGGATGATCTGATCCGAAATAATAATACGGTCAACTGGATTCCGGAATCTATCGGTTCCGGCCGTTTCGGAAACTGGCTGGAGAACATTCAGGACTGGGCAATTTCCCGTAACCGTTACTGGGGTACCCCACTTAATATCTGGGAGTGCGCGTGCGGACACAGGGAGTGCATCGGAAGCCGTGCCGAACTGGCAGAAAAGGCTGGTGATCCAAAGGCGGCAGAGGTAGAACTTCACAGACCATACATTGACGCCGTTACGATCAAGTGTCCGGAGTGTGGTAAGGATATGCATCGTGTACCGGAAGTATTAGACTGCTGGTTTGATTCCGGAGCGATGCCGTTTGCACAGCATCATTATCCATTTGAAAACAAAGAAGTGTTTGAGCAGCAGTTCCCTGCAAAGTTTATCTCCGAGGCTGTGGATCAGACCAGAGGATGGTTCCATTCCCTGATGGCAGAGTCTACACTGCTTTTCAACAAAGCACCATATGAGAATGTTATCGTACTTGGACATGTACAGGATGAGAATGGACAGAAGATGTCCAAGTCCAAGGGAAATGCGGTGGATCCGTTTGATGCACTGCAGACATACGGTGCTGATGCCATCCGCTGGTATTTCTATACGGCATCTGCACCATGGATTCCAAAGAGATTCTCCGGTAAGCTTGTGCTCGAAGGTCAGCGTAAATTTATGGGAACGCTCTGGAACACCTATGCATTCTTCGTGCTTTACGCAAATATTGATAAATTTAATGCCACAAAATACAAACTGGAATATGATAAATTATCGGTTATGGATAGATGGCTTCTTTCCAAGCTTAATTCCGCAGTAGCCGGTGTGGATGACTGTCTGTCCAATTATAAGATTCCGGAAGCAGCAAAATATCTTCAGGAATTTGTGGATGATATGAGTAACTGGTATGTCCGTCGTTCCCGTGAGCGTTTCTGGGCAAAGGGTATGGAACAGGATAAAATCAATGCCTATATGACATTGTATACAGCACTCGTTACCATCAGCAAGGCAGCAGCACCGATGATTCCGTTTATGACAGAGGATATTTACCGTAATCTGGTATGTTCCATTGATCCGTCTGCACCGGAAAGTATTCACCTGTGTGACTTCCCGACGGTGGATGAGAAGATGATCGACAAGGATCTGGAAACTGCAATGGATGAGGTATTAAAGATCGTTGTTATGGGACGTGCGTGCCGGAACAGTGCCAATATCAAAAACCGTCAGCCGATTGGTCAGATGTATGTCAAGGCACCGGAAGCACTGGGTGATTTTTATAAGGATATCATTGCGGATGAGCTGAATGTGAAGAATGTGACGTTTACGGATGATGTTTCTTCTTATACCGATTATCAGTTTAAACCACAGCTTCGTACCGTGGGTCCGAAATATGGAAAATATTTAAAACAGATTCAGGCTGTCCTGTCAGAACTTGACGGAAATGCTGCAATGAAAGAATTAAAAGAGAACGGATGTCTGAAACTTGACAGTGTAAGTTCCGAGGTTGTATTATTGGAAGAGGATCTGCTGATTACCATGACACAGGCAGAAGGCTTTGTGACTGAGGGGGACAACAATGTGACAGTTGTTATGGATACAAGACTGACTCCGGAACTGATTGAAGAAGGTTTTGTGCGTGAGCTGATCAGTAAGATTCAGACGATGCGTAAAGAAGCAGGTTTTGAAGTTATGGATCATATTGCTGTTTCTTATACAGCAGATGAGAAGGTAACTGGTATTTTCAATAAATATGGAGAAAAGATCCAGACAGAGGTACTTGCAAATGCTATCACTGCAGGCACACTTGCCGGATATCAGAAAGAATGGAGCATTAACGGTGAGAAGGTTACGCTGGCAGTGGAAAAACAATAGTGTCACGCAAACCAGGCACAGAGGAGGACTTTTGATGCGAGACAAAGTGTTTAGTAAAAAGGAGTTTATTGCTTCCGTGACAGAAAATGTCAAGACGATGTATCGTAAGACATTGAAAGAAGCGACACAGCAGGAGATTTATCAGGCTGTTTCACTGGCTGTCAAGGATGTTGTCATGGATGAATGGATGGCAACACAGCAGGTCATTGAAAAAGATGACCCTAAGATATTGTATTATATGTCCATGGAGTTTCTGATGGGCAGGGCACTGGGGAATAATCTGATTAATCTGGGGGCTTATGGGGAAGTAAAAGAAGCACTTGAAGAGATTGGACTGGATTTGAGTGTCATTGAAGACCAGGAGCCGGATCCGGCTCTTGGAAATGGCGGACTTGGCCGGCTGGCAGCATGTTTTATGGATTCTCTTGCTACTCTGGGCTATGCCGCATATGGATGTGGAATCCGTTACCGCTACGGTATGTTCAAGCAGCAGATTATTGATGGATTTCAGGTCGAAGTACCGGATAACTGGCTGAAGGATGGATATCCGTTTGAACTTCGCAGACCGGAATACTGCTACGAGATCAAGTTTGGTGGTCATGTGGAAGAAACCGCAGGGGAGGACGGAAATCTGCACTTTGAGCAGGTAGGGTATCAGTCTGTTCTTGCAATTCCTTATGATATGCCGATCGTTGGCTACGGCAACCATGTGGTAGATTCCCTGATGATCTGGGATGCACAGCCGAAGGAAGAGTTTTCACTGGATTCCTTTGACCGTGGAGATTACGATCAGGCAGTGGAGCAGGAAAATCTTGCCCGCAACCTGGTAGAGGTGCTGTATCCGAACGACAATCACGTAAAAGGAAAGGAACTGCGCTTAAAACAGCAGTATTTCTTTGTTTCCGCAAGTATCCAGCGTGCGCTGGAGCGTTTTAAGAAACATCACAATGATCTGCATGATCTGCCAAAGAAGGTAACGTTCCAGATGAATGATACCCATCCGACGGTTGCTGTTGCAGAACTGATGCGAATCCTTCTGGATGAGGAAGGCATGTCATGGGATGAGGCATGGGAGATCACAACACACTGTGTAGCTTATACCAACCATACCATCATGGCAGAGGCACTTGAAAAGTGGCCGATCGACATCTTCCAGAGACTGCTTCCGCGTGTATATCAGATCGTGGATGAGATCAACCGCCGTTTTGTAGAAGAGATCCGTGCAAAATATCCGGATAATGAGGAGAAGGTGCGCAAGATGGCAATTCTCTACGACGGACAGGTGAAGATGGCAAATCTTGCAATTGTTGCCGGATATTCTGTCAACGGTGTGGCAAGACTGCATACAGAGATTCTTGAGAAGCAGGAACTTCGTGATTTCTATGAACTGTTTCCGGAGAAATTTAACAATAAAACCAACGGTATCACACAGAGACGTTTCCTTGCACATGGAAATCCACTGCTTGCAGACTGGGTAACAAAGCATGTCGGAAAAGACTGGATTACAAGTCTTGCAAAGGTCGAGGATCTGACAAAATATGCAACCGATCCGAAAGCACAGCAGGAATTTCTGGAGATCAAAAAGCAGAATAAGATCCGTCTGGCAAAGTATATCAAGGAGCACAATGGTATCGAAGTCGATCCGAATTCTATCTTTGATGTACAGGTTAAGAGACTGCATGAGTATAAGAGACAGCTTATGAATATCCTGCATGTGATGTATCTGTACAACCAGATCAAGGCAAATCCGGGCATGGATTTTTATCCGAGAACATTTATCTTCGGAGCAAAGGCTGCAGCCGGATATCGTACGGCAAAGAAGACCATCAAGCTGATTAACACTGTTGCGGATGTAATCAATAATGATCCATCCATCAACGGAAAGATCAAGGTTGTGTTCATTGAGGACTACCGTGTATCCATTGCAGAGTGGATTTTTGCGGCAGCAGATGTCAGCGAACAGATTTCCACAGCAAGTAAAGAGGCATCCGGAACCGGAAACATGAAGTTTATGTTAAATGGTGCGATTACACTTGGAACCATGGACGGAGCGAATGTTGAGATGTACGAGGAAGTCGGTGCAGACAATATCTTTATCTTTGGTATGAGCGCAGATGAGGTTATCGCACATGAGCAGCATCATGATTACAACCCATATGATATCTACAACAACGATGAGGATATCAGGAAAGTTGTCAACCAGCTGGTAGACGGAACATACTCCCACAATGACCGTGAACTGTTCCGTGAACTGTACAACTCACTGTTAAATCCACAGCAGGGACAGGTGGCAGACCGCTACTTTATCCTTGCAGATTTCCGTGCATATGCAAATGCACAGAAGAAGATTGGTGTTTATTACACCAACAAGAGCGCGTGGGCAAAGTCTGCAATTTTAAATATTGCGCACAGTGGTAAATTCTCTTCTGACAGAACCATTCAGGAATATGTGGATGATATCTGGAAACTTGATAAGATTGAAGTGAATACGGAAGGCTGCTAATCGCTTGGATGGCAGGGGCAGAAAAGGCGGGAAACCCGATGGGGATCCCGCCTTTTTAGTCTGCGAATCTTTCATATGGAAGATAGATATACAATAGGAAAATAGAACTAAAAACAGATAGCGAATGACAAATATCCGCTATCTGTCTTCTTTCAGGAAAGAAATGTATGCAGTTCCTTCAGACGTGCATTAAAATCAGAAATCCCCAGATCATACAATTCCTGTTCCAACTTTTCATCGCGTGCGTAAGTACTCATATTTAACTCTTTCGAAGGCGCAAAGACGAGGGCTTCCCCGGCGGTTTCGTGTTTTTTAACATCGGCAATGTTCTGGCGGTACATCAGATGCCGGTTGTCGAGGGCTTTTATGGTCTGTGGATATTTGCGCAGGGCATGCCGGTAAATGTGCCGGAAGCCTTCCGGCTGCTTTACAAAACTGCGGGGTTTGCTTAAGATTACAATCACACGGTCACATCCCTTGGCAAACGCGCGCTCGATCGGAACGGAATCCGATAATCCACCATCAAAATACGTCTCATTATGGAAAGAAATCGGACGGCACATAACGGGCAGGGCACAGCTTGCCATGATGGCACGGTAGTCATCCTGTTTCATATCATCTTTGGTAAAATACACCGGTTTTCCGGTTGCAGCATCGGTTGCAACAAGCTCGAACTCGGCCGGATTTTCCACGATGGCAGGATAATCGATCGGGTCAGCTCCATCGGAGTTGGTCAGTGTCTGATAAATATACTGAAGACCGAAAAACTGTCCGGTGCGCAGCAGATTTTTGACGCCCATATAACCAGGTTCGTTCAGATGGTCTACATAAAAACGAAGATTGCGCCCGCGTTGTCCGGCGAGGTAACTTGCTGTGTTTGCAGATCCGGCCGATACGCCGATGCAGTAATCAAATGTAATGTGTTCATCTAAAAAACGGTCGAGAATGCCTGCACTGTAGGCACATTTCATACCGCCGCCTTCTACTACAAGTCCTGTCTTCATGTCTGAGATACTCCTTTTGCCTGAAATTAGCATTATTGTAGCACTTTTTTTCTTTCAATGCCATTCAGTTAAGCATCATTTCAGTGGTTTTCTGTCATAGAGAGCCACTGTTTTTTATGCCTAAAAACTT